>ERZ1673752.3346-NODE-3346-length-15606-cov-19.649090_pt1 | contig 15606 bp, 10 predicted proteins | sample MGYA00580195_ERZ1673752 | MGnify/ENA primary metagenome ERZ1673752 (study PRJEB41218, sample SAMN15661744) | gut metagenome | host: Homo sapiens | place: Canada: London | collected 2015-08-20/2019-03-30 | study: EMG produced TPA metagenomics assembly of...
CATCCGGAGTATAGGTTACCTTAATCGTAGCAGGATCATTGGAAATAGCTATTTCACTCTTATCCACAGAGAAGTACTTAGCACCTTCGCCCTCAATGGTGCAAGTAATGGCATCCATCAGGTTCTTCTGCGTGACGGTTAAGTCAACACTCTTCGTGTCGCCTACGGGAATCATTGCAAAGTCTATTGCTTCTTCCGATACCTTGATGTACTGCTCTGTCTCAGTCGTTGCATAGAGATAGACCTCGTAGCTAGCACCGCCAGAGGTGAGGGTTAGCTTGCCGATACGTTCTTCGGGAGTCTTGGTGACTGCCGTCTTGAACTGTATCTCCAGTGCACCACCCGTAGCGGGTAGCTCCTTGAGTTGTGCCGTAAAGCCTTCGCCGGAGCAAGCCACCTGAATAGGTGCAGTTAGGTCTGATGCCAGTACTTGCAACGTTCCTTTACCTTCAGAGAGGTAAAGAGCCTTCCGGTCGGCAGATACGGAGGGGAAGGGGAGCTTGTGCGCAACAAAGAGGCTAAACCACTTGTCACACTCCAGCTTTTTATACCCCGATGTCGTAAGCAGGTCTGCATTGTTTTGACAACGAACAGCAGCCACATAATTATTGGCTACAACATCGCCACCGAATGAGGTGGCAGCCTTGCTTACCATAGGATAGTCTTGTACGGAGCCCTCAGAGAGATTGAGATCTAGCACACGATAATAGGTCTGCCCAAATAGAGCATAGGCATGCAAGATGACACGATCTCCCTGCGTAGAGATAGCCGTACAGTTGGAAATCCCCTTCTCCGGGAGTAGCGTATGCCACTCTGCATGGGGCTTGCCTGTAGCTTTGTCTATAGCTAGAGCATAGCCTCTGTGCTGCTTGAGCTTTTGCTCGAAGAGTACATTCCCCTCAGCATCGCAAAAAGCTCCGGCACCACGTCCTGCTATGTAGACCTTGTCCTTGCCGACAGCTATACCATCAACAAAGACCTTTGTCCAGTTGTGTTCCTTCACCATTTTAATCTGAATCTGAGAGATCCACGAGACCTTTAGATCTGTGTCTAAGCAGAGCGTGAAGAGAGTCTCTTTGTCAGACAAGACAAGTTTTTTGTCTCCAATGGTGATTGGAGTCTCAGCTTTTTCGGATGAAATACGACCTGTAGCATAGAGCTTTCCGTCATCATACTTAATAGCCATGAGTTTTGAAAATTCGATAGGATCCCCTTGCTCTGTGAGATGCTTAACGTAATTTCCCTCATTATCAAACTTGAGGATAAAGAAGTCTCCTACAGATTTCTGTACATCACCATTCCATCCAACATTGTTCTTCGCCTTGATGGTCGTTTTACCGATGGTTATGGCCGTGCGAACGAAGCCACAGACATAGACGTTCCCCTTGAGATCTACTGTTATACCCATAAAGTCTGCTCCTAGCATTGTCCCAAAATTGTAGCGCGTCGCATCGGGTCTAGGCTGATGATCCACATCAAAGAGTTTGTGATATAGAACTTTCCCCATAGAGTCAACTTTAATCAACATCGGCACATACTTGCGATACTTAGCCTCAGCATTAGGATCTTCTCCAGCCCCAACAAAGAGGGAAGATATCTTTATATCGTATGGAGTGCCATCTCCTTGTACAATACGCACTAAGTCTCTATCTGTTTTAGATGTTGAGTTAGCATCTCTAAGCATTAGAACAGCGACAAAACCTCCATCTTGAGTCGCTACGAGACTAGTCGTCCCAGCCTTGGCTATCTCGCCACGAGCTCCATATATATGCCATAAGAGCTTACCATCAGGAGCTATCTTATAGATTGATAAGGTCTCACTGCCACTATTCCCTTGCCCATCGTCTCCGTAAGAGACGGCTTTATCTGTAGGGTTAGGGGCATCATAGTTAAACACCGAACTAGAGTCCGTACGAACCTTGCTATAATAGGTGTTCGTAGCAAATAGATTCCCATCTTGCGAAGCGATGACTTCTCCGGGCGTTTGTGTTCGCTTCACATTATTGGAAATCACCCGATACCAAAGGAAGTTCTTTGCTACTCCCTCAGTTGGAGTTTGTGCTATTGTCACACTCGCTGTACAAAGGAGTGTGAAGAGCATAAGTAATACGGGTAGTTTTTTTCGCATACTGATAATATTTAATTGTTTATTTAGTTGTTAGAAAATACGATTAGAAAGAGATGCCGCAACGTATAGCTCCGTAGTCGCTACCGCACAGCTTGGTCTGCGTGTGCAGATAATTGAGAGAGAGCCACAGCACATATCGATGAGTGAGCTGGAAGCCGTGCGTCATAGAGAGCCCGTAGGTCATCTGCGTGGAACTAGCTATCTGGAAGGCTCGCTCTAGCGTCTCTCTATATGTCGGTATCGGCTGATGCTGTGGAGCCAACTGCTGAGAGGCATGCCCCACGGGGATCCAGACTCCGCACGTAGGTCTGAGAGAAGCCATGTAGCGCCCTCTCGTATAGTCGAGCTGAGGCGCTATCTGCCCCACCACATGGTAGAGCGTACGCATAGCATTAGGGAGTAAGTCCTCCTCATGTAGTCGGTAGCCGAGAGAAGTGAATACCCCCCACGACCAAGGCGTGCGAGGTGTGTCCTGACTATCCCAAAAGCCTTTAGCGCCAAACTCTAAGGTCTGACCATAGTATGACCGCTCCGTGGCTATGCGTGGGTAGATATTTCCCTTAGGATCACCGAAGAGATGGACTGCGCCTCGACGGATGTCCCCTTGTGTATAAAGCGCTACACCCCAATGCCCCAGTCGTGCTGAGTGGGCGGTGTATCCTGCTTGCAGATCTATCGTGTGACCGTAGAGCGTTGAGAGGGGAAGGTTGTTGAGCTCTCGTATGATTCGATCGGTCGTCAGCAGATGCCATGCAGCTAGAGCATAGAAGCCTTGACGCGACTTGCTGGTAGGGGTTAGCCCGAGCGAGATGCCATAAGACAGCCCTTGATAGAAGAGCGAGGTATTGCCTCCCCTAAAGCGGTAGTAGTCTCCCCCAATGCCCGTAAAGTGATATTCACTAGCCACTCCGAGCTCACTCAGGAAGTTTACCTTGTTGTTTTGCTTGTAGCGGCCGATAGAGCCTGTCAGAGCTAACGCATAGTGGGTAAGCTGATAGCCAATGCCGAGTTGCCCCTCTAAGTGTGTCGCCAGATTGCGAGGACGAGGGTCGGTCGTGCGATAAGCAAATGTAGCACGATAGTCAGCCGTTAGAGAGAGTAGCCAGTTGCCGAAGCGATGTACCGTACCGGCCCCAAAGGTGTAGAGATCTTGATGCAGACATGCCGTGTGCGCTGTATCTCCCATGACGTAGGGAGCGAGAAGGTGGTAGTCGGTCGTCTCGTTGAAGCGTATTCCCTCCGTAGCACGGTAGGTGTAGGAAGCCGCTCCCCAAGCGAAGTTGTTGCGCCGACGCAAGGCACTCTCTACGCACACCGACCCATCTATGTCCTGCTTGCCCAACTGCGGGATCATAGCCTCGCCTCCATCTCGCCGCATAGCTCCGCCCAGCGAAATGTCTGTGCGACTACCTCGCTCTGAGAAAAAGTAAAGTGGCGACACCCCAGGCGACACCGACAGGTCGTAGCCAGGTCGCCCCTGTTCTAGGAGCGACCTAGCCACCGAGAGGGTGTCTGCAGCTAGAGGAGACCTCGCTGGTTCTTGTTGCTGTCCATAGAGCGAGCCCGTGAGCACACCCAGGAGACAGATTAAGAGCGCAAGAGATCTACTAAGACAAACAGAAGGATGATGCTCCATAATCTAATTGAAGAGACTTTACTTGTCAATAGGCACGACCCCATCATAAGTCTTGGTCGTGCAGGGTGTACCCTTAGCATTGATAGCAGTACCTTGCTCCTCAATGAGCGAGGCCGTGACCATCGGGTTGAAGTCCTCAAACGAGTTGTTGGTGTCCTGCAGGATCACATGTCCCTCGGCATCCTTGCCTAGGTACTTACGTCGTACGCTGTGGAAGTAGCGATCTTTCTGCCCGTCTACCGTGCCACAGTTTGTATAGCCGGCGTCTATCGTCTCGGGCAGGATCGTCCACTGATGCACCGCCTCGACACTACAATTGACCCCATCTATGATCCAGTCGTTGGGTAGCTTATAGCATGAGCCTGACATATCATAGCTAATCCCATTGTGTGTCAAGACGTAGGTGTAGTCATACTTGTAGTCCTTGAGGTACTCCTCCTTAGTGATCGGCATACGAGCTATAGCATACGATGCAAAACCTCTATTGTGTAGGATGAAAAAGGACTTTGAGTAGCAGTACCACTTATCAAGGTTCGGCACTGTGGGACTATCAAAGTCTTGGTGTGTGGGCACACTAGACTCATCATACCACTCGAAGTTTGCCTTGGAGAGGTCGAAAGCATTTGGATTATTTACCTTGTGGTCAATGCCTATATCACAGAGTATCAGTCGCTCGCCAGGCTTCACGGGTTGCTCCTTACCACTGCCGGGGATGACATAGACGGCGTGTACCGCCATGGCTTCTTGACGTATGTCTGGCTTGTAGTCAAACTTGTGTGTAGGGTTAAATCCACTCTCACAGAAGGCGATCCCGTCAGCATAGAGCACTCTGTCTGTCCCGTTGTAGAGAACCACATAGCTGGTCCCATGATACTGCTTGCCTGCAGGGGTCAGCGTGCCCGTAAAGAATATCTCCTGAATGACAAAGTCCTGAACCGTAGGCACGATGCGGAGCTCTAAGCGTAGCTTGAGTGGCTCGGTCGTTTGGTCGGTCACCTCCATATTCTCGATCTGTGCGGCCAGTCGTCCCTCCATTGCGACCCCGTGTAGCATATAGCGACAGGTCGCTGTGTAGTTTAGGTTGTACAGCCCAGGAGCGAGCTTGATACCCTCCAGCGTCTTATACTCCACGTCTTGACCTGTGGTGATGTTGTGTAGAGTGATTAGCTCCTCTTGTATTGTCAAGTCCGTGACATCCTCGGGCAGTATGCGCTCGAAGAGACAAGCGACGGACTTTTGCACCTTGGGGTTGTCTGGTGTGACAGGGTCAGGGCGACAAGAGGTCACAGCGACCAAGAGCACTGGTAAAAGTAGTATATACAGTAATCGTTTCATAGTGATCTATTTGTTGAGTTGATTATATTTTGATGCGTAGCTCCATGCCAAAGTAAGGGGTGGCAGTACGTCTGAGTGTAGCCGTTCCCACCTTGTAGTCGGGCAGGTAGTCTAATACATTGTTTGCAAAGAGAGATAGTGTAAAGAGCTTACCCAGCTGCTTGGATACTTTTAAGTTGACCGCAAGCGCTAAGGGGATGCGACTCGGCTTAAAGAGTGTATCACTATAGCGTATCAAAAGATGCTGCAAATAAGTGTCTCGCTCTGACTCAGCCGTGTAGGGGTGCAATTTGCCATCGTGCACATCTAAATAAGCTATCGGGCGACCATCTTGAGGCAGACGGCGACGAGAGACCAGCCAGGTACTCTCTACCGCGGTCGTTAGGATGAACCCCCACTGTGGAATCTGCGTATCGAGGAGCAGATTGGTTGAGAGGGACTGATTTTCCGAGCCGTCCTGCCAGTTGTAGAGCCCTAAGTATTGATCTGAGAGAATCACATCTCCGTAGACTCCGGAAACGGCATAGTAGAGCGGCACACTATTGGAGTAAGTAGAGCGAAACCATGCGCCCCCAAGGATAAGACTCGTATTGATATGCGGAATCCGCTCCGTCATAAGCTGAAACTCGACTCCCTCCTTGCGGATCATACTCCCATTCTCGGGGCGATTCGTCGACTCAATACGCGCAGCAGATGTATAGGGGATGGTATTGATGTCGGGCTGTCCCGTCAGCTTGCTATAGTCAATTGCAGAAGCGTCATACTTATTGTAGGCATAGACCTGTGCCGTGGAGCGGTATCTAAATCCGGTAGTCATCAACTCATTAAAGTAGCTCACAGAGAACCTATTGCGCCCCCACTCAGCAGAGAGACGTAGATCCAGCTTCCGGTTGCGCGTGGCGCGTAGCTTGTAGTTCGTTGCATCCTCTATATAGGTGCGCACGTAGTATAGACTGCGCTCATAGGGTGCGTTGATGTCGTAGTAAGCCAGCTGCGTCATATCTATGTAGCGCGGATCAGGGTATAGATAGTTGAGCGTAGGCATACGAGTAGTCATTCCCCAGCCGGCATCAAATGAGAGTTTAAGCGTTCGGGATAATAGATCCCAAGCGGGCAAGCTCCAGCGCAAGTTGACACGTGGATCAAAGTAAGGCTTATAGCTCAGCGTGTACTGCGAAGCTAAGCCTAAGAGCATAGAGAATCGCACGCCCGCCTCCAGCTGGAGCGTATGTGCTCCGAGAGGTTGCGTGTAGAGATCCTCTGCGTATAGAGCCATCTGCTGTAGTGCAGGAATTTGGTTGTAGGGGCGTGGACGGGTATCCCATGCTTTGGGAAAAAGTGGGTAGGAGAGATCGTAAACCTGCCCTCGACCGAAGTTCTTGGACAGCTCATAGTTAAAGCCCCCCTTCAATCTATGCGAAGCCTTACCCCACGCTATATTATACAAAGTCTGCCCCTTGATAAAAAGCGTCAACGGCTTACCATCACTCACATAGTCCGCTATATACTCGCGGCCGATCAGTCTGGCCTCGTACTCACCGGCTTGGTCGCCCGTAGGAGTTATAGACATACGGTCCGGGGCCACGAGTCGGCGTTGGTGTAAGTAGTCAAACTGCTGCGCAGCCGAGAAGGTTAGCTCCACTCTCCGTAAGCCCTCTTTGCCATCTGATGGTGCATATATATAGCGAGAGGTGAGTGCTATGCGGTTGTAGTCGGTGTAATACTCATCGGTGCGTCCGTAGGTGAGGTCAGGGTCTACCTTATTCTTGTCAAAGGTCCCCGTATAGTCACCGCTCACCTCCCACCTATGCGCTTGGTCACTACTCGTACCGTGATAGCGCAGAGAGCCGGTCAGCCGCCTATAAGTCTCAAAGGGAATACGCGGATCGGGCTTAGCGGATAAATAACTCACATCGCTATTGAGGATATGACGCCGAGAAGGGGTGAGGGCAAAGCCCTTCTCCACAGAGAATAACTTACTGTAACCATCTACCTTAAAGCGGCTCTGCACAGGTGAGGCTTGTTGTTTACGATGCACGAGCACCACACCGGAAGTTATATTGCCATACTCTACGGAGGGAATACCACGGATGAACTCGACCCGCTCTATATTGTCCGTCTGTAGCGTACGCATATCCACACCTCGATTCACATTAACCTTGCCTGCACCTAAGAGCGAGCCGGAGGGGGAGGCGGTATACTGCATGTCCGCATCCGTATTGAGTGGCGCGCCATCTACCATAAAGAGGGTACCCAGCGAACTGATGGCGTAGTCTTGGTTGTTCGTTCTATTGCCCTGCGCATTGATAGTGCCGGTCTCACGGAGCAAGAGATTGTTGACTCCCTTCATGTTAGGCACGCTACTCTTGCCACCCGGTAGTAGTGCCGTCAGGTCGGAGAAGCTACTGGGCTGGAGATGATCAATGGCCGCCCGCTCAATCGTGGTGGAGCTGGTCAGATGTCGCCCCTCCTGGGCGGTCACAATTACCTCGCCTAACACACGTTCCATCGTAAAAGGGATACGCAGGTATTGGTCGCGTTGTAGGGTAACCTTCAGCTCCTTGCGCAGACCTGTATAGCGCACCTGCAGGCGGTATTGCCCCGCCAGTACGGACTTAAAGGCAAAGCGTCCGTCATCGTCTGTATAGACCGCCAGATCCTTTTGTCCCTCAGTAGAGAGAACCACTATAGCGTAGGCTATCGGCTCACCGGTAGCTGCATCGTACACCACGCCCTTGAGGCTGTGACGAGCGCCTTGAGCACATAAACTCCATGAGAGTAACAAAAAAACTATATAGGACAGAAAAACTCTACCAACAGACCTACGCATAAAGCAAACACTAAAACCCATGCAAAGGTATATCGGGGTCATACCCGATAAAATAACCATTGATAGGTATTTTAGTCCGCCTCACTCATCACTCCTTGGTAGGAATTGTGAGAAGAGGTCAAAAAGCTTACGCTCCACCCCCTACCGCTCCACCGAAATGCTTATTTCAATAAGCAGCACAATCTGATGTGTCGCCAATAGCTCTGAGCAGTGCGCTCCGACACGTGGCAACATACAGATAACGCCCTACTGCCAAAAGAGCTTTGGACAAGCACAGTCCTAATACTTGAGAAAATGAGCGTCATTACTCGTTGATTCGCATAGGGCATCTTTGATGAGAGACCTTTTTGATTTATAGGCCTCTTTTGAGCAGAGCACTTCTTGTCGCTCTGTAAGCGCACTCTCTGACTAATTTCTATTTTGAAGTGCTTGGATGCTTTCTATGGAAACCTAACTGAAGTCAACCGCTTGTCTGTTCTGGGGATTTGAATCCCTCCCTTTCCACAAACAAGGGTGCAAATCAGCAAGTTATTCGATTTACACCCTTTTCTACACCCAAAAAATCATAGCAACCAAAACAACACCCTAGACGAAAAACATTTACTATTTGGATGTGGTGTGAGATTATCATTCTTCTTTTGGTGGTTTTTGCTCTTTCGTGGGAAGACGCTTTACCATTTTGTCGAAGTCGCTTTCAAGTTGAGCCATTTCTCTTTGGCGGTATATATTGAATTCTCGCTCGGCTTTTTTTATTGCTTCTTGATGCGATACACTTCCTTTGCCTTCCAACAGTTTGCGTTGCAGAGCTATGATTTGGTGGTCAAGAGCTGAAATCCAGTCTGCCATATGCATGGGACGTTCTTCAAGGGCTTGGAACTCGGCAAAGTCTAAAAATTGAGACACAAGTAGGTTAAGACGTTGCAGTTCTTTTTCCGTAAGATAGTTCTTAGCTATCTTCACATCATCTTTGGTAATATAATTCCCTTTGAAATTAGTCATACCCACCAGAGGCTTGTCGCTGTCCACTCTGTCATAAATGATCTCCGCTGCAGTATGCTCATGTACGGCATAGTGGAGTTTATTTTGTACCGAGGCGAAGAATGTACGTGAAAGTTCTGTTCGAGGGTCGTAATCCACCGAGGTTGCATAGATGTCTGTCACCTGTTGATAAAAATTGCGCTCCGATGCCCTAATGTCCCTGATGCGTTGCAACAATTCTCGAAAATAACGATTGCCCCCCTGCTTCAGTCGATCATCGTCCATTGCAAACCCTTTTTGGATATACTCGTGCAACCGTTCGGTCGCCCATCGCCGAAAACGTGTTGCCACCTGCGACTGCACCCGATAACCAAGGGCGATTATCATATCAAGATTATAGTGGTCAATATTGCGTCGCACTTTTCTACTACCCTCCTGTCGAACTAACAAGTATTTCTTGTGAGTTGCCTCGTCAGTCAATTCATTGTCGGTATAGATATTCTTGATATGTAGGGCTATATTCTGTTGCGTAGTATCGTAAATCTCTGCCAACTGTCCCTGCGTAAGCCACACATCCTCGTCAGCAAATCGCACGTTTACCTGTACCAAGCCGTTATCGTCTTGGTAGATGATGAGGTGATTGTTATTTTTTTCTGCCATTCTACTCCTAATAAAAAACATTTTAATATGTTTACATCTTGCAGACATATAGCCTTCCCTTGATTGTCTACAACATATTTGTCCCATTCAAAGTTTTTGAAGACCCCAAGATTATTTATTTTGAGAAACTTCTTAATCATACACTAATAGAACTTAGATATGTCATCAGCGCATCATACTCCATCACACGCATAGTTTGCTCCATGTAGGCATAGTCGGGCGTGCCATCTGCTTGGGAGGGGAGCATAATAATTTGTCGCTTCATACGATGTGCATTGAATTTATAGCCGTAGGCATATTTACTGCGTTGCTTAGCAATGGAGGTGGAGAGATAAAGGAGAGTATACTTATTGTTGGCATTTTCATTTTTCCAGCGTACACGCTTCACATCGTCAGAGAAGAGGGCTTCGTAGGGATGATAGAACGAAAAACCAACACTACCATTGTAATTCACGCCCAAAACCTCTTTGTCAATACTTGCATTAGTACTGTCTACGAACTCTGTAATACCATTACACACTTCAGAAGCTCCAACAAAAGGGCGATTACCTATTGTCATATCAACCTTGGTAAGCCTAACCCCGTTAGCAATATATAGAATGTCTTCCATAAAGAAAGGCTTCATTTTACCCCCCCCGTTAACATTTGTTTGCACTTCTTGAAGTTGAAGTATCGCAATGCACCTCTAAGCGTATCTTGCTCTACTTTCTTCATAAAGGCAGACATAAACTCCCAGTCAGGCGTACCATCAGCTTGGATAGGGAGCATTAGGCGTTCTCTCGTGATACGTATATCATTTATCTCTCTGTTGAAACTATATTTTTCAGAGAGCCTAGTGATGATTGGAAGCATAAATAGGTAAGCATACTTGTCTATTCCTTCTTTCTGGAGTGATGTTACGTGGTCGCTTGCAACGAATTCAAACTCTTGAAAGAATGCACTACCAACACTTCCACTATTAGCAAGGCTTATGCAATTAGAGAAAATACGTACCCTTTCCTTATTACCAACGAATCCATCTATTCCATTGTTCGTAGCTGTGGACGATACATAAGGGGTAGTTCCTTCTATATGGTCATCTTTCTTTAATCTTTTACCTCTTTGTATACGAGTGAAGACATCCTTAAATTGAAACTCTCTCCACTCCCTGTCCTCCAATGCACCAAGAGTAATGATATGCTCAAGTAGTTTTGCTTCCAGCTTGGGGAGAACTTCCGACAAAAGTTCGTCCTCTACTTGTTTCATGTAGGCTTCCATAAACTCCCAGTCAGGCGTACCATCGGCTTGAACAGGTAATAATACAACTTGCTCTTTTAATCGAGTTGAATTTATTGTATAGGAATACGAGTACTTCGATTTATGCTGTTCCAGTGATACAGATATAAACATCAAAGCATAGTATGAACACTTGATTTTGGGAGATAAGATGTTAACCTTAGTGCCTGTAAAGAACGGATACCTTTGAACAAACGGCTTTGCAGTTTCATTACCTATCGTAATTGCAGGTACATCGGACCACATTCGCTCAATGTCATTAGAGATAAATCCGTCTACTCCATTGTTACTTTCTTTCCTTGTCACATAGGCAACCAAACCAGTTCTATCAACCTTATTTCCGTCAAGACTATCTCCTATCCGTATTGAAAACAAGTCCTTAATTTTGAACTCTTTCCACTCCCTATCAGTCAATTTTAGCTTCTTATTCATCGTCTGCTGTATTATCGAAGAGATAACCTCTTCCGTGAGTAATCATATTGAACTGAAAGCTGAGATAATCCGCCATCGTTTTGCGGAAGTCTTCATCAGAGGGAATTTCGTCATTGAAGTAGTAGAACGAATGCAACCATTCGTCCTCCGGTTCGATGGTGGTTTCCACACAAAACTTACTCTCTGACTTGGTTCTTCCGTGCCAAACATCAAGCAAATGCTGTTTACGGTCTTTGGCAGTACCATTATCCACTAACCCCACGTGCTTAGCTACAACAAAACCATCGTCCTCGAAGTTGATGAACCTGCACTTCTTCTCCTTGGGGTGTGGCACGCCTGCCGTAAAGATGGCGATACAAGGATTTGTACCGACACCGTAGAATGTATTATTATTCAACGTTATCACCCCTTCCAGCGTGTGATGCTTGAGGATATTACGCTTGATGGTTTTCTCAGTGGAGGTCTTTCCCGTAACAGAAGATTGCGGTATAATGACAATTGCCCTTGCGTCCTCGCTTAGGGAGTCAAGCAAATGTTCGGTAAAAGCGATTTCGTACTTATCAGGATCGTCTTTACTCCCCTGTGAATAGGGAGGATTCATCATTCCGACTGTGCAGTGCATCTCTTTTTGAAGCTTACTCGCAGACTCAACAAGGAAATCAAAGTTGTGCAAATTACTCTTGCCATCACCACGCAATATCATATTGGTTGTAGCAATAGTAAACATATAGTCTTGCAGTTCAATGCCCATCAATTGTTCTTTGCGGATAGAACGTTGTAGGTCTAAGTCACCCGTCTGTTGCAACATTGAGTGCATTGCTGCAATGAGAAAGCCTCCTGTTCCACAGCAAGGGTCGAGTACTCTGTCTGAGGTTTTCAATCCTATCAAGTCGCAGAATAATTCTGTAATATGTCTTGGAGTAAGAACGATCCCTAGATTTTGCCCATCCTTACCCGAGTAAGCCATAAACTCTCCGTAAAACATGCCTAAATAATCATCTGCAGACTGAGAATAAAGGATAGAACGATGTATACTCTCTCGTAAAAACTCGGTATACTCGCGTAGGAGTGTTTTCTTGCTCTTTGGGTCTTTATAATTAATCTTACGATTATCTCTAATAACTGCAAACTGTGCCAAAATTTTATCTCGCTTGGTAGTAGGCGAAACATTGGCACGAGTAAGATTGGCTTCAATGGCATCATATATTTTTTTGCCATCCGATTTAACCGTATCGCCTGTAAGATCATCAATGGAAAATCCTTTGTAACTTTCCTCTCGAAGCGCTAGTAAAATCCCTGAAACTACAAGCGGTTTCTCTTGATTAGTCAGCCCTCCTTTCCAAAGCATCTCGTGCAGCGTTTCTGCGTCTTTGAGTATCTCGGCAGTAGTTTTTTCCTCCTCGCTTTCTTCTTGTAAAATCTCACGATGGTAGTAACGATCAATATTATCTTCATTGAAAGAGATAAAAGTTTCCACATCTGCCAACTCTTTAGGATAGAGACTGTCATCCAAAAAGATGGGGGTAATACGATGACGTTTTTCATCTCCAGAAACACCAATAGCAATGACTTTCTTATAATTCGTATGTAGAATTATATGCCGTCCATAGTGTAATGCACCATTTACGGCATACCCCTGTTTACTTGCTATGTCTTCAAGGAGATTATTATCCTTATCTCGTTGCTCGTGATAAACAGTGTTGGCTTTATTCTCAATGACTAAAACAAAGTCTTTTACGACCCCCACAAACTCTGGCTTACCTACTTTTCCTGATTCTGCTTTAGAGGCAGTTTTCAATGCATTCTCTATTTCAGGAACATCTGAGCTTTGGTAGCATAAATCTATATGAGCTGACTTCAGTAGCTCATACACCCATATATCAGTTTGTGCTTCTTTCTTTGCCATTTTATTTTACTAAATCTTTGGGTGAAACATTGAGTATGTCTGCCACTTTGAAGATGGTTGCAAGATTAGGCTGCTTGCGATTACAAACGTAGGCGTTGGTGATACTGAAACTCATGCCTAACTCTTTGGCGAGCCACGTTTGAGTAATACCTCGCCTCTTCAAATGCTCCTTAATCAAGTTGCTATGATCGTTCTTCCGTCCCATTGGATGAATACTTATCTTTTTATAGGTCATAAAGTTATGAACTTATAATGAATAAAAGAAGCTTTTACACCACGGAGAAGTGTTAGGTCAAGAAGATAGTCAAATAATTGATGATGGTAGGATAACCACATGCTTTTGGCCGAATCTATCCACTTGAGAATGTCTCAAATTTCTTAAATATCTCCTGTATCTCGATATAGTAACAAAGAGGCGAAGCCTTGATTGTGGCAACTGCCACTTGAGCTTATTTATAAATAATTGGGATTTAGTCGCAATGGCAAAATGGATAGGGGCATTCTCCACGAGGGAGCGATGGGAAAGTTGCCCTCTAAGGTTAAGGATAATGAGGGATTATGCCATGGGATAAAACTTGCGGAGGGCAAGGAGTAGCCAAGTAGTTAGCACAAACGGAGCTGTGTAGAGCGGGAAGTGCCAGTAGTCAAAGAGCTGTGCCCCATAGTAAGATATGACGATTGAAAAGAGGATAGCCAGCAGGCCTTCGCCTACACGCCCCCACATAGAGCGCAAGGGAGAGGGGAAAGTGGCCAGCGCAGCCGCTACCAGTAGAGGATTGTAGCCGAGTAAGCCACTGGAGAGGCTCTCTTGCCATCCGAAGAGCGTGGCCACGGCAGGCAGGAGCAGGAGCGTGCACAAAACCCATCCTTGGTGCTTCCACGAACCCATGAGTAGAATCAACATGATCACAAGGGAGAAGCAGAGATTGTCCTGTAAATAGATCTCCCCGAAAGAGAGTAGGTCGCCTCGCCATATATTGGTTGGAGAAGCGATGTCCCATGTAGCATCCCAGAATAGATGTATCGACAGAGAGGTTGGCCACAGTCGCATCAAAGGCACCAAAGCCCACGAGGTGAGTACAAAAGGCGCAGTAAGTACCGGCATAGCGCCCATCCATCGCTGCATTAACCGAGTTACAAAGTAGGTAATGACGGCACCGATAGCCGCCCACAGCACACCCATCCAGCCCCCTACTAAGCTGTAAACGGCTATTGCGGTCAGTAGCGGATTGTAGCCGCTAAGCCCCTGGGTTACTTTGTCGGATTCTTCCCGGCAAATAAGTGCCAATAGATAGCTGATTGTGGTGGCGATAAGCCCTACTAACGCATATCTCGGTGAACATAGCAATAGCGCAAGACAGATGGCTAAGCCGCTCCATGGTTGGCAGGCGAATATTACCTGCGTGTAACTATTGCCGATCGCTTTGAAGGCATTGGGTCGCGGAGATAAGTGCTGCTTTTTCATGACACTTTTTTATTTTTCTATCCTATTTCTTTTAGGCTACTCTTATTTGCTTTGTTGAAGCAATATGCGAAGTTATACAATATGCCGCATACGATAGATCATAAGAAGCCGCGAGAAGGGGAAACGCACGTCAGGGTAAAGGCTTTGAAGTCAGTTTTTCCTATTTTGCCGCAGGGTCTTTACACAGGTAGGCGTAAAAGATTCAAGAAGTTTGTATCTTTCAGAGAATCAATAGAGTTTTAGAATAGGCGTATGAGCAAATTTAATATAGAACTATCGAGTGCTCCTGATAGAGAAAATCTTGTGGCAGAAATTTGGTATGGGGAAAAAATGATTGCCGAAGTCAACAAAGAGTCGGGAAAATTTGTGGTAGAATTTTATTTTGATGGGAAAATCTCATTTATGTTGGATGAATTTTGCGAGGTACTTGAAAATGCCAAAAGAAGAATAACAGAAAGATAATGCCCGCAAAAAGATTCAAAAGCATTGTATCTGCCAGATAATCATATAGAGTAGAAAAGAGTGTAGGGTAAAAGGGTTACGAGTTGGAAACGAGCAAGTTTCTCTTTCTCTCTTTATTATGCAGTGCTTCAAAGAGCTCTCTATTCTATATCTGCAAAGACATAAAATGGTATGCTAGATTTCAAGCCGTAGATTCAAATTTCACTGCATAAAAAGGGTAGAACTATGAACGTTAAGTGCGATTTCCAGTAGTAAGCGCAAAACGAAGCGTACAAAAGTACCCTCCCTTGGAGATAGTTCCAGAGGTGGGTCAAAATATTTAAATGGAATGAGCTAACTCCCTACGAAGTCTTTTTTTCTACATTTGTAATCGTCCTGAACTTGACACTGGAATGTGCGACCTCGTAAAAAACTAGGCTATAAAACTCCTTACGAAGTTTTTTCCCTACATTTGTAGCTGTGTTGCACTTGACACTGGAATGTGCGCAAATGGGATACA
>ERZ1673752.3349-NODE-3349-length-15593-cov-12.924122_pt1 | contig 15593 bp, 4 predicted proteins | sample MGYA00580195_ERZ1673752 | MGnify/ENA primary metagenome ERZ1673752 (study PRJEB41218, sample SAMN15661744) | gut metagenome | host: Homo sapiens | place: Canada: London | collected 2015-08-20/2019-03-30 | study: EMG produced TPA metagenomics assembly of...
GTAGCGTGGATTTGAGCAGCGGCGATCAGGAAGTGGCGGTGACGCTGGAGAAGACAACCCCAGTTGAGTCTGTGGTGCTGAGCGAAGTTACGCTACGTCCGAATCCTGCCACAACGGTGCTATACGTAGAGAATGTAGCGGCGGTGGAGCGGCTATCGGTAGTCTCAATGGGCGGTGTTACGTTACTACAACATGAGAATGCAGCTGGTGAGTCTGCGGTGCGCATAGAGCTGGAGGGCTTTGCAGAAGGAACTTACCTGCTAGTAGTGGAGAGTCAGGGCGAGCGAAGGGCGTTGCCGTTTGCGGTGCGCCGTTAGCCGCGGAGAGATAGCAGCGATAGGGCTGCGGTGATGAGCGGGCGGGCATCCCAAAGAAGGGTGCCCGCCCCTTTTGTGTACATTCAGATATTGCACGGAAAGAGTATTGAGGTAGAGGTTGGTGAAAGTACAGGGCGCTCCGCTCGCAGTTAATGTGCTACAGGTTCATGATGAAGTTCATGAGTTCGGTATTGGTAGCGAAGTTGAGCTTTTTTCGGATGCGATATATGCGTTGGCGCACCGCTTCGGGGGAGATGTTAAAGAGGCGTGCGATATCTTTGCTGGAGAGGTTTAGCCGAAGGCAGGCGCAAAAGCGCAAATCGTCGGGAGTGAGGCTAGGAGAGTGTTCTAGAAGACGGCTGAAGAATTCGGGGTGCACATTTTCAAAGTGTAGCTTGAAGCTGTCCCACTCCTTCTCAATATGAACGTTGGCGCGCAGCTTGGCAAGGAGTAGATCCATGGCTTCACGGTTCCTAATCTTAAAGTCGTTTCGCCGTTGCTCTATCTCGTGGATAGCGAGGAGGAGCAGCTGGTTCTTATTCTCCACGAGGAGCGCATAGTCGGCAATTTCACGGTGCTTTCTCTCAATTTCATCGTTGAGTTCCTGTTGCGTCTTTTGTAGCAGCCTATGCTGCTGTAAAGATTTTTCAGCCATTTGGTGCTGTTCTGCTGTGGCTTTTGCGTTTTCGGTTTCAAGAGCGGAAATTCTATGCTTGCGTTGGTGAATTTTCACGAGTAGGAAAGTCACAGCAATGAATGTGCATGTGATAAGTGCAATCACAATGGCAGTCCATATTCCGTTTCGTTTTTCTAGCTGCTGCATGGAGCGGAGGAGGGCGTTGTGGGTGGCAATTTGCTGGTTGGCCTCATTGATTTGTTCGATTTGAAGTCGTTTCTCGACGCGTTCGATGGAGTCATGAATAGCGGCTTGTTGATGTAGGAGCGATAAGGCTTGTTGAAAATGGCCGGTATGCTCCATGAGTTTGCTGAGCGAAGCGTAGCAGGAGGAGAGGAGCGTTGCGGAGTTGGTAAGATGTCCTAGGGCGAGAGCCTTTTGGCAGTATTTGAGTGCTAAAGGGGATTGGTGTGCCCCTAGGGCGATGTCGGAAAGGAGGAGAAGGGAGTATACTTGAAAGGCTGTGTCGTTGGTTTCCTGTGCGAGGTGAAAGCATCGATTGGCCCAGCTTTCTGCGGTGGTAAAATCGCCCATGCGGAGGTAGCATTCGCCGATATTTTTGAAGGAGAGTGTCATGTTCGCCGTGATGTTGTTTCGCTCCATGTGCGATTGGGCAAGCAGGAAGTACGAGATGGCCTCCTGGTACTTTTCGTCCCGCATAAGGACGGCACCAATATTATTTTCAGCGGCGTACTGTCCGCCAGCTTTTTCGTTTGATAGCGAGATGGCCTTGGTGAAGTGCAGCAGCGCGAGCGAGTCGTGGTAGTTCTCGGAGTAGATAACCCCTAGATTGTTGTGTGCGCCAGCGAGGATTGCGGAGTCGTTGTGCAGGAGGGCGATTTGGCGGGCCTGTTCATGGTACTGCAAGCCGAGGGCCGGTTGGTGGAGGCAGCGTACGTAGTAAGAGCCGATGAAAGCGAGGGCTTGGCATTCCCACTGGTATTGGTTCTGCGATTTAGCTATTTCAAGCGCTTTAAAGAAGTATGGTAGCGAGATGGGATTGTTGGTACGATAGATTAGGCTTGCGGAGTAGCCGCCCGCGATGAGGGCGTTGAATTTTTCTTCGGGAGAGGCTTTACGGCTTGCAATGATGCTGTCGGACATGCGTATGGCGGCATCCATTTGCCCGAGCCGAAGAAGACTGTCGATTTGCTGTGCACGGATAGGGTAACCAGCGGTGAGGACGAGCAGGTAGAGCGTAGCGAGAGCCACACCAGACCGTAGGAGCGGACGGAGGGTTGCCAAGAAGTGCGCTTGCTGGGCTTTTTTACCTGAGTAGTTGCTGTCAATCCTTGTCGTGTTCATCAAGATAAAATAGAGATGCAAACAGCTTGTACTGAACGGATAAACAAGCTTTGTTACGTTTTGTTGCGTGTTGCGTGACAATTTGTGTCTCCCTCTCGTTGCCATTGTTAGCTGAATGTTGCTATACTTGTACCGATAAAGCCTAGAGGGGTTTAAGAGATACACCAAAAACAGTTTTCCATGAAAGGTAGAAATTTTACGAGGATTATACCACTTGTGGTTGCGCTGACGCTATGGGCGACAGCCATTGCTGCGCAGCAGGTGGTAAGGCTCGGAAAGCACGAGTTTGTGCCCGAGCAAAATGTGAAGGGCATTACCCGTTCAAGGGCATCGAGACCGTTGCCGTTGGGCGAGGTGGTGCAGGGCAAGCATAATGTGCTCGTGCAATTCTCCCATGCGCTAACGCTTGAACAGCGAGAGGCTCTGCAAGGGGAGGGGGTTGCCCTTACAGATTATATTGGGGGAAATGCTTATTTCGCCACGGTGAAGCAGGGCTTTGTTCCTGCCCATATGCGGGGAAATAGGATGACCTCGCTCATCCCCATTCGCGGGGAGTGGAAGATGGATCCTCGCCTAGAGGATTGGCGTATCCCCGATTATGCGCAGGTAGGAATTGAAGCGGCGAGGGTGCAGCTCTTCCATTTCCCCAATGTCACCACGGAGTGGGCAAAAAGCGAGCTTGCCCGGTTTGGGGTGGCCAATGTAGAGGACGTTCCCGCTTTTAGGCTGCTCGTGGTGGATTTACCTAAGGAGAAGCTTTACGAGTTGGCAGAGCTACCGTGGGTGGCATCGCTTGGGTTGATTCCTGCTCCGCAAGCGGCGTTCAATGCGCAAGGGCGGACGATGGGACGAGGTAACCTTTTGGCTTTGCCGGGCGCGCTAGGCGGGCGCGGCTTGACGGGCAAGGGGGTGAAGGTGGGCGTGTGGGATGGGAACGTTGTACCCCATTTTGACTTCTCCGCAAGGCTACAGCAGAAGGAGTTTGAGGTGACGGTGGCGGAAAGCGAAGGGCATGGGGTGCATGTGGTGGGGTCAATCGCAGGAGCTGGTTTGCTTAATTCCAGGATGCAGGGGGTGGCACCTGCCGTTGAACTCTATACCTATAATTTTAATCGGCAGTCAAATGGTCTTAACGAGCAGGCGGAAATGCTTTACGCTTTGGATGACTACAACATTTTTCTCTCCTCTCACTCCTACGGCCCTCAGATGCAGCGTCTATGTCCATTCCTTGACGAATTAGGGTATTATAATTCCATTGCGAATGATTATCTAGTTGACCTATTGGTGGCACTTGTCCCCGAGGTGACGCAGGTGTACGCAGCAGGGAATGACCAAGGTGCGTGCAGTAGGGAGTATGGGTCAGTGCTTCGCCGAGCCAAGAACGTTATCTATGTTGCCGCGCTCAATGCGGTTGGGGGTATGACCAGCTTTAGTAGCTGGGGTCCTATGGATGATGGGCGTGTGGTGCCAACGATTAGCATGAAGGGGGAGGATGTCTACTCCACGCTTCCGGGCGATACGTATGGTAAGATGTCGGGGACTTCAATGGCTACTCCGCTCGTGTCGGGGCATTTAGCCCTCATGACCGAGCGTTACCATCAGTTGCATCATGGGGCGGAGCCGGAAGCGGCGTTGCTGCGGGCGCTCATAATTGCCACTGCAGACGATGTGAATGCGCCTGGACCAGACTACAGCTACGGCTATGGGATTCTAAATGCCGATGCGGCGCTCACCGCACTTGAAAAAGGTAACTACAGGCGGGCCTCCCTCTCGCAGGGTGGTCAGCCTACGACCTTTAGCGTGCCGGTGCCTAGCAATGCCAAGCGGGCGTGGGTTGCATTGGCGTGGACCGATACGGTGTCGGGGGGTATACATCCATACGGCGAGCCTGCGCTTGTCAATGACCTTAATCTTACTGTATCCAATGGTGGTACCACCTTCCTGCCCTGGGTTTTGGATAAAGACCACCCGGAGGCTGACCCGCAACGAAAGGTGGATAGTATCAACAATGCGGAGATCGTCTCAATCGATGCCCCTTCCGGTGAGCTTACAATAACCGTGGATCCAAAGCGCATCGCCTCAATGAGCCAGGATTTCTACGTAGTGTGGCACTTCGACACCGATATCCCGCGGATTACCTACCCCATTGGCGGTGAGCTGCTTGAACCAGGGGAGGCGATAGTGGTTCATTCTCAGAATTTAATCCCGCCTATACGGGCGGAGCTTTCGTACGATAATGGAAAGTCGTTTTCCCCAATCGCTACCCTCAAAGGGGATCGAGATGTGGCGGAGTTGCCTTTGGATGCCCCCTTTACGGCTGGAGGCATTTTGCGACTCATTGACAACGAGGGGCGTGTGGTTGTATCGCCTCACCCCTTTACCATTATGCCAACGCCGAAGAACCTGCGTTTTGAAAAGATAGAGGGCAGCGGGGAGAGCGTGCAGCTTGCATGGGATGGTATTCCTGGGATTAAGGAGTACGAGGTGCTGTACACAACGGATAGGGAGGCGGAATACAGGGCGATTGTGGTGACGGCGGCGAACAAGTGTATGGTGACGTCAAAGTATCTTTCCAAGAAGGGGCGCTACGCCTTTGCCGTGCGGGCCATTTCGGAGGATGGTACTGTTGGGCAACGCTCGGAGGCTCTGATGACATCTGAAATTTCAAATCGTAACGCTACCTCCGTGGCGATACCTTTCACTGAAGAGTTCCGCATTGCCCCATCTCCCGATGTCTTCGTGGAGCTAGGGGAGTATATGAGCGCCCAGTATGAGGAGACCCCAGCCCACCTACAGCAGTCTCCCGGGGCGCATGCGCTGATTATTAGTCGTACGAATCAATATGATGAGGATGACACCTGGGATGGTTCAGATCCCTATACTGCTAAAAAGGCATTTGCGCGGGTCGGTTTTGAAACCCTAGACCTCACGAAAGAGAAAGGTAAGGTTTTCTTAGAGGTCTATGGGCACTTTTCAGGTGCATGGTATCCCCAGATGCGCCTCGAGGTGGATGGGCAGCCGGTAAAATTGATTACAGATGAAGATGAGGTAGTGGGTGTTGACAAGAAGAAAGCCGAGGATGCGCAGTGGGTGTGGGATCTGTCAGATTACAAGAGTAAGCCGATTAATGTGGCGCTTAGGGTAGTTGTTATAGAAGACGAGGCAGATTTAATCATTACCCACATTGCGCTGCGGCGGGAGTCAAAGGCGTTGGATCTTGCCCTTTTGAATTTTGCGGGCATTGAGCGAATTGGGGCTTTCGGTAAAGAGGTTCCCGTGTATAGCTTTGTGCGTAACAATAGCTCAATACCGGTAGCGTCTGCCGCGATTTACGCCACCGCGAATGGGCGTTCCATCGGGGGAACAATCGTGAAAGATATCAAGCCCTTCGAGATGCGGCGGGTTGATTTCACCCTGGATCTTACGGCCAATAGCCCCATGGGCGAGTTGCTTGATGTGGCCGTAGAGCTAAAGGCGGAGGGCGATGCTAACCCTAAGGATAATGCTAAGCGCGGTAAGCTGTACAGCCTCGGTGAGAAGTATGCCATGAAACGGGGTTATCTTACGGGTTTTGGCTACGCAGGCTCATCTGATGTGTTGACCGTTGAGGGGCGACGTATAATAGTGGATGATGGGGCATGTTCCTTTGGCTATAGGGGGAAACGTTCTGAAACCCTCTTGCTTAAGCCGAGCAATCCCGACCGAGCGATAGCGGTTACTGTGCGTAGGGCATCGCTTTTGGGTGAAAGCGACGCCCTGCTGATTAATACCCATATCGGGGCGTCTTCAACGACGGTGGGTGGAAGTCGCAATTTGGCTATAGTTCAAGGCGAGCTAGTGGCGCCAGTCACAGCCGTTTCCACAGCCGATGATGGGGGCTTGCTGCTTGTCTTTGAAGCGGGGCAAAGTGATGGTAAGGGATTAGGATGGGAGGTTGAAGCCGTTGAGGTGGCTAGGGAGAATACGCTGAAGATTGATGGAGTGAAGATATCTCAGACTCCTAATTCAGAGGAGGTAACGGTTTCGGCGAAGGTTATAAACCTATCGTCTGCGCCGCAGACCAATGTTTCTATTTCCATTTTGCAGGGTCTGTTGGAGCGAAGAGCAAAGCTGGTAGCGCGGGAAAAGATAGATTACCTAAAACCAGGGGATACGATAGGGTACACCTTCTCGTACCATCCAGCTGTGCCACTAGGCACCTATGATAGCCTGAGGGTATTCGTTGATGGGTACGATAACGACTTCTCTGACAATATGAGCAGACATTTCGTCCTCAACGATGAGTACTGCGCCGTTCCGCCGTTAGGCATTGAGGGTACGAGCATAGGTGCTGTTGCTCTTTTTGGTAGGAGCGTTATATCTGCGAAGGCCTTTGCTCGCGGTACTATCAATTTGCGCGATACGCTCCAAATGTATCGGGCGGCTGAAGCGAACACGCTGAGGGTTGCGCTGCGGGGGGTGAAGGATGGGCGTGCGCTCGGCGTATGGGTTGATTGGAACGATGACAAGCAGTTTGGCGATGCGAGTAGCGGGGAGTTCTTCACTGTAGAACTGAAGGCAGAAGATACGTTGGCTTGCGTGCCGCTTGTTGCGTCTAAGGATGCGGCTGTAGGGCCAAAGCGTATGCGTTTGCTCCTTGCCGATAAGGGTGGTTTGGCTCCATGCGGCGCAACGCTGCTGCCGCATGCCGATGCGAGAGACTATATCCTGCGCCTGATCGATGCGAATTTCCCCACTGCGGGGGATCTTGCCATTGCGGGGATAGATACTCGGATTGTGGGCGCCCCACTGTCCGATACAGCCAAAATCACGGTTTCCATCAGTAACCTATCCGATAAGCGGGTGTCGGGTATGACGCTCGCCTATCGGGTTGATGACGCGGAGCCTATTGCGGAGAAGGTGGACCTTGCCATCGACTCGTTGGGGGGGACTGCGGCTTACACATTTAAAGCCAAAGCGAATCTCGCCGCCCAAGGCAAGCATGCCATTACCGCCTGGATTGCAAGCGACAATGCCAACAGGGAGAATGATACGGCTCGGCTGACGGTGCACAGCATAGACACCTCGCTTGCTAGCGGGGAGGACTTCTACTTGCATTTTGGCGGGGATCCCGACAATGAGGAGATGCTTGTTTTCTCCGATCTGGCTAAGGCCAGGACAGGGTCGGCATTCTCCTTTGATATGATGCTCAAATTGGACCATGCGCAGTTTGCGCCCATATGTCAGGCGGATGGATTCTTGATGTTGGCGTGCAATGAGGGGAGCGGATTCCCAGAGAATAGTATTCTCTTTGCCTACGCGGGTACAAAGGTGCTTTACCTGGCGCCGGGTGGTACGCTCAAGCCCGGGCAGTGGCAGCATATTGCAGTGAACCAAACGATTACATTCTTAGTTCGCCCTAAGCTATACGTTGATGGAGAAGAGGTGAGTCTTGCGTCTGTAGGGAACGATGGAACCTCTTCAATGCGTAATTTCAAGGCGATGTACCTCTTTGAGGGGAGCATAGACCATCTGCGATTCTGGAAAGAAGATATCGGTATGCAAGGTGCCAAGCAGATTGCATACACGGATACGAGCAGCCTTTCCAAAAAGCATAAGGAAGAGCTTATTGCGGACTTTGCTATGAATGAGGGGTATTCCAATGCAGCCCTCTGCGCGGGCGAGCATTATGCAACCATTCAGAGCAAGCGGATAGAGGCGGGCGAAAGCTCTATATGGCAAACCGAACGGAGGATTGTACAAGGAATCCATTTTGACAACCAGGTGGGAGACCTCGTTAAGCTTTCGGGTTCGCGCTATCAGGTGACGCTCACCGAGGCAACGGATTTGCGCCACGTAGTGGGCATCGCCCATTCCTCATTCTCTCGTGGGAAAGTACTCTACAAGGGAACGGAGATTACAGAAAAGCGTCCGTTTGATTTCTCGGAGGGGTCTGTAACGCTGTACGGAACTTTGGTGGGATACTACGGTCGTAACTACTTCGATACCGTTACAATATACGCGGTGAAGGAGGCTTCAGCGGAGTGCAAAATGCTTTCGTTTACGGCTACGGTAGCAGACAATGCGGGACTCGCTTCCGATGTTTCGCTAGAGCCGGTACCTAACGCTGTTGCCCTGGAAGCTACAGAGGACTTCAAGGCGAACGAGTTGACCTTTGCTTTCTCAATAAGCGAGGGGGCTACAGCAACGGTGGAAGGCAAACCTATCCTATCGCCCGTGAAGCTTGATGTAACTAACCCAACCATGGTTAGGGTGTTGGCTGTGAATGGGCGTACCGATGCTTACTATACGATTACGGTGGTTAAGAAGAATGCGATAGATTGGTCGCTCGCGAAGGCACAGCTCTTCTACGGAGACAGCATTGCCGATTTGCCCGGGTTGTCAAGCGCACAGCTCCCGATTACCTATACGACCGACAATCCTAACGTTGTTACCTATGCAGGGGGGGCGTTGCGGGCGATTGCAGTTGGCTCTGCTACAGTAATGGCCCGCCAGCAGGGGAATGCGCACTACGCGGCAGCTGCCCCAGTGGATTATAGGGTTGAAGTGCTGCCGCGGCAGGCTACCGTTGCGCCGCGTAGCATGGTAGTGAAGCGAGGGGCAGAGCCAGGTGGCTTTGACTTCTACTACACAGGGGTGCTGCCGTATGATGATTTGCAGCAAGCGAAGCTGCCGGCGTATAGAATCATGAAGAACGGCAGTGCGTGGTCGCCAGCTGAGGGAACGCTTGATGCAGGAGAGTATGCTATAGCACCAGAGGATGCCACGCCCTATAGGGCGGGGAACTACGTTATCACCCCCCTCAGCGGTACGCTTACCGTTCTACCTAGCCAGGCGGTATCGCTTTCGTTGACGGTACTTGACGAGGCGAATGCGGTGCTTGAAGGGGCTACTATTACCATCGACAGCAACATGGTGCGCATGTCAGGCGCAACAGCCACTGTTGTGGAGCTTTTGTCCGGTGTGCATAGCTACGTCATTACGAAGGAGGGGTATGCCCCGACTGTTGGAGAGGTAGAGGTTTTGGATGCTCCTAGAGAGGTGAAGCCCATACTAAGGAAGCGCAACTTGACGTTAACCTACGCAACGGATGGTGGCGGCACCCTTTCGGGCTACCTCTCGCAAACGCTAGCCAAGGGAGAGGATGGACAGCCGGTCTTTGCCAAGCCGAACGAGGGCTACGTGTTCAAGGGCTGGGACGATGGGGAGCAGACTCCTAATCGTCTTGATCGGAATGTGCAGACCACAAAGGCTTTGAAGGCGCTCTTTGAGCAGGCGAAGTTTACCCTCTCCTACGAGACAACCATAGGTGGAACCATTACGGGCGACGAGACCCAAACCGTTCCGTATGGTGAAGACGGCAAAGAGGTAATGGCGAAACCAGATGATGGAGCCTACTTCATTGGATGGAGTGACCGCCGAAACGCAGATGCATCTCGCACGGATAAAAACATTCGTCACGATGCCTCGTATAGGGCTTTCTTCGGTAGAAAGGTCAATCTTCCGTACATACAGAAGTTTGAGACATCTAATGAGCTGCCTGCCTTCATGCATTCCAAAGGTAGCGCAGAGGCTGGCTGGTACGTAACCGCAGAGCCGGTGCGAGGCTTTAAGCTGGATGGACGATTCTTAGCAATAAAGTACCCAAAGAGCGGGAGTGTCCTCAAAGTTGATTTGGAAACGCCCAGGTTTGCATTGGACAACGTAACGGGTGATATCTCCGTTGATTTCGATTACATATTCGGTGGGGTGGTGCATACCAAAGTGAAGGTCTTTTATCTGGTAGCAGGAGAAACGCCCCAGCTTCTTGGCGAACTTACTAGGAATCCCGATCGAAAGAGAACCCATTTCTCAAAGAAAATAGAGAATGCTGTGTTTGCGGGGAAGGAGTGGCTACAGCTTACATTTAACTACAGTGGAGCGCTAAATGAGTATCTCTGCATTGATAATCTCTCGGTGGTTCCTGAAGGGGTTACGGGAAAGGTCCAGCTGAACTACTACGCCACGAAGGGCGGTGCGGTGAATGGGGGGCCACAGGTGAATGTTACTACGACGGTGGGGACAGAGGGGATTTCTGTTGAGGCCAAGGCTGAGGTAGGATGGACCTTCGCTGGTTGGTCGGATGGGGTTTCTGAACCCATTCGCAAGGATAGCAAGGCTACCACTGTCGAGGCGCTCTTTACGCCAGCCTCTTCGGGGGCATCGCTCTATAGCCTGTCCTACACGGCAGGGGCGCATGGTCGGATTGCGGGGGTTGTGCATCAGCAGGGGTTAACAGTGGGTACTGAAGGGACTCCTGTGACCGCGGTGGCTACTGCGCCCGGCTATCACTTCGTGCAGTGGAGCGACGGCAGCAAGCAAAATCCACGAACCGATAAGATCGTTGATAAGGACATCAATGTCTCTGCCTCTTTCTCCAACCTCTACACACTCACCTATACGGTTGAGCCAAGTGATGGAGGTGAAATCACAGGCGAGACTCCTCAGCAAGTACCCTTTGGCGAGGATTCTAAGGTGGTAATCGCTACGCCAAAGGCGGGCTACCATTTTGTGGAGTGGAGCGATGGGGTAACCACGGTGGAGCGTACAGACCAAAAGGTGCAAGCCGATGCTACTATAGTTGCGCATTTTGCGCAGAAGTATACCTTTATCTACACTGCAGGTAAGGGCGGTACGCTGCGAGGCGAAGTGAAACAAACCGTTGACCCGAATACTATGGGCGCAGCGGTTACGGCTAAGCCCTACGAGGGGTTTGCCTTTGATGCGTGGAGCGATGGGGTAACCACGGCGGAGCGTACCGACAAAGCGGAGAAGGAAGTAAAAGCACAGGCTAATTTCAAGCCGTTAACCTTTGACATCTCTTACTCGGCTGCAGACGGCGGCGCGCTGCAAGGGGGGGCAGATGCACAGACAGTCTCCTACGGTGAGGATAGCGAACCGGTGTTTGCTAAGGCTGATGCTGGACACCATTTTGTGAAGTGGAGCGACGGGCGGACGGACAACCCGCGGTGCGAGCGTGCCGTTGTGAAGGCTGTGACGGCCGAGGCGATCTTCTCAAAAGAGTATACCGTTGCCTACACCCATTCGGCTGGAGGAACCATTGCAGGGGAGGCCTCGCAGACGGTGGAGCATGGGAATAATGCGAAGGAGGTGAAGGCGGTTCCTGAGGCTGGTTACCATTTCGTTCGTTGGAGCGATGGCCTTACGGATAATCCCCGTACAGACAGAGGCGTAACCCGCAGCATAGCAGTTGAGGCTATCTTCTCGAATCGATACGTAGTTACCTACGTGGCGGCTGATGGTGGTACCGTTGAAGGTCTTATCAAGCAGAGCGTGGAGGAGGGGCATGAAGCAGAGAAAGTGGAGGCGAAGCCAGAGGAAGGCTATAGATTCGTAGGGTGGAGCGATGGGAGTGAGGAGGCAGTGCGCCGGGATAAAGGCATCAAGGCGGATGCCGTCTACACGGCATCCTTCGCCCGTTTGGTGCATACCCTTACGGTGGAGGTTGAGAACGGAGTGTACAATCCAGGCGTTGCGTCATGTGTTTTTGAGTACGCAAAGCCAGTGCAACCCACGCAGGAAGTTGCCCACGGAGACTTCTCGCGGCCGGTGACTTTAGAGCTTGCACCGGGAGTGGAGTTCGTGCAGTGGGATGATGGGAACACCGAGCTTTCTCGGAGCTTCAGGGTAGAGGAGGATATGACGGTTAAGGCGAAGGTAAAAGTTCCTACCGTTGGACTTTACGTAGAGAGGGGCTACAGCATAGACCAGCAGTTTATTCCTATTACGGATCCATTTACAGGGAAGCAATATAGCCCATACCAGGAGGTTGAACTCGGAACGCTCATATTGTTTAACTACAACGAGGATGCTTTCCCTGCGAGGAGTACTATTTCTGTTGAGACTGAAGGAATGCGTCTAACTACATATACTCAGTCGGGCGAACCGAATATGAGAATCTATCAAATTGTAGATGGTGCAAAGCCCGCTCGCATAAAGGTAAGCTTAGAGCGTCCGTCCTGTATCGTTACCTATGAGGTTTCGGAGGGGGGTATCTTGGTTGGGGGTGCGCCGAAGCAAAAGGTGACGGTGGGTGGGAGTACCACTGAGGTCACTGCTCTCCCGATGCCAGGGTATTACTTCAAAGGGTGGGACGATGGTAACAAGGAGCCGAGCCGTTCGGATTTCGTGACCGAGGGCGGCGAGGTGACCTACCGAGCTCTATTCGAGCGCAAAACCTACACCGTTGCTTTCATGCCGAATGGAGGTGAGGGCACGATGGAGAGGCAGAAAATGCTGTGCGGGTGCGACGCTACCTTGAAGCCTAATGCCTACACCCGAATGGGTGCTACGTTTAAGGGGTGGGCGTTGGCGCTCGATGCTAAGGCTCCGCGTTACACCGATGGAGATTGGGTGAAAGACCTTTCTAGCGTGAATGGCGACACGGTACGTCTGTACGCAGTGTGGGAGATACAGCGGGTTGCGGTGCACTTCTCGGTGGCGGGCGAGCCTAGCGGTACGCTTACGGCTACGGTTGATGGGAAGCCCATAGCGAGCGGTGCGCTGCTACCTTTGGGCATGCAGGTAGTGCTTACGGCTAAGCCGCATACTGGGTACACCGTTGAGGGGTGGGTAGGCGTTAATGCCGACCCGGTAAATGCCGTGGAGGTGGTTCTCACGTTGGATAAGGAGACTACCATACAGGTCTCATTTAAGCAGAGACAGCATGCGGTGCACTTCTCGGTGGCGGGCGCGCCTAACGGTACGCTGACGGCTACAGTTGATGGAAGCCCTATAGCTGATGGCGATCAGGTGAGAGAGGGGGCGGAGGTGCAGTTTGTGGCCGCGCCTAAGGCCGGCTTCCTGGTGGATGAATGGACGGGGGTCACGCCGGGTGCAGATAATCGTAACAGGGCAAAGCTTGAGGTCAAAGGCGAGGTTACTGTCACCGTTTCGTTTAAGCCGGAGGAGAAGCAGTCAGGCGTAGAGTCTGCGCTGCTAGCGGGCATAGAGGCGCTACCCAATCCATTCACATCGACTTTGAAGATAGTCAATGCGAGCAATCTTTACAGGGTGCAGCTACTTTCTGCCGAGGGGCGGGTTATACGTACCGTTGCGCATGATGGAGCGGAGACCCTAAAGCTTGACACGAAAGATTTGCCTGCGGGTCTATACCTTCTGCGCTGCGAGGATGCCCATGGAGGTGTACGCACGTTGAGGGTGGTGCGGGAGTAGAGCTTCTCAACTCCTGTGGAGTATAGTGAAATGGGGGCGTGGCAGTTGCCACGCCCCCATTTCTGTTCTGCGGTGGCTGCTGTAGTGCAGCGGTCAGCTGCTGCAAGAGGTGCAGCGAAAGGGGCTGTGTAATGGGAGTTCGGGGTGAGGGAGATACTGCAAAACTATTTCGGTATGTATTGTCTAAGTTGCTTTTATTCAGTAACTTTGCACCATGAAAAAGCCAACGGGTACCACATCCCTCTTCGACATCGTATCTAAGGTGCGGGCCGTCATCGAGACCGTGTACACGAAGGGTAGTGCCCCGACGGGCCGCCAGAGCTACGATGGGCTCATGCTTCTCAAGATTGAGCCGCTGCGCATATGGTACGACCTGAGCGATGAGGGGGTGGAGGAGATGGTGAACGGCCTCATCTCCTACAGCCGCCTCGTGGGGCTGGCCAAAACGCATGTGCGGCACGTCATGGAGGTCATCGCCCACAACCTGTACCGCGCCCCAGGGCTCATTGTGGCCAACGCCTAAAAAAACGAAAGAGAAGCGTGAAGCGCGGGGCTAAATGCCCCGCAGGGGGGCAAATTCTAGCCGGTTTCAATGCAATTGCGCATTTTTTCCCCGATAGTTTGGATAAAAGTTGCCCGCCCACGGTGACGAAAAAAATACTCAGTGCTTTTGCAGGGGTCTCATTTTGTAGCCGGAAACCAGCTTCGTGTGTTATTGGCAATCCTTACTAACATCAACATCACCGGAACTTCGACCAGCACGCCCACCACCGTAGCCAATGCAGCCCCGGATTGTAAACCAAAAAGAGAAATAGCCACAGCAACCGACAATTCAAAGAAATTACTTGCCCCAATCATTCCAGCAGGTGCAGCAACATCATGGGGTAATTTCCACCATTTCGCCCAACCGTAAGCAACGAAGAATATCATAACCGTTTGCAACACAAGCGGAACTGCAATCAATAAGATATGCAGGGGATTGTTCAGTATCGTTTCTCCTTGAAATGAAAACAGGATAATAAGCGTTAATAGCAATCCACCTACCGTGTAATTATCAAATTTCTTAACAAATACGTTATTGAAATATTCCACACCTTTGCGGCGGATAACCACTATTCGGGTAATGACCCCGGCAGCAAGTGGTATCACGACAAACAGCCCTACGGATAGCAACAGAGTGTCCCACGGGATTGATACGCCGCCAACTCCCAGCAAGAAAGCTACGATAGGGGCATACGCTACCAATATGATTAAATCGTTCACTGCCACTTGTACCAGTGTATAAGCGGCATCCCCTTTAGTAAGGTAACTCCACACGAACACCATAGCTGTACAAGGTGCAGCCCCCAATAATACCGCCCCGGCTAAATATTCTTCGGCTAATCCGGCAGGTATAAAGGCTTTGAAAACCACATAGAAGAACAAATAAGCTATTCCGAACATGGTAAATGGCTTTATCAGCCAATTTGTAACGCAAGTGACTATTATTCCTTTCGGACGCTTGCCGACATTCTTAACACTTTGAAAATCCACTTTTAGCATCATCGGATAAATCATTAACCAAATCAGGATTGCCACGGGTATAGACACGTTGGCATATTCAAATTTGCTTAATGTTTGCGGAATTGCCGGAAGCCATTGTCCCACGGCAATTCCAATAATGATGCACAAGGCAACCCAGATAGTCAGGTATTTTTCAAAAAATCCAATTCCTTGTTTCTTTTCCATGACAACAACTATTTAGCTTAATTGTGGTTTTAATTCGTTCAGGTAGAAGTCATAGAAACGGGCTTTTATTTCATCCCGTACCCGATGAAATTCACTGTTTATAAACTCCGGCGTTCCGGTTGCTTCCGAGGGGTCGTCAAATCCCATGTGCAGTCTCTTTCCGACTTTACCAGTAAACACTGGGCAGCTTTCATTTGCCCCACCGCAGACCGTAATAACATAGTCCCATTCTTGCCCTATATACAGGTCTACACTTTTAGGGATATGGTGGGCTATGTCTATACCCATTTCATCCATAACCTTTACCGCCATCGGATTAACCTTTTCAGCAG
>ERZ1673752.3351-NODE-3351-length-15575-cov-7.555928_pt1 | contig 15575 bp, 18 predicted proteins | sample MGYA00580195_ERZ1673752 | MGnify/ENA primary metagenome ERZ1673752 (study PRJEB41218, sample SAMN15661744) | gut metagenome | host: Homo sapiens | place: Canada: London | collected 2015-08-20/2019-03-30 | study: EMG produced TPA metagenomics assembly of...
CTGAGTTTTAATCTAAGGGTTTACATTCAGTTACAGTTTTTAGATAAATTTCGGGATCACCGTTCAAGATCAAGTCTGCATATCCAACCGGATCATTGTAGATTAGATAATCCAGTTCTGACCGTTGATACATATTGTCAGCAACCTCATTCTCCACGGCGATGGTATCAATGGCAATCATGCTGCCATCTAAAAATTTCAGTTCCACACAAGCGGTATCCATGTTAAACTCACAAGAAATCAATCTATCCATAAGAAACCTCCATTTTGCGGGATGTTAGATCATCCCAAAATATTTGAATGCTTCTCGGATTGCTTTCTCTTTTTCCGGTGGACACTGGGGCTGTCTGGAATCCTCGGACTTCGGCAGATTATAGTTCTTACCAACCCCAATCCCACATTTTCGTTTAATCTGTGAGATATAGAGGTTGGACACCTTTAACCCGGTATGCTCCAACACATACTCCTTGATCTGCGGATAGGTTGCCCCATCCTGAAATTCGGACATATCCATATCTTCCAAAGAGAACTCAACCCGAATCTTTTTCGAGTCGACCTCACCCTTGGAAAGCAAGACAACCGCCTCCACATGTTTCGTCCATGGGAACATATCGACCGGCTGGCACTCCTGTGCCCGATAGCCATGCTTTGTGAGATACAAAAGATCCCGCGCCAGCGTCTCCGGATTACAGGAAACGTAGACGACACGCTTCGGTGCCAGCGTCACCACAGAGGAGAGAAACGCCTCGTCACTTCCGGCGCGCGGCGGATCCATGAATACGACATCCACCTCGTCTGCCCCGTTCTTCTCTCCGGTCTTCGCATCCGCACGGTATTCTGCCATCTCCACCATGAACTGTCCCGCATCCGCGTTGTAAAAATCGATATTTTTGACGTTGTTGCACTTCGCATTTTTCACCGCATCACGCACCGCATCACGGTTTAACTCCACACCGATCACTTTCTTCGCAGACTTTGCGGCAATAATGCCGATCGTTCCGGTGCCGCAGTACGCATCCACTACCGTCTCATTTCCGGTCAGCGCCGCATATGCAATGGCCTTTCCGTAGAGGATCTCTGTCTGCACCGGATTGACCTGGTAAAACGACTTCGGTGAAATACGGAACGTACAGCCGCAGAGTGTGTCCTCAATATAGCCTTTTCCGTAGATGACACTCTCCTTGTCGCCCAGCACCATGCTGGTACGCTTATCATTTACGTTGACGATCACGGTCGAAATCTCCGGGTGAAGTTCCCGCAGTGCCTTCACAAAATGATTCTTTGACGGCAGCACCGGCGAGCCAAGCACCAGAACAACCATCACCTCACCACTGTGGAATCCGCGCCGCACCAGCACATGACGCAGCAGACCGTAACCGGTGTCCTCATCGTATGTCTTGATTTTAAAAGAATGCAAAAGCCCCCGGATGTCACGGATGATCGCACTGGATAGTTCATCCTCGATCTGACAGGCATCGATATTGATGACCTCATGCGTTCCCGCTTTGTATACACCCGAAATAATCCCACCCGGTGCCGGCTTTGCCGCTAATCTTCCGTTTTTGCCGTTTCCCTGCTTTCCATTTGCAGCTTTACCGTTTCCACGGGCTCCGGGACGGCTGCCACGCTTTTTTTCAATATCAAACACGGCGTGCACCTTGTTCCGGTAATGATATGGCTCGTCCATCCCCAGAATCGGCAGCACTTTGCAGAAGTTTCCGACCTGCTTCTGCACATATGCCTGTTTCTCTTTGAGCTGCTTCTCATATGGCATGCCCTGATAATCGCATCCACCGCATTTCTTCGCGTAAGGACAGACCGCATCTGCGCGCTCTGCCGACTTTATCGGTTTTTCCGCTTTTGCCGGTCTTGTCGCCTTTATCGGTTTTTCCGCTTTTGCCGGTCTTGTCGCCTTTATCGGTTTTTCCGCTTTCGCCGGTCTTGCCGTCTTTTCCACTTTCAACATTTTTTCCTGCGTTCCCCGCCGTTCTTCTTTCTTCTTATTTATCTGCATTTTCTTTTTCATATCTGCTCACTCCTGTGGTTCTTCCAATGTCACAAAGACCGGTTCGTGCTCCAGCGCCGGAACAATTTTTTCCCACATGTCTTTCTGCCTTATGCGAATGCTGGACGTGTTGATGCACGGATGGCACCCGATATAGTCACCCTCCAGCACATCCCGGTCCACCAGAAGCCGGACACGGTGTTCCCGGTCGTTCATCAGACCGAGCACGCTGACCGACCCGGGCGTGATGTCTAAAAGCTCCTCCATATAAGTCTCTTTTGCAAAAGACAGGCGTGACGAATGGATCTGTGCCGACAGATCCTTTGTCTTGAACTTCTTATCTCCCGGTATCATCAGCAGGTAAAATGTTGTCTCCTGCCGGTTGCACAGAAACAGATTCTTGCAGATCATTGCGCCGAGCGCTTCGTCGACATCCGCACACTCTTCCATCGTCATTGCCGCCTCATGATCAATCCGCTCATATTCGATATTCAGTTTGTCCAGAAAATCGTACGTCCGGACTTCTTTTCCCAGACGTCCCGCGCAGTCGGCAGGACGTCCCTTCTCTAATTTTAACATATGTTTACCTCGCTTTTTTCATCATACATCAGGAATGATCGCTTGAAAAGCTTTCTTTTTCGATGCAAAAGGCTGCCAAAAGAAACAGCAGTAAAATGGCGCCGAGCAGCAGCAACACCGTCTTTAACCCCCACCGGTCCGCAAACGCTCCTGCGAGCGGGAACAGCACAATCATGGCAATGGAAAAACACATGCTGTCGACCGAGATTAAGGTTGCCCTCTGTTCGGACGGAATCAATGCGTTCAGGGAGTCCGACTGGATCGGATACAATGCCGCGTTCGCAAATCCGGCACACATAAGGGCCGCTGCAGCCACGCCCGCCTTCCCTGATCCGTAGCAGAGAATTGCCGCCGCAATGATAACCGTCTCCGGTATCAGGCACCTTTTCCCAAACCGCCGGTACATTTTTTCGCTGGCGAGCGCACCAAAGCAGGACGCGCCGCCCACGAGCAGCATAATGACGCTGATCTGCACTTTATTGTAGCCGAAATCCGCGAAATATTGCTGGCTGTAGAAAAACAGCAGCGTGTGCGCCGCAAAAACGACAGAATAGAAGCCGATGATTTTTCCGATTCTGGCATCCTTTTGCAGGATACATGCACTGACTGCAAAATGATGCTTCACGGTCTCCCAGATCGTTCTCTGTGCCGGAGTTCCTTCCGCCGGCGCATCTTTTGCGCTCCCGCCTGCCGTATCAGCTGCCTTGCTGCACTGCGGCGGCTCCGCCATCCCCAGTACAGGCAGCAATGCCAGCACCGCAATCACAACACATGCCGCATAGCACCAGAAGTAGGAGAATTCTGCCAGCACACCGCCTGCGACCGTTGCAAGCCCCTGCGCCACTTCGATCAACACATTGAGTCTTCCATAGACACCCATGTAGTGTTCTTCCTGCCCCAGGCACTTCATGCTGTCATATACAAGCGCTTCCTCCGAGCCGGAGTTTAAATTATTTCCAAGTGCCTGTACGGCAAAGCTTACCGCAAACCACCCGAAACTTTTTGAGAACAGCATGATCACGCAGGAAACCGCGATGCAGAGGTTGCTCAAAATCATGCAGCGTTTTCTGCCCCACAGATCGGCTGCCGCCCCGGAAGGAATCTCACACACGATGCTTGTCGCATGGTATATTCCCTCTAAGAGTCCGATCTGTGCCAGGTGCAGCCCGCAATATGCGAGATACAACACCCAGATCGAGCTTTGCATGTTCATATTGGAAAGAAACGTATGGACATAGTCCAGTCCAACATTTCTCTTAAGTCGAAGATTCTGTTTTTCGTTCATCTGTAATTCCTCTTTTCATTTTATTTTTATCAATAAACTGAAAAAACAGCCCGATCCCACACCATTGTGAGATCAAACTGTTTCGGAATTACTGCCGCATTTTTCTATGTACAGAAACGCTAAACCTTCTTAAAAAAGGGCGCAGTAATCCCGTACACGCGAAAAATACATGTTTTTGACAATGCACTGCTGCTACAGACCGGTGCATAACCCAGACCGTTCATCCTGCGTCCTCCTTTCTTTTCATAAAAAACTAATTCAGTATACGTCAATTTCTATCTGCTTGTCAATCCCCTGCACTGACCGCCTTATAACATCCGCACTGACCTCTTCCTAGCAATCTCTTCCTTGCGCTCATACGCGCACCGCCCTGTGGCACCCGGTTCCTCTTATGATGCTCCCTGCGTGCAGTTTGCCGCATCGATAGCGATCACAAGCATCAGCCCGTCAAGTTCGTCGGCCGGATCATTGATGTCGATGGCGTAGGTATCTCCCCAGGATAGCAGCTGTTTGGAAATGTGGATGATGGAACTGCAGCCATTGTATACATCATAATCCCAGCCCAGAAAATCTCCCTCCACGCGCCATCCGTTATAATCGATCTCGTATTTCGTACAAAACAGTGTGAACTGTTTCTGGATCTCGCCTTTTACTATTCCACCAACCTCGATCTCAAACGCAGGAAGAAACGTCAACAGCTTCTGATGGATTACTCCAATTTCCTGCCTGTTGCAATCGTACACATGAAGCTGATGCCCCAACGACAGGAATTCCGCCTTCACAAAATACTTTGGTTTTCCCTCCTCGTCATACACGTCATAGGAATCTGTCCATGAAAACACTCTCTGTTTGATCAATAACCGCATATTTTCCTATCCTCTCCATACCATGACCGGCGTATACATCAGTGCTATGCCGAACAATATCAACATGATACTTTTTAAAATCCTGCCAATTCCACGCGTCTCTCCCTTTGCAAAAGCCGCAATCTGCAGCGCTCCCGCCACAATGGCAGCCACGCCGACCGGCTCCCCTAGAAGGATGGTAAACAACAGTGCTTTTTCAAAAACAAGCGACAGGGCGAGTGCAAGAAACCAGCCCCCGATGCCAAGTGTGACTGCCCGGTCGCGCGTCCACCTGGTAAAGGACAGAATAACAATGACGATCCCCAGTCCGCCCAGCATCATCTCTCCAAGCAGATTCTCCATCTATGTCTTTCCTCCGCAAAATTTGTGATGTATCTCTTATGTGTTATGTGGCATTTTTCTCTATGAAACAATGTGTAATTTGACATTTTTTCATTTAGAACAACAATTCCAAAATAAGGAAATAGACTGTAGCAACTATGGTTATAGCCAATAACTTTTTCTTATGCTTTTTCAATTCACACTGCCCGTTTGCTATTTCATATAAGAGCGAGCCTGTTCCTCTGTGAAATTTTCATTTACCATATTTTTGACACAGATATCCAGCAACTCATCCATGTTATGATAGGTATACGTTCCGTCGGCATAACACCACTTGCTGTAGTCCTCGTTTAGCGTGCCGTCATTGTTCCGTCCTATGATGGAATCACCCATGCCATTTACAACGATTTGTAACTTGTGTTACTCGGCTCGCAGCCAGTCTGCAATATTTAAAAACAAAAACCAGTCAGATCTTAAATTGCCCGATAATCTGCTCAAGTTCATCGACAATCTCCTTGTTGTCCATAACAGCATCCACGATTTTCTGAAACTCGCCGTGGATTTCTGACATATACTCAGAATTTTTTACTACATCTTCTTTTTGGGAGTCAAAATCGCTCATAATATCTGTTACATAAGAATTGATCCGCGCCATGCTCTGCTGCAGTTCATTCATGTATCCTTCAAAGGCAAGCATCTGTTCCCGGAAGCTGTCGGCATCACTCGCATACTCTTTTCCTGTATGCACCAGAACGTCATAGTCTGAAATGACGTTCGTCTTTACAAAATTGAGAAGTTCAAACGAAGCTTCCGTAAGACTGTCCACGATATTTACAATAAAAGTGTTGATCTTCTGGATCTCCGCCGCTGTCCTGGAGGACTCTTCCGCAAGATTTGATATCTCGTTTGCTACTACTGCAAAGCCCTTTCCACTTTCTCCCGCCCTTGCTGCCTCTATGCTGGCATTTAAAGCAAGAAGATTGGTCTGATCCGCAACACTCAGGATCTGTCCGGTCAGCTTTTGAACTTTCTCAACTTCCTTTGACTCTTCAATCTTATCTTCCAGCGTCCTGCCAATACGCACGATTGTCTCCTGCATACGTTCCTTCGCCTGTATTGCGTCTTTCTCCAGATTTTTCGCCTTTACACCAATCTCGCCAATATATTCTGCCTGGGCTTTTGTCTCCCCGATGACTGAGGTCATCCGTTCGTCGTTGTTCTTTGCGTCCTCCGCGATCTTGTGAACCATCTCGCTCATTTCAAGGACGTTGTCTTCCATCACGCTCATGGTGGCATTTACCTTTGATACCGCATCCGTGGACGCGGTAACGATATTGTTCACATGCTCGGAATTGCCAGCCAGCTTATATTCACATTCGCTGATCTTCTTAATGATCTCGCGCAGATTCTCCAGAAATACATTCAGACTTCCTGCTATATTTCCAACCTCATCCGAAGATCTTACCGTTATCTTCTGGGTAAGATCGCCCTCTTTCTGGGCAAGCTCACTCATTTTACCTGCGATTGCGCTCACGCTTCTTGACAGCACCCCGCTTATGACAAGCGAGAGCACCACCGCAATTGCCAGTCCGGCAAGTTCAATGAACATAAACTTCCTGATCAGGGCACTCTGCTGAAGCCGTATCTCTGTCACGGAGCAGTCTACACCTACGATGCCAACGATATCACCAGCGCTGTTGTACACCGGAGCAAATGCGCTATAAAAGTCGCCCCACTCGTCAGAAGTCATCTCGCTGTCTACGGTGACATTTCCATCGAATGCTTCCGCGATTTCGTCATAAATCTCGTATGCTTCTCCGATCGCCGCGCCCTCCTCGGTATCGGCATCTACAATAAACTCCAGCGTATCCCCGTTCATCCGCATCGTATAGATATACTTGATCTCATCCCCGCACAAAAACTCCTGCAGCTGACTAAGGATTTCCTCATAATCCGCAGATCCCTCGTCACCTGCCTGCAGCTGCTCCAACAGATCCCCATCGATTCTCTGTGCTGCGATTTTGGCAGAGCTTCCTGCGTTCTGCTTGCATTGCTCAAGCAGCATCGTTTTTGCCTGATTCATAAGAAACCAGCCGCTGAGATTTGCTACAATCAGTGTACATACAACCATTCCAACTAAGATTTTTGCACGAATGCTTATTTGGATTTTCTTTTGCGTTTTTTTCTCCTTCATCCTAAAGTTCCACCCCTTGCAAATGCTTATAACTCCTACAAATATATTATATCCGCTTATAGAAAGCATGACAAGAAAATTAAAGGAGATCCCCTTTTATGGCATAAAAAAGCAATCGAGCTTCCTCGATTGCTTTTCTTTTTCTGTTCCTGTTTTTTCTGACAAATGTTAGCGTTCATCTAACACTTGAAAAATGATTCATGCATCTGTCTTACATATCGCTCTAAGCAGCAGAGCCTTCAACATTTTTACTCTTCTAAACTTTCCTTCATTCTGCCAAGCAGACCTGATTTTTTCAGCGGCAGCGTAATAATAATAGCAATGAGTGTTCCACCGCAGGTACTAATCAGGAACGGAACAACAAACGTAAATAACGCCGCTGCTTTATTCCCCATGACAAGATATGCCACCGGATAAGAAAGCATTCCGCCAATGATTCCGGTTCCTGCCACCTCGCCGAGATAGGCAAACGGAAGTTTCTTCCCGTACTTATAAAGAAGTCCGCCAAGCAATGCACCGCACATGCTTCCCGGGAATGCCAGCGGACTTCCCAGTCCCAGCAGATTACGGATCAGCGACGCAATAAAAGCCTGTGCCAACGCCCACCATGGTCCTACGGTAACCGCGCATAAAACATTTACCAGATGCTGTACCGGTGCGCATTTGGAGCCGAATACCGGGAAGGAAAACAAGCTTCCCACCACTGCTACCGCTGCTAAGATTGCTGTGACCGTCAATTTCTTTAAATTCAGTTTCTTCATTTTTCATCCTCTTTTTCTGTTGTGTGATGCCCCCGCAGCTTTTTCCACAATCAGGCAGAGAATGACTGTGATCACCATATCCGGCAGTGTATTTCCGACCGGTGTATCCACCTGCATCAATATGCGGTAAATTATAAAACCGGCAAGCCATACCACCAGATTACGCCACTGGAAAGCAGATTTTTCGGCATCTGCCTTCTTTAAAATGAAATAATCTGCGATCTGTACTGCGATCATCGGAGCAAAAACAGAACCGATCAGATATAAAAAGTTTGTAATGTTATCCATCGGATAAACGATTGCTGCGACAGTTCCAATCACAGTAACAACAATTGCCGCCCATTTTTCCTGAATCTTTGAGGAAATGGAAACACTAGAAACTCCTGCGGAATAGGCATCCAGGAAGGTTGTTGTAACCGTGGAAAATACAATAATGAGAAGTCCGACAACGCCGAAACCGGTTTTTAACATAATCTGTGCAATGTCATATTCACCGGTAAAAATAGCCGCTCCCATGCCGATCATGTACATAAAAATGCTGACCAGACTGTAGACAAGCACACTGGCAAGTGTTGCTGCAAACGGCTTTTCTGCTTCTCTTGTATAATCGCTGATAAGCGGCAGCCAGGAAAGCGGCATTGCTACCGCAAGTTCTACCGCCGCACCAAACGTCATTGTGTCATCACTTGCTGTAATCAGCATCACAAAATCTGAATTAAAAAAGATCTCTTTAAATAGTACCAGTGACAAAATAAAAAGTGCTGTCATGGCAACCGTATTCAGCCTGCCAAGATTGGTCAGCCCAATGAAAATCCAGACAATAATCAGAATACCAATGACGAGCGCCCACACCCAGTTTCCAATATGTAACACGCCATCCGCTGCAAGTGCACCGTCATAGATCATGATCGCCGTCCATCCAACAAGCTGTAACACATTTAATACGGCAAAAAGAAGGCTTCCCTTCTCGCCGAAGCTCATTTTTACAGTTTCCATGGCGCTTTTGCGCTCTTTCGCTCCGATCATTCCTGCCGCAAACATCATAAGACCACCGAGCAGATGTCCGAGCAGGATTGCTGCCATTGCTTTTCCAAAACCAAGCGGTGCAAAATAGGTACCTGTCAGTATTTCCGCCAGGGATACGCCTGCGCCAAACCAGATTAGTCCGTTTGAAAAAACGGAAGTTCTCTTTTCATTCATCCTTCGTACTCTCCTTCGACTGCAAATGCATGGTTCATGGGACCGCTTCCTTTTCCAAGGTCAAGCATGGCGGCAAGTGCGCCGGAAATGTAATTTTTGGCATACCTGACGGAAGTTTCTAAGTCCCTTCCCTTTGCAAGATTCGATGCAATCGCCGAAGAAAGCGTGCAGCCTGTTCCATGGGTATTGGGGTTGTCAATTCTCTTCCCGTGAAACCATACCGTTTCTTTTCCTTTCTGGAAAAGAAGGTCATTAGCATCGTTTAACTGATGTCCGCCCTTTAATAAAACTGCACAGCCTAAGGTGTTACAGATGATTTCTGCTGCTTTTTCCATATCTGCTTCTGTTTTAATCTCCATTCCGGAAAGAACTTCTGCTTCCGGGATATTCGGAGTGATAACAGTTGCAAGGGGCAATAATTTACTTTTCAATGTGCCGATGGCATCCTCGCTGATAAGCCTTGCTCCACTCGTTGCCACCATGACAGGATCTACCACAATATTTTTTGCGTGATACTCTGTCAGTTTGTCCGCAATCGTCTCTATCAGTTCACTGGATGAGACCATTCCGGTCTTTACTGCATCCGGATAAATATCCGTAAAAATACTGTCCAGCTGCTCTGCCAAAAATTTTGGAGTTACTTCCATAATATCTGTTACGCCGGTCGTATTCTGGGCAGTCAAAGCCGTGACCGCACTCATCGCGTATACGCGGTTGGCGGTCATTGTCTTAATATCTGCCTGGATGCCGGCGCCTCCGCTGGAATCACTTCCAGCGATTGTTAATGCTGTGTACATAAAATCCTCCTTGTTTTCCGAAGGAAAATGCGAACCCACTGGTGAGCAGAGGATTTTCCTCCCTGTTTTCCTGCATTAATTTTATATAGCGACCTAAGGTGGTGCCCCCAATCTGCCGCTGTGATATATCATTTTTCTTACTGCTGCCTTATCGGTGCAAACGACCCAAAAAAAGTGCAGGAATCCAACGCAAAGATTCCTGCACAAATAACTCTTGTGACTTATTATCTCCCTACGTTGGCATTATCCAAATCAGGTTCTGGGTTAAAGCATCCGCTTACTCTCAGCCCGCCGTGCGAGCACCCCGTTTTCATTATCCTTATCACTTCTGTAATGGTCTGTTTTATAACAGCTTTATTATACACGCCTGTTTTCAAAATGCAAGCTTTTTGTTCTGTGCTTTTCTGAAATTATCACAAATCCAGCTACATAGCCACATCAGATATTTTGCTATTTCCCAGCTCATTTTTAATATTCCGACAAAATCTGTAGTCCCATTACAATAATCCACATATATGCACAGGTCTTCGGAATCATTAATAGTCCTACTTTTGGTTTTGTTTTACTGAATAACGTTACTGGAAGATAACAGCCAAATGAAATAATAATAGCCGCAGCCATCCTTGTCATATGATATCCATAGGTATTTCCCGAAATTAAATATAAAATAATTATCTCTGTACCAGTAACTGCAAAAACTGTATTTCTGATAATAGATAATCTCATATTTCCTTCATCTGTGCACCAGTTGTTCTGCGGGAACAGGCATATCACAATTCTGACAACCGCTGATATCCATACAACAGCTTCAATTACCACCGGTATTTTAAATTCCGGAAATGTAAGCTTCCAGATATACATCAAAATAATATAAAATACTGTCATTGTAACAGACGATACCTGCAGTCCGATTCCCAGCTGCCGCTTTATTTTATCATTACTTCCACGTACTGCCCTGATAATTCTCGGTACCAGATGAAAAGCATCCCCTCCGCAAAGTGTCAATGTTAATATTCCATAAAGAATAAATAACATATTTCCCTTTGAAAATATGAAAAAAAGCATTGCAGCAACCAGATCAAAAGTCAAATACGCTGCATCAAATATTGCTTCCATCACATCTGGGATCTGTGGTTTGTAATTGTTTTCTTTCATCGTTAGTCCTGCCCCTTTTTCATCAATCGGCTGTAAAACAAATAATTTCTGGTAAAAATAACTCCTGCTATCATCCAGACAATGCCTGCAATCAACAGTAATGTTTTTTCTTTACACAAAATTTAGTTCTCATTTGCATTCTCCCTGTAGTCTCTCAAATGTTCTTCTGCATTGTTACAGATCTTATCAAATACATTGATACACATATGTATTTCTTCTTCTGTCAACCCGCTTAATACATTTTTTGCGAACTTTTTTTGTGCATTTATTCCGGCTTCCACAATCAACTCTGCCTTGTCTAATAAAACAATTTCAATATGCTTTTTATTATCTTCGCTTTGTATTCTTTCAATCAGACCTTCATTTTCCAATTTTTTCAGTGAAGTTGATACATGGGATTTTGTTGATTTCCTCACCTTTACAATCTCTGCTGCGGTATTATGCTGTGGATTGTTATGTAAGAACATCAGTATATCATATTCCATCTGTGTTAACCCGTACCGGTCGCATACCTCGCCGGATAACAGTTCATAATATCCTGTAATTGTTTTATGTTTATCCCAGAAATACATCTCAACCCCGCCTATAATCGTTCTATTTAGAACGATTATAGGGTATTTTTTCTGCCATGTCAATATTTTTCTTTAACGTTCCAATATATTCTCCATTATTATATACAAATGGTCCGGCTTCCCCCTCTTCTCCGAAGTATTCCGCTCTTAATGACATGATATTGAGCAATTCATCTACAGTATGCACTTTTGTCGCCTGATAGGGCTGTTCAAAGGCGATCTTTTCTACAAATAAATAATAGTCACTGTACTTTATCAGTATGCCGGTATGCCCTACGAAAACAACCTCAGAATACGGGTCATATATCACGATACTAAGAAGAGATATCCTGTCATTATTTATTTGAAATCCATGATATTTCCAGCTATCGGAAAACACAGTTTCCGGAGAGCTGCCCTCTGTTACACGCTTTTCGCCATAGAGTGTAGTAAACATATCCCTATTCTTTTTTATGATTTCATATCTGTCCACGTTATCTATCGCTTCCGTGTCAAACATTAAATATGTGCCTGTATAATTGCCTTCTGTTGACTCCGAGCAAAGCATCCCATCCAGCAAAAGGAACGCTGTCATCCTGCAGTCAGCGTCTGAATAATCATGATTCTGTTCCCAGCCATCCATACATTTTACGATATCTGCTTTCATCTTCGCAGGATCTGACCAGGCATCCTCCAGCTTTGCATTCTTGCCCGCAGAATCCGCAAAATCGACCACCCACTCCTGAAATAAATCTACATGGGAAGCTCCTGCAGCGTCCAATTCCTTGCAGATCCCGGTAATGGAAGCCTTCCCGCCCATATAAGTTGCGGCAGGTATCTTCTGTTTCTGTACGTTTTCTGCACAGGCTCCCAGTATCGCAGATGCGAGTATAATAACCGCTGATAATTCAATCGCTTTTCTGGCCTTATTGTGCCTTTTCAACAGATATTACCTCTCCCTCAAACGGATCTACCTCTGAAATTGTTCCGGTATATCTTACAGTCACAGTATCTCCGTTGCTGACATTCTCCAGTCCTTCCGGCTTTTCCTCAAAAGTAAAGCTATATGGTGTATCATTCTCATCTGTAACGACAAACATGAAATCTTTTATCTCATCAATCGTTCCGGTCACTTCTTTTTCTTCTGTTGTTCCTTCCTGTTTTCCCTCTTCGCTATTGCTTATTGCAGTATTATCCTGCTTCATCCCGGACTGTCCACAGCCGCCAAATAATCCAGCACAGCACATCACGCAAGCCACAATCATAATTATTTTTTTCTTCATCTTCAATCTACCTCATTTCTTATTATTCGTACTCTGTGAATACTTTTCAAAAGATTACCTTAGTCTTTCATTAATGTAAATAGTATGATTCCAAAATTAAAGAAATATTCATTTTTTGCCGCCTGTAGCCGAGTTTTCAATATCACGGAAAGTGCATTCATAAATACCGTTTTCCCCATAATCCTGCCACCCGCTTCCCACTATCTAGGCGCGTTCGGGACTTGCACCCGTCAGAGCGCCCATGGCGCGCAAACTAAAAAAAGAACCGATTTCTCGATTCCTTTTTTCAACCCCTGCTGATTTCTTTACAAATTCAATTTTTCTTTTTGCAGCAAAGCTACGATATCTGAGCGAAACGGAGACGAAAGATGTCGCAGGAACGACCCGCCGCAGGCGGAGAATCCTGCCGGCAGGATTCTTATTTTATGCAAAAATAATTTTTGTATTATCTCTATAAATTTGAATTTAACGAGCACTTTTGCGAGCGATGAGTCTTGAACTTGTTCAAGAATATACTGTATATCTTCCACCTTCTTGCCCTTCGGACAAGAAGTGTCCCTTACTTTCAACTCGTCAACCGAATTTTTATGGTTTCGTTTTAATAATTTTACCGTTTTCATCATAATAAGTTGTATTTTCAACATTATATTCATATCCATATTGGTTCTCTATTGGATCAAATCCACCCTTGCCATAATATTCTTCTATTCTTTTTTGATTTCCAACTACAAATATATTTTTATAATTATAGTAATTCACATAAGTTCTATTAAATCCATTCACATATGCAACAAACTTTTGCCCATCCTTTTCGACAACATGTTCAGGGGTATAGCCAAATGCTCCAAAAAAATAAATTATTGGAGTAGATAGTAAAAATAACATAACAAATATGCTTATTAGAATAACTTTTACAATTTTTTTCTTAATCTTTAAAAGTAATTGTATTATTCCAGCAACAAAACCAAACATAATTATTATTGCAGATACTATATATATCCATTCTCTAAACATTAATTTACAGAAAGATAATATTAAGTATAAAGTAACAATTATTAATGTGTAAATAATAGTATCTAATAATATAATTCTTGGAATATATTTTTTTATTTTCTCCATTACATTATCTCCCCTATAAATACCGATTTTCTTAATTCTATAAACATGAAATTTACAGCACCATTTTCCATAACAATGATGAAATAAATGGTTGAAGGAAGAACATAATAAGTGCTACAGATACACATATTATGTAAAAGTCACTCATTTTTGAATTTGAAAAGATTCGCTTCGTAAAATTATCAGTTATCCTATGTACAATAAAATATCCAATTATAGCCCCAACAGTATTTGTAATAATATCGTTTATATCACTGGTTCTAAAAGTAAAAATCTGTGATATTTCAATTAAACTTGTAACTATAAATCCCATTAAGGCAATATTTTTAATGTTTCTAAATTTATCCCACAATATCGGCAAAAAGAAACCAAATGGAACAAATAAAAGTATATTCAAACAAGCATTAATGAAATCCGAAACCATATCCAAAAACGGGATAATGTTCACCGCAAAATCAATTTTCAGAGATGCTATATTAGGGAATCCTACAAGTGCTAAGACTGCAGTAAAATAAAACCCAAATACCATATAAATAATAGTTCGTTTCCAGCTATGAAAACATAACTTGTTATATATGCACCAAATAGGAATTATAAAAACAGCTGCCGCAACAATTTCGATAAGTGCACTATATATTCTATACATGTTTTTCTACCTCCACAAATCCCGATTCTTTTACTTTTTGTTCCACTAATAAAACCCTTTCATGCATTACAAATAAGGCTTTAAAGACTTAAAAACATTCAAATATCCATTTGCATACATATGTACACCATCAATGGCATACTCCGATTTCTGTTCACCATGTTCATCAACAAGTGCTTCATTACAATCAAGATAACGACAACCGTATTTTTCTGCTATTTCTTTTAATCGATGATTACATAATGTAAGATTTTCAGGAGTACGGCGTTTCATCCATTGGATTGATTGTTCTGTCTGCCATGGCAGGTGAAGATTTGCAGGATAAAACGCCATGATAAAAATTTCCACATCTGGAATACGGAATTTGATAATTTCCATGATTCTACAGATATTATCCATTAAATGTGACATCCACTGATCTCCAAATCGTTCTTTTGTAATATCATTAGTGCCGATATTGATAAATATCTTTGATGGCTCAAGATCTAAAAGCAATGTATCGATATTTTCCAGAAACTCATCTGTATTCAATCCACTAACGCCGCGATTATATATCACTTGTTCGATACCCTGGCTTCGTGCAATTTCACAGACAGGAAACATTTCCATCAGGGATGATCCTGTAAAAAGAATTTGCCCTTTTAATGCTCCTTGGTTTAAATACCCGAAATTTCTGATTTTCATCCTTTGATTATCGTCCATAATATTATTCCTTTCATTTGTCCTGTTGATTCCCGATTTTCTTAATTCTACAAACCAGAATTGAGATTTCACCTGTTTTAAGAGATTTAATAACTGTTATATTTTGTTATT
>ERZ1673752.3353-NODE-3353-length-15567-cov-7.149046_pt1 | contig 15567 bp, 4 predicted proteins | sample MGYA00580195_ERZ1673752 | MGnify/ENA primary metagenome ERZ1673752 (study PRJEB41218, sample SAMN15661744) | gut metagenome | host: Homo sapiens | place: Canada: London | collected 2015-08-20/2019-03-30 | study: EMG produced TPA metagenomics assembly of...
ATCCTCTAAGACCAGCACGTAATTGTCATTGCTATTTGCTTCCATAAATCACTCTTTTTGACGTTAATAAATCGCTTCGAGTGGCAAATATATAAGCTAAAGCAATACAATTTCCAAAGCGTGATACGCAGGGAAATACAATTATCAATTATGAAACTCTTTTGATTCTGTATGGAAATTTTTACGCGATACGAGTTTGAAATTAAAAGTGTTCTTTGATCGGGTTGGAGTTGAGAATTTTAGATAAGATTGCACTTGGAATTGTTGGCACTACTATATCTGACTAAATTAGACTCTTGATTGTGAATATTAATAAAAAACCGTACCTTTGCGGTTAGTATATATTTGGTTTTCAATTAGTCATTTATTTATTCATGATTAACCTTCCTGAGATTAAAGGAATCGACGATATGAATTACGCAATAAAAATTATAATTTCATGTCTTTTGTTTTCTGTGTTTTATTCTTCATCTGCACAGGTGCCTATAAATAACGCTCATATTGCTGATATCCAAAACATTCTGCAGATTGTAGGTGAGAAAAATTCGTTTGTTGAAAACCTTAATCATATTGACAACAATGTTTTGCCTATAGGTGTTAAAAGAACAATTTCTGGAGTAGAAATAACTGTTGCAATCTCTGGAGTGAAATGGAAAGCTGGTTCAGCATTATATTCCGTAGTAGCAAGAGCAATTATTCCTCAAGGACATGATGGTAAACGTCAGGTCCTATTTTTTGGTGCAGACAATATTAAAGGGAATCAACAGGGGGGATTAATGGATTCTTTCAGACTATCTCTATTACAAGATGTGAATATCGATTTTAATAATGGATATATGACGCTTGTATTGAAAGGGGGGCAGGATAAGAGAGCAGGAAGAGCAGAGGGGCAAACTTTTATGGAAGTCGATTGTGGTGGATTTAAAAGTTTTGGTTTAGATGCTGAAGTTGTCTTTCCTGAAGATTTTCTGCTTCCAATAGTCAATGGAGAAAAAGTTAGAGGTTCATTCAAAACTATTGTAGAAGATTGGAATGATATCGTTGTTGATATAGATATTGACCCTTTTCAAATAAAAGGGTTACCTGGTTTTGAATTTAGTCTAGAAACAGTAACTTTTGATTTTAGCGATAAACGTAATAGTCAAAATTCAGTGTTTCCACCTGAGTATGATTCTAAGTACTTGTTAGGTCAAGAAAACGTAAACCTATGGAGAGGTGTATATGCAAAGAATGTTTCTATAACATTACCGAAATCATTTCATACCAATACTAATCAAAGGGTTACTTTACAGGCCGAAGATTTAATCATAGATGATTATGGTGTGTCTTGTGCATTTACTGCAAATGATATACTTCCATTTGATAAGGGGAGTGCGGGAGGTTGGAAATTTTCAGTTGATAAATTTAAGTTTGGTCTTGAAGCAAATAGACTCATTGAAGCAGGTTTTGAAGGAAAGATTGGCTTGCCATTTAAAGGGAATACAACAGCTCTTGGATACGTAGGTAATATTAGTGCAAATAATGAGTATTTGCTTGCTGTAAATACAACTGATCAGCAAGAATTTGATTTTTCATTGTTTAATGCTAAAGCAAAGCTACTACCTAATTCATTTATCGAACTAAAGATGGTAAAAGATCAATTTTTACCTCGAGCTGTTTTGCATGGAGAAATGGTATTTTCTGATTTAGGACAAGATGCTAAGAATTCATCCACTGTTCATTTTCGCAATTTACAGATACAGACCATCGAACCATATATTCAGGTAGATAACATGGGGTATGATGGGGAGATAAAACTTGGTAGCTTTCCATTGTCTATTGATAAGTTTACATTATCAGGTCAGGGTAACCGTGTTGAGATAGGAGCAGGGGTGAAATTAACATTAGGAGACAAACTCTTTAATGGAGGGACGACATTGCGTTTTGCCTCTAAGATGCTAGACATCGATGGTCGGAAAGAGTGGGTGTATGATGGAATGAAAGTTGATGCCATCAATCTTGATGTTGATATAGCAGATGTCCTCAAACTAAATGGGCAAGTCAATTGGCACCGAAATGATTTGATATATGGTGATGGTTTTGGTGGAGATTTGCTATTGAAGATCACTGACAAACTACCTATAAAAATGACAGGTGGTTTTGGGCGAGTTGAAGATTTGAGTTATTGGTATGCACAAGGTAGTATGGAGACTCCTCTTGGAATTCCAATTTTTGCAGGTATAAGTATTAATGGTTTTTCAGGCGGAGTTAGCCAGCATATGGTATCAAGCAGTAATATTATAACAGAATCTTTACACCCCATGACTTACAAGCCAGATCGAAATGCAGGGTTAGAACTAAAGTCAGCAATTAGCTTTGCAGTTGCGAAGAAGATAGCTAAAGGAAGTGGCGGATTTGAAATCGCATTTAATAAAACTGGTGGATTACGATATGCAGGAATATACGGATATACAGAGTTCTTGCAAAAAGATGAAATAATTCCTGATACTGATAAACTAGCTTCGTTGCTTCATAATATGCAAGAAAAAGAAAAGGTTATCTTAAATGATACTGGCTCTTTATTGTCGAAAGCTACTAATTTTCTAGGCGTTTCTAAGTCTCTTATTGAGATTCCAAGTAATGTAAAGCCTGGAATAAGAGGTTATATCGGAGCAAATATGGACTTCAATAATAAAATTTTTAAGGCGACTTCAGAAGTATTCGTGAGTGATCCTGCAAAGATAGTTACCGGAGTTGGTCCAGGAGGTCGTGCTGGATGGGGGGAACTGTATGCAGATAGCAAAGAGTGGTATTTGCATATTGGACGTCCAGACAATAGGGTCGGACTAAGGATGGGGCTTGGAAAAATTTTGGATGTCCGAACTGGAGCATATTTCATGGCAGGTAGTAGAATACCCGAAATGCCAGCACCACCATCTCAAGTTGCTAATATTTTAGGTTATGAGTTAAATGCCCTCGCTCGTGGTCGTGATATTGATGCTTTAAGTAGAGGTAATGGATTGGCTTTTGGTGGCGATTTGAGAGTCAACACAGGGGATTTGACATTCTTGATGATGTATGCAAATTTTGATACCGGTTTGGGATTTGACATAATGCTTAAAGATTATGGAAATCTTCAATGCAAAGGCAGATCTGGTGTACTTGGCTGGGATGGTTGGTATGCTCAAGGTCAGGCTTATGCATATTTGCAAGGCGAATTGGGTGTGAAAATTAACTTGTGGCTACTGAAGACTAAGGTCCCAGTAATTAAGGGTGGTGCTGCGACACTACTTCAGGCAGGATTGCCTGATCCTTCTTATTTTAGAGGATATCTTGGTGTCAACTTAAATATCTTAGGGATTATCAAAGGAAAGGCTCGTTTCAAATTATCAATAGGGGACGAATGCGAACCTGTCTATCCGGGAAGTTCGCCACTTGAAATGCCGATAATAAGTGATTTCTCAGCCTCGAACGGAGACTCCGATGCAAATGTATTTACGATGCCTCAAGCACGATTTGTGATTCCAATGGGGAAGACTATTGAAAGTACAACTGAGTCTGGAACCACAACTTACCGAGTCGGTCTAAAGGATTTTATACTGAGAGACAAAGAGGGAAAAACGATTGAAGGTAAATTGGTTTGGAACAAGTATAAAGATGCTGTCAGTTTTCAGGCAAAAGAAATATTACCTAGTCGTACAGAGCTTGAAGCTATTGTCAGAGTTGGCTTTGACGAATTGAAAGGTGGAAAATGGGTAAAAGTTATGACAAGCGGTAAGGAAGCTGTAGAGGAGCGTTCATGCTCATTTATTACGGGTGAAGCTCCGAATGAGATTCCTATATCAAACATTGTATATTCATACCCGGTCGTAGACCAAAAGTATTTCCTTACAAATCAGAGTCAAAAGGGAACCATCCAACTGCAATTTGGACAAAAATACCTTTTTGCGAAAGGATTCGATTATAAGATATGCTTCGAGTCTGTTGGATCACCTACCATTCGTACTGATTTTGTTTACAATGAAGAGACAAACAGTATCGAATTTGAATTGCCTCATCTTAACAAGCAAACTGATTATACTATGCGGATTGCATACTCAAGCCAAGGTAATAATGAGATAATTGAAGATAGCTCGGTAACTCTTGAATCAACAGAGGATGCTTCTATAACAGCTGTTCAGAAAAAAGCGCAAGCAGGGACATCAGATGCCAGTGCTGAGATTTTGAAATATACTTTTGCGACAAGTGTTTATTCCAATTTTGTAGAAAAGATGGAAGACATTAAGCGTAGTACTCAAGACAAAATCTTTGATGTGGCGGGAAGTATGCAATTGACATCAAGTGTGGATGCAAAAGAAGCATTTGATGAAGCTGAAATTGTAGGTGTAGACAAAACACAATTTATGCCTTTGATTAAAGTTAAAGCAACACTTGAAGAACCGTATTACATGTCAGTTCTGCCATTACTTTATGATGGTTACCCGTATGCGGGTATTAGACTCCAGAATAGAGACGAAAATATCATGGGTATACCCCCATTTTTCTCAGTACTTCCAAGTGTGAAGTATTTGACCGATTTTGAATCAGGAATTAATAAGGGTCAGTTTGATTTTCCATATACATATGATTCGTCAATTGTCATAGATAGAGACTTCAGAGAATTACGCAATATTGTTGTTAATAATTCAACGAAAGTCAGTCAAGGTGTTTTCAAGCGACTGGCTACTGCTTCTTTGCCTATTCTTAAGTATGGAAAATATAAAGTCCTTTTGACTTATGTCTTGCCGGATGGAACTGAATGTGAAACAATTGAGTTCATGTATAACAATTATTCAGCGCTAAATAAATGAAGATAATTATCAACCGATTCGTTTTTCTTGGACTCCTTGTTATTCTTCCCATTATTTATAGCAAGGCACAGGTGTCGCAAGATTCTGTGGTCAATCAAATTTTAATGCGTTCTGAAACTCATGAAGATAAGATTTTACTTCGATGGATTGCACCCAATGCTAAAACATGGCGACTTTTGAATGTCCATGGAGTACGGCTAACACGTACTACCATTGCTAGGGATGGAAAGATTTTATCAAATCCAGAAATAATAGTTTTGGGAGATTCACTGAGACCTAGAGAGAGTGAACAACTGAAAGCAATGATTCAAGAGTATCCTATGGGAGCTGTTATGGCTCAGGCTATTTTCGGCGAAAGTTTTGAGGTGTCCACGATGGATGATGGTATAGGTAAGGTTCTTGCCCTCAGCCAGGAAGAAGAACAAAGATATATGTTTTCACTTTATGCAGCAGATCAGTGTTTTCCTGTAGCTTTGGAGATGGGATGGGGTTGGCAAGACTCAAATATTAAGCCCGACGAAACATATCTTTACAAGGTTACTCCATTATTTCCTGTAAGTGACATTGCACTCAATCCGGGAGCGGAATATGTAGTACCGACAGAATTAACTAAATTCTCGGCACCTTTGGAGTTAAGTGGAAAGTTCGGAGATTCATCTGTAATGTTAGCTTGGAATTATGAGACTCTTTCATTTTTGTACCCAAGTTACCTTGTAGAAAGATCAGAGGATGGTATTTCCTTCTCTTCATTGTCAGATTTACCAATTACTCGTATGGGAGAAGTAAATAATACGCATACTCCTATTACGTATTTGGATTCAATTCCCAATGATAAGACTTTCTACTACAGGGTGGCTGGTATTACTCCTTTTGGAACTATCGGTGCTTACAGTGATACAATAGTCGGAGTGGCATATCAGCATTTGGATAGCTCTCCCATTATTTCTTCATCAATTCCGGACAATGGCGATGGATGTAATTTTACCTGGTCATTCAATGAAGATGAAGAAAAATTACTGAAGGAATTTCGCTTGTTAAATTCTCCAGATAATAAGCATTTTGTGCCTTTGAAAGAGGGCATTGCTCCTTATCAGCGCTCATTTCATTTGACAGAACTGAGTGCAGATGCGCCATATTACATCATTGAGGCTTTAAGTAAGAGGGAGGAGTCAAAACGATCCTTTTCGGTATTGGTTCAAAAACCTGATAGTATTCCCCCTGCTATTCCATCGGGATTGATTGCAAATATAGATAGTCTTGGAGTCGTACAAATATCTTGGGATCCTAATAAGGATGTTGACATTTTAGGATATAGACTCTTCAAAGGGAATGCTAAAGGTGAAGAGCTTGTCCCTATCAATGATATTCCCATAAGTCAAACATTTTATGTCGATTCCGTGGATATGGTAGCTATGAATACTCATGCTTATTATGCTATAACTGCAGTTGACAAAAGATATAATCAATCAGAGTTAAGTGCTGTTATCGAAGCAAAAAAGCCAGAAGTGATACCACCTTCTCAGCCAGTCATAAAGAATATAGAACCATTAGAGGGACGAAATGTAATTATGTGGGAGTCAGGGCATGAATCAACACTATCAGGGTTCTTATTGATGCGTTACGAATCTGGGTCTTCTCTTCCAATACTTATAAAGATAGATGATCCTCAGAATACTAAATACGAAGATAAAAATATAAATCCGGGCATCCAGTATAGCTATACAATCACAAGCATCACGAGTGGGGGATTAAGATCAAAACCATCAAATCAATACGAGGTCACATCTTACAATCTAGTTTCTACAAAATCAAAAGATAAGACAGATTTTTCTTTAACTATGGATTTGCGTGGTGTTACACTGAAATGGTCAACCGCAATCAAGGATATCTTATCTATTTCGATATATAAGAAAGTTGATTCTGATAGTTATTCGCTTTTAAGAGATTCGCTTAATACTAATGGGGAGTTTATAGATAATGACATACAATCACTTCCGATATCTTATATGTTAGTGGTTAAGAAGAAAAATGGTAGCCCAATCAAATTAATCAAACAGGCATTACGATGAATAGCATAATTAAACCGTCTTTCTACGCACGTCTTCGTACAATCTTTATATTTCTATTTTTCTGCATTCCTTTTATCTCCTCGGAAGCTCAAAACTATGTCTTTGAGTATGATGTGGACTTTATGTTTGATCAGCGAAAAAGACGGTATTACCATAATTTATATATATCCACTCAAAACGGCAAGGGGGAAGTTGAAGTAATGGCTTTTAATTTTTATAAAACTCAGAAAGGCAGAAGGATAATGGGAAAGGAATTAATCCCAGCAAAAGATGGTTCTATTACTAAAATTCGAACGGTAAGTCTTCGTGAAGTAAAATTTGCGTTATGGTTTCCTGATTCTTCTGGAAAACATTATCACACTCAGTATGAAGCGAAAGATGGTCAATATGACTATTCTGTACCCATTGGCATTGAACCTATATTTCCTCTATTCAATACAGATGAATTTTCATCTACGAAGACCAGGGTTTTCAGGGTATATCCAGAGCTTTTGTTTGATAAACCTAATGTGCCTAAACAATTGTCGTATGATAATAAAGTCGTGATACCTGCAATCAAGGGTTTTCCTGCGAAGGTATATCAGTGGCAATATTCTTTGGATGGTGGAGTAACGTGGAATTTTGTACCTCAAAACTTAATAGATAGTTCAAACCCTGAACTTTTAAAGATCTCTGGTAGTGACTTGGTAAGTGAGGATGAATTCATTAGACACATTCTGGATGGAGATAAATTTGCGGTAAGAATCTATAATTCGGTACAACCTAGTGAGTCTGAAACATTGGATCTTGCTATCTCATCACCATATATAACAGATGTTCGCACGGAATTGCCACTCTGTCATGGAGAGGCGAATGGTCAAGCGATATTTACTTTGAGCCGACCATTGTATCTAGGTGAAGTCTTAGAAGTGCTACAAGACAATGCAGTTCTTCGTTTTGGTGATGATTCGGGTGTAGATCTTAATGCCGACAATCAATTTACAGTCAGTAATCTTGCCGCTGGTGCATATTTGTTTAAACTTAAAGGTTCACTGAAGGGATTTTCCACCTATAGTGATGCGCCTGATCACCAAAGGTTAATAGAGATCAAGGATAGGCCACAAATATCTGTTACTGTCACGCAGTCTGATATCAATTGTCATGGTGGAAGTGATGGACAGATTTCTATATCTTGTACTGGTGGCACCGGTCAATTTAAGGCAAATCTCATTAATACTGCCACACAGGCATCTACAGAGATCAATGGATCCTCTAGTGCTCCGATTGTCTTTACTCATCTTTCAGCAGGTACATATCAGGTCAAATTATTGGATTCAAATGGTTGTATGATGAACCAAAATCCACTTATTGCTGAAGTCACTCTTTCTCAACCACCGACCTCAGTGTCATTAGCATTACTTACTAAGACTCCCCCTAAAGCTCATAATTCTTCTGATGGATTGTTGTCCATTAGAGTGAGCGGAGGAACTCAGATGAGTGGAGCAGCCGGGTATAATGTCACATGGAAGAATGATAAAGGTCAGACATTCTCAAGTACCAGTACTGATAGAGATGGAGAGACATATACATATGTATTGAGTGGAATACCTGCAGGAATCTATACTGCTACTGTTGCTGACGCACGTTACGCTTCATTATCTATAGGTGCAAAGACGATTCCCTGTGGATGTTTTGCAGAAGAAACGTTTGAGTTAAAAGGGCCAGATCCTTTAATTGTTGAGATTGAAGAAAGCCATTTTATTAATTGCTTTGATAGCAATGAAGGAGAACTAACTGCTCTTCCTAAAGGAGGAGTTCCATTTTCCACTGGAGATACATATAAGTATCAGTGGTATCAGGTTACATATACAGGAGAGCAACCATTACCCAATGGTCAGACAAGTATTGCTGGACAGCTAAAGACGGGGAAGTATTTGGTTCAGATTACTGATGCCAATGGTATTGTCGCCCGTTCTCAAATTTATTCACTTGAGCAGCCGACACCTCTTGAGGTTACTTTTGAGACTACTGCACCCGGTTGTGCCGATGGAAAAGGACGTATCAAAGCCATTGTCAAGGGTGGTACTGCACCATATATTTATCAGTGGAACGTTGAAGGACAGACAAAAGATGTACTTGAGAATATTTCTGGGGATAATTATTTTCTACATCTTACTGATGCTAGGGGTTGTACTTTTGATCAGTCTGTCGAACTTAGTAGTCCTACAAGTCTCAAAGTGACTTCTGAAGTGATACATCCCAGTTGTAATGGAGAAAAGAATGGTGCCATAGAGCTTGCAGTTGAGGGAGCCATTCCACCATATACTGTAAAATGGGATGATACTACTGAAACAAGCCTTGAGCGAAAAAATCTACCGGCTGGTATATACAAAGTTACTGTAACAGATAGTCAAAATTGCCCACAACATTTATCAATATCTTTGAATGAACCAGAAGAAATTCGATTGGTTCTTTCGGAGCCATTCACACTTTGCAAAGGCCAAACTAGATTAATTAAAGCAGAATGTTCCCATGAGCGCGTAAAGTATTCCTGGCTTCTTGATGGTAAGATTTTGCCTACTACTGAGGCTCAGCATATAGCGACAAAGGGCGGATTATATGAAGTTATTGCCACTACTGAGAATGGTTGTAGCAAACGCGCAGCAGTGAATATCGCTGAAGCTGAAAATGATTTTGTTTTAGACGTTGCGATTCCTTCTATAATTGAGCAAGGGGCAGAGATACATGCTGTCAATATTAGCAAGACCGATGGAGGTACTATCGAATGGAGAATTCCAGATGAGGCTGAACTAATCAGTAGCAACAACGAACAGACTATCTTTACCATTCCTACTGTCGGAAGATATTCCATTTCTGTATTGGCACATACCAATAATTGCACGGTTGAGATCGTACAAAGTATAGAGGTCAAAAAGCCTGGTGAGATTGATGTTCCTAAGGACAATAAAACCCCTTTGATTACCAAATTTGTGGTTAGTCCTAATCCAACTAATGGACTTTTTCAAGCAAGAGTAGAATTAAGAGAACCTGTCAATTATACACTATCCCTTTATGATACTGAGGGGCATCTGATACAAGAGTTTGTAGAGAGACGTGTTAAGCTTAATACTCATGATTTTGACATCAGGAGGTATCAGCTCGGTACGTATGTTCTTAGATTATTTACCGATGAAGAGCAATCGGCATTGAAGGTTGAATTGCAGTAAATAAGTAGTTCATGTTTTAGGATTAATATTTCTATATAGTAGTGAGTAGTATTACGATACAGGCAACAGAAAGTGGAACTATGAAGCAGAAGTGTAACATAATACGTCGAATAATTTCATTCTTGTTATTCTTTATTGCTTCTATGTTACTTGGTAGTAGCATATCCTTTGCGCAGGTACGTTATCCTGTTCATGGGACGGTGCAAGTGCTTCCTCCCTATGGGCTGTATTTGTCTGACTATTATGGTGGTAGCCAGGATCGCCTTGTCGTGACACTTCTCAATCGCGACTTGGAGCAGCCGTTGTTGCAGGCACGTTTGCGAGTGCGGGTGAAAAACGGGATGAACTTCAGCTTAGAGTCACGTGATGAGATCGTCTATCCTATTCTTGAGCTCTCCCCCAATGTCCCCCTTCGCCTCACTTCTATAGATATAGCCCCCTATCTGCAGCCTGACCACATCCGTCTGAGTGGTCGATTAGACAACGGCCGTCTACCGGTGGGTATGACAGAGTTCTCAGTACAGGTTGTAGAATACCATACTGGTCGTCCTCTGTCAGCATGGCATACCGGAAGAGCTTGGTTAGATATCAAAAATCCTCCTATCCTCAATTATCCTCGCCCCAATGAGGTTATTCCTTATCACGAGCCCTTTACTCAGGTACAGTTCCAATGGATGCCACGTCATCAGGGAGTATCGGGTACCGAATACGAGTTTGTACTAAAGGAACTGCCCGATAATGGTGTGGCTCCCCAGTCTGCATTTGCCTACGGTATAGAGATTTACCGTACTAGACAGCGACAGACACGCCTCACCTATAGTGTCATGGAGCCTCTTTTGGAGAAAAACAAACGCTATGGCTGGCAGGTTCGTGCCGTTGCTGTATCTGGCATTGACGAAATAGGAATGTTCGCCAACAATGGTTTTACCGAAATCGGTTGGTTTGAAGTTCGGGAGACCGTCCCCGCTCCCACAGGCTTGACAGGCAACGCCGGTTACGGCAAGGTTGATCTGAAGTGGAGTGGTTCACCTAATCATCAAGGATACATCATTCAGTATCATCCTATCACTGCTGGTGATGAAGAATGGATTGAAGCCCGCTCCTACGACACCTTCAGTACGCTCAACGGTATGAAGCTGGGTGTGAAGTATGAGATCAGGGTTGGGGCTTATGGCTCAGCTCAACGTCCAATCTACTGCTCGCCTATTGAGGTCACGATTCCGAGTGTCAATGAGAGTCGTCTGGCAGAGTGTGGCAAGGGCTTAAATCTCCCAGAGCGTATACAGGAGCCAATCACAAATCTTCAGGTAGGTGATACGATTACCATAGGTCCGGACTTTAAGATGGTGGCTACAGAGCTTCATGCTCTGGGTGATGGATGGTATTCGGGCAAGGGCTCCACTCTTCTCACATGGATCTTTGAGTCCCGCATTGCTGTTCACTTCGATCGCCTCCGTGTGAATGTTCAGCGAGAACAGATCGATGGAGAGGTCTTTACAGACTATGATGATACCGAGAGCCAGATAGCCAATTCGGATCGTATCGATGATGGTGGTAGTGGTACGCATAGAGTGGAGATAGAAGTTCCTACGACATCGGTAGACTTTGTGATGCCGGATATGCCAGAAGGTAGTACCTATGATGCCACTACTGGGTCATTGACCATCTATGATACTAATGGAGAGGTTCATAATGTGCCCATTCCCAAGAATGAATCAGGAGAGCCGACCTTCCCGATGTTGATTAAGGATGCCACGGGTCAGACCTATGAGGTGAGTGAACCTGATGAATCCACATCTAAAGGAGAGACTTCCGATGATTCTACAGGAAGAACAGATGATCGTAAGAAAAAAGGTCCTCGCCCTGTTCGGATAAATAAGGTAGAGCAGATAACCGACTTCAACCGAGAAGGTCTGGATTCGGAATACCGATTGAGATTCAGCGGAGAGGGCAGTAGGTATGCTTTTGACGATGGAAAGGAGGTCTGGTATAAGAGTGCAGTTAAGCTGGACAGCTATTACAAGTCATTAGATAAGAACGGATATATCGCCCCATGGAAGCTGATCCCTGTTGGCGAAAAGGATGTGGTGAAAGTCAGATGTTCGGATTCTTCATTGGATGCTACGACAGTTCGTTTTGTCTTGGAGAATGGTGATATAGTCCCAGCCAACTATGATAATACTAATCGTGAGTGGCGACTGGAGCTACCAAGTGTCGAGTCAGGTGAAGAGTACGCTGTGTATGGGCTTGTCGACGGTAAGACTGCCGGCAAGCTCCGCGTGATCAGCTACGAGAAGCAGAGACATGAGGTGACACTGGTTCAGACTAATGATTACGCTCCAGATGTGAAGGCAGTGGAGAGCGAGCTGAATGCAATCTATAATCCGATAGGAATTGCGTTCACGGTGCATACCGATACCCTGTTCAATAAGAGCTGGGATCTGAATGGTGATGGACTACTGAGCATAGAGGGCAAGACACTCTTTGGGAAGTCTGTGGATGTGAAAGAGAGTAAGGAGATGCGTGCTCTACAGCGTCTGTATACTTCGACTACGAAGCGAGAAGGCATCTGTATCTTCTCACTGGATGGAGAGCAGGGCGTGCATAAGTCCGGCTCACTGTTGGGGGAGATGCCTCGCAATAGTCGCTTTGGCTATGTCTTCACGAGTGGTTCACCAGACGTAAAGCAGCTTGCACATACGATAGCTCATGAGTTGGGACACGGACTCTTCACCCTTCAGCATACCTTTGATGACGAGTATGGAGGTACCAAGAGCCAGGGTACTACAGACAACTTGATGGACTACGGTACAGGTACTGACCTTGCCGCATTCCAGTGGAATATCATGTCCAAACCTGCTATCTTCACCGCTCTTGATAAGGCAGAAGAAGTTGCTTTGTATGGAAAGATCTGGTTCACTCCGGATTGGCAGGCTTTTAAGTTTGATGAAAGCAAGACTATTGTCGGCAATAATACGAACGCAGGCACTGTGCCAGGTATAGTTTACAACAAGAAGCATTATAAATATGACTACGATAAGAAAGCATATATCTGCAGAGGTGAACCAGCATTACCAATAGAGATAGTTAATTTGAGGGACACCTCCACAGAGGAGGTATACTTGTTTGGAGTAACCTATGATTGCAAGGCACCAACCTATAGTACCACATACAAGTATGCTATTGCCCACAAATCAAATATTGATTATAGCGATACAAAGAATGTACATCCTAAGGAGGTTTGGGAGTGTGCTAAGGAGCCTGCCACTACACACTATTTCAAGATAGACAGAACCTCCCTAGAATATGTCGAGTATGCTAAAAAGCAAAGTATAAAAGTAGAAGATGGGTTGTCAAAAAACAAAGACTGTTTGGATAATCTTCTAATAGAGATTAACAAGCAGAAATCCACAAATGACAAGTCTGTTGACATTCTTGGTGCAGTACTTGCAGATAAGATCAAAACATACGAACTGTTTAATGCTAAAAAATTCATCGTTGCGTTTGCAGAGACGAATCATTTATCCGAGAGTCAATCAGATTGGCAGGAATTAGCACAATCTCTTTTTGATAGAGCGAATTTGGGCCCCAATGATATTCTCATCACCATTCCGTATGTCATACTTGACGGTCTTCTTACGGATGGCAGAATATATTATATGCCCGGTATTGCCAAGGGCTCAGCTGTGGAACACGATGCAAGTACTTTAGGTTCTGATTACTCTCATACCCAGGAAAAAGGCAAATACCAAGCAGGAGCTAAACCAGAAGGTGTGTATCGTTTCATTTTTGATGTCTTTAGGAGCACGAAGAAAAAGGTAGCCATTTATCGAGGTTTCTATAATGCATCAAATGTTATCGACATCATTCCTTACTATAATGAAGAGTCCAACTATCCGTTCAATAAAGCTATTTTTGCTTATAAGCAGAAAGGTTGTGAGGAGTTGGCACAATTGTATGTAAAAGAACAACGTGATATTAAAAATGCTATTTCTCAACGGTACGAACAAGATAGACGTAGTCCGATTGAGATAGCCAAGATGCAAGATTTAATTCATCTGGCAGCTAAGAGAGAACAGTTACAACTCTTAGAACAACTATCGAATCAGGTATCTTTATCTGACTTTGAACCTTGGGCTGCCTCCTCACCTATTGAGTACAAAGAGGAGTTTATAGAACAAATAAACAAGAATGGGCACAAGAATTATGAAGCCTATCTGTCGCTGTATGCATACGAGGATCTGAGAGCACAATTGCACTATTCTAAAGTTGGTGGTTTTGATTTTGACCAAGAGGCGACATTTACAGACAAGACCGACTGGTGGCTATCGTCGTACGTAGATAAACCAGTATATAATACTCTTGATCTGGCTTCTGTTGTGCTTGGCGTTTTCAGTCTTGATGTCATCCCGGATGCACTGAATCTTGGATATAGTCTTGTAAGAAGAGATTATGATAATGCCATTGGTTCCGGACTCAGCTTACTTATAATCGGTCCAACAGGTTATGCTAGTAAGACAACTATACCAAGAGGTCTTAAGTATCTGCGTCGGAGTGAGAATGGTGTCGTTATAGCTGTAGACAATTCTGATGAAGAACTAAGATCTATCATCAGAAAGTCAAAGAACGCTTTTGAGCCAGGCGAATTAGATAATCTCGACAATGTTAGTAGGGATGAACTCTGGAGATTAGCCAACAGAGAGAATTTGTTCCAGAACTTGGATAAATGGCTAAATGAAGTGCCTCAAAATGTCAAAGATATCATTCGAGGTTGGGATAATGACTACAAGTTACTGCTGAACAAAGACTTGTCATCTAGCTCAACTGGTGCAGAGCTTAAATCTCTATTGGCTTCAGCAGAAAATGTAGAGATATGGAAGTATTTGAAGGATGATCCCGCTTATGCTTTTGAACTGGCTAAAGACAATAAAGATTGGGAAAGATGGTCGAAGATTAACTTCTTTAAGGATATCACAAAAAGAGGCAAAAAATTTGAATCTGCTATTTTGAATAAAATGATAACCAGAAGTGGGGAAGAATACAATGCCCTCAAAGCATTAGTACCTGACTTGGATGATCGCAAGCTATTGATTCAAATACAATTCTGCTTACCAGGATTTTCTTCTCCTTGTTCCGAAAAGGGACAGTTCTTTATTGCTGACCAAGTATGGATCAAGTATAATAATACAGGTAAAGTTGTTGATATGGTAATAGTTGATACGAAACTAAGCAAGACGACAGCATTCACATATGGGCAGGCTAAAGGCAAGAATGGGGTTGGAGGAAAGCTTACGTATAAGCCAAATGATATTAAGACATATGATGCTTTGGATATTAGATTACCAAAAGAAATCAAACAGGATGATGAAATACCATTAAGGGCGTTTTATAAAATGTACGGTGATGGCAGAAATAAATTTATAGGAATTGAATAAAAAGAAACGATTATGGCAATAGAAGTAG
>ERZ1673752.3359-NODE-3359-length-15552-cov-14.162354_pt1 | contig 15552 bp, 17 predicted proteins | sample MGYA00580195_ERZ1673752 | MGnify/ENA primary metagenome ERZ1673752 (study PRJEB41218, sample SAMN15661744) | gut metagenome | host: Homo sapiens | place: Canada: London | collected 2015-08-20/2019-03-30 | study: EMG produced TPA metagenomics assembly of...
GCTCTCTTTGCTGGCTGACTGTGAATGCTGGCACAAAATCAGAATTCATGTTAGAAACTTTGAGGATTCTCCAGAATATTATGAATTTGCAAAAAAATTAGCTTCTCTATAACATAGTATAAAAAAATATTACTTTAGAATGTGTTTGAAAAATCATTCCAGCAACCTGCACGCTTCAATTTTTTCACTGATTTGTTGAAAAAGTTCTTGCATTTTAAAATATGTTATGATATAATAATTTTCGTTGGCGAGAAAGCCAATTAATAATGTGCAGTTGTGGCGGAATTGGCATACGCGCTAGACTAAGGATCTAGTCCGGGCTGACTGGGTACGGGTTCAAGTCCCGTCAACTGCATAAGATGAGAGCTGAAGATTTTATCTTCGGCTCTTTTTATTTTGATCCATTAATCAATATAAAAATAGTTATGTATAGTTTATCTAGGGTGATATCTGCTACATAACTATTTTTTGTATTTAATCAAGTAGCTTGTTTGGATAACTATAAATTAGCTTTCTTTGGAATCAAATTCAAATAATTTTTCAATAGGAACATTTAAAACTTTTGACAATCCGTAAAGTTCAATATCTGTAACAGTTCTACTTTTATCTTCTATTCTAGATATAGAACCTCGGCAAATATATATTGCAAGAGTCTCTAACTTGTTTGAAAGTTCCTGTTGACTGATGTGTTTTTGTTTTCTCAATAATTTTAAGTTATTACCTATTAAATTTTTTTCATTGCTATCAATTACTTAAAGATAAATTGGGCATGAAAGTTAACGAATCTTTCTATCAAGCCAATGATTGTATACCATTCTCACACAGCCAAAAGTCTTAGCAAACAAAATCTTCTGTTCATCATTGGAATATATTCTGAATTTATATGCCCTGTTCGCCACTCTGTCACTTCCTTTTTCAGTCACTTTTTCCCTGACTTTCTATATATTTTTTGATTACTTCAATTGGAGCACCGCCTGTTGTAATCAAACAAAAACTCTGGCTCCAGAAATGTTCTTTCCACAACTTTTGCCGTATCTGCGGAAACTCTTTCTTAAGAAGTCTGCTGCTTGCACTCTTATATGCATTTATGAACTTACTTATTTCCGTATTTGGGTGTGCCCTGAAAAGGATATGTATATGGTCTTTATCGTAATTCCATTCCTCAAGAGTAATATTGTAGTTTGGAGCAATATACTCAAATATCTCTTTCGCCCTGCTGGAAATACCATCATCAAAAACCTGTCTACGATACTTAACCACAAGAACAAGATGATATTGCAGTAAGAATACTGAATGTGCATTATTATCTAAATTCATTGTATTTCAGCCTTTCTTTATCATGCGACTGAATATATTATACTATGATTAGAATGCAATATCAAGTAGGTAACAGACGCAATTCATCTCCCACCTTAGAGGTCGGAGTCTTCTTTCTAGAAAAGGATAAAAAAGCTATTATTGTAAAAGAATCAAGAGGAACTCAAGAAAGTACAAATAGTGAAGGAAAGTGGGAGAAAAAACTTATAACAGAAGATTTGAGGATGGCCTTGGAAGATGGTTGCTTTTTCGAGTGATAAAACCATAAACAATTTCAAATTTCTAATTGGTGGAAAAAAGTAATAACCATAAATTAGTGTATTATTATGACATTGATTTAAGCATTAATCCTACAGAATTTCGTTTTCTGGATATTCTATATCTTCAGCTTTCTTCCTCAAATTTTCCAAAAAGGAATTCTGACTTTGCACCTGTTGCCAACAAACAGAACTCCTGAAAATAAATAAAACATATTTGTGACCTCGGAGCAAGGTTTGGATGCGAGCGCATCAGCGAACATTCAAACCGCCGCGACTAAAGTCTCAAATATGTTTTATTTATTTTTAGGAGTTCGTCTACTTTTCCTGCGGCAAATCAGAAGCTAAGCGATTGTATACCAATTTTCTTTTCTGACTCCGCACAATGGAGATAACTTCTCCTGTAATACCTTAAATGGTTCCTCTGTGAAATATTTAGCTTGTGTTGGACAAATTCTTAAACAGGAACCACAACGCAGACAAATACTGCTGTCAATATCTTTTGGATTACTTTCGCTAATTGCTTTTACCGGACATACATCAGTGCATAGCATACAGTAGATACAATATTCATTTGTTTCTACTTTGAATGGAAATTCTCCCATTGGTGGTTTGGTGTATGGAAAAGTTCCAGGAACTTCTAAGTCACCGGCATCATATGTAACGAGAAGACGAAGGCGTTCTTTTAATTTGTCCCCAAATTCTCTTGCCATTTTTAAATCTTCTTCATCAGGTCTGCCCTCTGCACATTCTTTTAAGAATGTATGCTGGCAGACGAAAGAAGCAGCACCAACAGGGATAAATCCCTTATCAATTACATTTTTCTTTAACTCAATTAACGTATCATCAATATCACGGTTTCCGTAAGTCGCTACAAGAACAACAGGCGTGTTTGACCCAGTAAAATGCCTTAAGGCATCTACAACTGGTGCCGGGACTCTTCCGCCATAAGCAGGAACCCCGATAATAAGAAGTTCATTTTCTTTAAAATAGTAATCTTCCTGACGTGTAGCATAATCTGTTAAATTAATAGATTCTACTGGATAGTTTTGAAAAGATGATGCAATATGGGAAACAACTTTTTCTGTAGTGTTTCCTGGACTAAAATACGCATAATAAATTTTAAGTAACTGCATAATAAAAAACCCCCTGTGTATTGAAAATTTTTACCATTAAATCTATTATAAAATGAATAGAAGAAAGAGACAAGGTAGCATTATGCGGGAAAAAGAAAAGTTTTTGTTAATATTGGATTTAGATTTATCATAAAACAAAAAAGAACTGAAGATAAAATCTTCAGCTCTCATCTTATGCAGTTGACGGGACTTGAACCCGTACCCAGTCAGCCCGGACTAGATCCTTAGTCTAGCGCGTATGCCAATTCCGCCACAACTGCTTATCAGTAATTATCTCTCTCACTGACGAAATTTATTATAGCACAGTGTTTTTTTAATTGCAAGTACTTTTTTAAGTTTTTTAAATTTTTTCGTTTTTTTTAATTTTAAGAAAAATAACGCTTTTTATAAAAAAGGGAGAGGTTCCAAAGTATAAAGCATCTTACTGGAACATCCCCCTTTTTGGGTTTTGCCTGTTTTTAATTTGAGAAATAACTACTCTGTCGTGTAATCATTTAAATACTGAATATCTGTCGTAAGGTAAAGCCCTTCTTCTGTAATATAGGCGGAATCTCCATTTTTCAATGTTACTTTTCCTTTAATTGGTACTTTATCGCCTACATATACAGATTTAACTACATTATCTGCAGAAAAATCAGCCCATGCGCGGAGCCGTACTCCTGTTGAACTAATATATGTGATTGCTACATAACCACCTAGCTTTTCACAGGATGCAAGTTCTTCTGTATACTTTTCACTTGCCTTTAGATACATGCCATTTCTCAAATGATAGTACGTCTTACCTTCATAGCTTCCCTTTTTACTTGCCCAGAGAATCTGTCCGTTCTTCAAAGATACCGCACCTTTTTTCTTCTTCTCTCCCGGCAGCTTTGATGTATAAATTCCTTTTCCCGGCACATCTTTTATCATGATGTATCCTGACTGAAATGTTTTGTCTGTATCCAGATACTCTTTATGAATATCCTGTGTACTACTCTCGGCTTCTTTTTGAACAGCGTTTCCCTGATATTCTCGTCCTTTCAAAAAATGCTTAAATCCAAAAATAAATAGAAGTACACAAATTACCAGCGCAAGAGAAAAACCCATAGATAGAAAAGACTTTTTAGTGGATTCCATATCCTGATTATTTTCTTGTTTTTTCATAAATAATTAATTGTCCCAACTTGTAAGATTATATTTTTTAATAAGTGTTGTCAATTCAGAAACATAACCAGACCAGGTACAGTAGCCACCTTTTTGAAGAATTGAAAGCTGTGTAGAATAACTCTTTGTTGTGGTAAGTCCATTATAGCGTCTGTGTGTACCATTCATTGCATTAGAAAGATATGCTGAATGATCAGCAATCGACTGGGCTACAGAACTATATTTACGGAACTTAGCTGTAATAATTACCTTTTTCCCGTTATATTCTTCTGTTGTTTTTACTTCCGCATAGCTTTTTCCATCCCATGCAGAGCCAGACCAGCTGTTACCGGAAAGAGAGGTTTTCATTCCAAACATATTGTTAGAACTTTGTGTAAGACCAGATTTGCCCCAGCCGCTCTCGTTGATTGCCTGTGCTAATGTTACAGAAGCAAGCACTCCTGTCTTTCTGTAATCTTCTCTTGCAATCGGACCTACTGCGTTAACAAATTCCTGTGTACTCATATTCTTAAAAGCGGTTGCCTGCAGGCCGCTACCTACTGTTCCATTGGATGTTGATGATGGCGTATTCGTTGTTATCGCTTTTCCCGTCATGTAGATTGCTTTTCTCGCTGCATTATATGTATAATTGATGCCTAATGCCTGACACACTACCTTAGCTGGAACCATAATCAATCCAGTTCTACCCACTTTTGCCTTAAATGGAGCTGTACGAATCTTTTCTTTCTTTCCATTTATGTAAGCGTATGTTTTATTCAAATATAAAACTATTTTATTACCATTATAAGAAAGTGTTAAAACCTTGCCTTTGTCCTGCTTTGAATAAGATACTTTCGGACCTCTTTTTACCATTGTATAACTATAAGGTATCATAATATTTCCATTAACCATTAATCCTGGTCTTGTCACACTGTTCACTCTTTTACTATTATAATACACTTTGTAGCTTGAACCAGTATAACGAACTCTTTTACCGCCTCTGCTGTAAGTAACTGCTGCCGCAACACTAAGCGAACTAAACGCCAGTACAAACACCATCAAAAAAATTGCAGCTTTTTTAATAACCTTTACATTTTTCATAACTATCTCCTCCCTTTTAGAAACAAAAATTAATGTTATTTAATAAATGGACAACTTTTTTGTAAATAAAAAAGGCCAGCAGATATTATCTGCTGGCCTTAATCTTCATTAAGCTAATTTGCTCTTTGCTAATTCTGCAAGAGCTGCGAAACCTGCCGGATCAGCGATTGCCATCTCGGAAAGCATCTTTCTGTTAACTTCTACGCCTGCTAACTTTAAGCCGTACATGAACTTGCTGTAAGAAAGTCCGTTCATTCTTGCTGCAGCGTTGATACGTGCGATCCATAACTGTCTGAACTGTCTCTTCTTCTGCTTTCTTCCTGCGTAAGCGCTTGTTAAAGCTCTCATTACGGACTGTTTAGCTACTCTATACTGTTTAGATCTTGCTCCTCTGTAACCTTTCGCAAGCTTCAGTGTTCTGTTATGTCTTTTCTTTGCGCCAATTGCGCCTTTTACTCTAGCCATTAATTACTTCCTCCTATATACGATTAAAGATATGGTAAAATCTTCTTCATGTTCTTTACGTTAGTTGCATCTGTCATTGCAGCTTTTCTTAAATTTCTTTTTCTCTTCTGAGATTTCTTTGTTAAGATATGGCTCTTGTAAGCTTTATTTCTTTTTAACTTTCCGCTACCTGTCTTTTTAAAACGTTTTGCAGCAGCTCTGCTTGTTTTCATTTTTGGCATAATATTAGTCCTCCTAATTTCTAATCTTAATTAACGTTTTTCAGTTAAAAACATTATCATACTTCTTCCTTCAAATTTAGGCTGCTTATCAACAACAGCTACATCTGAAAGCTGCTCGGCAAATTCTTCAAGGATTACCTTACTGGAATTCACATGAGCAAGTTCTCTTCCGCGGAAACGGAGAGTTACTTTAACCTTATCGCCTTTGGAAAGGAACTTTCTAGCCTGATTAACCTTTGTGTTCAGGTCGTTCTTATCAATGTTTGGTGAAAGTCTTACTTCCTTCACATCAATTGTCTTCTGTTTTTTCTTTGCTTCCTTTTCTTTACGGGCAAGCTCATATCTATATTTTCCATAATCAATAATCTTGCACACAGGCGGCTTTGCATTCGGAGCAATCTTTACAAGGTCAAGCTCTGCTTCTCTTGCAAGCTTCATAGCTTCCTTTGAAGACATAATTCCAAGCTGCTCTCCATTACTGCTGATAACTCTGACCTCTCTGTCACGTACCTGTTCATTAATCATTAATTCGTTAATAGTAGTACACCTCCATAAAATAAAAATTAGTCCGGCGATTCAAGTACACCTTTGTGCCCAAACCCCATGAAAAACATAGAAAAAAATGGACAGTCACAAGACCATCCACGAATATCTCATAATCCCTGCCATAAGCAGTTCATTATACTTACGATATCAACCCGAGTCACCATTGTGCTAAGGTGAGAGTGGACACTCTGCTTCTTTGTTACTCAATAACCTTAATTACTATAGCATTACTTAAGTAACATGTCAAGTCTTTTTAAAAACTTTTTTTAATTTTCTTTAAAAACTTTTTTTATATTAAAATATATCTTAATTATATATCGTCTGTGAAATACCTCGTAATCTAATTATCAGGAATTCCTGCTTAAATTTCTCAAAATGTCCATTCGTCAATGGCTATTTCAAAAGAAGTGAAATACTCTGTCCCAGAATTAATTATAAATCTAAAACTAATTCCTTGCCTTCTTTCTGGTACTGTCTGTAAGTAATTCCTACCATATCAAGCATTCTTTTAGCCGCTATTGTAGAATCCGTGTCCGCATACTTATCAGAATAATAAATCACCTCTGTAATTCCTGCCTGAATAATCGCTTTCGTACACTCATTACAAGGAAATAATGTCGTATAAATACGTGCACCTCTTAAAGAACCACCACTGTAATTAAGAATGGCATTCAGCTCCGCATGACACACATACAAATACTTTGTATCAAGAGGAGTTCCTTTTCTCTCCCACGGCATTCTATCATCATTACATCCCGTTGGCATTCCATTATATCCCATAGAAAGAATCTTATTATGAGGATTTACAATACAGGAACCAACCTGTGTGTTGTTGTCCTTGCTTCTTTGTGCAGAAAGAAGGGCAACCCCCATAAAGTAGGCATCCCAGGATACATAATCTTGTCTTTTCATTGCTCACTCTCCTATCGGCATTATTTCTTTAATGATAACACAATCAAAAGGTAAAAACAATTCTGATTTGTGAGGCTGCAAAGCAGACGAACTCCTGAAGCTAAAAAAAGCATATTTGTGACTTTAGTCGCAGCGGTTTTAATGTTCGCTTACAGCGCTCACATCCAAACCTTGCTCCGAGGCCACAAATATGCTTTTTTTAGCTTCAGGAGTTCTGTGCGTTGACAGCTCAGAAAACCAGTTAGAGGAATTTGGGAATTCCCCGAAAGGCTGTGATTTTATGAGAAAATACAATGAATCCATAACAGTATATTAAAAAGATAATATTTAAATTCGATTTTTCAAAGTTTTTATAGCGGATGTTTATGTTTACTCCTGCATCAACAAATCAGTGAAAAAATTTGAGAAAGTGAATCAAAGTAATATCTTTTTATACCATATTATAGAGAAGCTGATTTTTTTACAAATTCATAATATTCTGGAGAATCCCCAAATCTCTAACATGAATTCTGATTTTGTGCCAGCATTCACAGTCAGCCAGCAAAGAGAGCCTATCCCCTATATTTGTGGCCTCGGAGCAAGGTTTGGATACGAGCGTGTGTAAGCAAGTATTCAAACCGCCGCGACTAAAGTCACAAATATAGGAGATAGGCTCTCTTTTCTGGCGTCTGCTTTGCAGCCTCACAAATCAGAAATTAGTCACCTAAAGCAAATTTATCATGTACTGCATTCAGTGCCTTTTCTGTGTATTTCTCATCGATAAGGACTGTTACTCGGATTTCAGAAGTACTGATCATCTTGATGTTAACTCCTGCATCGTATAAAGCTTCAAACATAGAAGCTGCAACACCTGGATGTGTCATCATTCCAGCACCTACGATAGAAATCTTAGCCACGTCTTTTTCTTCATCAATCTTGTTGTACTCGCTCTTAGGGAAGCTCTTCTGGATGATTGCTACTGCTTCATCAGCTTCGTCTTCTGCTACAGTAAAGGAAATATCTTTTGTTCCGTTACGTCCTACGGACTGTAAGATAATATCAACGTTAATGTTATATTTTGCAAGTGCATTAAAGAGGTGGAATGCGATTCCTGGCTCATCCTTTAATCCAATTACTGCAATTCTTGTGGCATTCTTATCTGCTGCAACACCGCTTACAAGCATCTTTTCCATGTTTACTTCCTCCCTGACGATTGTTCCTTCGTGATTATTTAAACTAGATCTTACTACTAACTGTACTCCATACTTCTTTGCCATTTCTACAGAACGGTTATGAAGAACTCCCGCTCCAAGAGAAGCTAAATCAAGCATCTCATCATATGTGATTTCAGCAAGCTTTCTTGCTTTCTTTACATAACGTGGATCTGCTGTATAGACACCATCTACATCTGTGTAGATTTCGCAGGCATCTGCGTGAAGAGCTGCTGCTAATGCTACGGCTGTTGTATCAGATCCACCTCTTCCGAGTGTTGTTACATTATCAAACTTATCAATTCCCTGGAATCCTGTAACGAGAACGATTTTTCTCTGCTCTAATTCGTTGCGGATGCGGTCTGTGTCGATTCTCTTTAACTGTGCGTTACCATAGCGATGTGTGGTGTGCATTGCTACCTGAAATGCATTCAGTGAAATAGCTGGAACTCCTAAAGAGCCCATTGCCATTGCCATAAGAGATACGGAAACCTGCTCTCCTGTTGTCATGAGCATATCCATCTCTCTTTTTGATGGAGTTGGATTGATATCTTTTGCCATATCAATCAGCTCATCGGTAGATTTACCCATTGCGGATAAAACAACAACTACATCATTACCTTTCTGGTAATCTTCGATACATCTTTTGGCAACATTTAAAATTCTTTCTTTGTTCCCTACAGATGTTCCTCCGAATTTTTTAACGATTAACATTCTGTTCCTCCCTAAGTCTTTCAGTTTTTATCTATTGTTTCAATTTACGATTGACTTTTCAAGTGACATAAAAAGTAACCGTAAAAATCATATCTTTATTAATATACTGCAAAAATCTTCATACCCGACTTATCAGACAAATCATAGATAAACCAATATATCAAATTTCTATGAGTACTTTTTATTATGCCAACTATTCTACATAGTTTTTAACAATCAGTCAAGACGAATACGATTAATAATATGTCCGGCCTTTTCTGCTGCTTCATTGAAAGCACTCTCTTTCATCACTCCTGTGATAAATGCCTTTTCATTGATACCTTCTACAGATACCATCTCTACTGCTCCAAATGCTGCTGTGATTGCCTTTGCTTCTGCATCTGCCGGCATTCTTACAAAATACTGTCTCTCGAAGTCACCGAGGTCACTTAATGTAAGTTTCTCCGGATTCCAAAGAATTTTAATATTTTTACCAGTATGTTTTACACAATCTACGACATCTGCTGCTACTGCACTGGCTGTCGGAAGCTTTCCTGCTCCCTTACCATAAAACATTGTCTCATCTACCATATTCCCACGGACAAAAATGGCATTAAATACATCATTTACTCCGGAAAGTGGATGTGCATTATCTAAAAGCATCGGGCAGACCATCGCATAAATCTTACCATCAACTCTCCAACTGTTTCCAAGAAGCTTAATACTTTTGTTCATCGCTGTAGCATAGCGGATATCTTCTGCAGTAATGCTTGTGATTCCTTCTGTATAGATATCTTCAAAATCTACCTGCTGTCCAAAGGCAAGAGAAGATAAGATTGCAATCTTACGGCAGGCATCATAACCTTCCACGTCTGCTTCCGGATGAAGTTCTGCGTAACCTTTTTCCTGTGCTTCTTTTAATGCTTCCTCAAAAGAGATTCCCTCTTCTTTCATTCTTGTAAGCATGTAGTTTGTTGTACCATTTAAGATTCCGCTGACTTCTTCGATAACATCTGCGGTAAGGCACTGTACTAACGGACGGATAATTGGGATACCGCCGCCGACACTTGCTTCAAACAAAAAGTTGATATTTTTCTCATGGGCAATGGCAATAAGTTCTGCTCCATGCTTTGCAACAAGTTCTTTATTTGAGGTTGCCACGCTTCTTCCGTTAAGTAATGCTCTTTTTACAAATGTGTATGCAGGCTCTACGCCACCCATACATTCTACAACAACCTGAACATCCTCATCTTTATCAATAATGTCATAGTCATGAACGATTTTATCTGCATTCGGATCTCCAGGGAAATCTCTTAAATCCAAAATATACTTTACGGCTATTTCCTCTCCGGCTCTCTGTGCAATGACTTCGGTATTGGTCTGCAATACTTCTACAACTCCAGAACCAATTGTACCATATCCTAACACCGCTACATTTACCATCTTTATCCTCCTTATTCCTCTGAAACAATCTTCAGATTATTAATCCCATCTGCATTTTCAATTCTATCAAAAAGTACTGCCACATCTTCTGTGATTGGTAAAATCATTACACTAAGTGTTATCAGTGCGATATGATTCACCGGTATACTCTGATGTATCGACAAGATATTTGCCTTGCAGTCTGCCACAATTTTCAGTATACTGGAAAGTAATCCCGGCTGATCTTCCATTTCCATTACAAAGGTAATTGTCTTTCCCTGAATCTTTTCATGAATCGGGAAAATGTCATCTTTATATTTGTAATAAGAACTCCGACTGATTCCAACGGCATCAATCGCCTCTTTGATTGTTTTTGCCTTTCCTCTGTTTAGAAGAACATTTGCTTCCGCTACTTTTAATAAAATTTCCGGCAAAGCTTTCTTCTTTACCATATAAAATTTCGAACCATTCTCCATATTGTAATCTCCTGTACAGAACAGTAATTTCTCTCTTCTGCATATTTGTTCGCCAGTGAAACACATTTGTTCTCACCTGAAAGATATTATCATATTATTCCCATCCTTGCAACTGCTTTTTTTAAAAAAATGCAAATCTAAAACTCTTTTCTTTCATTTTTTTATTAAAATCCATTAAATAAACACTTTTATAAAGCGAGGTATGCAGATTGTTGAAATAATTTTTCAAATACGCTCTGTCAGTTCTTTCTTGGAACTTTCTGTCAAACTTCCCATAACAAAAAGAACAGATACCCCGACTATTTCATCGATGATATCTGTTCTTTTTTAACATTCTAAGTTTCGTTTACACCCAACTTCTATGTATGGAAATAAACACTATAAATTAATCTACAACTACACCGCGAAACACATAAGCAATCAATTCACAAAATTCCCAGTATTCAGGAAAATTCTCCATATCTTTCAGCGAGTCACATAACCCCCGATAATACCATGCCTGCTGCCTTTTATCCTTCATATTAAAGCGTTCCCACAGCTTATCTCCAATCATCTGATAATCTCTTTTTAAAGATCTGGCATTCGAAAGCTTATCTCCTAAAGCAACCAGCTTCATATCAGAAGCCTTTTCTTCCTTTAACCTTTTTACTGTATTAGCCTTCCGCTCGTTCCAGGACCCCCCCTTTTCCTCGCTCTCAGCCTTTACAATCTCCGCCACTCTTTCTCCAAACTCCTGGCAGAGTGTAGAAAACGTTACTTCCTTACAATCTTCCAAAGTATCATGGAGGATTGCCGCTGCAATCACTTCCTTATCCTGCGTCATCCTTGAGACAATAACCCCCACCTCTAATGGATGAACAATATAGGGAAGCTTGGTTCCTTTTCGAAACTGACCCTCATGGGCCTTCGTAGCAAATGTAATCGCTTTATCAATCATAGTTTATTTAACATTCTCCTTTTCAGCCGCTGCTTCTTTTAATACTTTTTCCTGAGCATCTGCTGGCATCTGCTCATATCTGCTAAATTCATAGGAGAACTCTCCACTTCCTCCGGTCATAGAACGTAAGTCTGTAGAATATCCAATCAGGCTTGCTAAAGGAATATCTGCTACTAATTCCTGACGGCCACCCTCTAATGGATTCATTCCAAGAATACGGCCACGGCGTTTATTTAAATCGCCCATAACATCACCGGTATTCTTATCAAGAACGTCTACCTTAAGATTTACGATTGGCTCAAGAAGAACTGGTTTGGCATCCATCACACCATTCTTAAATGCAGTAATTGCTGCCATCTTAAATGCCATTTCGGAAGAGTCAACTGGATGGTAAGAACCATCTGTTAATGTTGCTTTAATTCCAACTACTGGATATCCAGCCAGAGGTCCTTTAAGGCAGCTTTCTGCAATACCTTTTTCAACTGCTGGGAAGTAGTTCTTTGGAACAGCTCCGCCGAAAATCTTCTCATCAAATACATATGGTGTCTCTAAATCGCCAGACGGTTCAAATTCCATAAGAACATCACCATACTGTCCATGTCCACCAGACTGTTTTTTATATTTGCCTCGAACTTCTACTTTACTGCGGATAGTCTCTTTAAAGGCTACCTTTGGTTTTACAAGTTCAATCTCTACTTTATATCTGTCGGCAAGCTTACTCTTTACGATTTCAAGATGCTGGTCTCCTAAACCATATAATAACATCTGACGGTTCGCTTTGTCATTAACTTCTTTTAATGTAAGGTCTTCATCCATTAACTTCTTAAGAGCTGCCGAAATCTTATCCTCATCGCCCTTGGTCTTTGCAATGTAACGAACGAATGTATATGGTTCTGGCATCTCTGCCTTCTCAAATATGATTGGGTTTGCCTTTGGTGATAATGTATCGCCTGTCTTTGTAACAGAAAGTTTTGCGATAGCACCGATATCACCTGCATAAAGGGCATTCACTTCAATCTGTTCCTTACCTCTTAATACATAAAGCTTACCGATACGTTCTTCTGCGTCTTTATTTGCATTATAAACAGCACTGTCTGCCTTTAAAATACCATCTGTAACTTTTACTAAAGAGAAACGTCCTACAAATGGATCTGCGATTGTCTTAAATACATAAGCACTTACCGGCTGGCTTACATCGTAAGATGCACTTACTGGCTCGTCTGTCTTCACCTTTATTCCAACGAACTGGTCTGTTACCATACCTGGTGCAGAGAAATATTTTACCATATCGTGAAGAAGGATATTAGCACCGTAGTCTGTGTTGATCGCACCACAGATAACTGGCATAAGGTCTCTCTTTGCGATAGAAGAAACAATCGCTGTCTTAATCTCTTCTTCTGTAAATGGTTCTTCTGCAAAGAACTTCTCCATGAGTTCCTCACTTGTCTCTGCAACACCTTCCATTAACTGCTGACGATACTCGTCAAGCTCATCGTTCACTCCTTCTTCTACTTCTTTTTCGTAGTAAGTTCCATTTGGCTGTAAACGACATTCAAGCATCTTGGCTGCATTGATAAATCCCTTAAACTCTGTGCCTTCTTTCATTGGCATATGGAATGGTACAATCTTGTTACCATAACTTTCACGAAGTTCATCAATGATTGCGGAAGCATCTACGTGTTCATCTTCTACACATGTGATGTATACGATAACAGGAATACCTCTCTTCGCACAGAAATCGAAACTCTTTCTTGTTCCAACTTCTACACCTGACTTACCATTGATAACGATGATTGCTCCATCTGCTACGCTCAATGCTTCATATACTTCTCCAGAGAAATCAAAGAAACCAGGAGTATCTAAAAGATTCACCTTAACTCCGTCTACCTCTAATGGAATAACTGAGGACTGAATTGAAAACTTTCTCTTAACCTCTTCTTTGTCGTAATCACTTACTGTACCGCCTTCTGTTACTGTACGAACCCTCTTAATAATCCCCGTTGTAAAAGCCATAGATTCAATTAAAGAAGTCTTACCACAGCCACCATGTCCAAGTAATACGACATTTCTAATACTTTCGGTTGCATATACGTTCATAATCAGTTCCTCCCGTGTTGTTTAATCATATTTGTGAGAATTTTACGTCAGAATTTGTAGGATAAATGAATCAATATTCTTATGTCAGGATTCTCACAGGTCTATTTTAACAAAAAACTTGTCATTTCACAAGAGTAATTTTGGCATTTTGACATATTTTTTTGAGGACACAGAATTATGCCGAGTCATTATGGCTTCCTCTCCATAAAAACTGCCCCTACCATCTATTTACGACATCGTTTTGCTTGCGGGTTGAATGTTCGCATGTGAATCATATAGAAATACATATACCTTCTACCCTTTTCACTTTAACACTAAAAAGTGTTGACATGGCATGAATTTCCATGTACAATAAAAGCCATTGAAATCTCGCATCAGTACACTAACCTGCGATATTGAACTTCCTTCATCCCTGATGCGAATACAAAATTCACACTTTTTGGAGGTTGCACCATGAATGCAAATCATATGACAATCGGCTTTATCGGCCTTGGACTTATCGGCGGTTCTATCGCCAAAACAATACGAAGAATTCATCCGGATAGTATTATCTATGGATTTGATACAGATATTGATTCTCTTAAAATGGCAAAGGAAGATGGTACATTAACGCAGTACTTTGAAACGCTTGATTCTACATTTTCATCCTGTGATATTATCTTTCTCTGTGCGCCGGTATCTAATAATATCGAGTACTTAAAAGAATTAAAAGGAATCATTTCTGAAAGCTGCCTGCTTACGGATGTTGGTAGTGTAAAAGAACCGATTCAGTCTGCCATCAAGGAACTTGGCATGGAGTCAAACTTTATCGGCGGTCATCCGATGGTTGGTTCTGAAAAGTCAGGCTACGCTCATGCAAATGATCATCTTCTTGAGAATGCCTACTATTTCCTGACACCAAGCGAGCGCACTTTATTCCAGCTTACAACAAAGTTCTCCTCTTTTATTCAGGGACTCGGTGCACTTGCCGTTTCTTTAAAACCAGAAGAGCACGACTTTATCACTGCAGCTATCAGTCATGTACCACATATTGTCGCAGCAGAACTTGTTCATCTTGTCCGCCGCGCAGACCGCAATAATGGTATGTTAAAACAGCTTGCTGCCGGAGGTTTTAAAGATATTACACGAATCGCATCTTCTTCTCCGGTTATGTGGGAGCAGATTTGTGAAAATAACTCTTCAAATATAAAAACGCTTCTCACATCCATGATTCATGATTTACAGGAAGTCATTGACCAGCTTGATAAGGAAAATGGAGCATATGTGAATGAATACTTTAAAGAAGCCGGTGACTACCGTAATTCTGTACCAGACCATTCTATCGGACTATTTGACAAAGTACATAAACTTTATGTCCATATCCCAGATCAGCCAGGTACGATTGCTACTGTCGCTTCTCTTCTTGCCTTTAACAATATCAGCTTAAAGAATATCGGCATCATTTATAATCGGGAATTTGAAGAGGGTGTTCTCGAAATCGTTCTCTATGACGAAGAATCCTGTCAGAAGGGTGCCCAGGTATTAGAGGAAAGAAACTATATTGTACATATTCGTTAATTTATCCTTTTCCAGCAAGAAGACTCCGACCTCTAAGGTGGGAGATGGATTGCGTCTGTTACCTACTTGATATTGCATTCTAATCATAGTATAATATATTCAG
>ERZ1673752.3362-NODE-3362-length-15533-cov-5.038959_pt1 | contig 15533 bp, 19 predicted proteins | sample MGYA00580195_ERZ1673752 | MGnify/ENA primary metagenome ERZ1673752 (study PRJEB41218, sample SAMN15661744) | gut metagenome | host: Homo sapiens | place: Canada: London | collected 2015-08-20/2019-03-30 | study: EMG produced TPA metagenomics assembly of...
CGATGTAGAAGTTCATCAGGCTGTGAATCAGGGCGGAAAACGATATATCGCCCATATTGTCCAGACATGGTATGAGGCCAATAAGAACAAGGGCATCATGTTCAGAATGCAGGATTGGGTAGAATCCGGGAAAAACGGAGAGCACTGGGAGCAGTTCTATCAGACAGGCTTATCAAAACATTCTTATTTCCGGCAGCGCTGGAGATGTCCATGCATTAGGATGCTGGGCCAAAGGTGATTCCGTGCCGCTGACCTCCGGCACAAGCCGCAGATTCGGGATCGTGCTGCGTTTTTAGTATTCGGATGGTACGGAGGACGAGGAGATTGCCAACGTCAATCCGGACTGCAACAGTCAGAACGACTGGCAGTATCTGTCCCTGCGGGCAGCTGCGAAAAAAAGCGTATACCTCCATGCGGATCGTGTTGCGTTATGACAAGTACCCCTGTAACCGACAGGTTACAGGGGTACTTCTTTTTTCACAGATGGAACACATTCACCAGAAACAGCAGGGCCAGTCCATAGTAGGTCACCACGGCCACCAGATCGTTGACCGTCGTGATCAGCGGGCCGGAGGCCACCGCCGGATCGATGTGGATCTTATGAAACAGCATGGGAACCATCGTCCCCACAAGGCTGGAGATCACCATGGCCACCACCAGCGACACCCCAACGCAGCCGGAGATCAGAAAAGCCGGCCCCCACGCATAGCCCTTGCACACATGGATGTAGACCCCTAAAACCGCCAGCGCCATGAGTCCCAGGCACCCGCCGTTGAGAAGACCCACCCGCATCTCCTTGCCCAGCAGGGCCAGCTCCTCCTTCAGGGTAAGGTTCTCGTCCATGAGGACACGAATGGTGACGGCCAGTGACTGGGTGCCGACGTTGCCCGCCATATCCAGCACCAGCGACTGGAAGCAGATGACGATGGGCAGCACCGCCACCACGGACTCGAAGATGCCCACCACCGACGAGACGCCCATGCCCAGAAACAGCAGCACGATGAGCCACGGCAGACGCTTTTTCATACTGACGGCGGCAGGCTCCCGGAGGTCCTCCTCCGAGGTCAGGCCGCCCAGCTTGGCGTAGTCATCGCCCATGGCGTCATCCACCAGCTCCACCAGATCCTGAGCGGTGAGGATACCGGCGATCCTTCCGTCCTCCGTCAGCACCGGCAGGGAATCCTCCTCATACTCTGCGATCCGGTCGATGCAGTCCTCCACCTTTTCATGGGCCAACACATAGGGATAGCTGCGGCGGATGATCCCGCTCAGCGGATCGTTTTCACGGGCGATGATCAGATCCTTCAGGTCGATGGCCCCGGCAAAGACGCCGCTGCCGTCCACCACATACAGCGTGGAGATATTGTCGTGCTCACCGGCCTGCCGCACCAGCTCGTTCATGGCGCCGCAGACGGTCAGTGTGTCCGGAATGCAGACGAAATTGCCGCTCATGCGGCTGCCGATCTCCTCCTGATGAAAGGCCAGCAGCCGCCGGACATCCTTCCGGGTGTCGTCGTCCAGATGGGCGGCCAGAGCCTGCTTCTTCTCCGCCGGAAGCTCCCGCAGCATATCCAGCGCATCCGCCGTGTCCATGTCGGTGATCACCGCCGCCGCCAGATCCGCCGGAAGTTCCGCCAAGAAGCGGGAGGCATCGTCCAGATAGGGAAATATCTCTGCCAGCGTCCGGGCGTCCAGCTGCCGGAACAGCCGCTGCCGCTCCGCATCCGTCAGCAGGGTGACGGCCTTGGCCACATCCCGCTGGTGATAGTGCTTCAGCAGCTCCGGCAGACGGTCCCCGTTTTGAGCCGTGCGGATGACCGCTGCGATTTCCTGTGCAAACTCCTTGTTTACCATTCTGTTCATCATATTCTTGTCCTCCTTTGACGCTACTTTGGGCAAAATGGGCGCAAAAATACACCGCCTCAGAGATAGTTGCCACAGCAAGACGTCTCCGGTGCGGTGCAGAAGGACACGACAAAGTAGAATGTGGTCAGCTCCTGTCCATGGATGACCACACCCTGTGTCTCTGCGGGCCGCATACCCGGCTTCGTCCTGTACTTCCGCAGCTATCCATGAACATTCACCTCCGTTGATGGTTGAAATAGGTCTTTTTTGACCACAGCCCATCATAGCAGAACCCATCGGCACTGTCAACCGTTTCTTTCCCCGGTTTTTTACAGCCCCGGAGGCCCCATGGCCTCCGGGGCTGCACTCCCGGCATTTACTGTCCTTGGGACCGGATCTCCACAGTCCTGCCGCCAAGACTCTCATAGATGCGGTGGGAAACGGAGAGGACGGTGCGCCCACGGGAGGCCTGACGCAGGGCCTCCCGTACACGGGCCTCCGTCTCGGCATCCAGATTGGCGGTGATCTCATCCAGCAGCACAGCGGGGTCTGCCGCTGCGGCCCAGGCAAGGGACAGCAGCTGCCACTCCCCCTGAGAGAATATCCCGTCCGTACACACCGTGTCATACCCCTCCGGCAGCGTCTGGATGGCCTCGTCGATCTCCGCCAGCCGGGCGGCCTCCTTGGCCATCTCTCCGGTGATCTGCGGGTCGCACAGGGTGATCTGCTCCAGCACGGTCCCCGGTATGCGGGAAAAATGCTGCTCCACGCAGCCGATACAGATGCGCCGCTGTCGATCCGGGATGGCTGAGGCGTCCACTCCGCCGATGGTGACTGTCCCCGCCTCCGGCCGGTACATCCCCAGCAGCAGCTTAAACACCGTGCTCTTTCCGACTCCCGTCCGGCCCACCAGCGTCACCTGCTCCCCCTGCTTCACAGTCATGGAGAAGTCGGTGAGCACGTGGCTTTCCCCATAGCCGAAGGTCACATGGGAGAACACCACATCGCCACGGGCCTCCTCCCGCTCCGGAGGAATGTCCCGCTCCGGCTGGGCCAGAAAGGCATCGATGCGGCGAACGCCTGCCATGGCCGACTGGATGGTCTGTATCTCCATGCCAAGGCCCTCGATGGGGGCGAAAATGCGGGAGATATAGCTGATGACCGCCACCGACGTACCCACGGACATCCCGAACAGGGTCAGCAGCTCTGCGTTGCCGGAGGCGGAGAGCAGCATGACCGCCCCCACCACCACGGCGTCCAGCAGCAGCACCACCGGCAAATAGACGGCGTCATAGAAGTTGGTGCGTTCCACGGCGGCATAGCTGTCACCGATGCGCCGTTCATAGCGGCGCTCCATGTAGTCCTCCAGCCCCAGCGCACGGATGGTGCGGATATTGTGCAGCGTCTCCGGCACCTGTCCGGACACGGCGGCACGGCGTGACGGTGATCCATCTGCGCCGCCAGCATCCGCTTCTGCACGTGGCGGGTGAACACGGCCAGCAGTGGCAGCACCAGCAGCAAAACCAGTGCCAGACCGGTGTTCTTCACGGCGATGACTCCCAGAATGGAGAGGATGCGGCAGGCGTCTGCCACCATACTGATGATGCCGGAGGTGAACAGTGCCTCCACGGCATCCACATCGCCGGAGAAGCGGCCGGCCACCTCACCGGGGTTCTGGTCCACCAGCGTGGCCACCGGCAGCTGCGTCAGCTTTTGAGACATCTCCCGGCGCAGGGCATGGGTCATTTTCTGCCCGAACAGCACCAGCAGGCTCTCCTGCGCCGAGGACAGGATACCCTCCAGCGCCAGACTGCCGAAGTAGAGCAGCGCCGCCAGAAGGCTCAGGGGGAGTCCCCCCGTCAGCCGGTCGATGATGCGGGCCAGCACCAGCGGCGGCAGAAGCGACTCCGCCACCGAGGCTGCCACACATAAAAGCGTCCCTACGGTCAGCAGCCGGTGCTCCCCCGCCGCCGCCCGGATGGCGGCAAACACGCCTTTTTTCTGCCTGTTTTCCATGACTGCTCCCCTCCCGTCTGACTCTCATACAGCTGGCGATACACCGGAGCGGATGCCATCAGTTCCTCATGGGTCCCCACAGTGACTTTTCCGTTCTCCATGAAGATCACCTGCCGCAGCTGTGGGAAGTGATACAGCCGGTGGGAAATCAGGAACACCACCTTGTCCTTGGCATAGTCCTGCAAATGGGCGAACACCACGTCCTCGGTGCTGCGGTCCAGCGCAGAGAAGGGGTCGTCAAGCACCAGCACCGGCCGGGGATGGGCAAGGGTGCGGGCCAGCGCCAGCCGCTGGGCCTGCCCGCCGGACAGGCGGGCGCCGCCGCTGCCGATAACGGTATCGGGTCCGTTTTCCATCGCCGACACCTCCCCCTCCAGCGCCGCAGCGGCCAGATACGGCGCAGCGTTCTGTCTCTCACCGCAGAGGACGTTATTGCAAACGGTATCGGCGCTGAGCTGCGGGCTTGGTGCCAGAGCCGCTACGACTGGGTCTTCCCCGTGAGGAGCTGGCCTTCTCCCCCGGCGTTATCCCGGCTCTGTATCAGATCGTGGAGGATCTGGTGAAGCCCGACCATGGCAAGGTGCTGACCATGACCCCGGCCTACGGTTTCTTCCTCCACGCCTGCGAGTATAATGGCGTGGAGTTAGTGACGTCTCCCCTGAGGAAGGTGGAGGGACGGTTTGAAATGGGCTGGGAGGACTTCCGGCGGAAGGTCACCGACCCCGACGTCCGGGTGCTGATGCTCTGCAACCCCCATAACCCCAACGGCCGCATCTGGACGGAGGAGGAGCTGCGCCGCATGGCGGAGATCATCGGGCAAAACCGGCTCCGGGTGGTGTCCGACGAGATCCACTGTGACCTGAACCCCACCGGCCTGCGCCGCATCCCCATGGGGAAGGTAATGCAGGACTATGAGCGGCTCATCACCTGCATCTCCACCAGTAAGACCTTCAATCTGGCGGGACTGCTGCTGCACTCCAACATCATCATCCGCAGCGCTCAGGAGCGGGCTCGCTTTCAGGCACGGGACAAGAACATCGGCGCCGTCTGGTGGACGGAGTCCAGCAGCACATACTCGTCCTTGCTATGGTAGTTTCGCCCGTCGGCACCGAAGATCACCGCCGGAGCCTTCAGCCGGGTGACAAGGTAGCAGAAGTCCCCGATGCTGCCGAAGTAGGAGATGCCGGGCTCCCGCCCGGTGACGTTCTGTACGGCGGTCATAAACTCCCGTACCATCGGCTCCTTCCGGTCCATGGGCAACGCCTCTCTGCAAGGCAGCGCCAGTCAAGACCATCCATCTGACGGCTCTGGGGACCGGGGTCGCTCAGAGCATCTACGAATAAAATCAAATGCTCCGGGATTTTCTCATCCGGCTGGGCGTCAGCGAGGCCACTGCTGCCAAGGATGCCCGCAAAATGGAGCACACTGTCGGCGCGGCAGACAGAGCATCTGGTGTACTTCCTCTGCTTCGTCAAGACCCTCCGCAAGGAGCCGGAGACGACGAAGTCCTGAGCCGCTTCCTGCAAAGTGTAAGGCTTCGGGCATATTTTCTTCTTCCTTTCGTTCCGTTTCTCTGCTATACTGGAGCCATACTAGGAAACACACGGCGGAGGTTCTTCCCTTCTCTGCCGGAAAATCGTAAGGAGGATACCACCATGCGTTATGAAATCAAAGGCACTCCCTTCCCCGTGGTGATCTGTCAGCTGGAAGACGGCGAGCAGATGGTCACGGAGCGTGGCTCCATGGTCTGGATGAGCCCTAATATGGAGATGCAGACCCATGGCGGTGGACTGGGGCGGATGTTCTCTAAAATGTTCTCCGGTGAGAGTATGTTCCAGAACATCTACACCGCTCACGGCGCCGGGATGATCGCCTTCGGCTCCAGCTTCCCCGGCCAGATCAAGGAGATCGCCATCACTCCCGGCCACGATATGATCCTCCAGAAGAGTGCCTTTCTGGCCGCCGTGCCGGGAGTAGAGCTGTCCATCCACTTCAACCAGCGGCTGGGCGCGGGCCTCTTCGGCGGCGAGGGCTTCATCATGCAGCGCCTCAGCGGCAGCGGCATGGCCTTTGCCGAGATCGACGGCACGCTGGTGGAGTACGACCTCCAGCCGGGTCAGCAGATCGTGGTGGACACCGGCAACGTGGCGGGCTTCACCGCCGGGGTGCAGATGGAGATCCGTCAGGTTCCCGGCATGAAGAACAAGCTGTTGGGCGGCGAGGGCCTTTTCAACACCGTCCTCACCGGTCCCGGACGTATCTGGCTGCAGACCATGCCCATCTCCGGCGTGGCCGCCGCCCTGCTGCCCTATATCCCCACCGGCAACAATTAAGCTGTCTGTCAGGCCCGCAGAGTCCTTCTTTGCGGGCTTGGCAAATTTTTTTATTTTTCACGCAATAAAACCGCATCTCCACGCATTACAGGGATGACAGGAGATAAAAGCCTATGACTGCATGGCCCGCCACAACCGAATATGCCGGCAGCAGTGCTCATCTGACGGAGCTGCTGGCCGCCATCGCCGCCGGGCAGCAGGATGCGCTGGCGCAGCTCTACCATCTCACCCGAACGGCGGTGTATGGTCTGTCGCTGTCGTACCTGAAAAACACCCACGACGCACAGGATATCACGCAGGACGTATTCGTTCATGTGTGGGATCACGCCCCGCAGTATCGCCCCACCGGCTCTCCCATGGGCTGGCTGCTGACGGTCTGCCGGAATCTGTGCCTGATGCGCCTGCGGCGCACGGAGCGACACGCCGTTCTCAGCGAGGCAGAATGGGACGCCATTCCCCAGCAGGAGACCGGTCTGACCACAGAGGAGCGAACGCTGCTGCAGCACGTTCTGTCCCGTCTGGGGGAGGAGGAGCGGCGCATCGTACTGCTCCATGCCGTCACCGGGCTAAAGCACCGGGAGATTGCCGCTCTGCTGGAGCTGCCCCTCCCCACCGTCCTGTCGAAGTATCACCGAGCGATCCGAAAAATGCGTGCTGATCTGGAAGGAGATAACGCCCATGACAAATGAAAAGCTGGAACAGTGCCTTGCACAAGCGCTGGAAAAAACAGCCCCCCATGACGTGGACGGCGTTCTCTCCCGCTGTGAGAAGCGGAAAGGAACGGAAATCCCCATGAAAACAAAACCTCACTCCCTGAAAAAATGGATGGCGATGGCGGCCTGTCTGGCCCTTCTGCTGCTGTGCGGCGGCGGACTGTTTCTGCGGCAGGCCAACGCTGTGGCCTCCGTGGTCTCCATCGACGTCAACCCCAGCATCGAGCTGCGGGTCAACCAAAATGAAAAGGTTCTGGCCTGCGTGCCTATGAACGACGACGCCCATGCCATTCTGGCGGATATGGGCGACGGCGAGGATCTGAAGGGGGCCAAGCTGGATGTGGCAGTAAACGCCATCGTCGGCAGTCTGGTCCGCAACGGCTATCTGGAGAGCATCTCCTCCGCCATCATGATCTCCGTAGAGGATCGGGATCAGAGCCGGGCTCACCGACTGCAGCAGGACCTCTCCGCCGCCGTGGACGGCATCCTGCGGGACAGCGCCTCTCAGGCCTCCGTATTGACCCAGACGGTCACGCAGGACACGTCTCTGGAGAAGCAGGCCAAGGACCACCGCATCTCCACCGGCAAGGCGGCGCTGGTGAACCGTATCCTCGCCCTGAACAACAGTCTGTCCTTTGAGGAGCTGTCCAGGCTCTCCATCGGTGAGCTGAAGGATCTGGCCGAGACCGGCGCCCCTGCCATGCCCATCGGCATGGAGCGAGCACTGGAGATCGCCCTGCTCACCTGCGGGCAGTCCGCCGACCAGCTGACCAAGCAGGAGGTGGACGCTGAGCTGGACGAGGTTCCCGCCCACTACGAGGTGGAGCTGGAGGACCGCAGCGGTACGGAGTACGAGTATCGCATCGATGCCTATACCGGCGCTGTGCTCACCTCCTATGTGGAGCCGGACGGTCACGACGATGTGGATGACCACGATGACCATGATGATGACCACGACGATGACGACGATGATGCCCAGCCCACCGGCAGTGCCCAGCCCACCGGGCAGATCGGCCACGCCGCAGCCAAGGCCGCTGCCCTGACCCACGCCGGTGTATCAGAGCGTCAGGCCTACGACATGGATGTGGAGCTGGATGACGAGGATGGCCGCTGGGTATACGAGGTGGAATTCAAGGCGGATGGCATGGAGTACGAATATGTCATCGATGCCTATACCAGCGCTGTACTGGAATACGATATGGAGCAGGACGACTGACCCCCTATAGCAAAAGAGGCAGGCACAAAAGTGCCTGCCTCTTTGTCGTTATTCCGATTCCGGCGGCGCTCCGGGGTCTCCCTCCGGCAGCGATGCCTCCTTGTCCTCGTCCTCCGACAGGGTGGGGATAAATGCCTGCGCCAGCTTTCCCTTGCCCCGATGCTTGATGTAGAAGTAGCCGATGACGCTGAAGGTCACGGCACCGATGAAGTTGACGAACAGATCCTCCATGGTATCGTACAGCCCGATATCCAGATACCCGTCAAAGCCCAGATCCGTGCCGTTGACGGCCACCGAGTGGATGCCGTCGATGGTGATGGGGGTGTTGCTGTTGGTGGGGTCCAGCATCACGGAGGTAATGCTCTGCACCACGGTGTCCTTCTGCATATCCAGATGGAACACCCGGTCCATGCCGAACTCGAAAAACTCCCACAGCACCCCCACGGTCATGGAGAAGCAGAAGGCCGCCAGCGCCACATATACCGGCGACAGCTGGAACTTGATGCGGCTGTTGCGGTTCAGGATGTCGATAAGGGCAAAGCCCGTGGCGGCGCAGAGGAAGCCCGTGGTGGTGTGGAGCATGGAGTCCCAGTTGGGGTAGGTGATGAAGTAACACTCCAGTTCCCCCAGTATCTCCGCTGCGAAAATGAACAGCAGGATAATGATCTCCAGCACCGACGGCAGTTGGATACCGAAGTTCTGCTGAATGAAAAACGGCAGGATGAACAGCGCCAGCACCAGCAGGCAGATGAAGGCGCTTTCATATTCGCCCCGGATGATTGACATGACCAGCTCCGCCAGCACGATCAACCGCAGGGCCAAATATACGGCGAACACCGCCGGCTGCTTGTGAATGGCCTCCTTCAGCCGCCGGGCCGTATCTCTGGGTTTGGGCATTTTTTTCATAAAGGCTCCTTCCCGGCACAGCACTGCGCCGCTGTGGTTTTTTCTGCATGGTATCATATCCCCGGTCAAAACGCAACGAAAAATGTGACAAAAATCGTAGCGGCCCGTCTTGACAAGCGGCCCGCTGTGTGGTAATCTAATAAAAATTTGCCATGCGGAGGTGATCACCGTGACCGTCGTTTTTCAGGATGCCCAGATATTCCGCCGAGGTGTTCTCACCCGTGGGGATGCTGTTTTCTCTTTTGAGATCCGACAGGGCGCCAGTGTTTCTCCCGTTCATATTCCCGCCTCTTCTTTTGTGATATGTCCCGGTTTCGTTGATGTACACGTGCATCTTCGTGAACCGGGCTTTTCTTATAAGGAGACTATGTCCAGCGGCACCCAAGCCGCCGCCCACGGCGGATATACCACGGTGTGTGCCATGCCAAATCTGGACCCGGTGCCGGACAGCCTGCCCCATCTGGAGCAGCAGCTGGCCCTGATCCGCCGAGATGTCGCCATCCGGGTGCTGCCCTATGGCTCCATCACCCGTGGCCAGCTGGGGGAGAAGCTGTCGGACATGGCGGCCATGGCCCCCTATGTGGCGGCCTTCTCCGACGACGGCCGGGGCGTGCAGAATGAGGAGACCATGCGCCTTGCCATGGAAACCGCCAAGGGGCTTCATAAGCTCATCGTGGCCCACTGCGAGGACAACTCCCTCCTCCACGGGGGCTACATCCACGACGGGGCTTACGCCCGCACCCACGGCCACCGGGGCATCTGCTCCGAAAGCGAGTGGGGGCAGATCCGGCGGGATCTGGAACTGGTGCGCCAGACCGGCTGCGGCTACCACGTCTGCCACATCTCCACCAAGGAGAGCGTGGCCCTGATCCGCCGGGCCAAGGCGGAGGGGCTGGACGTCACCTGTGAGACGGCCCCCCACTATCTGCTGATGGACGAAACCATGCTGCAGGAGGACGGCCGCTTCAAGATGAATCCCCCGCTCCGCAGTCCCGCCGACCGGGAGGCCCTGCTGGAGGGGCTGACCGACGGCACCATCGACATGATCGCCACCGATCACGCCCCCCACAGCGCCGAGGAGAAGTCCCGCGGGCTGGAGAAGAGCGCCATGGGCATCGTGGGGCTGGAGACTGCCTTCCCCCTGCTGTATACCTATCTGGTAAAGCCGGGCCTGCTCTCCTTCCCCCGTCTGATGGAGCTGCTCCACGATGCTCCCTGCCGCCGCTTCGGCCTCCCGCAGGGGGAGATGGATGGCCCCCACGCCGATTTCACGGTCTTTGACCTGTCGGCTTCGTATCCCATCGACCCGGCGGACTTTCTCTCTCAGGGGAAGGCCACCCCCTTCACCGGCTGGCCGGTACAGGCCCGCTGCCTGCTGACGGTCTGCAACGGCCGCCCCGTCTGGCAGGACGGTGATCTCTTTTCCAAGGAGGACCGCACATGAAGCAGGTCACATGGACCATTACGGAAAATATGCCGCTGACGCCGGACACCTACCGGCTGCGCCTTGCCGGCGACACGGAGGCCATCACGGCCCCCGGTCAGTTCGTAAACCTGAAGCTCTCCGGCTTCTACCTGCGCCGCCCCATCTCCGTCTGCGACTGGGAGCCCGGTGCCGCCACCCTTATCTATAAGGTGCTGGGCCATGGCACGGCGGCCATGACCCATCTCCCCGCCGGAACGGAGCTGGATGTGCTGACAGGGCTGGGCAACGGCTACGACACATCTCTCGCCGGGGAGCGTCCCCTGCTGGTGGGCGGCGGCGTCGGCATCCCGCCCCTGTACGGACTGGCCCGCCGCCTGACGGCGGAGCATCGTCAGGTCACGGCGGTGCTGGGCTACAACCGGGCGTCAGATATTTTTCTGGCGGAGGAACTGCATGCGCTGGGCGTCACCGTCCGCCTCCTCACCGCCGACGGCAGCGCCGGGACCTGCGGCCTTGTCACCGACGGCATGGAGGGCGTGAATTACACCCACCTCTATACCTGCGGGCCGGAGGCCATGCTCCACGCCGTGTGGCAGCGCTGCCGCACCGATGGGCAGTTCAGCTTTGAAGAGCGCATGGGCTGCGGATTCGGAGCCTGCATGGGCTGCACCTGCCGCACCAAGTACGGCCACAAGCGCATCTGCAAGGACGGCCCCGTCCTGCGAAGGGAGGAGATCGTATGGTAAATACCGCCGTCACCCTCTGCGGCCTGCCGCTGGAGAATCCCGTCATCCCCGCCAGCGGCACCTTCGGCTATGGGTATGAATTTGCACAGATCTACGACATCAACTGTCTGGGGACCTTCTCCTTCAAGGGGACGACGCTCACCCCCCGGTACGGAAACCCCACCCCCCGCATCGCTGAGTACGCCGGGGGCCTGCTGAACTCTGTGGGGCTGCAAAACCCCGGTGTGGAGGCCGTCATCCGGGAGGAGCTGCCCCGTCTGCGGGAGGTCTTTCACAAGCCGGTAATGGCCAACGTCAGCGGTTTTTCCATAGAGGAATACGCCCAAGTATGCCGGCAGCTGGACGGGGCGGAGCAGGTAGGCTGGCTGGAGGTGAATATCTCCTGCCCCAACGTCCACGGCGGCGGAGCCGCCTTCGGCGCAGACCCCCGGACGGCAGCCGCCGTCACACGGGCCGTCCGTGACGTGACGAAAAAGCCGGTCATCATGAAGCTCTCACCGGCTGCGGCGGATATCGCTGCCGTGGCACGGGCCTGTCAGGAGGCCGGGGCCGACGGTGTCAGCCTTATCAATACTCTGCCGGGGATGCGGATCGATCTGAAGCGCCGCCGTCCCCTGCTGGCCAACGGCACCGGCGGAATGTCCGGCCCCGGCATCTTTCCGCTGGCGGTGCGGATGGTGTATCAGATCTACGAGGCCGTGGACATTCCCATCGTGGGCATGGGCGGCGTCAGCACCGCCGAGGACGTGCTGGAGCTGATGCTGGCCGGGGCCACCGCCGTGGGCGTGGGAGCCGCCAATCTGGTGGAGCCCTGCGCCTGCCGGAAAATCATACAGGACCTGCCTGCCGCCATGGAGCGGTACGGCATTCAGCAGCTTACGGATATCATAGGAGGAGCACATCATGGGTAAAGACGTTATCATTGCACTGGACTTCGACAGCCGGGAGAAAACACTGGCTTTTCTGGACCGCTTCACAGAGGAGAAGCCCTTCGTCAAGGTGGGCATGGAGCTGTTTTACGCCGAGGGTCCCGCCATCGTCCGGGAGATCCGCCGCCGGGGCCACCGCATCTTTCTGGATCTGAAGCTCCACGACATCCCCAACACGGTGAGAAAGGCCATGGCCGCCCTGTCGGCGCTGGATGTGGACATCATCAACCTCCACGCCGCCGGTACCGCCGCCATGATGACCGCCGCTCTGGAGGGCCTCACCCGCCCCGACGGCACCCGCCCTCTGCTCATCGCCGTCACCCAGTTGACCTCCACCGATCAGGAACGCATGGAGCGGGAGCTGCTGATCCACGCCCCGCTGGAGGAGGTGGTGCTCAGCTACGCCGCCAACGCCGCTGCGGCGGGGCTGGACGGTGTGGTCTGTTCCCCGCTGGAGGCCGGAGCCATCCACCGGCGCTGCGGGGCCGACTTCCTGACCGTGACCCCCGGTGTCCGGTTCGCCGGAGGGGATGCCGGGGATCAGAAGCGGGTCACCACCCCCGCCAAGGCCCGTGAGCTGGGCTCTGATTACATCGTGGTGGGCCGCCCCATCACGCAGGCAGAGGATCCTGTGGCGGCCTATCGCCGCTGCGTAAAGGAGTTTGTGGGCTGATGCGCTGGAATACGGTACTTTTCGATCTGGACGGCACGGTGACGGACCCCAAGGAGGGCATCACCTGCGCCGTGGCCTACGCCCTGCGGCAGCAGGGCATCATCGCTGACCCCGATACCCTCACCTCCTTCATCGGCCCTCCCCTCCACGAGAGCTTCCCGGAGCTGTTCGGCCTGACGGAGGAGCAGACGGATCGGGCCGTGCAGGATTTCCGGGTGTACTTCTCCCGGCAGGGCTGGGCGGAGAACATCCCCTACAAGGGCATGGCGGAGTTGCTGGAGAGCCTGCAAGGAGCCGGGCTGAAGCTGGTCATCGCCACCTCCAAGCCGGAGGAATTCGCCCTGCGCATCATGGAGCACTTCGGTCTGGCCGCTTACTTCCACCGCATCTGCGGCGCACAGAGGGAGGACCGGGCCAGCGCGCAGAAGGGCAGCGTGGTGGCCGACGCCCTGCGCCGCAGCGGCACGGACGGCCCCGCCGTCATGGTGGGCGACCGCCGCTTCGACGTCGCCGGCGCCCATGAAAACGGTCTGCCCGCCATCGGCGTTCTCTACGGCTACGGCGGCCGGGAGGAACTGGAAAACGCCGGAGCCGACTATCTGGCCGCCGATCTTCACGAGCTCAAGCAGCTTCTGCTGCAGGAATAGGAGGAACTTATGGACAATATCCGCACCCACATTGCCCGGCACCTGCTCTCCATCGGAGCGGTGTTTCTGCGGCCCGACGAACCCTTTGTCTGGGCCAGCGGCATCAAAAGCCCCATCTACTGCGACAACCGCCTGATCCTCACCGCTCCGGAGGCCCGGAACGAGGTGGAGCAGGCCATTGCCGACACCGTCCGCCGGGAGTACCCGGAGGCGCAGGTGCTCATGGGTACCGCCACCGCCGGTATCGCCCATGCCGCCATCGCCGCCCACCTGCTGGGCCTGCCCATGGGCTACGTCCGCTCCGGCAGCAAGGATCACGGCCGCAGGAACCAGATCGAGGGCAAGCTGACCCCCGGCGAGAGGGTGGTGGTCATCGAGGACCTGATCTCCACCGGCGGCAGTGTGCTGGACACCGTGGCCGCCCTGCGGGCCGCCGGAGCGGAGGTGCTGGGCGTCATCAGCATCTTCACCTACGGCATGGCCAAGGGCCGCCAGCGGCTGGCCGAGGCCGGTGTCAAGTGCGTCAGCCTCACCGATCTGGACACCATCGCTCAGGTGGGTGTCCAGCAGGGATACATCACGCAGGGAGACGTTGCCCGGCTGCTGGCCTTCCGGGATGACCCCTCCGACGAAAACTGGATCAGAAAAGGAGAATGAACCGTATGAACCATCTCATTGACATTTTGCAGCTGTCCCCAGAGGAGATCATGGAGCTGGTGAGCACCGCCTGCGACATCATCGACCATCCCGCCGCCTATGCCCACAAGTGCGACGGCAAAATACTGGCCACCCTGTTCTTCGAGCCCTCCACTCGCACCCGTCTCAGCTTCGAGAGCGCCATGCTGAGTCTGGGCGGGCAGGTGCTGGGCTTCTCCTCCGCCAGCAGCTCCTCCGCCGCCAAGGGCGAGAGCGTGTCCGACACCATCCGCACCGTCAGCTGTTACAGCGATATCATCGCCATGCGCCACCCCAAGGAGGGTGCTCCGCTGGTGGCCTCCCGCCACTCGCTGGTACCCATCATCAACGCCGGAGACGGTGGCCACAACCACCCCACCCAGACCTTGACGGATCTGCTGACCATCCACCGGGAGAAGGGCCGCTTCGACGACCTGACCATCGGCCTGTGCGGCGACCTGAAATTTGGCCGCACCGTCCACTCTCTGGTGGCCGCCATGAGCCGCTATACCGGCATCCGCTTCGTGCTCATCTCCCCGGAGGAGCTGAAGCTGCCCCGCTACGTCAAGGAGCAGTACATCAAGAGCAGGAACATCCCCTACATCCAGTCTACCTCTCTGGATGAGGTGATGCCGGAGCTGGATATCCTCTATATGACCCGCGTCCAGCGGGAGCGGTTTTTCAACGAGGAGGACTATCTGCGCCTAAAGGACAGCTACATCCTCACCCCGGAGAAGCTGAAAAACGCCAAGTCGGACCTGCGGATCCTGCATCCCCTGCCCCGTGTCAATGAGATCTCCGTGGCGGTGGATGAGGACCCCCGTGCCTGCTACTTCAAGCAGGTGCAGTACGGCAAGTACATCCGCATGGCGCTGATTCTGAAGCTGCTGAACATCGCTTGAAAGGGAGGGCATCATCATGATTATTGATTCCATTCAGAACGGCATCGTCATCGACCATATCTCCGCCGGAAAGGCCATGGAGCTGTATCGCATTCTGGGGCTGGACAAGCTGGACTGCACCGTGGCCATCCTGAAAAACGTCACCAGCGGTAAGCTGGGCCGCAAGGACATCATCAAGATCGACCGTGAGATGGAGCTGGACTGGGATCTTATCGGCTACGTGGACCCCAGCATCACCGTCAACAGTATCCGAGACGGCCAGCTGGTGGAAAAGCGCACCCTGAAGCTGCCGGAGCGCATCCGTGGCGTGCTGCGCTGCAAGAATCCCCGGTGCATCACCTCCGTGGAGCAGGAGCTGCCCCAGGAGTTCGTGCTCACCGACCGGGAAAAGCGGGTCTATCGCTGCATCTACTGCGAGACGCAGGCAGAAAAATAAATGGTACGCAAGAAAGCCCACGGTTGCGCCGTGGGCTTTCTTGCGTTCTCCCCCATCTCCCGCTTCCCCC
>ERZ1673752.3363-NODE-3363-length-15518-cov-41.647675_pt1 | contig 15518 bp, 7 predicted proteins | sample MGYA00580195_ERZ1673752 | MGnify/ENA primary metagenome ERZ1673752 (study PRJEB41218, sample SAMN15661744) | gut metagenome | host: Homo sapiens | place: Canada: London | collected 2015-08-20/2019-03-30 | study: EMG produced TPA metagenomics assembly of...
TGTCCGTGTGCACTTACACCACTCCCCATATTTGCGTAATTCAGTATATGAATTTCTGCGGGGAATATGAGGCTGAGGCGCTGTCGGCCGCGGGGAGTATGCCGGGATGCTTCCATATATGTGTAAACGGTATTGCATATTTGATAAAATATATGTGTAAACGGTATTGCATATTTGATAAAAAATGTTATAATAAACTTACTTTGTTTAATCGCAATGCCGAACACTTCGGCGGCCTGCGTACTGCTTTCTGCGGCGGCAGAGCTGCTGACAAAGTGACGGCAGAAAAAACGGATTGGGAGGAAACACATGAAAAAACGACTTTTGAGCTTTGTGCTCGCGGTGCTGATGATCGCATCGCTTCTGCCGGCCACGGCGCTGGCGGCAGGCATCGTGGACAGCGGTACCTGCGGTGCAGAGGGCGACGGCAGCAACCTGACCTGGACGCTGGACAGTGACGGCGTGCTGACGATCAGCGGCAGCGGTGATATGCATGGCTATGACTATGGTTCTTCTGGTGCGCCGTGGGATGACAGCCGGGTAAAGTCAGCTGTGATTGCAGAAGGCGTGACGAGCATTGGCAGTTATGCTTTCGATGACTGCAAATCTCTGACCAGCGTGACGATCCCGGACAGTGTGACGAGCATTGGCGATTCTGCTTTCTGTAATTGCAAATCTCTGACCAGCGTGACGATCCCGGACAGCGTAACGCTCATTGACAATGGTGCTTTCTTTGGTTGCACATCTCTGACGAGCGTGACGATCCCGGACAGCGTGACAAGCATTGATCAGTATGCTTTCTATAAGTGCGAATCTCTGACGAGCGTGACGATCCCGGGCAGCGTGACAAGCATTGGCGTTGGCGCTTTCGCTTATTGCAAATCTCTTACAAGCGTGACGATCCCGAACAGCGTGACGAGCATTAACTATGAGGCTTTCCGTAGCTGCGAATCTCTGACCAGTGTGACGATCCCGGACAGCGTGACGAGCATTGATATGTCTGCTTTCTGGGGTTGCTCATCTCTGACCAGTGTGACGATCCCGGACAGCGTGACGAGCATTGGAAAGCAGGCTTTCTTGGATTGCACATCTCTGACGAGCGTGACGATCCCGGACAGCGTGACGAGCATTGGCGATTCTGCTTTCTGTAATTGCAAATCTCTGACCAGCGTGACGATCCCGGGCAGCGTGACGCGCATTGGTGAGTATGCTTTCTCTAAGTGCGAATCTCTGACGAGCGTGACGATCCCGAACAGTGTGACAAGCATCGGCTGGGGTGCATTCAGCAATTGTGCCGCTTTGACCGGTATACGGGTCGCTGAGGGCAACAGTCATTACTCCAGCGATGCATCCGGTGTTCTGTTCAGCAAAGATAAGACTACTTTGGTGCAGTGCCCGGGCGCTTTTTCCGGAAGTTATGCGATCCCGAACAGCGTGACGAGCATTGGCGATTACGCTTTCTCTGGTTGCTCATCTCTGACCAGCGTGACGATCCCGGACAGCGTGACGAGCATTGGAAAGTGGGCTTTCTCTGAATGCAAATCTCTTACAAGCGTGACGATCCCGGGCAGCGTGACAAGCATTGGCGTTGGCGCTTTCGCTTCGTGTACATCTTTGACCGGTATATGGGTCGCTGAGGGCAGCAGTTATTACGCCAGCGATGCATCCGGTGTTCTGTTCAACAAAGATATGACTACTTTGGTGCAGTGCCCGGGCGCTTTTGCGGCATATACGATCCCGGACAGCGTGACGCGCATTGGAGAGCGGGCTTTCTATTATTGCACATCTCTGACCAGCGTGACGATTCCGAACAGCGTGAGGAGCATTGGAAAGTGGGCTTTCTCTCATTGCACATCTCTTACAAGCGTGACGATTCCGAACAGCGTGACGAGCATTGGCGATGGCGCTTTCGCTTCGTGTACATCTTTGACCAGCGTGACGATCCCTAACAGCGTGACGTACTTTGGAGAGTGGGCTTTCGATGACTGCACATCTCTGACCGATGTGTACTATGCCGGGAGCGAGGCGCAATGGAAAGCGCTCGGTATTAGTCACTCTGGAAATGATGACCTTTTGACCGCCAACATCCATTACAATTATGTTTCCCATACCCACAGCTACAAGGATGTTGTGACCGCTCCGACCTGCACCGAAAAGGGTTATACCACGCACACCTGCGCCTGCGGCGACAGCTACGTGGATACTTACGTGGATGCGCTCGGTCACGCATGGGACAACGGCAAAGTGACGAAGGAGCCGACGGAAACCGAGACCGGTGTGAAGACCTTCACCTGCACCCGCTGCGGCGAGACGAAGACCGAGACCATCCCGAAGCTCGCGCACGAGCACAACTATAACGCTGTTGTGACCGCGCCGACCTGCACGGAAAAGGGCTACACGACGCACACTTGCTCCTGCGGCGACAGTTACGTGGACACTTATGTGGACGCTCTGGGTCACGCATGGGACAACGGCAAAGTGACCAAGCAGCCGACGGAGACCGAGACCGGAACCAAGACCTTCACCTGCACCCGCTGCGGCGAGACGAAGACGGAAACCATCCCGGCCACCGGCAGCGTGGATGTTACGGAAATGTTCACGGACGTATCGCACAGCTGGGCCGATGACGGCATCCGGTACTGCGTGACGCATCAGTTGATGTCCGGCATCGGCAACAATCTGTTCGGGCCGAAGCTGACCACGACACGTGCGCAGATCGTGCAGATCCTCTATAACCTCGAGGGTGAACCGGAGGTTTCCGGCACGACGCCGTTTACCGATCTCACACAGGACTGGTATCAGGACGCCATCCTCTGGGCGTACCAGACCGGCGTGGTCGCCGGCACGGGCGACGGCACGACGTTCGAGTCTGACCGGCCGGTGACGCGCGAGCAGATCGCGGTCATCCTCATGGAATACGTGACACGTGTGCTCAAGCTCGAGCGCACGTGGACGCCCGCCGATCTGAGCGCTTTCCCGGATGCGGACAGTGTGTCCGATTGGGCGAAGGACGCAATGGCGGATGCCGTGGCACTCGGCCTGATCTCCGGCGCGAGCAACGGCGGCCAGACTTATCTTGAGCCGCAGGGAAGTGCGACCCGCGAACAGGTCGCGACGATTCTGATGGAGTTTTGCAAGAACGTGAAGAAGTGATCCACGCGGCACAAAATATGTGCGGGCGGTGCATTAGCACCGCCCGCGTTTTGCTGCGCATTCGCCGGTGAAAATGCTGCGGCAGCAGAAATTTTACTTCCATTTTACAAACTGCTTGCATTCTCCGGCACCATGTGGTAAGCTGTCGATTGGTTTCCGGAATGCGGCGAAAGGGGGAGCGCCCTGGCGCCGCGCTCAACAGAAAAATGATGACGAAACCAGATTGCGAGGGAGCCCGTGTTCCGGGTTGAGAGGATCCCAGGGAGGATCGACCGGCCAAATCCGTCCGCAGGGGCGGATTCTCAGCGTCTGCCGGTTGTCAGGTATGGTATATGCAGCGCTGCATATGCCAATTTTTTATGCCTGCGGTCGGCGGAAAGAAAAAATCTGGAGGGTATGTACATGAAAAAAGTAGTGGCAATGATGCTGTCTCTGGTCCTGGCGCTCGGCCTGATGGCCGGCTGCGGCCAGAAGGACGCCGGAACGTCCGGCGGCACGAAGACGATCGAGAGTCTGAAGATCGCGTTCTCCCCGTATGCGGACGCCGATCAGATCGCGACGGCGACCGAACCGCTCGAGGCGCTGCTCAAGGCGAAGCTGCTGGAAAAGGGCTATGACGTGCAGAACATCGACATGACCGTCGGCACGAGCTACACCGCCGTGGGCGAGGCGCTCAGCGCCGGCAGCGCGGACATCGGCTTCATCTCCGGCGGCAACTATGTCCTGTTTTCCGATGACTGCGACGTGCTGCTGACGGCGCTGCGCTACGGCATCAACAAGGACTCCGACAACCCCGCCGACTGGAACGACGGCACCATCGAGGAAAACACACAGGACATGACGACCTACTACCGCTCGATCATTCTGGCCGGCCCGAGCGCGAAGGGGCAGGAGCTGCTCAAGAAGGTCAACGCCGGCGAGGAGCTGACGTGGGACGATCTCAACAGCGCGACCTGGTCCGTGCTCGCCCCGACGTCCGCATCCGGCTACATCTACCCGAGCCTCTGGCTGCAGGAGCACTATGGCAAGACCATTGCCGATCTGGATCACGTGGTGCAGTCCGACTCGCACAGCACGTCGCTCGCGCGTCTGGCCACCGGTCAGGCTGACGTGATGGTCTCCTATGGCCATATCCGCATCAAGAACGCGCCCATCTGGCAGGAGAAGCTCGGCGGCACGGCCCCCATGGTCGAGCAGACGGGCATCATCGGTGTGACCGAGGGCATCTACAATGACATGATCGCCTACAGCAAGAACTCCGACCTCATGGCCGACGAGGATTTCCGCAAGGCGCTCGGCGAGGCGTTCATCGAGATTGCCCAGACCGACGAGGGCAAGGAGATCATCAGCGTCTTCAGCCAGGTCGGCTATACCTGGGGCAAGGATTCGGACTATGACGGCGAGCGTGACGCGCAGGCCATGCTCAAGTCCGCCGGAAAGTAAACCCATGCTGCTGGAAGCTGCACACATCAGCAAGCGCTTCGGCAGCCGGCCGCAAGTGCTGACGGACGTCTCCTTCGGCGTCGAGCCGGGGGAGTTTGTGTCCGTCATCGGCCCGTCCGGCGCCGGGAAGACGACGCTGTTTCGCATCCTCAACGGCACGCTGCCGTGCGACGGCGGGGAAGTGTGCATCGACGGGCAGCCGTTTTCCCGCGCGCGCGGCCGCGCCAAGCGCGCCGTGCAAAAGCGCATTGGCACCATTTATCAGGACTTCGCACTGGTAGAGCCGGTTTCCTGCCGGCAGAATGTGCTCAACGCCTGCCTGCCGGACATGGCGCTGCCGGCGGCACTGCTGGGCCTGTTTTCGCGCGCGCAGATCGCGGAGGCTGAGCGGCTGCTCGCGCGCGTCGGTCTGGCGGACAAGTACGATGAGCCGGTCTGTGATCTCTCCGGCGGGCAGAAGCAGCGTGTTGCCATCGCGCGCGCGCTCATGCGAAAGCCTGCGCTGCTGCTGGCGGACGAGCCGGTCGCCTCGCTCGACCCGGTCACCGGCCGGCAGATCCTTGCGCTGCTGCAGGATATTCAGCGCACGGATGGCGTCGCCATTCTCATGAACAGTCATAATCTCGACCAGAGCCGGGCGGTTTCCACCCGGCTCCTTGGCCTGCATGCCGGGCAGATCGTGCTCGACGGCGCGCCCGCCGCCGTGACGGACGCAGACCTCACACGCATCTATGGCGATGCGGAAAGCGAGGCTGCGCCATGACGCGCTCCCGCGGCAAGCGCTGGGCACGGGCGCTGGGTGTGCTCGCGCTGTTTGCGCTGGCGTTCTGGCTGACGGGGTGCGACCCGGCGGTGTTCTGGGCGCGGCGGGCACACCTGCTCGACATTGCCGCGCAGCTCTTCCCGCCGGACTGGAGCTATCTGTCCGCGATTGTCGCGCCGCTGCTGGCCACGCTGCGCATGTCCGTCACCGGCACGGCGCTGGGCGTGCTGCTGGCGCTCATCCTCGCGCCGCTGTGCGCGGCCAACCTGCCGTGCCCGGCGCCGGTGCGCCGCATCCTGCGGTTTCTGGTGCAGGTGCTGCGCTCGTTCCCGGCGTTGATCCTTGCGCTGCTGGCAACGTTCCTGTTCGGCCTCGGCACGTTCTCCGGCACGGTCGCCATCACGCTCTTCACACTGGCCGTCATGACGCGCATGACCTATGAGGACATCGAAACGCTGACGCTCGCGCCCTATCGCGCCCTGTGCGCCATGGGTGCGTCCCCGGCGCGGGCCTATGCGCGCGCCGTCGTGCCGGAGATCGCCTCGGGTTACCTGACCAACGCGCTCTACCTGCTCGAGACGAATGTGCGCCACAGCGCCATCCTCGGCTATGTCGGTGCGGGCGGCATTGGCCTGCTGCTCAATGAGAAGATCTCGTGGCGGGAGTATGGCCGCGTCGGTGCGATCCTTGTGTGCCTGTTCGTGACTGTCTGCTGCATCGAGTGGCTCAGCCACGTGCTCGGGCGCATCATCCGCGGCGAGCGCAGCATCCCGCGCGGGGCAAAGCGCGCGATCTGGGCGGCAGTGCTCGTGTGCGTCGTCGTCTGCACGGCGGGCATCGAAGCGCCGGATCTGGCGCACACAAGTAAAAGCGTGCTCGCGGCGATGGGCACGGGGCTGCTGCATCCGGACTGGAGCTTTTTCTTCGGCACCGGCAAGGACGGCCTCGGCTGGCTGCTGCTCGAGACGGTCGGTATCGCGCTGGCCGGTACGGGCCTCGGCGCGCTGCTCGCTTTGCCGCTGGCGTTTTTGAGCACACCGAAGCTGCTGCCGCGCCCGGTCGCGCTGCTGTTTCGGGTGCTGATCGTGGCGATCCGCTCCGTGCCGTTTCTGATCTACGGGCTGATTTTCATCCGTGTCTCCGGCCCGGGCGCGTTCACCGGTGTGCTGACGCTTGCGGTGTGCAGCATCGGCCTGCTCAGCAAGCGCTTCACCGAGGCGATCGAGTCGCTGGATTTTCGCGCCTACGACGCGCTGCGCGCCATGGGCGTCTCGCTGCTGCCGCGCATTCGCTATGCAGTGCTGCCGCAGCTCGGCCCGGCGTTTTCCTCGGCTGTGCTCTACCGGTTCGATGTCAATATCCGTGAGGCATCCGTGCTCGGCCTTGTTGGCGCCGGCGGTATCGGCGCGCCGCTCATCTTCGCCATGAACCAGTATGCGTGGAATGATGTCAGCGCTATTTTCCTTGGCTTTGTTCTGCTTGTCTGGCTCATTGATGTGGGCTCGGCCCGTCTGCGCACGCGGCGCGCAGTGGCAGCTGCACCCGGGAAATAAATCTTGAAAGCGATCCCCCACCGGTACGACCGGCGGGGGATTTTTGCGCCATGGCTCGCAGCACACCGAGAGGAAATCGGACACAGATTTGAAATGCAATTGACAGGGCATGACCGGATGTATATAATTATTGCAGAGTGTGCAATTTTATACAAAATTGGCAGCGGCGGCATCATTTTTTTGCGATTTGCGGTGTTTGGCTTCGTTTTTGTAATGCAGCCGATACCGGCTGCATTCTGCTGCCGGAATGAGAGGATGCACGGATGAAAAAGTATGGGATCACGCTTTTCCTTACTCTGATTTTGCTGCTCGGGCTGGTGGTGCCAGCGGTGTCGGCGCAGATTCCGGATGCGGCACCCGCTGAGACGCAGGAGCAGTCTCCGGAGCTGCTGGATGCGACGGTCGTTGCAAAGGGAATCGATGTCAGCCATCACCAGGGGGCTATCAACTGGGATGCTGTTGCGGGGCAGATCGATTTTGCGGTCATTCGCTGCGGCTTTGGCGGCAATCTGACCGCACAGGATGACCGCCAGTGGAGTGCAAATGTTGCCGCCTGTGAGCGGCTCGGCATCCCGTATGGCGTGTATCTGTACTCCTACGCGGCAACGGACGACGAGGCGAGCGACGAGGCACAGCACGTGCTGCGTCTGCTGCAGGGACACACCCCGCAGCTGCCGGTCTATCTCGATCTGGAGGATTCCGTGATCAGCAGCAACTGTTCCGCGGCGGACATTCTGCGCCACACGACGATTTTTTGCAATGCGATCCAGGCGGCCGGTTACCGGGCCGGCGTTTATGCCAACCGGAACTGGTGGACAACGCTCCTGACGGACGCAGCTTACGATCAGTGGGAGCGCTGGATCGCCGTCTGGGCCGATCAGACCAATTATAACAAGCCCTATCAGATGTGGCAGTACAGCAGCAAGGGACAGATCAGCGGCATCAGCGGCAATGTGGATCTGGACTACTGGTACGGCGCACCGCTGACCGGGACGCACCGGCATACCTATCAGGTCACGGCGCAGACGGCCGCGACGTGCACACAGCCCGGCCAGACGACCTATACCTGCGCCTGCGGTGCGACCAAGACGGAGACGACGGCTGCGCTGGGCCATAACTACGGCGCCTGGACGACATATACTGCGCCCACATGCACAGTGGCGGGTATGGAGCGCTCTGTCTGCACCAGATGCGCGGCTTATCAGGAGCGCACGGTCGCGGCAACGGGCGTGCACAAATGGGACGCCGGTGTGCTCGTGCAGGAGGCGACCTGCACCGAGGACGGATGCAGACGCTATACCTGCACCCAGTGCGGTACGACGAAGGACGAGACCCTGCCCGCCGCCGGACATTCCTATGAAAAAGGGAAGTGCACCGTCTGCGGCCAGCGGGACCCGGAGTTGCTTCTGGGCGATCTGACAGGCGACGGGAAGTGCACGTCGGCGGATGCCGTCCTGCTCGTTCGCTACCTCTCCGATCTTGAGGAGCTGACGGAGCAGCAGCTGCTGGCTGCCGATATGAACGGTGACGGGCGCATCACGTCCGCGGATGCAGTGGCGCTGGTGCGCCTGCTCGCCGGGCTGGTGTAACCGAAACGCGTACTGGATGAGGTGAATCAGATGAAAAAACGGATCTTCAGTTTTCTGCTGGCCTTGGCGCTGCTGCTGACGACCTTCGCGGCGTTTGGCATGGACGGCGCGGCCGCCGACAGTGCGCGCGATGTGCAGCTGTCCGAGGGCGTCCGAAATATCGTCAAGCGCGCGTATCAGATGACGGACATTCAGTGGACGCCGCAGGCGGATGTCCTCGGCTGGAACGGTGACCTTACATATCGCGCCGGCGTTACCTATACGGGCCTTCCTTATGGCCAGCCGGTCAACGCCGCCTATGTGCCGTGGGTGACCGATCTGGACGGCTTTGCGGCGGCGGTCAACGACCCGAACAGCCGCATGTATACCTCCTATTCGACGTATAACTGCAGGGCGCCTTACTATTCCTGCGACTGCAGTGCCTTTGTCTCCTGGGCGTGGGGGCTTGGCAGCAGACAGACGACGAGAACCATTGCCAACTATGCAACCGAAATCAGCACGACCTCCTACGAGAATGCGCAGGTCGGTGATTGCTTCTGCCTGGCCGGTACCCATGTTGTGCTGATCACGGCGCTCACATATGACAGCAATCATAAGATCAACGGCATGGAGATCTCGGAATCGACCGTCAATGCGGCGACGAACTACTGCTGCCAGAAGACATGGTACGGCGACGGGCATGCCTACCCGCTGTCAAAAGTTCAGTCCAAGTATCTCGATCGTGGCTATATCCTCTACCGCAGCAATACGCGCGACTCCGTGACCTATACGCACGCGTGCAGTGTGCCGCTGGCCGGTGATGTGTGCGCACAGTGTGGTTACGGTCTGCAGCTGCAGACGGTCGCGGTGACGCTCCGCACCCGGGCGGACACGAACCTGTACGCCCAGCCGGATGCCGCCGAGCCGGTCGGCACGGTGTATCAGGGCGTTGACATCCAGGTCGGTACCTGCGCCCGGACAGGCAGCGGCGTCTGGTGCAAAACGGGTGACGGCCAGTGGCTGAAGGCTGCGGATGTCGATTTCGTCTCCTATGACAAAACGGTTTCCGTCACGGACAAGGCTTTCCCGAATGACGAGCTTCCTGCCGGCAGCGCCTTTGCACTGAAGGGGACGGTCCGGTCCGTCAACCCCATGACGGAGATCTGCGCGGCGGTCTATCCGGCACAGGAGGATGCGGAGCCGGTGCTGGAAAAGCGCATTGTGCTCGATCATGCCGACAGTTATGCGCTCGCCGGCAGCGAGCTGGACAGCGCGCTGCCGTTCCAGACGCTCGCGGCCGGAGATTACCGGTTTGTGCTCACGGTCACGGAGCTGGCGTCCTATCCCGGCCGGGAAGACGCGACACTGGTGACGACGGAGGAGAGCGCTTTCCGCGTGGGCGAAGCAGCTCCATGCAGCCACACGCACACAAAAACCGAGGAGACAGCCCCGACCTGCACGGAGGACGGCCTGCGGATCGTGACATGTCTGGATTGCGGCGCGGTCATGCGGGAAACGCTCCCTGCCAGAGGGCATACCTATCAGGATGGGAAGTGCACCGTGTGCGGGGAGACGGAGTATTTGCTTGGCGACCTCAACGGTGACGGTGTGGTGACCTCCGCCGACGCGGTGCTGCTCTCGCGCAGCCTGACGGATCTGGTGAAGCTCACGGCCGAGCAGCAGAAAGCCGCGGACATCAATGGTGACGGCGTGATTACGTCCGCCGACGCTGTGATCCTGGTCCGCTTCCTTGCCGAGCTGATCCCATCGCTCCGGTGAGCGGAGGACATATATCTATCGTTTTGCGCAAGTGCGTTTCCGCTGAAGATCACGGATAAATCATAAAACAGGAGGAAGAAATGAAGAAACGAATACTGAGTATGCTGCTGGTACTTGTGCTGATGGCGACACTGGTGCCGCTGCACGCCGACGCGGCAGTGACCATTTACTGGCCGGTTCCGGGGCATACACATTTGAGCCAAGGATACCATGCGAACAATGCGATTGATATCAGCGATGGCAGCATTAACGGTGCAACGGTAATTGCTGCCGCTTCCGGCACGGTAACGCATATTTATCTTTGCTCAAATACGCATAATGATTCCTATTCTATTCAGCATCCGGAGAGCACAGATTGCAACGGCTTTGGAACCGGTCTCGTGATCAAAGCGGATGATGGAAGAATATATCAATATGCTCATATGCAGGGTGGAAGCATTCCGTCGAATGTGTATCGTGGTGCATATGTTTCGGCCGGTCAAATGATTGGCAGAGTTGGTGCTACCGGCTGTGCGACGGGACCGCATTTGCATTTTGGCATATCTACAACGCCGAATAAATATTGGGAATACGGGCCGAATCCTGACCCGGCTGCCGGTAATTATACCTATATTTACGATGGTAGCTGCCTGCAGCATACATACGGTGACTGGACCTATACGAAATATCCGACCTGCACAGAAACGGGTACGCAAGTCAGATCTTGTACAAAATGTGGTCATACGGAAACAAGATCAATTGCGCCGACACTGCATAGCTATGGTGATTGGGTTGTGACCAAGTCGGCAACCTGCACAGAGGATGGCGTAGAGACGAGAACGTGCCCCAAGTGTAACGGTGTGGAAACCAGAAGCATACCCAAAAGCGGCCATACCTATGGGGACTGGACGGTCGTTCAAGAAGCCAGCTGTACGGCTCAAGGCAGCAAAACCAGAACGTGCTCTACCTGCGGAAATGTGGATACCGCGGTGATCGAAATGGCTGCGCACAAGTACGTTTCCGAGACGATCCCCGCGACGTGCTCTGCTCCCGGCGGCACAAAATACACCTGTTCCGTCTGCGGCAAGACCTACACGGAAACTGCCACCGTCGGCTGGTCCGACTGGTCGGAGACCAAGCCGGCCGGCGTGGAGGACAGCCTGATTGAAAGCAAGACACAATATCGCTCCTCCAAGTATGAGACGAAGACCTCGTACAACACGTCCGAGAGCGGCTGGACGCTCAAGAGCAGCGACTGGCAAAAGGCAGATTCGGGTTCGGTCACCTATGTCAAGTCCTGGCCCGGCGGCTTCCACACCGGAAACGCGCTGTACGGAACCTACCACAAGACGCCGGTTTCCGCCTCCGAGACGGCCACGGCAAAGACCGTTGTCAACAGCGAGAGCATCAGTGGTTATATCTACTGGCACTGGTGCCGCGGCAGCTACACCGCCGGTCCCATCAACCGCAGGGTGTCGGATGTCTGCGAAGGCGAGTTCCAGACCTTCCACGCTTTTTACAGCACTTCAAACGCCTCGTCGACGGATGCAAACGATACGAACGGCGGCGACTGCAAGTATTATCCGAACGGCGGCTGCTGCACGGATACGTATTGGTATTTCCAGATCCCGGTCTACACCCAGAACTATACGAACTATAAAAAGCTCTTTACTTATGAGCGCTGGACGGATTGGTCCGACTGGGGCGACAAGGAGATCAGCGCGAGCGATACGCGCAAGGTGGAGACCCGCACGGTCTACCGTTATTATACCGCTGCCAAAGAGCACACTTGGGACGCGGGCACCGTTACCGCCGCTGCGACCTGCACGGCAGACGGCGCAAAGACATATACCTGCTCTGTGTGCCAGACGACCAAGACGGAGCCGATCGCAAAGCTGGGTCACGATTACCGGCAGACGGTCGTCGCGGCGACCTGCACGGCCAAGGGCTATACGCTCAACAAGTGCAGCCGCTGCGGCGATGAATACCGCGATGCGGAGACTGCCATGCTTCCGCATAAGTACGTGGACGGTGTCTGCACGGCCTGCGGCGACAAGGTGACGATGTTCACCATCGGTGCAGTGACGGCCAAGGCCGGCGATACGGTCACGGTCCCGGTCGAGATCAAGAACAACACCGGCTTTGCAGGCTTTACGCTCAAGATCACTGCTGATGCAAACCTGACTCTGACCGGCATTGCCAAGGGCGAGCTGATGGAGAAGGCAAACAGCGGCCTGTTTGTAGACAATGTCAAGGGCGGCGTCATCAACTGGACGAGCGACCGGAATATCACCGGCGACGGCGTGCTGTTGAAGCTGACGTTTACCGTTGCGGACAATGCGCCGGACGGGAAATATGAGATTTCCGTTGCGCTCAAGGACGATGAGGCGTCCAACTGCGTCGATGAAAACGGTCGGGCGCTTCGCGCGGCGTTTGAAGCGGGTTCCGTTCTGGTTTCCGCTGCACCGCATATGCATGACTATGCGGTGACCGTCACCGCTCCGACTTGCACGGCCAAGGGCTACACGACCCACACCTGCGCCTGCGGTGACAGCTACGTGGATGCTTATGTGGACGCTCTGGGTCACGCATGGGACAACGGCAAAGTGACGAAGGAGCCGACGGAAACCGAGACCGGCGTGAAGACCTACACCTGCACCCGCTGTGGTGAGACAAAGACCGAGACCATCCCAGCCACCGGCGTCGTGGATGTCACGAAAATGTTCACGGACGTATCGCACAGCTGGGCCGATGATGGTATCCAGTACTGCGTGACGCATCAGCTGATGTCCGGCATCGGCAACGATCTGTTCGGGCCGAAGCTGACCACGACGCGCGCGCAGATCGTGCAGATCCTCTATAACCTTGAGGGGGAGCCGAAGGTGAGCGGCACGACGCCGTTTACCGACCTGACGAACGACTGGTATCAAGACGCCATCCTCTGGGCATACCAGACGGGTGTGGTCGCCGGAACGTCCAGCACGACGTTTGAGCCTGACTTGCCGGTGACGCGCGAGCAGATCGCGGTCATCCTCATGGAATACATGACGCGCGTGCTCAAACTTGAGCGCACGTGGACGCCCGCCGATCTGAGCGCCTTCCCGGATGCGGGCAGCGTGTCCGACTGGGCGAAGGATGCCATGGCGGACGCGGTCGGGCTTGGCCTGATCTCCGGCGCGAGCAACGGCGGCCAGACCCTCCTCGAACCGCAGGGCAGCGCGACCCGCGAACAGGTCGCGACGATCCTGATGGAGTTTTGCAAGAATGTAAAGAAATGATCCTCGCAGCATAAAGTGTGTGCGGGCGGCGCAGCAGCGCCGCCCGCATTTTTTATCCAGCAAAATGCGCCTGGTGGTTTGAAATCCGATACCCGCACCTGAGCAAGCGCCCCAATGTAAAAACAGCCTTTTTGCCTCCTTACCATTTTTGGCGTGCAAATTCTGCAGAAAAGTGTGCCAAAAATGTCGTTCACTTGAAAAAACGGACGAAATATGTTATTTTGATTGCAGATTTTGCTTGCCGATATTGCGGGTGTACCGGCCGCCGGAAATGAAGCACACTGCGTGGACGGCGACGGCCGCGAATCGGCGGGCAGCAAAAAACGAGGGAGGAAACACATGAGAAAACGACTTTTGAGCTTTGTGCTCGCGGTGCTGATGATTGCATCGCTCCTGCCGGCCACGGCACTGGCGGCGGACATTGTGGACAGTGGCACCTGCGGCGCAGAGGGCGACGGCAGCAACCTGACCTGGACGCTGGACAGCGAGGGCGTGCTGACGATCAGCGGCAGCGGTGATATGCGTGACTATGATTATAGCTCACCGTGGTATGAAAATGGGAACCAAATACAGTCTGTTTTTATGGCAAACGGAGTGACGAGCATTGGTAACTTTGCTTTCAATGAGTGCACATCCCTGACGAGTATGACGATCCCGGACAGCGTGACATGCATTGGCAATTGCGCTTTCCGGGAGTGCTCATCTCTGGCAAGTGTAACGATTCCGGACAGCGTGACGAGTATTGGTGTTTATGCTTTCTGTGCTTGCACATCTCTGAAAAGCGTAACAATTCCGGACAGCGTGACGAGTATTGGCAATTATGCTTTCAGTTATTGCACCTCTTTGACCGGCATATGGGTCGATGAAGGCAACAGTCATTACTTCAGCGATGCGTCTGGTGTTTTGTTCAACAAAGATAAGACAGTTTTGGCGCAGTGTCCGGGGGCCTTTTCCGGAAGCTATGCGATTCCGGACGGCGTGACGAGCATTAATGATGCTGCTTTCGTGAACTGCGAATCTCTGACAAGCGTAACGATCCCGGACGGCGTGACGAATATTGGCTATGAAGTTTTTGCTGGGTGCACATCTCTGGCGAACATGGTGCTTCCAAACGGTGTGACGAGGATTGGCGCTGAGGCCTTCGATTGGTGTACTTCTATGAAAAGCATAACGATCCCGGACGGCGTGACGAGCATTGGCTATGATGCTTTCTCAAACTGCAAATCCCTAACAAATGTGTATTTTACCGGTACGGAGGAAGCATGGAATGGCATTACAATTGACGGCGGAAATGACGCGTTAAAAAACGCCAAAATCCATTGCAATTATGTTTCCCATACCCACAACTACAAGGATGTTGTCACAGCGCCGACGTGCACCGAGAAGGGCTATACGACCCACACCTGCGCCTGCGGCGACAGCTATGTGGATACTTACACCGATGCACTTGGCCACGCATGGGACAACGGCAAGGTGACAAAGGAGCCGACGGAAACCGAGACCGGCACCAAGACCTTCACCTGCACCCGCTGCGGCGAGACGAAGACCGAAACCATCCCGAAGCTCACGCACGAGCACAACTATAACGCTGTTGTGACCGCGCCGACCTGCACGGCCAAGGGCTACACGACGCACACCTGCTCCTGCGGTGACAGCTACGTGGACACTTATGTGGACGCTCTGGGTCACGCATGGGACAACGGCAAAGTGACAAAGGAGCCGACGGAAACCGAGACCGGCACCAAGACCTTCACCTGCACCCGCTGCGGCGAGACGAAGACCGAAACCATCCCGAAGCTCACGCACGAGCACAACTATAACGCTGTTGTGACCGCGCCGACCTGCACCGAAAAGGGCTACACGACGCACACCTGCGCCTGCGGCGACAGCTACGTGGATACTTATACCGACGCACTCGGCCACGCATGGGACAACGGCAAGGTGACAAAGGAGCCGACGGAAACCGAGACCGGCACCAAGACCTTCACCTGCACCCGCTGCG
>ERZ1673752.3364-NODE-3364-length-15516-cov-12.567751_pt1 | contig 15516 bp, 10 predicted proteins | sample MGYA00580195_ERZ1673752 | MGnify/ENA primary metagenome ERZ1673752 (study PRJEB41218, sample SAMN15661744) | gut metagenome | host: Homo sapiens | place: Canada: London | collected 2015-08-20/2019-03-30 | study: EMG produced TPA metagenomics assembly of...
CGATTGTTCCAATGTTTACGTGTGGTTTATTTCTTTCAAATTTTGCTTTAGCCATTATTAATCCTCCTAATTATTAGTTTTTCTTTTTATCTCCAACTACTTCTTCAGCTATTGATGCAGGTACTTCTTCGTAGTGATCAAATTGCATTGAGTAGTTAGCTCTTCCTTGTGTGTTTGAACGAAGGCTAGTTGCGTAACCAAACATTTCTGCTAGTGGTACATAAGCTGTAACGATTTGAGCTCCAGCTACAAGTTCCATGCCTTCCATTCTTCCTCTTCTTGAGTTGATGTCTCCGATTACATCTCCCATGTATTCTTCAGGAGTTGTAACTTCAACCTTCATCATAGGTTCAAGAAGTACTGGGTCTGCCTTTGCAAGAGCATCTCTAACTGCCATAGAACCGGCAATCTTAAATGCCATTTCAGAAGAGTCGACTTCGTGATAAGATCCATCATAAAGAGTTACCTTAACATCAAGTACTTCGTATCCACCGATAATACCTGATTGAAGTGCTTCTTCAATACCTTGTTGAGTTGGTCCAATAAATTCCTTAGGAATAGCACCACCAACAATGGCGTTTTCAAATACAAAGCCTTCACCTGGTTTATTAGGTTCAATTCTAATCTTAGCGTGACCATATTGTCCACGACCACCTGATTGACGAGCATATTTAGCTTCGCCTTCAGCTGCCTTCTTAATACCTTCTCTATAAGAAACTTGAGGGTTACCAATGTTTGCCTCAACCTTAAATTCTCTTAAAAGTCTATCAACAATTATGTCAAGGTGAAGTTCACCCATTCCTGCGATAATTGTTTGACCAGTTTCATCATCAGTATATGTTCTGAAAGTTGGATCTTCTTCAGCAAGTTTTGCTAAGGCAAGAGCCATCTTATCTTGAGAAGCCTTTGTCTTTGGTTCAATAGCTACAGAGATAACTGGTTCTGGGAATTCCATGTTTTCAAGGATAACTTGATTCTTTTCATCACAAAGAGTATCACCAGTAGTAGTGTCTTTAAGACCTACAGCTGCAGCAATTTCTCCTGCATGGATTTCTTCGATTTCTTGTCTCTTGTTAGCGTGCATTTGAAGAATTCTTCCGATTCTTTCTCTCTTGCCCTTAGTTGAGTTCATTACATATGAACCAGCTTGTAAAACTCCAGAGTAAACTCTAAAGTATGCAAGTTTACCAACATATGGGTCAGTTACAATTTTAAATGCAAGTGCTGAGAAAGGTTCATCATCTGAAGAATGTCTTTGAACTTCATTGCCATCTAAATCAACACCATCAATTGAAGGTACATCAAGTGGTGATGGAAGGTAGTCGATTATAGCATCAAGAAGAAGTTGAACACCCTTGTTCTTGTAAGAAGAACCACAAGATACTGGAGTGATCTCAACTGCAAGAGTACCCTTTCTTATTGCTTTTTTAAGAAGTTCCTTATCGATTTCTTCTCCTTCAAGATAAGCCATCATTAAATCTTCATCAAATTCAGAAGCTTTTTCAATTAATTTATCTCTATATTCATTTGCTTGGTCTAAATATTCTTCAGGAACATCAGTAATTTCGATTTCCTTACCAAGTTCGTCCTTGTAAATTTCTGCCTTCATTTCAACAAGGTCAATCATTCCAATGAAAGTATCTTCTGCTCCCATTGGGATTTGAATTGGAATTGGGTTACCATGTAATTTCTTGTCAATAGTGTCAACTGATCTAAAGAAATCAGCACCAGTAACGTCCATCTTGTTAATATGAGCAATTCTTGGAACATGATACTTGTCTGCTTGTCTCCAAACAGTTTCAGATTGAGGTTCTACACCACTTTTTGCATCAAAAAGTGCAACAGCACCATCAAGTACTCTTAGAGATCTTTCAACTTCAACTGTGAAGTCAACGTGTCCCGGAGTATCGATAATGTTAAGTCTGTAGCCCTTCCAGTGTGCAGTAGTAGCTGCAGAAGTAATTGTGATACCTCTTTCTTGTTCTTGTTCCATCCAGTCCATTTGTGCTGCACCTTCGTGAGTTTCACCGATTTTGTGAATCTTACCAGCGTAGAAAAGAATACGTTCAGTAGTAGTAGTCTTTCCAGCATCAATATGGGCCATAATACCAATATTTCTATATTTCTCTAATGGTATTTCGCGAGCCATAAATTCCTCCCCTTATTACCATCTATAGTGAGCAAAGGCTTTGTTAGCTTCTGCTGTTCTATGCATTTCATCTTTTCTCTTAACGCTTCCGCCTAGTCCGTTAGATGCATCAAGGATTTCTTTTGCAAGTCTTTCGTGCATTGTCTTTTCGCCTCTAGCTCTTGCATATCTAACTAACCATCTAAGTCCTAGTGTTTGGCGTCTTTCCGGTCTAACTTCCATTGGAACTTGGTAAGTAGCACCGCCTATTCTTCTTCCCTTTACTTCAAGTACAGGCATTACATTATTAAGTGCCTTGTAAAATACTTCAAGTGCGTCTTCTCCAGTTTGTTCTGCAATTGTTTCAAGTGCTCCATAAACAATTCTTTGAGCAGTACCTTTTTTACCGTCAAGCATAACATTGTTTATAAGCTTAGTGATAACTACATCACTGTACATTGGATCAGCCATAACTTCACGTTTTTGGATATGTCCTTTTCTTGGCATAACTTCCCTCCTTAACTATTTTTCAGTCGATTCATTGGTACTCAGGTTGAGCCCGTAAGCCAAAAATCTATAAATTCTCGTAAAAAATTCTATCAATTTTTAGGTTTCTTAGTACCATATTTAGATCTAGATTGCTTTCTGTCAGTTACTCCAGCTGTATCAAGAGTACCTCTTACAATATGGTATCTAACACCTGGTAAATCCTTAACTCTTCCACCACGGATTAAAACAACACTGTGTTCTTGTAGGTTGTGTCCGATTCCTGGAATGTAAGCCATAACTTCGTAGCCATTTGTCAAACGAACTCTGGCAACTTTTCTAAGAGCTGAATTCGGTTTCTTAGGTGTTACTGTTCTTACTGCAACACATACTCCTCTTTTTTGTGGAGAATTAACTTCAGTTTCAACTTTTTTAAGTGTGTCATAGTTTACATCAAGAGCTGGTGATTTAGATTTACTGTGAATTTTCTTTCTACCATTTCTTACTAATTGGTTAATTGTAGGCATTAATTGCACCTCCTGTTTTAATAATAGTATTGGACATTTCAAAGACTACCCAGTCTTAGGTAGTCTTTCCGTCTCAAATACTCATCAATTTTATCATTACAAAGCTATTAAGTCAACAAAAAATATGAGAAATTAGGGAATTCCTCATATTTTTTAAAATTTTCTTTAGTTTTTTGAAATTTTTACTAAAAATTACATTAATCTATCGAGATAAAAATCAAATCTATTGATATTTATCATGTTATAGATTGTAAATCCCGTAAAAATTATTATAAATAAAATTTGTAGAGTGATAAAAACTTTTCTGTAAGTGTCCTTTTCTATAAATATTTTAGAAAGTGATTTTTTTGATAAATAGTAGCTAAGCCACAAGACAACTAGTATAAAGCATGGTAGAACAATTGAAAACTCAGATTTTTTAAAGGAACTCACTCCATGACCATCTTCAAGGGTCATAAAGAATATTAGTTGATAAGTTATGAGAATAGCTTGAACAATAATCGTCGTTATTTTATAAAGTCTAGGGTCATCTTTGTACTTGTTTTTCAAAATATCTTCTGTGTAAGTTCTGTAAATAAAATATGCCACAAGACAAAAAACTGCTAAATAAAAATAGAGCTTGTCTTGACAAAAAAACATTGAAATCCATAATTCTATAACTGTAAAAGCATAAATATATCTATTCATTACATGGCTACTGTCAGTTTCTATTCCTCTCTTTTCTTTATACAAATCTGCTATTGGGATTATTGAACAAAAAATAATTGTAAGTATAAGAAAATAAATTAAAAATTTCATGATTCCTCTCCTGATATTTCTTGAAGATTTTCTCTTTCTAGATAAAAATCAATGCGGTTGATGTTTTTTATGTTGTAGGCACTTCCTAAAGCCAATATTAAAATCAAAATAATTTCTGAAAGAATAAAAGCCCTTCTCCAAATATCTTTTTCAAATAAAATACTTTTTAAAAGTCTAAGGTCTAAAATAAATTTAATGTAGATTAAAAAAAGAGTTGAAACTATTAAAATTTTTCGAAAGTCACTTTTGCTATATGAATAAATAGTAAGCCCATCTTTTAATTCTAAAAAGCTAAGGCTTGCTATTAATATAAAGGAAATTGAAATAAATAAAACCCTCCACTTAGGCTCATTTTTATTTTCCAATAACTTCTTTCCCCTTTTGCTCTCTGTGTAAAGTTTATAAATAACCCAAATCACAAAATAAACAAAGGCGCTGACAAGAATTGTAAGCCCAAGATTTTGACAAACTTTAAAATAATATTCTAAGATTAAAAAATTTGTTATTAGGAAGGAATATATTATGTCATTCTCAGAATCTTTTTCTTCTTTCTTATTTTCTCTTATGTAATCAAAAGTGACTAAGGCTGACGCGAAAATTGCCACTAAAACATATAGAGTTAAATCGCTCATTAATCCACCTCAAAAATCTTTTATTAATAAAAAACTTTTCCTTCTTAATTTATTATAGCACCCTCCCCATAAATTTTTAAAGGAGTTTCCTTTTATCCTCTTTGCATAAAAAAAGTAGGCTGACTAATCAACCTACTAAAAATTTATTTTTATATTTTTTATTCTTCTTCTGCTACAGGTTCAAGTTCAACTTTTACATCTTCTTGTGTTATTACTTCAGAGTCTTCAAGGATATTGTAATCTTCCTTTAGGCTTTCGTCGATTCCAATTTGTACCTTGGAATTTATACGAGCGCCTGTACCTGCTGGTATAAGTTGTCCGATTATAATATTTTCCTTTAAGCCTTCAAGCATATCTTCCTTGCCCTTTATAGCTGCATCTGTAAGAACTCTTGTTGTTTCTTGGAAGGATGCTGCTGATAAGAAGGAATCTGTTGCAAGTGATGCCTTTGTAATTCCAAGAAGATTTACTTTTGCAATTGCTGGCTCCTTGCCTTCTTCCTTTGCTTTCTTGTTTGCTTCTTTGTAGTCTACTACATTAACAAGTGAGCCTGGAAGTAAGTCTGTGTCTCCTGCATCTTCGATTTTGCACTTTGATAGCATTTGTCTTACTATTATTTCAATGTGCTTGTCGTTAATGTCTACACCTTGAAGTCTATAAACTCTTTGAACTTCCTTAACAATGTATTCTTGTACACCCTTTTCGCCTTTTACTCTTAGTAAATCTTGTGGATATACAGAACCTTGTGTAAGTTCGTCCCCTGCTTCAACTTCATCGCCTTGTTTAACTTTAAGTCTTGAGCCATAGACGATGTTGTAGGAGTCAACTGTTCCATCTTCTGCAGTTATAAGAACTTCTCTCTTCTTGTTTGTTTCTTTAATATCAACAAGACCGCCTCTTTCTGCAATTACTGCAAGTCCCTTTGGCTTTCTTGCTTCGAAAAGTTCTTCAACTCTTGGAAGACCTTGAGTGATATCGGCTGCTGCAGCTACACCACCAGTGTGGAAAGTTCTCATTGTAAGTTGTGTACCCGGTTCACCAATAGATTGAGCAGCAATTACACCAACTGCTTCTCCAATGCCAATGTGAGAACCTGTTGCAAGGTTTCTGCCGTAGCAGTGGGCACATACTCCATGTTTAGCCTTACATCCAAGAACTGATCTTACCTTAACTTCTTCTATGCCAAGTGATTCAATTAAAACTGCGTCATCATCAGAGATAACTTCATTTGCCTTGACAATAACTTCTCCGCTTTCTGGATTTATTATATCTTCGAAAGAATATCTTCCTTCGATTCTGTCAGCAAGGGATTCAATTAATTCCTTGCCATCTTTAAAGGCTCTAGCCACTAAATATTCATCAGTTTCACAGTCTTCTTCAGATACAATTACTTGTTGTGAAACATCTACAAGTCTTCTTGTCAAATATCCAGAGTCGGCAGTTCTTAGTGCTGTATCGGCAAGTCCCTTTCTGGAACCATGGGCTGACATATAGAATTCAAGTACAGAAAGACCTTCTCTAAAGTTTGAAGTGATTGGAACTTCAATTGTCCTACCTGAAGGTGATGCCATAAGTCCACGCATACCTGCAAGTTGTCTGATTTGGTTCTTTGAACCTCTGGCTCCTGAATCTGCCATGATGTAGATATTGTTTAGGGCATCAAAGCCGTCCATTACATCGTCAGTCAAGTCATCAGTTGCTTTGTTCCAAATTTCAATTACCTTTTCATATCTTTCTTCGTCAGAAATAAGACCTCTTCTAAAGGCTTTTTCGTATTTAGCAACTTCTTTTTCTGCATTAGCTAAAAGTTCTGGCTTAGTGTCAGGAATTTGTACGTCACCCATTGAAATAGATACCGCTCCAATAGTTGAGTAGTGATAGCCTGTAGCCTTGATGTTGTCAAGTAGCTCTGCAGTTTTTATATTTCCATGTTTTTTGTAAGTTTTTTCAATTATTTTTCCAAGAAGTTTCTTGTCTACAACTTGGTCGATTTCAAGAGAATACTTGTCTTCATCTCTATTTACAAAACCTAGGTCTTGTGGGATAAATTCATTTACAATAAATCTACCAACAGTTGATGGGACAATTTTACCTCTCTTGTCATTTTCATCAGCATATCTTCTAACAGATACATGAGATTGTAGGTGCAAGAAGCCTGATTCATAAGCGTGGAACATTTCATCAAAGTTTCTGTAAATTGATCCGTCGCCCTTTAATTTATCTTTTCTATCAAGAGTTAGATAATAGGAACCAAGTACCATATCTTGAGTAGGAGTAGTAATTGGCTTACCATCCTTTAGCGCCAAGATATTGTTTGTTGAAAGCATTAGTAGTCTTGCTTCAGCTTGTGCTTCTGTTGATAGTGGCAAATGGACAGCCATTTGGTCACCGTCAAAGTCGGCATTATAGGCTGTACAAGAAAGTGGGTGAAGCTTAATAGCCTTACCTTCTACTAGGACTGGTTCAAAGGCTTGAATACCAAGTCTGTGAAGTGTCGGTGCACGGTTAAGAAGAACTGGATGGTCTTTAATAACATCTTCAAGTACATCCCAAACTTCGTCCTTTCCTCTTTCAACCATTCTCTTTGCAGACTTAATGTTGTAAGTGAGTTCTCTCTTTACAAGTTCTCTCATTACAAAAGGCTTGAAAAGTTCAAGAGCCATGTTCTTTGGAAGACCACATTGGTAGAATTTAAGATCTGGTCCAACTACGATTACAGAACGACCAGAGTAGTCAACTCTCTTACCAAGTAAGTTTTGACGGAAACGACCTTGTTTACCCTTTAACATTTCTGATAGAGACTTAAGTGGTCTGTTGCCAGGACCAGTTACAGGTCTTCCTCTTCTTCCGTTGTCTATAAGAGCATCAACAGATTCTTGTAACATTCTCTTTTCATTTCTAACGATAATATCTGGAGCGTTGATGTCCATTAACTTTTTAAGTCTGTTATTTCTATTTACAATTCTTCTATATAAATCATTTAAGTCACTTGTTGCAAATCTGCCACCATCAAGTTGTACCATTGGTCTTAAGTCTGGTGGAATTACTGGGATTGCATCAAGTATCATCCATTCAGGTTTGTTTTCTGATTGGATGAAGGCATCTATTACTTCAAGTCTTCTTGTGATTCTAATTTTCTTTTGTCCAGTTGCATCTTGAAGTTCTTCTTGTAGTTCGTCATTTTCCTTTTGTAGGTCAACTTTTACAAGAAGGTCTCTAATGGCTTCTGCACCCATCTTGGCAGTAAACTTGTCGCCATATTCTCTTTTGAACTCTCTATATTCAATTTCTGAAAGAAGTTGTTTTTCATAAAGAGTTGTTTCGCCTGGTTCAACATAAGTTACAACATAAGATGCAAAGTAAAGAACTTTTTCAAGAGCTCTAGGGCTCATGTCTAGCACAAGACCCATTCTTGAAGGTATGCCCTTAAAGTACCAAATATGTGATACTGGAGCAGCAAGTTCAATATGACCCATTCTTTCACGACGAACCTTAGCCTTTGTGACTTCAACGCCACATTTTTCGCAGACTACTCCCTTGTATCTTACTCTTTTATATTTTCCACAGGAACATTCCCAATCCTTAGTAGGTCCAAATATTTTTTCACAAAATAGACCTTCCTTTTCAGGTTTTAATGTCCTGTAATTTATAGTTTCTGGTTTTTTTACTTCGCCATAAGACCATGATCTGATCTTTTCTGGTGAAGCAAGTCCAATTTTTATTGAATGGAATAATTCATGTTCGCTCAAGGAGCACTTCTCCTTTCCTATTAATTAAAATAACTAATTAATCTTCAGCTTCATCGGATTCATCAAAATCGTCTTCTTCGTCATCTTCATCTTCGAAGAAGTGACTGTTTTCAAAAGACTCAACTTCGTCATTGGAAATTGTTCTGATGCCAATATTTGCAGTTCCTGTGTGTTCAATAAGTTCCTTTATTTCGTCATCTGTTTCAGTATTTTTGTCGTCAATGTTGTCAATCTTTGTTAGTTCATCTTCATCAACTTCAAGGTCAACTTCATTTCCATTTTCATCAAGTACTTGAATTTCAAGAGCAAGTGCTTGTAATTCCTTTATTAAAACCTTAAAGGATTCAGGAACTCCTGGTTGTGGAATGTTTTCGCCCTTAACTATTGCTTCGTAAGTCTTAACACGACCAACAATGTCGTCAGACTTAACTGTAAGCATTTCTTGAAGAGTATGGCTGGCACCATAAGCTTCCAGAGCCCAAACTTCCATTTCTCCAAATCTTTGTCCACCAAATTGTGCCTTACCTCCAAGAGGTTGTTGTGTAACAAGTGAGTAAGGTCCAGTAGAACGAGCGTGGATCTTTTCATCAACTAAATGGTGAAGTTTTAACATATACATGTAACCAACAGTTACAGGGTGGTCAAATTCTTCTCCAGTTCTACCATCTCTTAGTTGAATCTTTCCATCTCTAGAATATCCAGCTTCTTCAAGTGTGTCGAAAATGTCATTTTCATTGGCACCGTCAAATACTGGAGTGGCAACATGCCATCCTAGTTTTTTGGCAGCAAGTCCCAAGTGAACTTCAAGAACTTGTCCAAGGTTCATACGAGAAGGAACCCCTAGTGGGTTAAGAACAATTTGGATAGGTGTACCGTCTGGCATGTAAGGCATATCTTCCTTAGGCATTACCCTAGAAATAACCCCCTTGTTGCCGTGACGGCCACACATCTTGTCTCCAACTTGAATCTTTCTCTTAGTTGCGACAAAAACTCTTACCATTTCATTTACGCCTGGTTGAAGTTCGTCGCCATCTGATCTATTAAAGGTCTTTACATCTACAACAATTCCTTGTTCACCATGAGGAAGTCTAAGGGAAGTATCTCTTACTTCTCTTGCCTTTTCACCAAAGATTGAACGAAGAAGTCTTTCTTCTGCAGAAAGTTCAGTTTCACCCTTTGGAGTTACCTTGCCAACAAGGATGTCTCCTGGCTTAACTTCTGCACCAATTCTTATGATTCCTCTTTCGTCAAGGTCCTTTAACATATCTTCGCCAACATTTGGAATATCTCTAGTGATTTCTTCAGGTCCAAGTTTTGTGTCTCTTGCTTCAGATTCATATTCTTCAATGTGAAGTGAAGTTAATACATCGTCAATTACAAGTTCTTGACTTACAAGCATGGCATCTTCGTAGTTGTATCCTTCCCAGTTCATAAAGGCTATTAGGATATTTTTACCAAGAGCCATTTCACCTTGGTCTGTACTTGGCCCATCGGCAATGATTTCGCCAGCTTCTACAGAATCGCCAGCCTTTACTATTGGTCTTTGGTTAATTGTAGTACCTTGGTTTCCGCCCATGAATTTGTGTAATTTATAAGTGTCAATGCCCTTGTCAAATTCTCTTTCGATTTCAATGTGAACGGCATCAACTTTTTTAACAGTACCTTTGTTTTTAGCAACTACTACAACGCCTGAGTCCTTAGCAGCTCTATATTCAATACCAGTTCCAACAACAGGAGCTTCAGTTTTTAATAGAGGCACTGCTTGACGCTGCATGTTGGCACCCATTAGGGCTCTATTGGCGTCGTCGTTTTCCAAGAAAGGAATCATTGAAGTACCAACTGCAACTATTTGTTGAGGTGAAACGTCCATGTAATTTACATCTTTAATGTCAAATATATCGGCATTACCACCGTGACCTCTGGCTGCAATTCTATCTTCAACGAATTTATTATTTTCATCAAGCCTTTCGTCAGCTTGAGCTATGATTTGTTCGTACTCTACATCGGCTGTTAGATAATCAATTTGGTCAGTTACAACTCCGTCAACAACTTTTCTATAAGGTGTTTCGATGAAACCATATTCGTTAATTCTTGCGTAAGTTGTAAGTGATGTTATAAGTCCAATGTTTGGACCTTCTGGTGTCTCAATAGGACACATTCTTCCATAGTGTGAGTTATGGACGTCACGCACTTCAAATCCAGCTCTATCTCTGCTTAACCCACCAGGTCCAAGTGCAGATAACCTTCTCTTGTGTGTTAATTCTGATAGAGGATTGTTTTGGTCCATAAATTGTGAAAGTTGTGAAGAGCCAAAAAATTCTTTTATGGCAGCTGTCACAGGTCTAATATTTATAAGTGATTGTGGTGTAGTTGCGTCAACATCTTGTACTGTCATCCTTTCACGGATAACTCTTTCCATTCTTGAAATACCAATTCTAAATTGGTTTTGAAGAAGTTCCCCAACGGACCTAATTCTTCTATTTCCAAGGTGGTCGATGTCGTCAACTGAGCCAATATTATTCATAAGTCCAAATTCATAATTAATTCCTGCGATAATATCGTCGATTAAAATATGTTTTGGAGAAAGTTCCTTGTGAGCTTTCACAAGTTCATCTTTGAATTTTTCTGTATCTTCTGAATATTCTTCGTAAAGCTGGTCAAAAAGTGGTCTATAAACTTTTTCTTTAAAGCCAAGTTCTTCCATGTCGAAGTCAAGTTCATAAGCATCAACAAAAGTAAAGTTGTTTCCTATTACTATTGTCTTATCTGTTGCGTGTTCAAAGTTTTCGTCAGTCTTTATAAGAACTTGGTTAACTCCAGCTGCTTCAATTTTTTCAGCCTTAGCCCTAGTGAGAAGTTCTCCTTCTTCAGCTAAGATTTCACCAGTCATTGGGTCGATTATGTCTTCTGCAGGAATATTGTTTTCTATTCTTGCGCTGATGCCCAACTTTTTGTTGAATTTATATCTTCCAACCTTGGCAAGATCATATCTCCTGTCGTCAAAAAACATATTTTCAAAAAGTGACTGCGCTGAATCAATTGTAGGTGGTTCACCTGGTCTTAACTTTTTATAAATTTCAAGTAAAGCTTCATTTTTATTAGTAGTAGTATCTTTTTCTAGTGTCTTTAAAAGTGCTTCACTTTCGCCAAGAACATCAATTATTTCTTGGTTAGATTCAACTCCCAATGCTCTTAAAAGAACAGTGATAGGAAGTTTTCTAGTTCTGTCAATTCTTACATTAATTACGCCTTGAGCATCAGTTTCGAATTCAAGCCAAGCTCCTCTATTTGGAATAAGTGTTGCCGAATAGATTTTTTTGCCTGTCTTGTCTCTTTCTTCTTTGTAATATGCTCCTGGACTTCTTACAAGTTGTGAAACTACTACTCTCTCTGCTCCGTTAATTACAAAAGTTCCAGTAGGTGTCATAAGAGGAAGGTCGCCCATAAAGACTTCTTGTTCCTTCACTTCTCCCGTTTCACTGTTGATAAGTCTTACCTTTGCCTTTAATGGCGCAGAGTAATTAGTGTCTCTTTGTTTAGATTCGTCAATATCATATTTTATCTCATCAGATAAATGATAATCGACAAATTCCAAAATTAAATTACCTGAGTAATCCTCGATAGGAGATACATCATCAAATACTTCCTTTAACCCTTCTTCAATTAACCATTTGTATGAAGAAGTCTGCACGTCAAGGAGATTTGGTAGTGACATAACTTCGTCTACACGAGAAAAACTCATTCTCTCACGTTTCCCATATTTAACAGGATGTACCATTAATTTTCTCACCCTAGCCTTTCAAATGAGTGTATCAAATTAGAGTACAAATCACCACTCTAATTATTATTATGCAAATAGGTATTTTATCATTTTTTGACATAACTTGCAAGCTTTAAAACAAAAAAATCCTGCCCTTTGGCAGAATCTTTTTTTAAAGTCTTATATAAGCGTAACCTTCGTTTTGGAGCCTTACTATTTTTGTAATAACTAAATCTTCTACTTTGATTTCAGCAGGTATTAATTCCTTTGAAAGACGATTTTCTTCCAAGGCTTTCTTTCCAATAGTTATGTTTACTTTTGGATTGCCAAGTACACCATGGAAATCAACTCCAGAATATCTGTTGAAAAGTGATGCAGCTTTTGCCATTGCAATTATTTCAACTTGTATATCATCAAAATTGTCTAGTAAATCTCTAACATTAGATAATACAGCTTCCCATTTGTCCGCTTCAACTACATGAAAAATTACCTTCATATATATCACTCCTTATTAACTAATATTTTACACTATTAAAGAGGAAAATAAAAGGCAAATTCCTATTTTAGCTATTTCTTAAATATTAATTTCAAAAGCTCTCTTATCTCGTCAACCCTAAAGGCGATTAATAAAACAAGGTAAATTAAGCCTGCAATAATTATAGAAATAAGAAGAGATAAATTTATTCCAAAGCTTTTTATTAAAATATTGTATAAAAATTTTGAGCCAAGTGCCATGACAGCTGATGCCACAGTTATTTTTATGACATTTGTAAAAAGTTTCTTGTTAAATACATTTCCAATTAATTTAATTGATGAAAGGTAAAGGGCAAGGGCTCCAACTAAAAAAGAAATTGAAGTTGCAAGAGCAATTCCCCTTATCCCCATTAGTTTTGAAAGTAAAAGGGCAAGGACGACATTAATTCCTACTATTAATACGGAATTTATAACAGGAGTTTTGTTGTCGCCAAGAGAATAAAAAACTCTTGAAATAATTTCACGGACTCCAATACCAATTACACCAAAGGCAAAGAAGGATAAAACTGTGGCAGTAATCTTTGCGTCATCAACAGAAAATTCTCCCCCCACAAATAAAAGATTTACAATTGGAAAGGAAAAAATGTATAGACCAAAGGCTGCAGGCACAACAAGTAGTAGCATATTTGAAAGTCCTTCTGAAAGGGCAGATTTTAAGTTTACATAGTCCTTTTTTGAACCAAAGTTGGCAAGCTTAGGATAAGTTGCAGTTATAATTGATGTGACAACTATACCAGTTACAAAACTTTGAAGCTTATAGGCGTAATTTAAAATAGAAATTCCGCCAGCGTAGGCTCCCGATGCAAGGGAACGAGAAATCATAAAGTTTATTTCAATTGCTGAAGTTGAAATTAAAATTGGAAGGATGGAGACAAACATTGCCTTCATGTCTTCATTGAAGTCAACTTTTAGCCTGTGCCTGTAGCCAAGTTTTTTGATTGGCAAAATAAAAATCCCATATTGCAAAACAAAGGCAAGTAAAATTCCTATTGCAAGATAATTTATGCCAAGATTTCTTGATATTGCCATGGCCCCAATTAAAATTACATTCATTAAGATTGAATGAAGGACTGAAGTTATAAATTTTTCATGAATTTGTAGATAGGCCTTAAAAATTGAGCTCACAGCCGTAACTGCTATGGAGAGCATGGCAACTCTTGATACAAATACAGCAGTTTCAAGTTTTTCGCCCTCAAAACCTTCAGCCATTAACTTTACAAGAGGTCTTGCAAAGATAATTGAAAGAATAGTTACAATAATAAATACAATTAAAATAATATTGGAAAGATTAGCAGTAAAGATGTCGGCTCTTTTCTTGTCCTCTCTCTCCTTTATCTTGTCATACATGGGTATGTAGCCATTGGCAACAGCGCCACTAATGACATTGGTAAAGGTCATGGGAAGTTGGAAGGCAATTAGAAAAATATCTGCCACCATGCCAACACCAAAAAAATATGCCAGGGCCTTTTCCCTCAAAAGTCCAAAGACCTTTGAAATAATTGTGATTACCATTAATATATATGAAGTCTTCATCATTTCTCCTTTAAATAAAAAACTCGGGTTTAACCCCAAGTAATTATATATTTATTTAATTTTATTTACAAGTTTCACTTATCTTTTGATAATTTATTTTTCACTTTCCAATAAAAAATCAATAATATTTTTGTGGACAATGCCCCTTTGAGAAAAATCAAGTTTATCCATGGAAAGAACATATTTTGGATAATTGTCTGTAACTAAATCATAGGCTCCAAACTCCCTCTCCCTAGTTTTTTCATTCTCCATTAAATAGGCAATTTGAAAATAAGAGATCTCCTCGCCTTTTTTTGCCACAAAATCTACTTCTCTGTCCTTAACTTTTCCAATTTTCACATGGTAACCTCGTGACAGAAGTTCAATGTAGACAATATTTTCTAAGGTTTTCTCGATGTCTTTCACATTAGAAAATCCCATGGACTGTCTAAAACCATGATCCGTCAAATAATATTTTTCATCAACTTTTAAAAGTTTTTTGCCTCCTAAATCGTATCTTGGAACTTTCTTCAATACAAAGGCCTTATTGCAATATTCCAAATAATTTAATACAGTGTCAACAGAAATATTTCTATTTTCACTCTTCAAATAATTTCTTATGGCGCTAGCAGAAAAAGTCGCACCAATATTTTGCATGGCAAAGCTTAAAATTCTATTAAAAATATCTACATCTCTTATATTATTATAATTCAAAACATCTTTAACAAGAACTGTGTTGTAAATGTCATTCAAATATTTTTGTGAAACTTCTTCCTCCAGATTAAAATATTTTAAGCCTGGCATCCCGCCAATTTTTATGAATTTTTGAAATAATTCCTCTCGACTTAAATTTGAACTTCTATAAATTTCTGAAAATTCATCAAAAGTAAAGGGTTGAATTTCAAATTCAACATATCTGCCGGCAAGAAGTGTGGCTAAGTCACCAGAAATTAATTTTGAATTAGATCCTGTAATGTAAATGTCGCAGTCTAAAGAAGCTCTAAGCCCATTTATGACCTTCTCCCAATCCTTAACTAATTGAATTTCATCAAAGAAAAAATAAACCCCTCCCTTTTTGTCCTTCAATTTTTTTTCTAAATAAGCTTTTAATAAATCTGCATCCTTGATATCAAAAAATTCAAAGGATTCAAAATTCATATAAATTTTATTTTCATCAGGCACATCTTTTAAGACCTGGTCTTTAATAATATTTAAAATTGTAGATTTTCCAACACGCCTCATGCCAGTTAAAATTTTTACTATGGGCTTGTCAATAAATTTCTTTATTTTTTCAATGTACTTGTCTCTAAAAATATAATCCATTTAAATCCCTCCTTTAGTTTCGATTATACTCGAAATAATCTTATTTTTCAATATCATTTCGACTATA
>ERZ1673752.3371-NODE-3371-length-15480-cov-18.770891_pt1 | contig 15480 bp, 15 predicted proteins | sample MGYA00580195_ERZ1673752 | MGnify/ENA primary metagenome ERZ1673752 (study PRJEB41218, sample SAMN15661744) | gut metagenome | host: Homo sapiens | place: Canada: London | collected 2015-08-20/2019-03-30 | study: EMG produced TPA metagenomics assembly of...
TGTTTTGATGTCTAATGAGAACGAACCGTCCAAGCCGGTGATGGTGCCTGTAGTGGTGTTTTTTACGGTCACCGTGACACCCGGCAAGGTCTCGCCCGTTTCGTCTTTCACAATTCCCTTTACAAGAGATTGAGCGTAAGATACCGTTGCTGAGAAACAAAGCATCAGCAAGATGGCACAGAATCTTAACTCTGCGAATTTAAGATTTTGCTTATTCATATACATTATATATTTAGGTTTTGATTTTTGGCGTTCAGGTAATGCTAATGCAAAAATAAGCCTATAATCTGTAAAACATGTATGACATTTGTACGAAATAATGCAGATATTGTACAAATGCAAAAGTTAATATTGCTTGTATCAGCGTATTAGCTTGTTTTGTTTTCTTTAATATAATTTACGTTTCTAACTTTTAAGAATTATCATCTATAACAAATGCTGCTTGATAGCTTGCATCACATTGGCGGGCGGACGTTGGTTGAGCAGCTCATTTTTCATAAAATTCATGTAGGGCGTGACAAAGTTGAAAAAGGCTTGGTACCCTTCGCAAAGATAGTTGAGCCCAGGATTGCCATAGCGATCTTTCACAAATCGATTTTTGGGGCATTCTCCATGACACGCAAACTCAAACTGACACTCTCTGCATTGGCGTGGCAATGATTGGTGTTTCAACATGCTGAAACGCGATTGCTTCTCTCCATAAAGCATCTCTGCGATGGTTTGCTGCCTGATATTGCCCAACTTGTATTCTGGAAACACAAAGTGGTCGCACGAATACACGTCGCCATTAAACTCCATCACGCCGGCATGCCCACACTCTTTGGCGTAAACGCACACGCCAGGCTGCGCCCCAACCCAATTTGCCAAAGTGGCGTCAAACAATTGGACAAATGTTGTCCCGACATCATTTTGCACCCATTCCTTGAAAATGGTGCACAGAAAATGTCCCCATTGCCGTGGCGTTACGGAGAAAGGGGCCGTTCGTGCCTCGCTGCCATCTTGCAGACTGGCTAAGTGTCGGCCATCGGCGTGCGGTAATATTCGCTCAACAATGGGCGTGAATTGCAGAAATGCGCTGCCGTATTCCTTAAAAAAATGATAGAAGTCTATAGGGTGGTTGGCGTTGTAGTCGTTTACAACTGCCATCGCGTTCCATTCCACACCATGTTTCTTGAGCAGCCTGATGCCTTGCATTACGTTTTTCCACGTGGGTTTTCCTGATTGTGCATGCCTGTAACGGTCGTGAAATTCTTGCGGTCCGTCAATGGATACTCCTACCAACCAGTTGTTGGTTTTCAGAAACTCGCACCATTCATCGGTAATCAAGCTGCCGTTGGTTTGTATCACGTTTGTTATCACCCTGCCTTTGGCGTAGCGCCTCTGGAGCGCGATAGCTTTTTTGTAGAAAGCCAATGGGCGCGCCATCGGTTCGCCCCCATGCCACGTGAAAAGCACCTCGGGCATGGTTTGTGCCTCGATATACTCCTGTGTGAACCGTTCTAACAGCTCTTCTGACATGATATGCCGTGGCACGTTGTCGTATAGTTTTGATTTTTCGAGGTAGTAACAATAGTCGCATGCCATGTTGCAGTGCGCGCCTACCGGTTTTAACATGACGTATAGGGGTCTCGAAAAAGGAGCGATGGTATCTGTCATTGGTTGTCGTGTCGTTTAGTAGAGTTTTGTGTAGTGTCTTTGGCTCAACCCTCTCTAAGGAAGTCGAGCGCCTCTTTTATCTCATCGTCGGAGGCTGTCTGGTTGATGCGTATGTCGCCAATGCCGCCCAGCAAGGTGAAATTGATGACACCGTCTTTGTTTTTTTTGTCGTGTGCCATCAGCTCAATCAGCTCCGGATAGTCATCGCAGGTGATGTCAAGCTGTCCGTAATGGTGGCGAATGAACCTCACGGTCTGCTGCATTGTGTCGGTGGGGAAGCCTGTCTTGACGGCCGAGAGGTATAGTTCGCATACCAATCCGAAAGCCACGGCGTAACCGTGTGGCAATGGCTGTGTGCGTGATGTCGCGTCTTCGCTTTTCGCTTTGTCGTTTTTTGCTGTGTGTGCAGGTGGCTCAACGCCTTTCTTAATGCTTCTGAACGAGAAGCTCTCAAAGGCGTGCCCAAAGGTGTGGCCGAAGTTCAAGGCTTGTCGAGGGCCTTTTTCTTGGGGGTCTTGGGTTACGATGCGCTCTTTTACTTTTATGGAATCGGCGAGAATACGCTGCAAATGGTCCAAGTCGGGGGTTGTGAGATGAAAGTTTATCAACTCCGCCCAGTGCTTTTTGTTGGAGATGAGTCCGTGTTTCAGCATTTCGGCATAGCCCGAACGCAGGTTGGTCGTATCCAGTGTTTTGAGAAAATCTGTGTCGATGATTACGTATTCCGCGTCGCTGAAAACGCCAATCTCATTTTTCAAGCCGCCGAAATTGATGCCCGTCTTTCCACCTACCGAGGCGTCTACCATGGCTAAGAGGGTGGTGGGAATGTTGATAAAATTAATTCCTCGTTTGAAAGTGGAGGCCGCGAGGCCACCGAGATCGGTCACCATTCCACCTCCAAGGTTGAGCAAGCATGAGTGGCGGGTAGCGCCTCCACGTTGCAAGGCTTGCCATACGTGGGTGAGAGAGTTGATATCCTTGTGACTGTCGGTAGGCTCGATAATGATGTGCTGTGCCCCTTTCAGTGAAAAAAGCGATTCTATCTTAGGCCAACATTTGCCATGAGTGATGGTGTCTGTAAGGACAAAAATCTTGTCGTGCTCACACTCTGAGATGGCAATGGCCAATGCCGTGTTTATCTTTTGAGATATAATGACTCTCTGGTTCATGGTCCTAATTGTTTTATATTTGAATGGATGCTCTAAAATCAAGCTTATAGGTTGTCCACTTTTTTTCACGTTTCACGTTGCCATTATTTTCATGTACCGTTGTCGTTATTCTACACTTTTTCTTTAGTCGTATGGCCCGCTACGCACTTTCTTCAATCCAATAAACCAAGATAAAAACTGTATGCGTATTTGGTGGCAATTAGTTTTGGGCACCTGCTAAGTACAAATATACAGATAAAAAATCATCAACATGCCAGATGGCGCACGCTAATTAACACTTTTTAGTATTTGGGAAATGCTATTTCGCTCATGCTTGTTCGCATCATGAGATGAGATGTCGAAAATTATTTCTTTAAAAAAGATAAGCCAAAAAACACGACAAAACACCTTGCGAGCGTGGCGTATTTGCAAAAGGTAAGGCAGATGGTTCAAAATACGCGAAAAATGAAGTGGTTTTGTATTTGCCAGAGTATCAGCTGTTTGAGTGGATGAATGCTTAGTCCATGCGCAAATCGTCATGATTTGAGCTTGCGATTAGAACTCAATGGCTTGCCGATTCGGCATTAAAGGCGTGCCAATTAAAGCTCAATGAGTCTGCGTTTTGGCACAAAACGTATGACCAATAGATACCAATGACAAGACAGTCTTTGCGGAATGGTCGAAAATGTGTATGAAAATGGTGCGAGCATTGCTCAAAAATTTGCTAATAGGCTACTATTACTACCACTTGTTTTTGTGATATAAAATTGACAAAAAGTGTTTAGTCGACTCTCAAAAATACGACATAGCATTCTTCATTAGAACCTGCGGGATTGATTGGCGTAGAGTATTTTGCTCCTGTCTTCCACAGCGCCATGTGATCACTCTTTCAACAAAGCACAAAAGAATCTTCATGGTTCTTTTGAAGTTAAACGTGGCAGCCGCAAGCATGACATTGATGAAGCCTCCGAAGAGACCCTTGCAGAAGTTCCTCCCTAACCGTTGGTCCGTCTTGCGGTGCCCTACAACAGGCTCTATTGCCGCCTGCTATGACGAACGCTCGTAGGCGCGCCAGAAAAGCCCCTCCCTGTAGAGGATTTTGCTGCCGTTGTTGGCGGCATCCAATGCGATGATGTCCTTTCATGTCATGGTTGCTATATGCTTTTGTTTTTGAAAGACACAACGAGACAACACCGCATGGGGAAAACAGCCGTCCCTCACTCCTTGTGGGGAATGAAGGCTCGCAGAATGACTTGAGGCTTACATCCGGATACTTGAAATACTGGCGAAGGAGAAACTCTTTCTCCAATGGGGTTTAAATGCTTCTTCATAATTTTACGTATTGAGGGCAAAAAGTAGGTGTAGGGAAATATAGGATTTTAATTTTCCAATAGAATAACTGAGCGCTTTTTTGGGGCGTTTCCGTGTAAACTTTTTGAGTAGCAGCAGTTCTTTGATTTTGATATTGCCATGCTGAATAGTAATGGAAAAAGGAGCTAAGAATGAATAAACCTCATTTTCTGAATCATGCTTTTTATATTTATTAAGACACGTGGATTAAACCAATATGATGCCATTGCGTCTTAAAATAAACAGAAATTCTATATACAAAAGATTTCCAAAGTATGAAAAAAAGTCTTATCGTCGCTGTGCTGATGATGATATCAATAGTAGTTAGAGCGCAAGAGAGAGAGATTATGGGTGCGCTCGTAGATGGCGACACGCAAGAAGCCATGTCGATGGTGACCGTTCAGCTATTGAAAATGGACTCAACTTTTGTCGCTGGTGTTGTGTCTAACAGCAAGGGCCGTTTTATACTCAAGGCTCCGACTAATGGCAGATATATCTTGAAGATGTCGAGCGTGGGCTATGTGCCTGCATTTAAGAATATTAAAGTGACAAATGATCATGGGCTTAATGTTGGGCGGGTGTCAATGCGTGCCGACGCCGTGATGCTGAAAGGTGCGGAGATTACGGCGCAGGCCCTGAAGGTAAGCGTGAAGGAAGATACTTTTGTGTATAACAGTGCGGCCTACCGCACGCCCGAGGGATCGACCATTGAGGAATTGGTGAAGCGGTTGCCGGGTGCACAGGTGGACGAAAACGGCAAGATAACGATTAATGGCAAGGAAGTGAAAAAAATCTTGGTTGAGGGCAAGGAGTTTATGACCGGCGATACCAAGACGGCTTTAAAAAACATTCCCACCTCCATCGTTGACAGGATTAAATCGTATGATCAGAAGAGCGATCTTTCGCGTGTGACAGGTATTGACGATGGCAATGAGGAGACAGTGCTTGATTTTGGCATGAAGCCTGGCATGAACAAGGGGGCAATGGTTAATGCCGACGGGTCCGTCGGAACCAAGAACCGATATTCGTCGAGAGTGTTCGGTGGCTATTTTAACAGTGACATGCGCATCTTCGGCATGGGCAATGCCAACAACGTGAACGACATGGGTTTTGGTGGCAGAGGCGGATGGTATGGACGTGGACGCAATGGTTTGAATGCCACCAAAATGACAGGTCTCAATATTAACTATGAAAAGAAGAACGTGCTGAAGGTTGATGGTAGTGTGCGTTGGAACCATAGCGATGGCGATGCATTGAGCAAAAGCTCTTCTGAAAATTTTGTCAGCACGGTGGGCTCGTTTTCTAACAGCCTGAACAAAATATTTTCGCGAAGTAATAGTTGGAACGCACGGGCTCGAGTGGAGTGGATGCCTGATAGCTTGACCAACGTGATGTTTAGACCATCGGTAAGTGTCAGCACCAACGACCAGCTCTCAAGCAATAGGTCGGCGGCGTTCAACGCAGACCCATATCGCTATGTTATGGACCCTCTTGCGCCAGAATCGATGGCTCAACTTGAGGCAGACAATCTTGTGGTAAACTCAAGAGACGGGAATGCTATGAGCTATTCTGACAATAACAACGTGGGCGCGATGTTGCAATTTAACCGCCGTTTAAACGCTCGGGGGCGAAATATGACGTTGAGAGCGGATGTGAACTATAGGGACAATGGCTCAAAAAGCTTATCCATCAACAACGTGCATCTGTACCAAATGAATAATACGATGGGGGCAGACTCCATGTATCAGACCAACCGCTACACCGTAACACCTACCAGAAATTGGAGCTACACCTTACAAGCCACATATAGCGAGCCGCTATGGCGAGCTACATTCTTGCAACTGCGCTACCAGTTCAGTCATAGTTATAGCAAGAGTGACCGGTCAACATACGATTTTTCGAACCTTGGCGATAATTTCTTTTCTGGCATAGCGACTGGATATAGGCTTTGGGATAGTTATTTAGGTCGACTCGAAAAAGATTACACGCATTATCGGGATGGCAATTTGAGTAGATATTCTGAATATTCCAACAATCGTCATGACATTGAACTGATGTTTAGGATGATACGCAAGAAATATCAACTCAACGCTGGCATATTGTTTCAACCGCAACGGTCTAACTATGTGCAGGACTACCAAGGCGTGAGCGTTGACACAGTTCGAAATGTGTTTAATGTGTCGCCGACATTTGATTTTCGTTATCGTTTCAACAAGGTGAGCAATCTCCGACTGAACTATCGCGCGTGGACCAATCAGCCGAGTATTGGGCAGATGCTTGACATCTATGATGACTCTGATCCTCTGAACATATCGACAGGTAACCCGGGACTGAAGCCTTCTTTCACACAAAACCTGCGTTTTTTCTATAATGGCTATTTTCAGGCGACGCAGCGCTCGGTGATGACTCATCTGAGATTTGCCACGACGAGCAACGCTATCAGTAACAAGGTGACTTATGATGAGCGCACCGGAGGCAGAACCTCGCGCCCAGAAAATATCAATGGAGACTGGAGCTTGAATGGTGTTTTCATGTTCAACACGCCTATAGACACGGCAGGCGTGTGGAATGTCAACACTTTCACAAACATGAGCTATAGCAACAATGTGGGGTACGTGAACTTGCGACGAAAAACCAATGCCGATAAAAATACTACGAAGGATTGGTTTGTCGGTGAGCGATTGGCTGGAAGCTATCGAAAAGACTGGTTGGAAGTGGAGCTTGACGCTTCGCTTAACTATCGACACTCTCGCAATAAACTCCAGACTACAGCCAATCTTGACACGTGGCGATATGCTTACGGCGCAAATGTCAACGTGACAGCCCCATGGGGTATGGCTGTATCGACAGACATACATATGAATAGCAGGCGTGGATATAATGACAATTCGCTCAACACGAATGAGTTGGTGTGGAACGCACAGGTGTCGCAGAGCTTCTTGAAAGGTAAGCCGTTGACGGTTATGCTGCAATTTTACGACATTCTACAAAAACAAAGCAACTTAAGTAGAACCATCTCGGCCATGCTCCGAAGTGACACTGAGTACAACGCAATCAATAGCTATGTGATGCTGCACGTGAACTATAAGCTAAACCTTTTTGGTGGAAAGGCTGCACAAGGAGAAATGAGGCAAGGTATGTGGCGTGGTAGACATGGGCGTGGAGGCTATCATGGGCATCATGGTGGAAGATTTTAAGCAAGCTGAGGAACTGAGGCGCATACGAAAAACAGAGGCTATGGGTGAACGTTTCTTCATCTATAGCCTCTATTGTCAAGTGTTAGTCTTGAGATTTGGATAGTGTCTTTTCCGATCCAAATGGTTGCTACTTGTTGCTTAAAATAATTTTTTCGATAATTTGTGGGAAATATTTCATCTCCAGGACATGCTCTTTCTCCGCGATATTATCAGGATTATCATCAGGCGAAAGGGGCGTTTTGTACTGGGCTATGATTTCTCCTCCATCTATTTCAGAGCTTACCCAATGTACGGTCATGCCCGTTTCTTTCTCGCCAGCAGCCTTGACGGCCTCGTGTACATGATGTCCCCACATGCCTTTACCACCAAACTTGGGCAAGAGTGCGGGGTGAAGGTTAAGCATCTTGTGTGGATAAGCCTTGATGAGAAAATCGGGAATGAACAGTAAAAAGCCCGCCAACACTATGAAATCAATGTTGTGGCGCTCAAGTATAGGCATGAGTTTGGCTGCATTGTTGAAATCGGCCTTGGATAGAACGCATGTTTCCACGCCTAATTTTTGGGCTCGCACGAGAGCGTAAGCATCGGCTTTGTTGCTAAGTACAAGATTGATTTTGATATCGTTGGAGCCTTGAAAATAGCGTATGATATTCTCGCAGTTGGTTCCGCTGCCCGATACAAAGATGGCGATGTGAGTCATGGAGGTGATAGTGTAAGAGGGTTTCTAAATATTGGAACAAATGATAGGGTAGGTGGGTCAGTCTATGTCGTCCCAGCCATCATCGTCAAAACCGAACATGGTGGGTGTAACAAAAGCCTCGAGAGCTCTGCGGTCTTTTTTTGTGGGGCGCCCTGTCCCACGCGCCCTGTCCACGAAGCCGCTGATGCGACTCATCTCCAACAACTCGTATTGTTTGGGGTCGGTGATGTTCTCGTACACCTGTGGTACCAATTTAGCACCTACGCGCTGCTCTATACAAGATAACACCTTGAAAGAATAGGTAATGGGTGGTTTCTTCACATTGATGATCTCGCCAACCTTGATGGTTCGGCTGGGTTTGACATTAATATCGCCTACTGTGACGCGGTTGTTCTTGATGGCATCGACAGCTACGGAGCGCGTCTTGAAAATGCGTGCCGCCCATAGCCATTTATCAATGCGAGCAGAGGTGCCGCACTTGGGTAACGGCTTGGCGTTAGTCACGCTTATGGATTGGTTTGCGCTGTTTTCGGGTTTGGTATTGTCTGACATGATAGATAAATGAAGTAAAATGAACGGCCGTGGCGTGGTGGCCATTTTTGATGGTCGAAATAGAAGCTGTTATCGTTTATGTTTGCCCATGCTGTTGAATTGGTTCATTGTAGCGTTGATACCTTGGAGAACAAAGCTCTTGATGATATTGATGGACGTGTCAATGGTGGGCAGGAGTGTTTGCATTTCGTCTTCGTTGTAGCGGCCGAGCACCCAGTCTACTTGTGCGCCATGAGGATAATCATTGCCCACGCCTATGCGCAGTCGGGCATAATTGGTGCCAATGAGCTGAATGATGTGCCCCAAGCCATTGTGCCCACCGTTACTGCCACTGGCCTTGAGACGATAATCGCCCAAGGGAAGTGCCACGTCGTCACTGATAACGAGTAGTCGGCTTTGGTCTATTTTCTCTTGGTTGAGCCAATATCTCACAGCATTGCCACTGAGATTCATAAACGTAGATGGTTTGAGCAGAAAGATTTTTCGCCCTTTGAGAGATGTTTCGGCAACAAAACCATAACGTTTGTCCTCAAAACAAATATTGGACGCCTTGGCAAAGGCGTCCAATATCATAAAACCTGTATTGTGTCGGGTGCCAGCGTATTCGTCGCCGGGATTGCCCAATCCACAAATTAAATACTTATCCATGGATGAATTACTCGCCCTCTGCAGGTGTCTCTGTTGTCTCTTCTTCTGGAGCTTCCTCCTCGGTTTGGGCAGCGTTGCGAGTCATCTTAATGGAGCAAACTACGACGTCTTTGCTTGTTGCAAGCTCCAGTCCTTCAAATGACAAATCACCTACCTTGATACTCTTGCCAATCTTGAGGGCTGTAACATCGATGTCAAGATGCTCGGGTATCTGTTGGTAGGGCGCCGTGACAGCTATCTTGCGTATGGAAAGGTTCATACGTCCACCATCGCGAACACCTTGTGCAAGACCTGTCAATTTGACGGGAATGCCAATGGTAATGGGCTGCTGGTCGTTCACTTCGTAGAAATCAACATGCAAGGGTGCATCGGTTACTGGGTGAAACTGGATTTCTTTCATCACAGCAGTGTGGCTTGTGCCATCGATATCTATCTTGATGACGTAAATATGCGGCGTGTAGATAATCTTGCGCAGCTCGCTAAAAGGCGATGCGAACGCTAAAGCTACTGGTTTGCCATCTTGTTTATTCTCGCCATAAAGGTTGCAAGGAATCATGCCTTGTTTGCGAATGGCTTTAGAAGCTTTCTTACCAAGGGCCTCTCGCTTCTGACCTGTGATACTAATTTCTTTCATGATCTTTCTTTTAAATGTGTTACTCTAAATTAAATTGTATTGTTAATTCACCATCACACTGGAAATCATTTTGCCAAAGTGAAAATGCGATGCAAAATTACCCTTTTTATTTGAAATGTGCAAAGTTTTTCTAAAAAATAAGGTTTTATGCAGACGTTTCTTGCAAGTATATGGATTTTTAGTTACATTTGCAGATAGTAAAAATAAATTTCTTTGAATCATAAGACCAATGATTAATCGTGATCTAATACGTATTAAGGTACTCCAGTTAACCTACGCTTATTATCAAAACGGTAACAAAAATATCGATATCGCAGAAAAAGAGCTGCTCTTCAGCCTATCAAAAGCATACGATTTATATAATTTTCTCTTGGCACTTGTTGTCGCTGTAACCAAAGAAGAGCGCCGACGTATGGACTTGTTGACACAGCGGGCGGCGCGTGAGGAACTTGAGGCGCCTTCGCAGAAATTTGCGTTCAACCAGTTTGCGGTGCAATTGGAGGAAAACAAGATGCTAAATTCTTTTCTTGAGGATAAGAAACTATCGTGGGAAGACGATATAGAGTTTGTGAGGAGACTGTGCAACCAAATAGAGCAAAGCCAGATTTACAGTGAATATATGTCCACTCCTGAAAATAATTATGAAACGGACAGGGAGCTTTGGCGTAAACTCTATAAGTTGTTCATACAAGATAATACAGATTTAGACACGCTTTTGGAGGAGAAAAGCCTGTATTGGAATGACGATAAGGAGACGGTGGACACATTCGTACTCAAAACCATTAAACGGTTTGAACTTGAGAACAAAAACAAACAAGAGTTGCTGCCAGAGTACAAAGACGAGGAAGACAAAGAGTTTGCACGCAAGCTTTTTCGCGCAACGATACTTAATGCGGACGATTATCAACGCTATATGAGCGAGACTTCTCGTAATTGGGATTTCTCTCGTTTGGCCTATATGGATGTGGTCATCATGCAAATAGCCATCGCTGAAATGCTCAATTTCCCCGGCATTCCCGTCATGGTGACGATAAATGAGTTTGTGGAGTTGGCCAAATTGTATTCCACGCCGCGCAGTGGCTCATACATTAATGGCATGCTTGACGCCATAGCTCGCTACCTGATAGGCGAGGGAAAGATGCTCAAGGACATGCCCGAGCCACGCCAACGTTTTTCGCACGATGATAACAGGCGCGACAAAGAAGAGGGAAACGGACCTGTGAGGTTTGTACACAGGCCTCGTATCAATGAGCAAACACAATCAGAAACTAACAACACGGACAACCAATTGGGTATGCAGGCTAATATTGAGGTTGGCGAAGTAGAGGATTCTTCGAGCGAAGAAACGCCTGTTGACATGACGAAAGAATAGATAATTTTTAGAAAATCAAATAATATATAGACAATGAGTACATTAATATTGGCTGCCCAAGCAGCTCAAGGTGGAGGAGGCATGGGAGGCATGCTTATTATGATGGTGGTTATTTTTGCCATCATGTGGTTTTTCATGATTCGCCCACAACAAAAAAAACAAAAAAAGATACGCGAGTTTCAAAACTCTCTACAGGAAGGATCCAAAGTGGTAACTGGGGGTGGAATCTATGGCACAGTAAAGCGTTTAGACGCTACCACAAACACTGTTGACGTGGAAATTGCTCGTGGCGTGGTTATATCCGTAGACAAGAGCTATGTATTTGCGGACGTAAGTCAGCAACAACCTAATGCATAGGCTGAAGAAAATATATCATATCGTCAGGAACTTCTTGTTCGGATTGCTGAACAAGGAGTTCTTGATTTTTCTATTCTTTCTTTTTCTCAGCGGCATCTTCTGGTTGATGATGACACTCAATGAAACTTATGAGAGAGAACTTCCAGTGGCTGTTCGTATTAACGGCGTGCCCAAAAATGTGGTAATAACCACTGATATTTCAGACACGATGTATGTCACTGTGCGTGACAAGGGATTTATTTTGGCGTCATATTCTTTAAGTAAACGCATACGCCCCATTGTGCTCAACTTCTCAACTTACGCTAATAAGCAGTCTGGTCATGGTCAAATCCCATTGTCTGATTTGCAGCGATTGGTGAGACAAAGGATATTCGCATCTTCAACAATCGTGTCTGTCAAAATAGAAAAACCTGATTTTTATTTTAACTATGGACGTAACAAGAGAGTGAAGGTGAAACTTGTAGGTAATATCATTCCTCGCAAGAACTATTATTTATCCCACGTTCAGTTTGTTCCAGATAAGGTGATAATTTATGCGTCGGCAGCAAAATTGGATAGTATCAATGCGGTTTTTACCGAATATCAAAACGTTGTCAACTTTGACGATACGGTGGTGAAAACGGTAAGATTGAAGGCTATGACAGGAGTGAAGATAGTGCCGCAGAGTGTCAAGTTATCATTATATCCCGATATATTGACAGAAGAGAGTGTGGTTGTACCTATCACGGCCATCAACAAACCAGAGAATTTAACCGTTCGGACATTCCCACAGAAGGTAAGGGTACATTTCACGGTAGGGGCTAGTATATTCAGAACTATCAAGTCGTCTGACTTTAGGGTTGTGGTAGACTATCGAGAAGTGGCTGCCCGGAGAAGTGAGAAGTGTAAACTTTATTTGCAAAACAAGCCTCGCGGTGTGGGTAACGTCAGAATGGAAATGGAACAGGTGGACTATCTCATCGAACAATAGACCATGAAAATAGCGATAACTGGTGGTATAGGAAGTGGAAAAAGCTATGTGTGCCAATATCTTCGACAACTTGGTATACATGTCTATGACTGTGATGCGGCGGCTAAACGATTATTGGCTGAAGATATACGTATCCAGCAATCCCTACGCCAACTTGTAGGTAACGAGGTCTATACGGATGGCGTGTTGCAAAAAAAAATATTGGCTCAATATATTCTAAAATCCGCACAAAACAAACAAGCTGTTAATGATGTGGTTCATCCAGCAGTCGCTCTTGATTTCATACGCAGCGGCTGCTCATGGTTGGAGAGTGCCATTCTCTTTGAAAGTGGGTTTGACAAACGTGTCGATTTCGACTGTATCGTATGCGTCAGCGCTCCGCTCAAAATACGAATTGACCGCATTATGCGGCGCGATGGCATCAGTGAAGAGAAGGCCTTGCAGTGGATAAACTGCCAAATGTCGCAAGAGAAAATGGAGAGCCGGTCAAACTACGTTATAATAAACGATGGTGAAAAAAATATAGAAGAACAATTTAAAGAATTATTTAACAATATAAACAAGAAATAAAATGGAAACAATACTGTCAATTTCTGGTAAGCCAGGACTATACAAACTCGTGTCACGTGGCAAGGCAAACCTCATAGTAGAGACGCTCGAAGAGCCTGGTCGCCGTATGCCAGTGTTCGCATCTGATAGGGTAACAAGTTTGGCTGATATTGCAATGTACACCAACGAGGATGATGTGCCTTTGTGGCAAGTGTTTGCCAATGTTGGGAAAAAAGAGGATAACAAAGAGGCTTCTATCAATTATAAGAAGTGTTCGAGCAAAGACCTTCGTGTGTATTTTGCTGAAATATTGCCCAACTATGACCAAGATCGCGTGCATGACAGTGACATAAAAAAACTCTTGCAATGGTATAATATCTTGGTGAAAAGCGGAAACACCAACTTCAAAGAGCTGCTCTCGCCTACAGAGGGTGATAATGTGGACGATCGAAAATAATCGGATTTTAACACTGGCATAACTTGTTGGTTATTGCTGTCCGGTAAAACTCAAAAATGGCACGTGTGAGATGCAATTTCGAACATCTGGCGGCTGACGATAAAAATGCCGCCCATATTTATCGAAACGATAGCCATGCTTTATGAGTTGGAGGAAAACCTCAGGCACAAGAAAGCCCCACCCGAGGAAGTTGAGACGGAGCGAAAAGCTAAAGCTTACCCCATCCTTAAGTATTTGGAGACTTATATGCTGGATGTACACAAGCAGTACACCGCTGGCTAAGCTATGGAGAAGGCGTTGCGTTATGCCTTCACCGTATGGATACGCGTTGTCAGGTACGTGCAGGACGGACGCTTCAACATAGACAACAATCTCATGGAGCAAGCCATCAGGCCTATCACGCTTGGAAGAAAGAATTATCTGTTCTGTGTCGACAATGAAGAGGGGGCGGAGAACGATGTCATCTTCTACACCTGCATGGCGTGTTGCAGGGAAGCAGACATAGAGCCACGTAAAATGGATTAGAGAAGTCCTTTCAAAGCCACTGCCAGAAATGACGGAGTAGGAGCTAACAAGAATACTGCCTTCAAATTTCAAGTACACAAATAACCCTTATATGCTGCCAGGCACATAAGGGTTATTTGTTAGTGTGAAAGACGGCTAATATTGGATGATTATGGCGTTTCTTGTCTTGCCATTTCCATGCATAGCTACATGCACTATGGGTGGAAGAATTTGTTTCATGTGTTTGATGTGTCAAAAAAAATCACCAAAAACAACACTTTGCGGATTGTCCAATCCGTGCAGGAAAACCGAGACAAATGACCCAAAAATACAGACGTGACATCGCAAAAAACGCAACCAGCATGCGATAAATACATAATCAACGTGCATATAGCCCATAATGGCAAGCTGATTAGAACGTAGACGTCACCCCATTAACCACTAATCATACTTCGATTAGTGCTTAATGACAAACCGAACAGAAAACTTCTTATAAGCAAACTGTTGAGAGAATACTACAACTGTATAATATATAGGTACTTATAGAAAACTCTCATTTCTCGCATATTTGCCAGCTATCTGTAGGATGTTTACAAATAAACGATTTTTGAGAGACTACTTGTAGTAATTTTTCATCATGTTTTTTTGTTTTATTGATTATACTATGTCCTTATTATCCTTATTAATAAAATACCTAAAACTTTCTACTTGATAACCATACGGTGTTACTTACAACTACACTTAGAGCTATATTCACTCAAAAATCTGAACTAATGAGACGTATGCACACACTTGTCTCTCCCATATTACCTATGGATTGATAACATTCACCTCATGCTACTGTCTTACAAGCATGATGTAAAAAAATAACCACAGACAACGGACCTGAATTTGCAGACTGCAAATGGTTGGCAAAAACATTGGATACGAAATATACCATTGAGGAAGTAGCAAGAAAAATGGGGATTTCAAGAGTTAACGCTTAGTCAGAAAATGAGCCGTAACCCTACAATAGGCACTTTGGAACGGATAGCAAATGCTATCGGCTGCAAGGTAGTGGACTTCTTCCAAGACGAAATTTCCTCTTTCTCTGCTATCATCAAGCACAACGGCGAGTTGAGGGAGATTACTTCGGTAGAAGAATTAGAAGAGATAGTCGGAAAGTTGAAAACAGGAGGAGTAGTTGCACTTATGATGAAATAATGCCTAATTTTACTATACGGTAGAAAAAACAGCAGAAAAAGTTGTTATATATAGAAACTTTTATTACTTTTGCAGTATGAGACGAATAAGAACATACGGTGGCTATTTTCAGGCATTCATGCAGACGTTGGATGAGAAAGTGCAGCGAAAGATAGACTACGCCTTGCAGCTACTGAAAACACA
>ERZ1673752.3373-NODE-3373-length-15477-cov-4.985670_pt1 | contig 15477 bp, 6 predicted proteins | sample MGYA00580195_ERZ1673752 | MGnify/ENA primary metagenome ERZ1673752 (study PRJEB41218, sample SAMN15661744) | gut metagenome | host: Homo sapiens | place: Canada: London | collected 2015-08-20/2019-03-30 | study: EMG produced TPA metagenomics assembly of...
GGCCTGTCATACTTACAATATCGAATCCCATTATGTGAAACAGACTGTAACAAATAAAGGAAAATCCTACCTGATGATTGAAACTGATTATTCCCAGGCAGATAAAGGCCAGATCCTGACCCGTCTGGAAGCTTTCCTTGAAACATTGGAGAAATAAAAAAGCAATGAGTACAACACCTGTTTATTTTTCCGGTATTGATATCGGTTCAACCGCCTCCAAGGCTGTTGTCCTAAAGGATGGTAAAATTGAAGATTATTTTGTACTGCCCACAGGATGGAACGGCCGTGAAACAGCCAATGCCATTCTGGAACAGCTGAAAAACCGGGGCTATGCCGACGCCATGCGCTGCGTGGCCACCGGCTACGGCCGCATCTGTGTAGATTATGCCGACAAAATTGTTACGGAAATCACCTGCCACGGCAAAGGTGGATGGGCCATTTTTAAGAAAAATATGACCATTATTGATGTGGGCGGCCAGGACACCAAGATGATCAAAGTCATTGATGGACAGGTGGCAGATTTTCTGATGAATGACAAATGTGCCGCCGGTACCGGCAAGTTCATTGAAGTCATGGCTACCCGTCTGGGAGCTGATTTGAATGAAATGTATGAAATGGCCGCTCACGGACAGCCATTGGCTATCAGTGCTATGTGCACAGTTTTTGCGGAGTCTGAGGTCATAAGCCATATCGGCTCCGGTGAAAAACGCGAAGATATCGCCGCCGGCGTTATCCACTCTGTAGCCAGCCGTGTAGCTAATTTGGCTGCCCGCTTCGGGCTTGAAGAAAATATCGTTCTCACCGGCGGCCTTTGCGAAAGTCCTTATTTTATTCAGACACTTTCCGACAAAATCGGACATCCCGTTGAAACCGATGCATTTGCCAGATATGCCGGTGCTCTGGGTGCCGCACTTACAGCCGCCAAAAGGAGGGATTTAGAATGATTTATCTGGATTCATCAGCCACTTCTTTTTTGAAGCCTTCCCAGGTAGCTGAAGCAGTTTTCAAATCCTTCAGCACCATCGGCAACGCAGGAAGAGGCGCCCATGCTCCGACACTGAACGCCTCCCGGTTAATCTATGACACCCGGGACAAACTGGCTGCCCTCTTCGGTTCACCGGACCCGTCCCGGATTGTTTTTGCATGCAATGCCACGGAAGCACTGAATATCGCCATTCACGGTGCCGTCCATACCGGTGAACATGTCATCACAACCGCCTGCGAACACAATTCTGTCCTGCGTCCTCTTTATTTGAAGGAAGAAACAGGTACAGAATTAACGATCATTCCCGCTGACGAAAAAGGACGCATCCGATATGATCTATTGAATGCGTCTCTGAAGCCTAACACAGCTGCCATTGTCCTGACCCATGCTTCCAATCTGACCGGCAATGTCACCGACATGGCTTTTGTATCAGATTTCGCCAAAAAGCATGGCCTGCTGCTGATTGTGGATGCTTCCCAGACAGCCGGAAGCATTCCGATCAATGTCATGGACATGGGCATAGACATTCTCTGCTTTACCGGACACAAAGGTCTCTTCGGTCCCCAGGGAACCGGCGGCCTCTATCTCCGTGAAGGCTTAACCCTGCCGCCATTCAAATCCGGCGGCAGCGGCGTTCATAGCTTCGACAGACATCACCCGGCAGATATGCCGACAGCCCTGGAAGCCGGCACATTAAACGGACACGGCATTGCGGGACTGAATGCCGGTCTGGACTATATCCAATCCACGGGTATTGAAAATATCCACAATAAAGAAATCAGCCTTGCCCGCCGTTTTCTCGCAGGTATCACCAATATTCCTGACCTGAAAATTTACGGCGATATGGATGCGCCCCTTCGTGCACCGATTGTCTCCCTCAACATTGGCGATATGAGCTCTGCTTCCGTCAGTGATATGCTTTGGGAGGACTATGAAATCTGTGTCCGTGCAGGTGCCCACTGCGCACCGCTGATGCACAAAACATTCGGTACAGAAAAACAGGGGGCTGTCCGGTTCAGTTTTTCGTGCTTTAATACCGAAGATGAAATTGACAGAGCGATTCAAGCTCTGCATGAGATATCAGAATAGCTATTCTAAAGAATCCGCATATTTTAATATTTACGATAAACAATAATACGTCAACAAAATAGAACAGCAGATGGGCAATCACCCCACCTGCTGTTCTATTTTTTGAACAAACCTTTTGCAAAAAATGCAATCACCTTATAAACCGGGTTCTCCATATGACGAACCACCTGTTTTAATTCTTTGCGGACAGCAATCTCCTGCGGACAATGCTGTTCGCATTTTCCGCATTGCCTGCACAAAGACGCATTGGTCCGCTCTGCCCTGAAAGTCGTACACATCAGATATTCCCGCATCCCCGTAAAAAAGTTATCGGTGTAGCGAACATTATAACATCTGAAAGCTCCCGGGATATCCACACCATATGGGCAGGGCTGACAATAACCGCAGCCGGTACAAGGTACCTTCATCTTCTCATTCACGGCACTTCTGACTTTGCGAAACAGCTGCTCATCTGTCTCTGTCATCTCGCCGGCCCTCACTGTATCTGCAATCCGAATATTTTCCCGGATCATATCCATACTGTTCATACCGGATAACACCACTGCGATCTCCGGCTGATTCCAGAGCCATCGAAGCCCCCACTCCGCCGGACTGCGCTTCGGTCTGGTTTCCGCAAACAAATCTCTCGCTTTCTTCGGCAGGCCGTTCACCAGTCTGCCGCCCCGCAGTGGCTCCATAATAATCACCGGAATGCCTTTCTTTGCCGCATAAGCCACACCCTCTGCACCGGCCTGACTGTGGATATCCATATAATTATACTGAACCTGACAAAATTCCCAATCATAGGCATCGATTAACGCCATAAAATTCCGGCTGTTGCCATGATAAGAAAAACCAATTCGGCGGATCTGTCCCTTTTCTTTCTTCTCCCTTATCCAGTCCAGAATCCCCATCCGGACTAATTTCTCCCAGATATGCACATCCGGCAGCATATGCATGAGATAGTTATCCACATAATCCGTCTGCAGACGCTTCAGTTGTTCACAAAAAAGCTTCTCAAGCTCATCAACAGAGTGAATAAGATAGTGGGGCATCTTCGTGGCAATCTGAATCTGCTGACGCCAGTGATTCTTCGCCGTCAGTTCTCCCAGCACCTTCTCATTGCCCCGATAAATATAAGCCGTATCAAAATAATTCACTCCATGTGCAATGGCATAGGCCAGCTCCCGCTCTGTTTCTTCCATATCCACACTGCCGCCCTTTTTCGGAAAACGCATACATCCGAAACCGAGAATCGACCAGTCATTTTGTCTGTATTCCATCTCATCCTCCTTTATTATTTCATATAACAGCCATCTGTTAACTTTTCATTTGCTCAAAGCACAACATCTTTCATCTATTATACACCAAACGCTCCTGCATAAACCTACATTTCTGTGCTGAAATCGAAAAAAGAGGCCATCGCCGAAACAATGACCTCTTTCGAATTATTAAATTGTGATTACTGTGTAACTTTTACAGATTTTGTGCTCCAAGCAGAGAAATCTGTCTTGTTGCCAACTTTCTTGTAGGAACGAACACGGAAATAGAAAGTTTCACCCTTCTGTAAACCTTCGATCGCTACAGCATTTCCATTTGCTACACTAACATTTTCCTGCTGAGTTTCATTCTTGGCGAACTTGGATGTATCTGCAAGCTGAAGCTGGTAACCATCTGCTTCCAGATTTTCTTTCCATGCAATACCGACCTGTCCCTGCCCTATAGAGACAACGTCTGTGATTGTAGGTGTCTGTAATCTGCAAACGACTTTACCTGTAAAGTAACCTGAATCATTACCATTGTAAGGTCTTACAGCATATACATATGTTACACCATTCTGGGCTTTCTTATCTGTATAAGATACTGTGCTGCCCTTCTTGATGGTTGCAATCTTTGAATAGCTGCCGCCATATTCCTTACGGTATACGTAATAACCTTTTGCTCCGGCTACTTTGTTCCACTTAACAATAATACCATCGTTAGAATTGTACAGTGAAGTAATATTGCCAGATGCAAGATAGTTTACACACTTACCTGCAAACCAGCCTCTTGATCCGCCGTTATAACCTCTGATTGCTTATACATATGTTGTACATCTCTTGAAGGAGATTGATGGATCTGAATAAGTTAAAGTATCATGTCCTTCTACTTTGGCAATCTGCTTATAGGTACCACCATATTCCTTACGGTATACATAGTAACCTTCTGCGCCATCAATCGCATCCCACTTAACTGCAATTGCATTACCCGTATGAGACAGGGAAGTGATCACACCTGTTGAAAGATACGTATTGCATCTACCAGTAAATGAACCCATTGTGTCACCACAGTAAGGTCTTACTGCATAAACATAAACTGTACTGCTTGTAAGCGTTGCATCCTTATCTGTGTAAGATACATTCTTCTCACCCTTTACAGTTGCAATCTGTTTGTAGCTGCCACCATACTCTTTACGATATACATAGTAACCATCTGCTCCGGATACCTGGTTCCACTTAAGTGTCACCTGACCATTGCCATTTTCAGCAGATGTAATCTTACCTGCGTTCAGGCAGATAAACTTAACACCATTCTTATCGTAGTTACTTGTGTAAACATTGTAATCATTGTAGCAGCGAACAACATATGCATATTCAGCGCCGCTCTTAGCACCTTTATCTACGATGCTTGTATCTGCTGTCACACCAACTGCATCCCATCCGCTAGAAGATGTCTTTCTGAATACACGGTATTTTTCAGCACCTTCTACAGCTGGCCAGGAAATGTTAACGCCATTTGTTCCGTTTGAAACTGTCGGCAGTTCTGGTGTTGCCAGTGGATTGATCTTTAATGTGTACTGTGCAGATGCATCATTGTAGTTTGCATCACCGCCAACTTTTGCTGTAATTGTAACTGTACCGTAACCAATGATAGAAACTGTACCGTCTTCAGCAACTCTTGCTACCTTTTCATTACTTGAAGTATATGCGATACTATCTGCTGATGCTTCTGTCACCAATGCATTATCAACAGTACCCTTTGCAGTGTAATCAACTACAACACTTTCATTTGTATACTTCATAGCAACTGTTGCTTTTGTAATTTCGAATGTTTTTTCTACAGAACCTTCATAGTAATCACCTGTGAAAGTTACTTTCACTGTATACTTACCAACATTCTTTGCTGTTGGATAGGAAACTGTGTAGTTCTTGTCAGCCGCAATTGTTGTACCATCTGCTGCTGTCACTGTTACTGCAGGCTTAATTTCCTGTCCAGTGTAAGTGTAAGTTGTTGCTTTCAGAGCAATTGTCTTTGGATGAGAAATTGTCTCTGTTTTTTCAACCTTGTTACATCTTGAACATGTGTAAGCAATTGTACCATCATTTACTGTTGTCGCTTTCTTTGTTACAACTGGCTGATAATCATGTCCCTGAGCCTTAACAGGTACTGTCTTCTTCTCAGGATTTGTGTAAGTCTGGCCATTAAACTCTGTTGATGCTGTATATGTGACAACGCCATCTTCTTCACATGTTGGTTTATCAGAAGTTTCTGCTACCTTAACCTCAGGTTTCTGTACATGTGTCTTATCATTTGCACATGTAAATGTTGCTGTTGTTGTCCAGCTGCCATCCTTTTCTTCCCAGTCTGACCATACTGGTTCACCATACTTATGTTCAAGTGCCGGTAAATCAACTTCTTTTGGATCTGCTGTTAATGTACCGATTTCCTTACCATCAGCATCTGTAACTGTCGCTGTTGCTGTATAAACATCTTTACCAGCTTCTGTACATGTTGCTGCTTTGGAATTTTCTGTATCCTTAGCAACTTTTACTTTGATCCGGTTTTCTTTTGCTACATCGCCGCAAACAGAACACTTCACATCAGCGACAGTTGCTGTGTAACCAGTTACGTTACCAGCATCATCTTTTTTTTCAGTCCATGTCCATGTACCTGTGTACTGATGCTGACCTGCGTCAGATGTCTTCTTATCAGTTGCAGTATATCTGTAACCATCATCTGTCTTGCCTGTTGCTTTGTAAGTAGATGTTACCCCCTGATCACATGTACCAGTGTGGCCAACAAGTTCAGCTTTAACTGTTACTGCTTCGTCTAAAGTTTTATCAATAAACTCTCTGTTGGCTTTGTTTGTGTCATCGGATTCAAGCAGGCAATCTCTCTTGTTGATCTGTGCTTTACATGTTGTACATTCCAGTTTCTGGAATGTAACAGTTGAATCGTCATCACTCCACTTCGCAGCTGTTGGTGTGTAAGCATGACCTTCAGCTGCATTCTTCTGTGCCTCATCCCAGAGGGCTTTCTTCTTCTTATAATTCTTTTTTAACTGTTCAGTCGCATACTTTTCGTTAGGCTCTACAGGTTCTGAGATACCTAAACCACACTCTGGGCAAACATAGTTATCTGCTTCGTTCCACTTGCCACTACTGTCTTTTGTATAATAAACTTCATGGAACTTGATGAAATGATGATCATGTGCAGTACCTTCTTCTTCTACACGTGTACCATCTTTGATCAGGCCACAATCTGTACAACGTTCTTCTGTGAACGCATTACGTCCGCAGAAAGCTGGTACAGAAACTTCTTCATAATTATGAGAAGTACCTGTTAAAGTATCCATATCAACAGTATCTACAAAGTTCGCAGACCACATGAATTCATCGTTATCATTTGTCTGGTTACCCATAATCTGCTGATAGTACTTATAATTGGTATAACCTGAATTATAATCTGTTTCCTCAAATGAATAACCATAGTTAGCATGATCTGTTACACTGCTCTTACCGGAAATAAATGCAAAGTTTGTTGCAATAGAAACAATCATCTTGCCATCTTTGATTGTCAGACCGGCAATTGGGTGATTGGTTACCGTAAAGTCAACATTGTCTTCTTTATCTGTTGTTGAGAAAGCCATACCACCAAACAGTTTTGTCTTATCTCGTTTTGCAAAAACTTCATTGTATTCTTTTACAACAGCTACAGAACCATCTGCAGGATCATAGGAAACAATGTCATTGGATACGTTGAAGTAAAGCTTGCCATTGTCAGCCAGAGCTGCTGTCAGGTCAATGGCTGGATAAGCGCTCTGTTCATCTAAAAACTGTGCATACAGTTTTGTCAGAAGATCACTCTTCTCCATGTTGCCATCTTTCAGAACGCTGACAAATGTGTCATTGCTGTTTTCTTTGTCTGTAAAGTTGATGAGCGTTTCATAATCACTCTCCCCAACTACATTGCCGTCACTGTCTTTTGCCAAATCATCATTTGCCAAATTATGACGAACCAGTTTATATTCTGACGCTTTCTGGTTCTGACTCAAGCTTGTTCTTGAGAATAAACCAGTAGAATCATACAGATAGTAGGCATATCCATCTTTGTAGTAAACATTACTTGCTGCACGAGACATCCAGGCATCTTCATAGGACTGATCCGTTGCAGCACTTGTATACAGAGATGTGATGCTTTTATAATTACCCTTATATAAACTTTCTGTACTTGTCTGGCTGAACATGAAGAAACCATGGTTCATATCGCCATCTGTCTCAACACGGTCACGGCTCATAACTTCTGTGTAAACATCTGTATAACATGAGTCAATATAATACCATTTATCATTTTCAAGTTTTACAGCATTCCAGTAGTGGTCAGAACCAAAACCTTTCTGTAATTCACCATACATTGTAACATCTGAACTGAAATGGATCTTTACAAGGTCAACAGTGTAATTCTTGGATATATCCAATGCGCCATTTGTATAATACAGTTCCTTGGAAGTCTTCCAGTTATCACATACTTCAGATGTAGATCCATTATCTGCTGTCACTGTTTTCTTACTGTCATACGCATCTGTCTTATCAGGATCAATCAGATAGATCTTTTTGTCCAAGCACTGTACAAGATATGAGAAAGCTTTTGAATAGCCAAGACATACAGATGTTCCCATGCCAAACACACCAAACTGAGTACCTTCCCAATAATTAAGAATACCTGTTGTCAGCTTAGTTGCAGCTGTCTTGGTAGATTCTTCAATAGCTTCCTGGTAAGTATACATCTTGCCATCCTCTAATTGAACTTTCTTGTCTGTACTCTGCAACTCTTGCTGTGTCAACTGTTCTACAGTCATAGTTACACCGTTAACTTCAACACCATCTGTTTCGGCGCTCTTAATAAAAGCATCTGCCTGCTCTTTCATCTGATCAGCAGCTTCAGCGCCATAAGCCTTTCTTGCAAATCCATCCGGGTCTTTGTCAATTGCATCTTTATTTTCTTTTACATAAGCTTCTGCTTTCTCCTGTGCTGCCTGTCTCTCTTCGTCTGTAGCTTCACTCTCTTCTTTATTCAACGCCTGCTTATAAGCAGCCTGCTGAATAGCCTGTTCATAAAACTGTTGACGCAGAGAATCTTCGATCCCCGCATATACTGAATCATGGAAGTTCTGCTCAATTTGAGGCTTGTAGACACTGTAAATTGTATTATATACATCGTCTTCATGTTCTTCTTTCTGAGGTTTTTCAGCAACCATCGGCTTCTCATCGTCAGATTTACCAGAGTTCATGATATAAGACATATCGAATGTATTCTCATGAGCCAGCCAGTCATTCAGAACAAGGAGCTTCTGAGCTTTTGTCTGTGCACCGGATGCATCTACAGCAGCAAGTGCATCTTTTCTTGCCTGGATAACATCATCACCATAATAGTTAATGCCAAGCTTGTCACCATACATGAAATTAAGAATCATGCCGGTAAGATCATTATAGCTATATTTTCCATCTCTGACATCCTGTACAGATGCGCCATCTAATGCCAGCATCTCACCAAGAATACCAAGTCCATCCTTATTATCATTAAAATTGAGAAAGTACGGATTCTGAACACCGAGTACATTGGCATTGGCTGACCACTGATCCAGATACTGCTGATACATACCAACAACTGTATTAATCTGGTCTTCTGTCAGCTTCTTGGTTTCAGCCTGTTCATCTGCTTCATCTGCTTCATACAGGTCTGCTGTGCTGATGTTAGATTCATTGGATTCTGTGCCGGCTTCGCCGCCGACAATTTCAACCTCTTCCAGTGCTTTTCTCAGACTCTGGATAGCAGGATCAGATTCATCAATTTCCACGTCCTTTGTCATCTGTTCTGCAACAGCTGCATTGGCACCCTGGAAATTAATGTTGATATCACCAATTGAATAAACCGGTGTCTCTGTTTCTTCTGTCTCAGTCTGAATTTCTGTTTCTTCTGTCTCAGTCTGAGCTTCTGTTTCTTCTGTCGTTGCAGGTTCTGTCTCTGTCTGAACTTCAACCGCTTCAGTTTCTGCTGCTGATTCTGCAGCAGGTGCCACTTCTTCATCTGCGGCTGTCTGAGCTTCAACCTGCGCTGCATCTGTATTATCCACACTGGCTGCCCATGCTGTAGAAGGAGCCATTGTGGCGATCATTGATGCAATAAGCGCCATAGAAACAATTCTCTTAAATCCTTGTTTCATGTTTTCATTCCTTTCTTTTTGTCATAATTTTATCCCGGTGCCATGCACCGGTTCCATCCACTTACTCACTCTATGCAAATAAGTGAAAAATTATGGTTGCTTTGTGTCCTCCCCGTTTGATTTCCTTAATCACCCTCCCTCGCTTTCTTCATTTTGATACTAATTAATCTTTCTGACATTGCTGCTCTCCTCTTTCCTCTCACTGACATCCTTCTTAAATAATGGGTTGGCAAACAAAAGGCTAAAGCTTCACAGTTTAGTCTCTGATTTCATTATAGGTAAAATCTACCTTTTTGTCAACGATGTAAACCGCAGAATACAAGGAAATTCGACACTATCAGCCACTTTTTCAGATGAATTCCCTGACTACAAAATAAGTCTGTTTATTAATAAACTTTTTTCCCGCGGAATATTAACAAATGTTAACATCTACAATCAATATGTAACCTTTCTCTTTTTTATTTCTTTGCCATTCCTTAGCAGTTTTTCGACACCACATCAATACCATGCTATTGAATTTTTCTTTCCAAAATGCTATACTCATCATGCTTACTTATGCCTAAATAGTAAAAGATAGTAACTGTTCAGAGCTAACCTCCAAAATGCTACGCATTTCGTCGGTGTGGCGTATCCGCCAAATAAAATTTCAAAAACAGTCTTAAAAATGCAAGCATTTTATACCTGTTTTTTGAAATTTTATTTGGCTCTGAACAGTTACAAAATATAAATTTAATCCTCGATGGATTGCGAAATTCTTATCTCTTTGGATAAACCATCCTGATTAACCGTTCGCAGCAGGTGCTTCATTGCTGGCCGGTACTTAGGTGGTGTCCTTTAGCACCTTATGTACCGCTGCCAAGCAATGGCAGTGCGAACGTGCCTGCTGTGAACGGTTAATCAGGATGGTTTTCAAAATCCCTGAAGTTTCGCAATCTCGATGAAAAAAGGAAAATCCTATGACTTATACAGAACAATGTGCCCCGCTTATCCGGCATATCCACTGTGCTATGGAGAAAGAAGCCAACAACAAGCTTCGTGAAATGGACCTGACAGTTTCTCAGATCTATCTGCTCCAGGCACTGAACCATGCCCCCGGCGGCACACACGCACTTACACTCAAAGAACTTGAACGCCAGCTGCAGATTGGCCAGTCCACCACCGTCGGTCTGGTTCAGCGGCTGCAGAAGAAAGATTTTGTCACCTGCACCCAAAGTGTTGATGACAAACGTATAAAAATTGTCGCACTGACCACAGCAGGAAAGAGCATCTGTCAGGAAGCAGAATCCCATATGGTATGTGTCTTTGACCATATGTCAGAAGGTCTTTCCGAAGATGAGAAGAAGATTTTACTCACACTGCTGAGGCGCGTTCAACAGAATTTCATTCCGAACCGGGACTCAAAAATGAATCTTAAGAATATATAGGAGTCACACCATGTCAAATTCAAACAATACCAAAGATACACAGCTTTTCGTGGGTATTGATGTCGGTTCCACAACCACCAAAATTGTGGCCATTGATCCTGAAAAGCATGAAATTTTATTATCCAATTATAAACGTCACAATGCCGCACAGGCTCAGAGCCTTCAGAATGCCCTGACCTTTTTTGAGAGCAACTTTCCAAATGCCCGTATCCGTCTGGCCCTGACAGGCTCCGGTGCCAAGCATCTGGCTGAAGCCCTTGGCTGCTGCTATATTCAGGAGGTTGTGGCCAACTCCATCGCCCTGCAGAAGGAATATGCCGATGTAGGTACTGCCATTGAACTGGGCGGTCAGGATGCGAAGATGATTTTCTTCCGCCGTGACCCGGCCACCCAGACACTGAACGTAGCAGATATGCGTATGAACGGCAGCTGCGCCGGCGGTACAGGTGCTTTCATTGATGAGATTGCTTCTATATTAAAGGTGCCTGTGGAAGAATTCAACGAACTGGCTTCCCAGGGCAGCTGCATTTATGATATTTCCGGCCGCTGTGGTGTTTATGCCAAGACAGATATCCAGCCACTGCTGAATCAGGGTATTTCCCGTCAGGACCTGGCGCTGTCCTCCTTCCACGCCATCGCCAAGCAGACCATCGGCGGACTTGCTCAAGGTCTGGACATCCAGAAACCTGTTGTTTTTGAAGGCGGTCCTTTGACCTTCAATCCGACACTGGTCAATGTTTTTGCTGAAAGGCTTGGCCTGACACCGGAAGAAACGCTGCGCCCGTCCCATCCTGAGATTATGATCGCCTATGGCGCAGCCCTTTCTCTGGACGGTATGTTTGCAGGCAATTCTTCATGGTATGCGCCAAAGCACTACCTTGAACTGTTGGACAATCCGAAGCTTCGTGTCCATTTGCAGGCCTCTGCCGACGGTCCATGTTTTTTCGAATCCGAAGAGGAACACCGTGCATTCAATGAACGCCATCAGCTTCCGGAATTTACACCTTATGTACCAAAGAAAGGTGAAACTGTCCATGCTTATCTTGGCATTGATTCCGGCAGTACCACCACGAAATTTGTACTGATGGATGAGAATGAGAATATTCTTGATTCATTTTATGCACCAAATGAAGGGGACCCGCTGACAGTTGCCAGGACAGCCCTACTGACCATCCATGACCGCTACGAAAAATCCGGTGCCAGCCTGGATATCATTGCCGCAGGTACCACAGGCTACGGAGAGCTGCTTTTCTCAAAGGCTTTCAGCACAGAATGCCATGTGGTGGAAACCGTTGCCCACGCCCGGGCTGCGGACAAGTATATCAAAGATGCCACATTTATCCTTGATATCGGCGGCCAGGATATGAAAGCCATCTGGATCGACAACGGCATTATCACCAATATTGTTGTCAACGAAGCCTGCTCCTCAGGCTGCGGCTCCTTCCTTGAAAACTTTGCTTCATCTTTACATATTCCGGTGGAAGAAATCGCTGATGCTGCTTTTTCATCCGACCACCCCGCTTCCCTTGGCAGCCGCTGTACGGTTTTCATGAACAGCAGCATTGTCACGGAGCAGCGAAACGGCAAACAATCCGCAGATATTATGGCCGGCCTGTGCCGTTCCATCATTGAAAATGTTTTTACAAAGGTTATCCGAATCTCCAATCTGGACAGTCTTGGGGACAAGATTGTTGTCCAGGGCGGTACCTTCAGAAATGATGCGGTGCTCCGTGCCCTTGAGCAATATACAGGCCGTAAAGTTATCCGTGCCCCTTATCCCGGCATCATGGGTGCCATCGGCGCTGCCCTTATTACCAAAGAGCGTTTCGAGCAGAACCACCCGGCCAAAACATTTATCGGCATTGACGGTGTGGCTGATTTTTCCTATACACAGGAAGCCAACGCCCCTTGTCCCTTCTGCGCCAACCATTGTAAACGAACCATTGTCCGTTTTTCCAACGGCAATTCCTGGGTAACCAACAACCGGTGCGAACGCGGCGAAATCCTCGGTGATCCTAAGGATGCTTCTGTCCGACAGCAGCTTGCAGATGCCAAGAAATCCCGTGAACAGACACCAAATCTCTTCAAACTTCGACAGGAACTGCTGTTTAAAGACTACCCTTATCCGAAAGCTGCTAAAGAACGTGACATCACCATCGGTCTGCCCCGGGTGCTTTCCTATTGGGAAACCATGCCATTCTGGACCACCTTCTGGCGTGCTCTGGGATTTAAGATTCAATTGTCCGATCTGAGCACACGCAAAATTTACGAAGAGGGACTGTCTGCGGTCACTTCCGATACCGTCTGCTTCCCTGCTAAACTGGTGCACGGACACCTCCGCAATCTGGCAAAAAAAGGTGTGGATCGTATTTTCATGCCATCCATCACAACAGTAACCTCTGAAAATACAGAGAGCACCAGCGAATCTATGTGTGCCATTGTCAAAGGCTATCCGATTGTCATCCGCAACTCCGATAACCCGGAGAAGCGTTGGCATATACCCTTTGACGCACCGCTTTTCCACTGGTACAGGAGCGAGGACAGAAACCGTCAGCTCACCGGCTATATGGAGAAGACTTTCGGCATTTCCCCGGCAGAAACCAGGCAAGCCATCACAGCCGCCGATGACGCTGAAAAACAGTTCCACGATGAAATGCATCGGGCAGGAAAAGCTGTTCTTGACGAAGTCACTGCCAATGGCAGCTATGCCGTTGTTCTGGCCTCAAGGCCATATCAGAACGATGCCCTTGTGAACCATGACCTTCCGGAAATGTTTACAAGTCTCGGCATTCCGGTGCTGACGGCAGATTCTCTGGAGAAAGCCGACCATGTGGATCTGAGCATGAGCCGGCTGGATATTGTCAATAATTATCATGCCCGCATGCTGTCCACTGCTATTCTGGCTGCCAGAAATCCACATTTGGAATATGTGCAGATTGTCAGCTTCGGCTGCGGCCATGATGCTTATCTTTCTGATGAAATCATCCGCCTGATGAAGGAGATTTCCGGCAAGACACCGCTGGTTCTGAAACTGGATGAAAGTGATATTCAGGGACCGCTGCGTATCCGTGTCCGCTCCTTTACGGAAACTGTCAGCATGAATCATGCCGTTCATCCGAAACTGGATATCCATCCGCTGGAAGACCCTTATCCGGTGAAATTTACAAAGGAAGACCGCCGCAAAAAGATTGTCCTGGTTCCGAATACCTCCCATGCTTTCTGTCGGATCATGTCAGCCGCCATGCGGGGACAGCATATTCAAGCAGAACCGCTAGAAATCGGCCGTGAAGAAGCCATCCGCCTTGGAAAACAGTATGTTCACAACGATATCTGTTTCCCTTGCCAGATTGTAATCGGTGAAGCACTGGCTTCATTAAAGAGCGGCAAATACGACGGCAAAGAAGTAGCCATCGGTATGGGCAAATATATCGGCGACTGCCGTCTGACCCATTACAGTGCCCTTCTTCGCAAAGCCCTTGATGATGCCGGATTCCATGATGTGCCGATTCTCACCAACGATGATGTAGACTACCACAATATGCATCCCGGCTTCCGAATGAGCCTGGGTTCCGCCATCCGTCTGGCTTTTGCTCTGCCTGTGATTGACGTACTAGAAGAACTGCTGCGCAAAATCCGACCTTATGAAAAGGTGGCCGGAAGTGCCAACCGAGCCTTTGAAGAAGGTATGGATGCCGTTGTGGAAGGCCTTGAGCTTCACGGCATCAGCGGTCTGAAAAAAGGCTTCATGAAGGCCATCGACCTGATGAACCGGGTAGAATACGACCGCACCAACCGCCGTCCGCGGGTTCTCATTGTCGGTGAATACCTGCTGAACTTTCATCCGGGTGCCAATCACGATATTGAAGATTATCTGGAACATAACGGCTTCGAGATCATTGAAGCCCACATGACAGACGTCATCCAGAAGTCCTATTTCTATCTGGATGCGCAGATTAAAGAATATAAATTAAAGAAACCGTTAGACAAGAAGATTTGGTTTTCAACTGTAGATAAGGTTTTCGACATGGCCCACAATATGACAGATGCCATTGCCAAAAAGCATCCTCTCTATACACCCGCCTGCCGAATGCCTGACCTTGTCAAGGCCAGCGACCCGATCATCCACCACACATTTGATGCCGGTGAAGGTGTTCTGATCCCGGGTGAAATCCTGCATCATGCCAAGGACGGCTGCCGTTCCTTTGTCATCCTTCAGCCATTTGGCTGCCTGCCAAACCACGTAGTCGGCCGAGGCATCAGCAAGCGGCTGAAAGAAATGTACCCGGATGCACAGATCCTGCCTCTGGACTACGACCCGGATGTCAGCTTCGCCAACATCGAAAACCGACTTCAGATGCTGATTATGAACGCCAAAAGCGGGAATATCAAGGATAAGAATTAATATTTCGAAAACGATGTACTAGAGTGTGTCTGAAAAAGGCTTTCTGCAAGATGTGCGTCATAATTTGTGGGATATTTTGCCCGGATGAGGGCGCCGTAGCGGGCTACGGCAACTG
>ERZ1673752.3377-NODE-3377-length-15456-cov-7.997208_pt1 | contig 15456 bp, 17 predicted proteins | sample MGYA00580195_ERZ1673752 | MGnify/ENA primary metagenome ERZ1673752 (study PRJEB41218, sample SAMN15661744) | gut metagenome | host: Homo sapiens | place: Canada: London | collected 2015-08-20/2019-03-30 | study: EMG produced TPA metagenomics assembly of...
GACGGCAGCGGATTTGCTGGATCTCGAACTCAAATGGGGGAAAAACGGTGAGCTGCCGGAGTATTTTGTGCTGGTAGGTGGCTTGATATACAGCGATAAAGCTTTTATGTAGATTTTATAGAGAAATCTGCAATGTTATTTGGGAATCAATAGGCAGAATTAAAAAGTTTAGAAGGTATAGATGGGATTAAAGTTTTGTTCCTTTGCAAGTGGAAGCACTGGGAATTGTTATTTACTTAAAACGGAGAACACAAACCTCCTCGTTGATGTGGGCATAGCCGGGAAGCGCATCATAGAGGGGCTTGATTCTTGTGCCCTAAAACCTGAGCAAATTGACGGAATTCTAGTCACACATGAGCATACCGACCACATCAAAAGTCTAAGAATGATGGCGAAAAAGGCTCTTAATGGGAAGATTTACACTTCTGAGGGAACGGCGTACTCTGTTAATGAAAAACTGCCTATGCTCGCGGATAATATTCGTGTAAAAGATTGTTCTTTTAAGGTGGGGGACATTGAAATAGAGCCATTTTCTCTTTCGCACGACGCCGAGGATCCTGTGGGGTTTAGCGTTCAATCGGGAGGCAAGAGAGTTACAATAATAACCGACACTGGGGTTGCAACAAAAGAGATGCTCTCCATTGCTGCTAAATCAGATCTTCTGGTACTCGAAGCAAATCACGAAGTCAATATTTTGCATTGCAGTTCTTATCCCTATGAGCTAAAAAGGCGTATTTTGAGCGATCACGGGCATTTGTCAAACGATGCGGCTGCTGAGTTTATATATGAGGTTGAGCAGTTGAGAACGAGTGGTGGCGAAGGGATGACATCTGGAAAACAGAAGATTCTTCTTGCACATCTTTCAAGGGAAAACAACTCACCTATGCAGGCAATGCTTACGATAAAAAACAGGCTTTTTGAGGAAGATATGATAGCAGGTGAAGACTATCTTATGAATGCTCTTTCTGCGGATGTTGCAACCAGACTATTAGAAATTTAGATTCTGCTTTTATCGCGTGAACATAAAAGTTTTAAATTAGGGAAGTGCCAGATGGATATAAAAATATTAGCAGTTGGACGCTTAAAGGAAAAATTTTGGGTGGATGCGTGCAATGAGTATTTAAAGAGACTTAAGCCTTATGCAAATGTTAAGGTTATCGAGATAAAGGAAGGATACACAGGAAACAATCCAAGTGCTGCTGAACTCAACTCTGCGAGGCTTGCGGAAGGGGAGAAGATTCTAAAACACATTGAGAAAACAGACTTCCTCATAACCTTAGAAGTGGAAGGTAAGGGGTTTTCCTCAGAGGCTTTTGCAGAAAGGATACAAAGTTTTTCAGATGAGGGGCTAGGCTCGATTGCCTTTGTAATAGGTGGCTCAACTGGTTTAGCGGAAAATGTGACTGAAAAATCGAATTTGGCACTCAGTTTCTCTAAGATGACATTTCCGCATCACATGATGAGAGTTTTTCTGCTTGAGCAGATTTACAGGGCTTTTAAGATCAATAGGGGAGAAACATATCATAAGTAGATAAGAGGGTTTCTTTTAAATGATATATCCTCATATTCAATCAAATGTGATATGCTCATATTCAATATTTTTATACCGAAAAACGTTTAGTGAGATTTAGATAGCGAGTTAGGACGCCAAGGTTGGCGTAATAATATGAATAGCTATCTTTTTTCTTAACCTCAATAAGCCCCGATTTAGTCAGTCGCTTCATGTGCTGTGATATTGTGGATTGTGAGTAATCGAAGCTGTCAACAAGGTCTTTGTTGCATATCGGTTGCATAGTTCTGTTGCATTGCATAACAAAACGAAAAAGTTTCAACCTTACAGGGTGAGCTAATGCGTCAGAGATAAGTGCAATGTCCTCAAGTTCCGGTTCATCAAATCCTAAATCTTTTCTAATTCTCATAAAAACCTTTCTATCTATATGTTATGATGCTTTTTTTGATTATTTATGGATAACAAAATATACAATTTCAAGTATTTCTTTAAACTCAACAAAGAATAGTATACTTACCTTGAATTAAAAAGTCAATGTGGGTATATAAATATGGAAGCCGAAATAAAAAGGGAAAATGAATAGGTAAGTATGAAACTATTTCTAAAAAATTTAAAACCGTTTAGGGCATTGCTTGCACTGGCTATTCTAATGCTTTGCGTACAGGCATTTTCAAACCTGAAGTTACCTGACCTAATGTCCGAAATGGTGAACGAGGCTATTAAGCTTGCAGGAAATAGAGACATCGCAACAGATGCAACAAATGTAATAGATAGCGCCTCAAAAAAATCAATGGATGAAGGTACCAGTTTTATATGGCTCAAGGGCGGAGAAATGGTGATTGTGACCTTAGTAGGTGCAATCGCTTCTATTATAGTGAGTCTGATAGCTTCCCATATAGGCACGGGCGTTGCGAGAAACCTCAGAAAAGAAGTTTATCAGAAGGTAATGAGCTTTTCACAGCGTGAATACAATGATTTCTCAACAGCATCCCTCATCACCAGAAACACAAATGACATAGCACAACTACAGAGAGCAACAATACTTGGCATCAAGATACTTTGTTTCTCGCCGATACTCGGTGTAGGCGGAATTATTATGGCTCTTAGAAAGTCGACTTCGCTCGGCTGGATTATAGTCGTATCTCTTCTAGTGATATTTATGATAATAGGAATGATTTTTGTGTTTATTACCCCGAAATTCAAGCGACTCCAGGCTCTGACAGATAAGATAAACCTAATTGCTCGGGAGAATTTGACAGGACTTATGATTATCAGAGCTTTTAACACAAAAGACCACGAAACTGAGCGCTTTGATGATGTTAATACAAGCTTAAAGAAGATATCCAGAATTATTATGGCGACTATGGGAGGCCTTTTTCCAACGATGTTATTTGTTTTGAACATGACAGCTGTTGCTATTTTGTGGTATGGAGGGAAAGAGATTTCTATAGGTGGCATGCAGGTCGGAGATATGATGGCTTTCATACAGTATTCAATGCAGATTATCATGTCGTTTTTGATTATGACTGCGGTTTTTGTGATGATTCCAAGGGCAGCAGTTTCACTTGGGCGAATTGAGGAAGTTTTGAATACACCGGTCCTTATTACAACAAAAGATGACGTTAAGGTGTCTAGGTATGACATTGAGTTTGAGGATGTCTGTTTTAAATATGGGGAAGCTGAAAACAATGTCCTTGACCATGTTTCTTTCACTGCAGAAGAGGGCAAAACAACGGCAATAATCGGATCAACAGGATCTGGCAAGTCAACTATTTTGCAGCTGATACCAAGGCTTTTCGACGTTACATCGGGAAGTGTACGAATTGGGCGTACAGATGTTAGGGATATGGATCTTGTAAAGCTGAGAAATATGGTCGGATATGTTCCGCAGAAGGGCGTGCTGTTCAAAGGTAGTTTTGCGTCAAATTTACGTTTTGGCGATGAGCATGGGACCGATGAAGAAATAGCAAAAGCACTTGAAATTGCACAGGCAAAAGAGTTTACCCTCGAAGTTGATGGAATTGAAGGCGAGGTGGCCCAGGGTGGATCGAATTTGTCTGGTGGTCAAAAACAAAGGGTTGCGATCGCACGAGCAATTATTAAAGAGGCTCCGATATATATTTTTGACGACACTTTCTCTGCTCTAGACTACAAAACAGAAAGGGCGCTGAGGATGGCACTTCAAAAGGAGATGTCAAAAGCGACTGTTATTATTGTTGCCCAAAGAGTCAGCACGATAAGGGATGCCGATAAAATCATTGTACTTGAAGATGGCAAAATCGTAGGCGTGGGAAAACACGAGGACTTGATGAGAGAATGCAGTGTTTATAGCGAAATTGCTCAGTCGCAGAGATTTTCTGAAGTGGATGGCGGAGATATGCCAGGAGATCAAGGTATAAAAGAGAATAATGACAAGGGAGGTGAGGTCTATGAGTAGACGTAAACTTCCGTCAAAGTCTGAGTCAGGCAATCCATCTGCCAAGATATCCACAAACTTTGTGGAAAGCATGAAAAAACTCTTAGAGGTGCTGAGGGGACATAGAGTATCATTAATCTTGATCTTTGTTTTGGCGACTGTTTCTACTTTGCTTAATGTCGCTGGACCTATGGTTATGGCAAGGGCAACCAACGAAATGGTAAGAGGATTCCTTGCAGTAACAAGAGGAAATGGTAGGCCTATAGATTTCACTTTGGTTGCCGAGATTCTTTTAGTAATGTTCTCACTCTACATATCATCATGGGTGATTGGAATAATTGAAAAGAGTCTGACCGCCAAGGTTGCTACCAAGGTGAGTTACGATATTAGAAATAGGTTAATTGAGAAGATTCATAACTTACCGCTTAGTTATTTTAACGAGCAGAAAAAAGGTGATGTGCTGTCGAGGATAACAAACGATGTGGATGTTATAAATACAACGCTTAGTCAGACGATTTCGGATGGAGTTTCTGCAACTGTCACAGTGATCGGGGTTCTTGCTATGATGATAACCATAAGTGTTCGGATGACACTGATTGCTTTGGTTATTGTTCCGTTAGTTGGTATTATTGTATCTGCTATAATTAAACGTTCACAGGGATACTTTAGAAATCAACAAAAATTCCTTGGTGAGCTTAACGGTATAATCGAAGAAGATTTTGCCGGGCATAATATTATAAAATTATATAATCAGGAATCTAAGTGCATTGATGATTTTAACAAAACAAACGATAAGCTTAGAAAGATGAGCTGGAAGGCCGAATTTATTTCCGGATTGATGATGCCAATAATGCATATAATTTCTAACATCGGATATGTGATTATTTGCGTGGTCGGTGTATTCCTTGCAAGCAGCGGCAGTTTGACCGTCGGTGGCTTACAGGCTTTCTTGCAATACGTAAGGCGCTTTACACAGCCGATTGCTGAAATTGGAACTATTATGAATGAATTGCAGCTCACTGCAGCGGCTTCTGAACGTATCTTTGGACTACTGGAGGAAGATGAAATAATTCATCACAGCACCAAACAAGATGTGCCGGTGGATGACATCAAAGGTGAGGTTGAATTTGCTAACGTAAAATTTGGTTATGATAGTGACAAAATAGTAATAGACGATTTCAGTGCATCAATCGGAGCAGGGGAAAAAGTTGCGATAGTGGGACCTACAGGAGCTGGAAAAACAACCATCGTTAAACTTCTAATGGGTTTCTACGAATTAAATGCGGGCTCAATTTCGATAGATGGGCACAACATTACAGATTTTTCAAAAGAGGATCTCAGAGATGAATTTACTATTGTTTTGCAAGATACGTGGTTGTTTACGGGAACAATCATGGAAAACATAAGGTATGGTAGGCTTGAAGCGACAGATGAAGAGGTCTTTGCAGCGGCTAAAGCTGCACAGGTAGACTATTTTATTAGAACACTGCCAGACGGTTACAACACTGTAATCAATGAGGAAGCTGATAACATTTCTCAGGGTCAAAAGCAACTTTTAACGATAGCAAGAGCGATGCTTGCAAACAGTTCAATACTTATTTTGGATGAGGCTACAAGTTCTGTGGATACTAGAACAGAAATTAGAATTCAGAAAGCGATGGACCATTTAATGCACGACAAGACCAGTTTTGTCATAGCTCATCGTCTATCAACGATTATGGATGCAGATCTAATTCTGGTACTGAAAGATGGAAATGTAATAGAACAGGGCAGTCATAAAGAACTCCTAGAAAAGGGAGGATTTTATTCAGAGATGTTCAACAGCCAATTTTAAATATATATCTTTAAAATTGGCTGTGTATTTTGTAGTAATTATGGTTTTAAGGGATAGGTTATTTCGCAAATTTTGCGGTATAACCTATTTTTTTTCTTTTGCATAGATGGTTACACCTGTACCACCGATTTGATCTTCTTTTTTGATCTCAAAGAGACCGCAATTTTCAACAAAAAGCGAGAATTTCTTATATCCGTAGTTACGAACGTCAAAATCAGGGAAACGCTTCTGTAGTTTATTGCCAAGATCTCCTATGTTCATCCAGCCATCGCCATCAGAATTTTCCTGTACGATATTTTTCATGGCCTTCTTAACTTTCTTTAAACCAACCTTTGAAACGACATTGCTTACAGGCTTATTTGAAACCTCTTCCTCAAAGGATTCAGCTGCAAGTAGGTCGAGATATCTGTAAACAGTACATGCACTTATGAATGCAGGAGGTGTTTTGGTTTCTCCCATTCCTACAACATCAAGGCCAGCTTCTCGGATTCTCGCAGCAAGCCTTGTAAAATCACTATCGCTTGAAACAAGGCAAAAACCGTCTACTTTGCCTGAGTACAGGATATCCATTGCATCAATAATCATAGCCGAGTCTGTAGAATTTTTTCCTGTGGTGTAGCTGTACTGCTGAACTGGAATAATTGAATTCTCGAGCAGAGATTTCTTCCACTTTGTCATCCCTGTTTTTGTCCAATCTCCATAAATCCTTCTGGTAGTAGCGGCCCCGTAGTTAGAAATCTCTTCTAAAATAATGTCAATATATTTTTCTGACACATTGTCTGCATCTATTAAAACTGCATATCTTTTGTCCATTTTTAATTCCTCTTATTTTTCTTTTTTGATTAAGTATGATAGCGTTTCATTTAAACCTTCGTGTTTGATTCTATGAGGGGCATAATGAAATAACATAAATACATAGTGCACTGATGGTCCTATGAGAATAACAAATATGAGCGTGCCAGGTCCTACCATACCGCCAAGAAAATATCCAACTGCTGTCACCGATGCTTCTAAAATAAAACGAGACGCACCTATTGATAATTTGGTGTTTCTAGCGATAGCTACCATGAGAGAATCTCGGGGGCCTGAGCCAAATCCCGCAGAAATGTAAAAATAACTTGCAAAGCCCATAATTATTATGCCAGAAATCAACATGATATATCCTGATATAGGTCCATTAGATGGAGGAATTACTCCATTGTAGAGGAGCAAATCCATAAATATGCCTACTAGAAACATATTAATTATTGAACCCAATCCAATTTTTTCTTTCAAAATAGCCGTGATAATCAGTACAACCACGCCAACTATTATATTTGAAAATCCAATTCTAAATCCCAGTTTGCCTGCAAGTCCAACATGGAAGACATCCCAAGGAGCGAAACCAACCTTAGCCTGTATTGTCAGTGATGCAGCAACACCAAATAAAAAAAGCCCAAATATTAACTTGGCAAATCGCTTTGGAAATTCCTTCCTCAATCTCATCTCCCTTATAATCAAATAAATTAAATTTTAAATTTAAAGTCATCACGTAATGTGATTGACAATCAGCCATGATGATGGGTAATCAGACTGAGATTTTCTTTACCTTTATTATGATAATACAAAATTAGCCTAAATTCAACAGAAGAGATGGCGCAGAATCTCATATCGTATGGATGAATGTCTTGTCTGAATAATAGAATATAGGGTATAATGGAGTAGAAAAGATGATACTTTTGACTTTAATAGCAAACCATTTTGTTGAATTTGAAATATATTTAGGAGGTTTATATGGATCCACGAATTGAAAAATTATCGAATTTATTAGTGAATTACTCATGCAAGGTACAGAAGGGCGAGAAGGTTTTAATCGACTTTGAGGGCGATTCACCGAAACCGCTAATCAGGCAGCTAATCAAGGATGTGTACAAAGCAGGGGGCTACCCTTACTACACGGTCCGAGATGCTGTTTTAGATAGAGAAATTATGCTGGGTTGCCAGGAGCCGCAACTATCAGTTATGAATGATTATAAACTCCACGAGATGAAGCAGATGGATGCTTACATTGCTGTTCGTGCGGGCAATAATACAAGTGAAACAAGCGACGTGCCAGGCGATAAGATGTCACTATATAGCAAAATACTTGATCCAGTAACAGATTATAGAGTAAGCAAAACAAAGTGGGTTGTTTTGAGGTATCCTAATGCTTCAATGGCTCAACTTGCTGGAACAAGCCAAGAAGCCTTTGAGGACTTTTTCTTTAATGTTTGCACACTTGACTATGAGAAAATGAGCAAGGCTATGGATCCGCTTGTAGATTTGATGAACAAAACAGACAAGGTTAGACTTGTTGCACCAGGAACTGATTTGACGTTCAGCATCAAGGGTATTGGTGCTATCAAATGCGACGGTGGGCTCAATATTCCTGACGGAGAGGTTTATTCCGCACCGGTTAAGGATTCAATGAATGGTGTGATTTCTTATAACACTGTGAGCGAGGAGCAGGGCTTTACGTATGAGAACATAGTCTTCCACGTTGAAAACGGAAAGATTGTAAAGGCTGAGGCAAATAATAACGAAAGAATCAATCAGCTTCTTGACACTGATGAAGGAGCAAGATACTTCGGAGAGTTTGCGATTGGCGTAAATCCTTATGTGCTTCATCCTATGAAGGATACGCTCTTTGACGAGAAAATTGCAGGCAGTATTCATTTGACACCGGGTATGTGCTACGATGACGCATACAACGGCAACAAATCAGCTGTTCACTGGGATCTAGTGCTGATTCAGAGACCTGAATACGGCGGCGGAGAGATTTATTTTGATGAAGTGCTGATCAGAAAAGACGGATTGTTTGTAATTCCTGAACTTGAGGGACTAAATCCTGAAAATCTGATGAAATAAGCAGGTAGTGAAGGAGTAAGTAACGAGCATTTGAAGTAATTTAGAGTTATGGTACTCAGTAAATTTATATATTGTTATTTTTTTAAAAGGCAATCATATTAAACGGTTGCCTTTTTATATATTTATAACATTATTAACTGCTATAGTATAAAAGATGTTGATAAAAATGGGGGGTGATATAATTAAAGTATCCAAAATATTGTATGAAGCATAAATGAGGAGAGGAGAAAAAATGAAGTTACTTAAAAAGAAACTATGGATTTGTTTATTAGCTGTTGTTTTGTCAGTTAGTTTTTTAGCAATCCCAAATATATCTCGCGTATACGCAGAAGGCAATCAAGCCCCTGCGCAGGGAGATGAAAACAATAATCTCGAGCCAGTTATATTTCAATTTTTTGTTGAAAAAACTGATTTGGCGAATAAGACAAGTGGTTTTCATACTATAAGCAATAAGACAGATATAAACAATATAATTCCTGGATATGATCTCGAAAAGTTAAAATTTGCAGTTTCCGTTAACGGAGGAGAGGAAAAAATTGTATCTGCCAAGTATGCAGGTGTTACTAATAACAGTGGTTGGATATCAATCGGGAATTATAAGTTAGGAGATAAACTTAAAGTTAGACTTATTACAGAGACTCTTCCAGACACTTACCATTTGATGGAAGGGCAGTATCCTGGAGATGAGTATACAGTATTTGAACTGCCTTCTTTTGAAATTAAAGTAATTCACTTAGATCTTCCTAAAAAGCAGCCAGGTTTAATTACAATTGCTCAACAAATTGTAGCTTTTGATCCTGATGGAAACGCATTTGCAGATGGTAGCAAAGCAATAAAAGAAGAGAGGGTAAGCAAAGATACAACTCTTAATATACCTGAAGGACCTATCAAAGAGGGTTATATTTTCAAGGGCTGGTTCTGCAAAAGAATAAATAGTGAAAAAGGTAGAATTTTAAAACCCGGAATTAAGAAGGGCGCAGTGCAGAAAGATTACTTTATAGGTTGTGAACCTGCTTCAAGTACTTACAATAATCGTGGCTATGGTTACACCATTGCAAAACCGATTTTTGTTAAAGGCGTGAATGTAAATTTCTATAATATTGATAAAAAATTGATAGAAACTCGGTTAATTGAAAAAAACACTAAGGCAAAAAGTATTATAGCACCGACAGTTGCTAATAAGGAATTTGTAAGTTGGTTAGATAAGAATGGCCAGCCATTTGACTTTGAATCAATGGTAACTGAAGATGTAGATTTGTATGCTACATACACAGGGCTACCAATTTTAAAAGTTAAGGATATGTCTGTGACTAAAGGGGATAAAACATTTAACCTTTTAAAGGCTGTTGTTTCAGCAACAGATGCGGAAGATGGCGATCTATATGATAAAGTAATTGTTCTAGATAAAGGTAAATTTGACATCAACAAAACAGGAAAATATGAAATCAAATATGCTGTGAAGGATAAGGATGGGCATCAAGTAGTTGCAACAGCGAAGATTACTGTCAAAGATAAGGCTTTTGTAGGTACGAACAAGAAACAAGGCCCTAGCACAGGAGATGCTGGCATCCTTGCAAGTTTGATGTCTTTAACATTGGTAGTAGGCATATTACTTGTTTTAACTAGAAAAGCTAAGATTAAAGCAATTAAATATTAATTTGCAAATGGTCATTACTACTATAAAAATCTTTTTAGCGTAGAGAGATGCTTCTTGGAAAATCTAGAATAGCGAAACGGTAAATCCACAAGAGTTGATGTTGAAACAACTGGCTTGTAATGAGTAAAGGTATCAAAACTGTATTTGCCGTGATACGCGCCCATTCCGCTATTTCCGATGCCACCAAATGGCAGGTGGTGATTGCTGACATGCATCAAAACATCGTTTATGCATCCGCCACCATATGACACGGAATTCATAAAGCTGTTCGCCTTGTTAATATCTTCAGAAAAGAAGTAACAAGCGAGCGGCTTTTCGATTTTAAGCATATATTTTTGAAGCTTATTCAGATCATCAAAGCTCAATATTGGAAGAATTGGACCGAAAATTTCTCTTTCCATAACCTTGTCGGATAAATCGGCATGGAATATTAAGGAAGGAGAAATTTTTTGATTTTCCTTGTTGCGGGAGCCTCCAATTACAAGGCGCTCTTTGTTAGACAAACAGTCATCGAGCAGATCAGAGAGTCGGTCGAAGTGCTTTTCTGAGATTATTTTAGGATAATCTGGATCGTTTTCAGCATTGCGATAGTTTTCCAGCATTTCACTGAGCATAGCCTTCACAAAATCTTTTTCGACGCTCTTATGCACCCAAACATGGTTGATTGATATGCAAGTTTGGCCTGCATTCAAAAACTTCCCCCACATTATTCTCTTTACGGCGAGTTTAACGTTTGCCTTTGAATCAACTATACAAGGGCATTGGCCGCCAAGCTCAAGGCTTACAGGTGTTAAGTGTTTAGCAGCTTTCGCCATGACATTCCTTGCGGCTTCAGTGCTCCCCGTAAAAAATATATAGTCGTATCGTGGCTCGAGCAATTCATCGTAGTCGATTGCGGGATCAACCGCATAAACCACCTCGGCAGGGAAGTATTTTGTTATAAGGTCTCTTAGAAGTTCTGATGTTTGAACGCTGCTGCGCGAGGTTTTCAAAATGACTGAATTACCAGCGGCAAGGGCTCCGACTAGGGGTGCAAGAGCAAGATTTACAGGGTAGTTCCAGGGCGACAAAATAGCCACGATGCCATACGGTTCGGGTAGAATATAGTTCTTGGATGGGATGTTTGCAGATGTTGGGGGAACTTTGCGAGGTGCCATCCACTTATTTAGGTTTTTTAGGGCGCAGTCAATCTCTTGATAAACAATCGAAATCTCTGTAATAAAGGCTTCGCTCTCTGATTTTGACAAATCGTCATTCAGTGCTTGAATTAGTTTATCCTCATTTTCGGAAACCATGAATTTAAGCGTTTTCAGTGCAGAACGACGGAAATCTTTTTCTAGTGGTACACCACTTCTTTGGAATTTCCTCTGCGAATCAATAATTTTCTGAAGTTTTGAGTCGTGATTTTCTATTACTGTAGATATTCTCATTGCATCAAAGCGGATAGCACTCCGCCCCTCCTCATTTGCTAAATTTTCTTTGTTTTACCCCAAATCCTTATTTTGCTAAAATATCTTTGTATTCAGGTGTTGTTTCGAATTTCTTTACTGCGTATGAACACTGCGGAATGATTTTAACTTTTTCAACTCTAGCGTTTTTAACAACTTCGTCAATCAGTTTGGCAGCAATTCCTTGACCGCCATAATTTTTGTCAACAAAAGTGTGATCGATTGTCCAAGTGTTGTCGGATTCTAGGTAAGTCGTTTCACCGATGTTTTTGTCGCCATCGTATGCAGCGGCCCTGTTTTGTGCGGGCTCAAATATAATTTTTATCATTGGTATCTCCTTTTAGAAAGTATATCTTTGGATATGATAGATACTCCCTATTCATTGACTAGGATTTTAATTATTATATCATAAATGCTGAGGTTATCGAATATTATGTTGCCAATGGTATAAGCAAAATTTATAAATAGATTTTCAAAAACAAACTTGACACAAAATGCAAAGCAGACTATACTAAAAATGCAAAGTATACTTAGCAAAAGGAGATATCATGAAAAATACAGTTTCTGAATTGCGAAAGCAGAAAAAACTTTCACAAGAAGAATTAGCTGAGGCGGTAGGGGTAACAAGGCAAACAATTACTTCTATTGAAACAGGAAAATACATAGCATCATTACCCTTAGCTTTTAAGATAGCAAAATTTTTTGAGTTAAAAATAGAAGATATTTTTAAGATGGAGGATGAATAGGATGATGAAAAATATAGAAGAATATAAAAATGAAATTAAAAAGAGGATTGCTCTATCGATAATTCTTTGTATAGTAGCAATGGTTACAGTCATATTTGTAAATTTTTATTTAAAGCCACTATTCCCAAGCAAACAAAATGTTACAGATTATATAGTTGGGTTTTTTACGGGTTTTGAGTTAGTAACAGTTGGGTTATTAGGCTACTATATAAAAATATATAGTAATGAAAAATTACTAAAAAAATATTTACTAAAAGAAAATGATGAAAGAGAGATTTTGATTAGAATGAAATCGGGGGTAAATATTATTCCTTTGATGTCAATGATTATTGTAATTGCATCATTTGTGGTCGCATATATCAGTTATGAGGCTTTTGTTACAATGATGGTGATTTCTTTCGCTCAGATTTTATGCTCTTGGGTTCTTAAAATTTACTGGCAAAAGAAGATATGATGTAAAACAAAAATGGAATAGAAAAATCATTCCCCAAAAGACAATTAAATAAAAATGTGAAGTTACTTGCCTAAAGAACTATAAAAATTCAACTTTTAATAATAGGCATCAACATTTTTATGAAGTCAACGAATAACTTTGCTCCATAAAATATTATAACAGCACCGCAAACGATGTTGATTATACGCAGTGTTTTGCTTGAGATTTTCGCTTTGAAGAGAGAAACAAAGGTCGACATGCCAAACCACCACAGAAATGAAGCGATGCAAACGCCAGAAATGAAAAGTGTGCCCGCATATCCTGGCATAGAAGCATGAAAGGCGCCAAGCATCATGCTGCCGTCAATAAGAGCCTGAGGGTTGAGCCATGTTACAACGAAGGCTGTTGTCAGGACTTTTGTTATGGGGATATTTACGTTGGTATCGCTATCGATGTTGGTGTTTTTATCAACAAATATTGAAAATCCTATGTAGATGACGATCAGTGAGCCGAGGCAGAGAACCGATAATTTTAGCCATGTTGCTGTTTGCAGAATCGCTCCGACCCCGAAAAAGCAGGCGATGGCAAGGCTAATATCAAATAGAAACACAATAAGTGCAGTAAGCAAAGTCCTTGACCTACGCTGCCTGAGAGCTGTATTTATAACAAAAATATTTTGTGTGCCAATCGGCATGACATAAACGAAGCCTAAAATGAGGCCCTGAATGAAGTTTGACATTCTATTCTCCGTATTTTCTATAATTTTCACAAGTTTCGAAGGTCACGGGATTAATATTCTCATAATATGCATTGAAAGGTGTTTTATAATGACATTTTAACAGTAAATGGCTTGTGAATCAATGATTCTAAGTTTCTTGACATAGATAACAAACTGTGTCAGAATAAAAAATAGGATAAGCGGAAGGACCGAAATCTTACAAACATAGTTTAAGTCTGGTAGAATAAGCTTAGGCGAGTTCTGGGTTCAAATCCCAGTGTGAGGGAATTGGAGATGCAAATGGCATCTCTTTTTTGTATAAGTTCTTTATGTATTAAGTATATTGAAAGATATGGTGCGAAAGGTATAAGAAAATGATGAAATACGAAGAGGCGTTAAAAATAGCAAAAGAACACAAACCTAATATTGACCATTGCTATGAAGATTCTCTAGCTTGGATATTTACAAGCAAAGAAGATGAACACACAATCGGGGGTGATAGCCCAGTTGTTGTTTTGAAAGAAACAGGAAAAGCTCTAAACATGCCTGATTATGCATTTGAATATTTTGGAGCTAAAGATATTGGTGACTGGGATTTATAAAAATAATTTATGTAACGATAATGCACAGTAGTAGTGCAATAATTTGAGGAAACAGGTAGAATATGCTAAAATTTATAGGAAGGCAAGTTATAGTTTAGGAGGAGAACGCCATGATAGTGGAGGCTCCGGTGAGTCAAATCCGGGTGCTTGCCTTTTTAGCCAGATTTAAGGGAAAAACAACTGTAGTGTAGTCGGGCAGCACGCCGTGATAGCGGAAGTCCACGTTCAAATCGTGGCGTTTGCTTTTCCATTCAACTTAAATACTGGCTTCTTCTTCAGAAAATTGTAAAAATTATATTGTTAAAATACATAATGGCGGAATAGCAAAATTTAAGAGAAGATGCTATCATTGGATATGAAGAGCAAAATAAACATTCAAAATATGCTTGGAGGAAGACCTTTGAGTTAGAATGAAGGTGAAAGCATGGAAAAAGAAAAAGTCCCTCAAAAAGTGAAATACTTAGGTGGAGAATGGGAAGGGGAACTCAGTGTAATTAAAGGAAAGACATATAAATGCTTAGGTATAGAAGACGGTTGGTACAGAATAATAGACGAAGAAGATGAAGATTACTTATATCCTGCAAGAGAGTTTGAAGCCGTAGAATAATACATTAAAGGAATATTATGGCACGAGATGATTTCAACGTAATTTGCAGTGAGAGGCTTAAAGTATACATAGGTGTTATTTTGCAACCTTATTGTTCTATAAGACAAAGATGGACCATAAAAAAACAAAAGGGAGACTCTTCTAATAATTGCAATTAAAAACTGGAGGAAATAAAAATGAAAACTATAAGAGAGGCAAGGATTGCAGCGGGGCTTACTCAAGCTAAAATGCATGAGTTGATGGACATACCAGTAAGGACAATTCAGGAATGGGAAGGTGGTAGAAGAATACCACCAGCATATGTTGAGAGGCTAGTTATTGCCGAACTTGAACGCATAAAGGATAAAAGCAAATAATTTATGCCTAAATTAGATTCACTTGTACCACACTTTGGGGGCATTTCGGGAAGTTTCGGGAACTTTTCGAGCATAATTTTTGGGAGAAAAAGAGAAAAGAAAAACCCGGCTAAGCGGACAAAAAGAGTTGGTAATTAGGTTTACGGGTCCTTTTACCAAAGTCGAAAATCATCCCGTAATTTCAAGTAGTAAACTACTACCTATGTCAAGGACACTCAAGTGAATTTTTACGTGGTCCATAAT
>ERZ1673752.3390-NODE-3390-length-15417-cov-11.347741_pt1 | contig 15417 bp, 17 predicted proteins | sample MGYA00580195_ERZ1673752 | MGnify/ENA primary metagenome ERZ1673752 (study PRJEB41218, sample SAMN15661744) | gut metagenome | host: Homo sapiens | place: Canada: London | collected 2015-08-20/2019-03-30 | study: EMG produced TPA metagenomics assembly of...
GTACGACTCCAAGAAGACCGGCGGCGTCACCATCAGCCACCTGCGCTTCGGCGACAAGCCCATCAAGAGCCCGTACTACATCAACAAGGCTGACTTCGTTGCCTGCCACAACCCGTCCTACATCACGAAGGGCTTCCCCATCGTGCGTGACGTCAAGCCGGGCGGCGTGTTCATGATCAACTGTCAGTGGACGCCGGAAGAGCTGGCGCATCATCTCGATGCCGCTTCCAAGCGCTACATTGCCAAGAACAACATCCAGCTCTACACCATCAACGCGATCGATCTGGCGCAGTCCATCGGCATGGGCAAGCGCACCAACACCATCCTTCAGTCCGCATTCTTCTCTCTGGCCAAGGTCCTGCCGGAAGAGGACGCCATCAAGTACATGAAGGAAAAGGCAACGCAGTCCTACTCCAAGAAGGGCATGGACGTCGTCGAGATGAACCACAAGGCCATCGACGCCGGCGCTACCGCTTATGTGAAGATCGACGTTCCCGCCGAGTGGGCAACCGCAGAAGACGTCGTTGTCGACCACAACCTCGAGGGCAAGCCCGAGCTTGTCAAGCAGGTCAAGAACATCCTCTTCCCGGTCGACAAGATGGACGGAGATTCCCTGCCGGTCTCCACGTTCCTGGATCACGTCGACGGCCAGTTCGAGCTGGGCGCTGCCGCTTATGAGAAGCGCGGCGTTGCCGTTGCGGTTCCGGAATGGGATTCCAAGAAGTGCATCCAGTGCGGCAACTGCGCTTACGTCTGCCCGCACGCTACCATCCGCACGGTCGCTCTGACCGATGAGGAAGCCAAGAACGCACCCGCAGCTGCCAAGATCGTCCCGGTCAAGGCCGGCAAGGGCAAGGGCGTTTATCAGTTCACCATGGCCATCTCTCCGCTCGACTGCATGGGCTGCGGCGTCTGCGTCGGCGCTTGCCCCGAGAAGGTACAGGCCATCAAGATGGTCCCGCAGGAGACCCAGCTGGATCAGCAGGAAGTCTTCGATTACTGCGTGGCCAAGGTCGCAGACAAGAAGGAGCTCCAGACGCCCGACGTCAAGGGCAGCCAGTTCCGCAAGCCGCTGCTTGAGTTCTCCGGCTCCTGCGCAGGCTGCGCCGAGACCAGCTACGCGCGTCTCGTCACTCAGCTGTTCGGCGACAAGATGTATATCTCCAACGCCACCGGCTGCTCCTCCATCTGGGGCAACCCGGGCGCTACCAACCCGTACTGCACGAACGCCGAAGGCCACGGCCCGGCATGGTGCAACTCCCTGTTCGAGGACAACGCGGAGCACGGCTTCGGCATGTACCTCGGCCAGAAGGCCATCCGTGACAGCCTGATCGAGAAGACCAAGGCCCTGATCGCGGTCGAGTGGACGAACGCCGACCTCAAGGCTGCCGCGCAGAAGTACCTCGACACCGTCAACGATCTCGAAGCCAACGCAGAAGCCACCAAGGCTTATGTCGCTGCTCTGGAAGAGAACGTTGCGACCGTCGATGAGCTGGCTGCCAACGAGAAGTTCGCAGCACACGCTGCCGAGCTGAAGGCCAAGGGCGAGAAGTACTGCGACTGCGATGCCTGCGCACTGGGCGCGGACATCCTCTCCAAGAAGGATTACCTCAGCAAGAAGTCCGTCTGGATCTTCGGCGGCGACGGCTGGGCATACGACATCGGCTTCGGCGGCGTTGACCATGTCCTCGCTTCCGGTGAAGACGTCAACATCTTCGTCTTCGATACCGAGGTCTACTCCAACACCGGCGGACAGGCTTCCAAGGCTTCCAACATTGGTCAGGTCGCACAGTTTGCGGCTGCCGGTAAGGAGACCAAGTCCAAGTCTCTCGCTGAGATCGCAATGAGCTACGGCTACGTCTACGTTGCACAGGTCGCCATGGGCGCCAATGCCGCGCAGACCCTCAAGGCCATTCAGGAAGCGGAAGCTTACCACGGCCCGTCGCTCATCATCGGCTATGCACCGTGCGAGATGCACTCCATCAAGGGCGGCATGCAGAACTGCCAGAAGGAAATGAAGAAGGCTGTTGACTGCGGTTACTGGAACATGTTCCGCTTCAACCCGGCTGCCGAGAAGAAGTTCACGCTGGACTCCAAGGCGCCCGCCGGCGGTTATCAGGAGTTCCTGATGAACGAGGCCCGTTACAGCCGTCTGACCCGCGAGTTCCCGGAGCGTGCGACCGTTCTGTTCGCAAAGAACGAGGAGAACGCCAAGGAGCGCTACGAGCACCTGCTCAAGCTGGTCGACATGTACGACAAATAATTAACTCCTATCATGCAGAAGGGGCGGCATCGTATGATGCCGTCCCCTTTTTCGTATAATCTCCGCGGTTTCTGCAAAGGCTGTCTCTGAGGTGAGTGTTATGAAAAACGAGGAGACCTTCCGCTATGATCCCACGCCGATGAACCATGAATTTCCCGGCCAGCCGGACGACTGCTTTGACATGGTCAACCAGTACGGCACGTACAACATCCAGAAGACCGCCGACACGGATAACCTCTACCCTGCCATCGCGCAGGGCATGCCGAAGGTCGGCCACTTCGCCCGGAAGAGCAAAGCCATGTACGATCTGACGGACCAGAAACCAAAAAAGCGCAGATAAAAACCGGCGGAACACCTTGTGTTCCGCCGGTTCGCTTATTCCCATGTTTCCCACACGTCCGGGCAATAGCCCACGGTGGCCTGCCGGCCGTTGCGGACGATGGGGGTCTTCATGAGCTCGGGGTGGTCGAAGAGTTTGTCCTCTTTGGCTCGCTTGTCGTCGGTGTAGCGCATGAGGTCGATCTCCGGGCTTTTGATGCTCCAGTCGATCAGGTTCTCCACGCCGCCGACGGCGCGCAGGACGCTGTCAAATTCGCCGCCGGACAGTCCAAAGCGGAGCAGGTCGATCTGCTGCACCTTGATACGGCGCTCCTTGAACCAGCGCTCGGCCTTTTTCGTGTCAAAGCACTTCTTTTTCCCAAAGATCTGAATGTTCATGTTATTCCTCCAGCATGGCGGCGGCTTCCGCTTCCGTGTCGGCGGAAAACAGGAACTTCCCGCCCGCGGTGTAGACCTCTACGTGACCTCTGACATAACGCATTCTGTATTCCATGACACAGTCCCCTTTCGGTTTTCTGTGTACAGGATATCATGTCAGCTGTCCGATAATCCGGACTTATTTACATTAATACCAGGACTCTTCGCTCTGCCAGCGGGCTGTGACGGTCAGGTTCTGCAGGACGGTCATGCCCGCGGTCAGCTCCTCGCCGTCCGAAGTGTACCAGCCGGAAAATACGTCGCCGTCGCTGCAGTCCGCGGTGAAGAACGGGTCGTAGGTACTGCCGGTCTCATAGAACGCGATATCGCACTCGCAGCTGCCCTTGTCGGCGTTGAATTTCACCCAGCAGAAGCCGCTGTCGGAGCCGGAATAATCGCCGTACAGGAAGACGTTGATCTCCGCGATGCGGCGGGAGACGAGGCCGTCATGGATGCTGGTCACGCCGTTTTCCTTGACGTGGCACCAGATGCCGATGGCCGAAGCGATCTCGTTATTCGTGTAATTGCCGGACTGCAGGAGGTTCGACAGGCGTGTGTTCTTCATCCAGCCGGAGCCGATATTGTAGGTCAGGCTGATGAGGGCGTCGTACTGGTTATCCGTCAGGGTCAGGCTGCTCTCCTGCAGGAACTTGTCCAGCGAGGTCTCGAATTTCTGCAGCATCTGGCGCAGCAGGATATCCGCCTGCGCCTCGGTGATGCCGTTGGGGTATTCGTCCTTCGTGCAGGCGCTGCCGTAGCCGATGGAATACTGGGCATAGTCCCAATACGCCGTGGCGCGGAAGCCTTCCTTCTGCTTGAGCAGGGCGATCAGCTGTTCGCTGGTGCGGAGCTGGATGTCCTCCGGCGTGAGGTCCGGGTCAACCGGCTGCACGGGCTCGCGGCTGTTGTAAATTCTATGTACGATGGCGGCGATCTCCGCGCGCGTCACGGACGCGCCGGGGCGGAACGTCCCGTCCGGATAGCCGTCGACGATCCCGGCGGTGTAAAGCGCCTCGACATAGCTGCTGTCGGTATCCGTAAACGTACCGGTGACGCCGTCCGCCGTCAGGCCGAGGGCGTTGGCTGCCAGCTTGGCGACAAGGCCGCGCGTCATGGGCACGTCCAGATCGGAAATATCCTCATAGCGCGTCAGAAAGCCCTGATCGATGGCGAAATTCAGATAGCCTCTCGCCCAGTGAGAAGACACCTGCTCCGGCTCGGGATAGCCGGAGGCCAGCAGGATCATCTTAAGCGCCTCGCCGGTGGTGACGTTTTTGGACGGACGGTAGGTTCCGTCTGGATAGCCGCCGATGACGCCGGAGTCTGTCAGCGCCATCACGTCCTCATAAAACCAGCTTTCATACGGGACGTCGGAAAACAGCTCCCCTTCCGCGCGGACAAGCAGGGTGCCTGTCAGCAGGATCAAACATGCCGTGAGGATCCACAGAAGCCTTCGCATTCCGGATCTCATACCGTCACGCTCCTTTCGAATCTTGAATCACACGTATTGTATCAGATTTGATTACAAATTGCAACCTTTTTGATACAGCGCGCCCTTTTCACCGCTCCAGCCAGTCCAGAATGTCCTGATAGACCTCGGCCTTGTTGCGCTCGTTGAGCATTTCGTGGCGGCCGTCCGGATAGAGCTTGATGGTGATGTCCTTCATACCGCTGCGCTTGAATGCGTCGATGCAGCGCAGGACGCCCTTGGCCATATTGCCGACGGGATCCTTGCAGCCGGAGACGAAGAGGACAGGCAGCTGCTTGTTCATCTTGTCCAGATTCTCGGTCTGCTCGTTCATGCGCACGCCGGTCAGCAGGTCGCGCGCAAGACCGACCGTTGCGTCAAAGCCGCAGTAGGGGTCGGCGTCGTAGGCCGCGACGACGGCTTCGTCGGAGCAGATCCACGCGTTCGGCGACGTGACCGGCGCGAACGCGCGGTTATAGCTGCCGAACATCAGCTTGGTGACCAGCGGGCTGACGTTCGTCTCGCCGACGCGCTTTTCTTCCATCCGGCACACGAGAAGACCGAGGCGGACCTTCATGGGATCCTCCCAGCCGGTGCCGGAGATGACGGCCTTATCCGCGGCGTCCGGGTAGGTATACAGATACGTCCGCAGCAGGAACGAGCCCATGCTGTGACCGAGGAAGTAATACGGAAGCTCCGGATACCGCTTCTGCAGTTCGTCGTGCAGGCGCTTCTCATCCTCCACGGCCGACAGCCAGCCGCCGGAGAAATAGCCCTTGACGCCGTCGCCGATGGAGCCGCCGTGGCCCATGTGATCATCCGCGGCGACAACGTAGCCGTGGGCGGTCAGGAAGTTTGCAAAATCATCATAGCGGGCGATATGCTCCGCGATGCCGTGGATGAGCTGCACCACAGCTTTGGGCTGTGTGTCCGGCTTCCAGACGGCGCAGTGCAGGCGGCCGCCGCCGCAGGAATCGATAAAAAATTCTTCCATGAGAGGTTCTCCTTTCAATAAGTCCGGTTTATTGTACTATGTTTCCTGTATGATGGCCGCAGAAAGCAAAAGGAGGCCATCATCATGCGTACTGATTCTGTGATCGAGCTGTATCCCTATCTGCAGCGTTCCCACGAAGTATCCGTTCCATCCGCGGTAGTCCGCGGGGATTTCTGGCGCACGGAGCGCCGCTGCCGCCGGATCGTGGCCGGTGTGGAGGCGGCTGTGACCGTCTGCATCGGGGCAGGCTTTCTGGTGTGTCTGGGGCTGGTCATCAGCATGCTGTGAGGCCTCAGACCCGCTCGATCGTGCCGTCGGTGTGCAGGAGGTATTCTGCGCAGGGCGTGCAGCCTGCAAGCGCGCAGCTGCTGCCGTCCGCGCCCAGCATCTCAAAGACGATCGCGTCGCCTGGACGGATCTCCGGCAGCACCTGCCGGAGGATTGTGCCGGACTGCACCGGCCCGCAGGCCGTCAGCTGCTGCAGCAGCGTGCGCCGGTTTTCGGCCAGCGGCACATGGGCGGCGTGATACGCGCCGCTTTTGGCAAGGCGCAGGCACTGCGCCTGCTGCACGTCGAGAAGCACGAGCGGCGGCGTCATCGGCTTGACGGCTGCCGCGCGGGTGATCAGAACGCCGCTGGCTGCGGCGAGATACCGCCCCGGGCTCATCCGCAGCTGCATGCCGCGAAGCGGCTCCGGCAGTGTGTCCCAGATCCTGCGGAGCGCCTGTGCGCAGTCCGCCATATCGGGAGCCGGATAGCCCGGCCGGTAGCTGACGCCGAAACCTCCGCCAAGGTCGATAGAAGCGGCTGCAATGCCGGTCTCGTGCAGAAGTTCGGCGGCGCAGGCCGCGAGCGTCTGCGCGATCGCGGGATAGAGCCGCGCGTCCATGCACAGGTCGGCAATCTGCATACCAAGCCCCAGTTCCTTTGTCCCATAGCTGCACAGGCGGCGCGCCGTTTGGATGAGTGCGGGCAGGTCCATGCCGGAGATCAGCTCCGGGAGGCCTGTGACCGTGCGGCCATCATAGCGCAATGGGCCATCCGGCCGCAGCAGGAGGATCGCCCGCTCCGGCGGACAGTCCGGCAGCACGTGGATATCGTCCAGCACGAAGATCGCGCCAAGCTCCCGCGCCAGCCGCTCCGCTTCTGCGTCCGGCAGGCCGGGCAGATACCGCAGACGGCTGCCGGAGAAGCCGCAGCGGGCGGCCAGACGAAGCTCTGCCGCGTCCCGGCACACCAGACCGTATCCGGCACTGCGCAGCAGGCGCAGGACGGCCGGATTGCGGTTCATCCGCACCGGGAACGACGGAAGAAAGCCCGGCGTCCATGCGAAATACGCGAAAAGAGCCCGCGCGGTCTGCACAAGACTCTTTTCATCATACAGAAACAGCGGTGTGGGCGTCCGGCTCAAAAACGCCGCCAGCTTTCTGGCGGGCAGGAATGCGGACGCCGCGTCCAGCTCCTTCACCGTCTGTTCACTTCTCTTTCCGGTTATTTTCGTAGAGGATCGCGAGGCCCTTCAGCAGAAGGTCGCGGTCATAGGCGATCTCGTGGCGGCACATCGGCAGGACAAAGCGCGCAATGCCGCCGGTGGCGACGACGGTCGCCGGTTCGCCCAGCTCCTCTTCCATGCGGGCGATCATCCCGTCGACCATGCAGGCCGAGCCGAGCATGACGCCGCTGCGCATGGCGTCTACGGTGTTCTTTGCAATGGCGCGCTTCGGCGCTTCGAGGCTGATGGCGGGCAGCTGTGCCGTGCGCGTGCTGAGCGATTCCGCCGAGAGCTTCGGGCCGGGGCTGATGCAGCCGCCGACGTAGGTGCCGGTCTTGTCGATCGCGGTCATGGTGGTCGCCGTGCCCATGTCGACGATGATGAGGGGCGGCGTGAAGCGGCTGAGCGCCGCGACGGCGGCGACAATGAGGTCACTGCCGATCTGCGCCGGGTTTTCCATCTGGATATTGAGGCCCGTTTTGATGCCGGGGCCGACAACGAGCGGCGTCTTGCCGGTCAGCTTGCGCACGGCGGCCTTACAGGAATTGAGTACCGGCGGCACGACGGACGAGATGATCACGCCCTCGATGGCCGGAAGCTCCACCTCGTACAGGTTCAGGAGGTTCTTCAGCTCGACGCAGTACTGGTCGGACGTTTTCAGAAGATCTGTCGCCATGCGCGCTTCGACGAGAATGCGCGTGCCATCCATACAGCCGAGAACGATGTTGGTATTGCCGATATCGATCGCTAAAATCATGGTATTCCTCCCATGTTATTGTTCTGTTTTCAGTTGGCAGGAAAATTTCCCGTTTTCCAGCTCCACGACCGCGTAGCTGCTGCGGCCAAAGCGGCCTGCCGCGCCGGGGTTCAGGAGGGTGACGCCGTTCCGCTCTTCCAGCAGCGCCTGATGGGTATGGCCAAAGAGCGCGAGCTGCGCGCCCATGTCCTTTGCCGCGGCAGCGAGCGTATCCAGCCCGGACTTGACGCCGAACAGGTGGCCGTGCGTCAGGAAGATGCGCACGCCCGCAAGCTCCAGCAGAAGAGACTGCCGTGCCGCGGGCTCATAATCGCAGTTGCCGGGGACATAAAAGAACTCCGGCTCCTGAAAGGCGAAGGACAGATCCTCCGCGTCGGACAGATGATCGCCCAGATGCGCAACGGCGTCGGGCGATTCGGTTTCAATTGCCTCATACGCAAAGCCGAGGCTCCGGTGCGTATCCGACAAAACAAGCAGCTTCATGTGGTTCACCTTCTGCGCGGTGCGCGCATATACTGTCTGTGAAAGAATCCTGAAATGGGGTGGCATGCTATGAACGCTTCATCTCCGGGCCAGACGCCCGTCTCTGAGCAGCAGCTCCGCCGTCTGCTCGGCTCCGACGCCGGGCAGCAGCTGCTGCGGCTTCTCGCGTCCGGCGGCGCAGACCGGCTGCGTCAGGCGGCAGCCGCGGCCAAAGCAGGCGATCAGGCGCAGGCGTATGCGCTCCTGCAGCCCGTTCTGGAAACAGATCAGGCGCAAGCGCTGCTGCGGCAGCTCCATGGATGAGCTGGAGCGCGCGCTGCGCGCCGTCTTATCCGATCCGGGGCAAATGGAGCAGCTGCGGTCGCTGGCAGGGTCTCTGGGGCTTTCGCCGCCGGAGGAGGCGCCGCCGGTGCCCGAAGCACCGGCTGAACAGCCGTCCGCGCCCGTCTTCGCCGCGCAGCCGCCATCGCCGCCGGAGCCTGCGGCGGCGCTTCTGCGGCAGGCCGGACGGATGGACAAACGGCAGGAAAATCTGCTGCTCGCCATCAAGCCCTTTCTGCGCAAGGACCGGCAGGAAAAGGTCGAACGTGCGCTGCACGCGGCAAGGCTGGCGAGCCTTGCCAGTCTGGCGCTCAAATCCCGGCAGGAGCCGCCCGGAGCAAAGGAGAGGCCATGATGTATAACCGCTATGTGCCGGACGCCGCAGGCGTCTACCGTCAGACCACCGTGGAGACTGTGCCGGATGTGCCGGACGCGCCGCAGCCCCCTTTGCCGCCGCCCGCGTGTCCCGTGCCTCCGCCTCCGCCGCCTGCTCCGGCGGCGGAACCGGTTCGCAGATCGCTGTCCGGTCTTCTCGAGCGGTTTCTGCCGCGCGGGATGGATACGGGCGATCTGCTGGTGTTATTGATTCTGATCCTGCTCGCCGTGGACGGCGAGGAAGAGGATTCGCTGTCTGTGATCCTGACGATCGCGGCGTTTCTGCTGTCGTGATCAGGCGAACGGCGCGGTGCCGTCCGGCAGGACGAAGACGTCCTCGAACGCCTCGTCTCCGGCGGCAAGGATCTCAAGGCCGGTCTGCAGGGCGTCATAAACGGTCTCGTCCTGCAGCTTCACGATGCCCTCGGTCAGAAGACCGTAATCGAGGCTGATCCAGTATTCCCGGCGGACGGTATCCTCCTCCGCGGCGACGAAGATCTGCTGGCCGGAGTCGTAGCGGTCGTCGGTGATGAACTCGCCGTCCGTGATGCTCTGCGGAGAAAGCGCGTCGATCTGCTCATAGGTCGGGATGCCGATCAGCTCGTCCATCGTCAGATTCTCCGACGCGGGCAGCTGCCGCACCGCTGGATCGGACGCATACCAGACATAGCGCGTCTGGCCGTCCGTCAGGATGTGCCTTTCCCGGCTGCCGGTGCGCAGGACCGCGCAGATCAGGTTGTCCGACACCCACAGCTCGGCCTCGTTGTCCTGCCCGACGCCGTTCAGGCGGCGGGTGATGGTGTAGGTCTGGTGGTAATACTGCGGGCGGTGCAGACTGCGCACGATGCTCTGGACATTGTCCCGCGTAACCTCCAGCAGCGCAGCCTCCGGCTGGTCAGGCGGCTGCTCGCCGGTCTGCGCGCTCTGCGCGGCGTCCGGCAGGACGATGGAGTCGCGCTGGTTCTGCCGGATATTCCCGATAAACAGCCCCGCAACCAGGCCGATGACGACAAGCGTCGCCAGCACAAACAGCAGGAGCGTGCGCATATTTTTCCGGTTCTGCTCCGTCGTCCGTCACCGTCCTTTCCGGAAGCATTGTCGTGTAATTATGCCATAAAATCCGCAGGCTTCTGCTCCGTGCGGCCGAAGTGCCACAGGATCGCCTGCACGATGCGTTCGCTTGCGTGGCCGTCGCCGTAGGGGTTGACGGCCTTTGCCATGCCCGCGTAGGCCGCCGGATCGTCCAGCAGCTCGTTCGCGAGCTTTACAATTTCATCTTTTTCCACGCCCGCAAGCTTCGCCGTCCCGGCAGCGATAGCCTCGGGGCGTTCGGTCTCGCGGCGCATGACGAGGACAGGCTTGCCGAGAGCAGGTGCTTCCTCCTGCAGGCCGCCGGAATCCGTCATGACCATGTAGCAGCGGGCGATGAGGTTGTGCATTTCCTCCACGTCCACGGGGTCGATCAGATGGATCCGGTCGCGCCCGCCGAGCAGCGGGAAGACGCAGTCGCGCACAGCGGGGCTGAGGTGGACGGGATAGACGACCTCCACATCGGGGTGCGTCTCCACGACCTCTAAAATAGCGTGCATGATGTCTTCCATGGGCTTGCCGTAATTCTCCCGCCGGTGGCAGGTGACGGCGATGATGCGCCGGTTCTTGAAATCCAGCTCGTTGAGCAGCGCCGTCGGGAAGGTGAAATCGTCCTTCACCGTATAGCGCATGGCGTCGATGGCGGTGTTGCCGGTGATGAAGATATCGCCCATGATGGACTCGCGGCGGAGATTGTCCGCGTTGGCCTTTGTCGGGGAGAAATGCAGGTCGGCGATATCGCCAACGAGCGTGCGGTTCATCTCCTCCGGGAAGGGCGAATATTTATCCCACGTGCGAAGCCCGGCTTCGACGTGGCCGACCTTGACCTGATGGTAAAACGCGGCGAGCGCACCGGCAAACGTGGTGGACGTGTCGCCGTGGACGAGGACAAGGTCGGGCTTGACGGTATCAAGCACCTCGTCCATGCCAAGGAGCGTCTTCGTCGTGATGGTGGAGAGCGTCTGGCGCTTTTCCATGATATGAAGATCATAGTCGCCCGTCAGATGGAAGATCTCCATGACGGAATCGAGCATTTCCCGGTGCTGACCGGTCAGGCAGACGACGCTTTCGATCTGGTCGTTTGCCTGCAGCGCCTTGACAAGAGGCGCCATTTTGATGGCCTCCGGCCGGGTGCCGAAGACGGACATGACTTTCAGCTTATTCATGCGGTTCCTCCTGTTTTTCCTGTTCTGGGGATTCCTCCGGTGCGTCCTCGTCCGGGTCGCGCTTCGCGAAAATGACCTTGAAGCCGATGGCGCTGACCACGAAAATGGCCGCGATCAGGATGAGCGCCTTCAGTTCGCCCGACGACGTCAGCAGCACGGCGGCAAGGCCCAGAATGCCGGAGAGCATATAGGCGATGGCCACGGACTGCTTCTGCGAGAAGCCCATGTCGATGAGACGGTGGTGGAAATGGCCGCGGTCGGCCTTCATGGGGTTCTGTCCCTTCGCCACACGGCGCAGGAAGGCAAAGCAGATATCAAAGATCGGAATGCCGAGGATCAGAAACGGCACGGCGAAGGAGATGATCGCGTACATTTTGAAAAGCCCCGTGATGGAGAGCGTCGCGAGCATGTAGCCGAGGAAGGTCGAGCCGGTGTCGCCCATGAAGATCTTGGCAGGGTTCATGTTGTACGGAATGAAGCCGAGGCACGCGCCGAAGAGCGCGCAGAGGATGATGGCGATATTGATCTCCTTGACCATCAGGGCAATGACGATCAGCGAGGCCGCCGAGATGGCGGACACGCCAACGGCGAGGCCGTCGAGGCCGTCAATGAAGTTGACGGCGTTGGTGATGGCGACGATCCAGATGATCGTCACCGGGATGGTCAGCCAGCCGAGGTTCAGATACGTCGCCTCGGAGAAGACGTTCGGGTTGGAGACAAACTGGATGGTGCAGCCGTGCCACGCCGCGACGCCGGCCGCGGCGATCTGGACGAACAGCTTCGGCAGCGCCTTGAGCGCCATGATATCGTCCAGCACGCCGAGGATCACGATCATGACCGCGCCGAGAAGAATGCCCTGCAGCTGCCGGTCAATATCGGCGAAGACGAGCACGGACAGCAGAAACGCGAGGAAGATCGCGAGGCCGCCCATGCGCGGGATCGGCACCTTGTGCATGCGGCGGTTATCCTTCGGCACATCGATCGCGCCGACCTTGCAGGCCAGCGCCTTCACCATCGGCGTAGCCGCAAACGAAACGGCTGCGGCCACGGCCATCGCCAGCAGCATATAAACGACTTGTTTTGTTGTCATAAAATGAAAACCTCACTGTGATGCGGAGCGCTGCCGGAACATGGCAGTGCTCAATGCCTTCCCCTCCGGGGAAGGTGGCGCGAAGCGAAAACGGAGAGGGTAAATGCTGCAAAACCCTCTCAGTCACTTGCGGTGACAGCTCTCCCAGAGGGAGAGCCAAGGGTCCTCTCTTGCCTCTCCCCTTGGGAGAGGTGGCTGAGCGAAGCGAGGACGGAGAGGGTATACGCTGCAAAACCCTCTCAGTCACCTGCGGTGACAGCTCTCCCAGAGGGAGAGCCAAGGGTCCTCTCAGTCATCTGCGGCGACAGCTCTCCCGGAGGGAGAGCCGTTTTGGGGCCTTATCTCGCGACGAAGCCGACCTTTTTGTAGACCTTGCGGAGGGTCTTGTTGGCGAGATAGGAGGCGCGCTCGGCGCCCTCTTTGTAGATGCTCTCAAGATAGGTCTTGTCGCCCAGCAGCTGCTCGGTCTTTTCGCGGATGGGGCGGACAAGCTCCACGACGGCTTCGCCGACGGCGGGCTTGAAGACGCCGTAGCCCTGCTCGGCAAACTCGACCTCGGCTTCGCCGATCGACTTGCCGGTGGCGGCGCAGTAGATGGTCAGAAGGTTGGAGATGCCGGGCTTATTGTCCTTATCGAAGCGGACAGCCGTCTCGCAGTCAGTGACGGCGCGCTTGAACTTTCGCATGATGTCCTCCGGCTTGTCCATGAGGAAGACGCAGCCGTCAGGGTCGGACTTGGACATTTTATTTTCGGGGTTGCCGAGGCTCATGATGCGCGCGCCCATCTTGGGGATGAACGCTTCGGGAAGCTTGAAGGTGTCGGGGAAGGAATTGTTGAAGCGCGCACCGATGTCGCGGCAAAGCTCGACATGCTGGCGCTGATCCTCGCCGACAGGGACAAGGTCGGTCTGATAGAGCAGGATATCGGCGGCCATGAGCACCGGGTAGGTAAAGAGGCCGGCCGTGATGTTGTCCGCATGCTGCTGCGACTTCATCTTGAACTGCGTCATGCGGGACAGCTCGCCGAACTGCGTGTAGCAGCCCAGCACCCAGGAAAGTTCCGCGTGCTGCGGCACGTGGGACTGGATGAACATGATATTCTTCTTCGGGTCAAGGCCGCAGGCGATATACTGTGCGAGCTGCTCAAGGCTTCTGCGGCGCAGATCAGCCGGTACCTGCCGGACGGTAATGGCGTGCATATCGACGATGCAATAGACGCACTCATATTCGTCCTGCAGCGCGACCCAGTTTTTGATGGCTCCCATATAGGAACCGAGCGTCAGATCGCCGCTGGGCTGGATGCCGGAAAAGATACGTTTTTTTTCGTCCATGATACGTCCTTCTTTCTGTTTTACATAGTTGTGAGTATCATACCACAAACGGTTACAATCCGCAATCAATGATTGACTGTTTCTGAAAAAAACTATATAATGTTCACACTGTATTTATATTTATTGGAGGACAGTCATCATGGATTTTTTTGAGCAGATGGAAGCGCGCATCCCGCACGGTGAGGTCCGCACCCGCTTTGCTCCCAGCCCCACGGGCTATATGCATGTCGGCAATCTGCGCACGGCGCTTTATACGTGGCTGATCGCGCGCCACGCAAACGGCAAGTTCATTCTCCGCATCGAGGACACCGATCAGGGCCGTCTGGTCGAGGGCGCGGTCGACGTCATCTACAAGACGATGGCCGAATGCGGGCTTGACCACGACGAAGGCCCCGACGTCGGCGGCCCCGTCGGCCCGTATATCCAGTCCGAGCGGCGCGATCTGTTCGGCAAGTACGCGAAGCTCCTGTGCGAAAAGGGCGGCGCGTATTACTGCTTCTGCCAGAAATCGGACGAGGAAGAGGACGCCGCGGAGCCGGGCCAGATCAAAAAGCACGTCTGCGCCTGCCGCGATCTGCCGCTGGAAGAGGCAAAAAAGCGCGTCGAGGCCGGTGAGCCGTTCGTCATCCGCCAGCGCATCCCGCATGAAGGCTCGACCACGTTCCACGACGCGTCCTTCGGCGATATCACGGTGGAAAACAAGGAACTGGAGGATCAGGTGCTTCTGAAGTCCGACGGTCTGCCGACCTACAACTTTGCAAACGTCGTCGACGATCATCTGATGGGCATCACGCATGTCGTGCGCGGCAGCGAGTATCTGTCCTCCGCGCCGAAATACAATCTGCTGTACGAGGCGTTCGGCTGGGAGATCCCGACGTATGTCCACTGCTCCCCTGTCATGCGCGACGCGCAGCACAAGATGTCCAAGCGAAACGGCGACCCGAGCTATGAGGATCTCATCCGCGAGGGCTATCTGACCGATGCCGTCCTCAACTACGTGGCGCTGCTGGGCTGGAGCCCGAAGGGCGAAAATGCGGAGCGCGAGTTCTTCACGCTGCAGGAGCTGGCGGAGATCTTTGATATCTCCGGCATTTCCAAGTCCCCGGCTGTCTTTGATCTGGGCAAGCTGCGCTGGATGAACGCGGAATATATGAAAAAGCTCAGCCCCGAGGCGTTCTATGCCAAGGCTGAGCCGGTTCTGAAGTCCGTTATCCACGATCCTGCGATCGATCTGCGCGCCGTCGCCGCGCTGGTGCAGCCGCGCTGCGAGATTCTGTCCGACCTGCCGGAGCGCGTCGACTTCATCGACAAGCTGCCGGACTATTCGACCGAGCTTTACATCCACAAAAAGTCCAAGACGACGCCGGAAAACAGTCTCACCTCCCTGCAGGCCGTTCTGCCGGTGCTGGAAGGGCTGGAGACGTGGACGAACGAGAGCCTCTACGAAGCGCTCGTCGCGCTGGCGGCAAAGCTGGAGGTCAAGAACTCCGTCATTCTGTGGCCGCTGCGCGTGGCCGTGTCCGGCAAGGCATCCACCCCGGGCGGCGCAACGGAGCTCTGCGCGCTGCTGGGCAAGGAGACTTCGATCGAGCGCGTGAAGGCGGGTATTGAGCTGCTGCAAGGCTGATAGTCGGTGCTTACACCCCCTTGCCTCTCCCCTTGGGAGAGGTGGCTGAGCGAAGCGAGGACGGAGAGGGTAAACGCTGAATGTGCCTGCAAGCCCCTCTCAGTCACCTTCGGTGACAGCTCTCCCAGAGGGAGAGCCAAGGGTCCTCTCTTGCCTCTCCCCTTGGGAGAGGTGGCTGAGCGAAGCGAGGACGGAGAGGGTATAC
>ERZ1673752.3393-NODE-3393-length-15412-cov-10.404506_pt1 | contig 15412 bp, 16 predicted proteins | sample MGYA00580195_ERZ1673752 | MGnify/ENA primary metagenome ERZ1673752 (study PRJEB41218, sample SAMN15661744) | gut metagenome | host: Homo sapiens | place: Canada: London | collected 2015-08-20/2019-03-30 | study: EMG produced TPA metagenomics assembly of...
ATCCCTCCGGGCCCCAAACCGCAAACCAGCGCAGCGTTTGCGGTTTGGAAAGGAAGAAATGAGCACAGAGGATAAGAGACGTCGCTCGCGGCGGCTCGTTCCGTCGTGGTCATTTCTGACGCGTCACTTTTTCTTTTGGAGAAGCAAAAGAAAAAGTGGGACTGCAGTTGCAAATCTGTAGAAGAGCCTCAGCTTTCTGCCGGTCTCTTTATCCCGGCACTCAATTCAAACTGACCTCCTGCCGGGAGAACAGATCGTCGATCCGTGCCCGGAGTGGGGCCAGCTCCGGCTTTTCGAGGCTGGAGGCATCCTGAATGACGGACGCGGCGGCCTTCTGAGCGTCCTGCAGCGTCTCCAGATCCATCTGCAGGCTCGCGACCTTCAGAAGCGGCAGGCCGTGCTGGCGGCTGCCGAAGAAATCGCCCGGCCCGCGCAGGGCAAGATCCTGCTCTGCGATCTTGAAGCCGTCCGCCGTTTTGCAGAGCGCCTGCAGGCGCTTTTTCGTTTCCTCATTTTTTGTGCTGCTGACGAGCACGCAGTAGGACTGCGCCCGCCCGCGTCCGACGCGGCCGCGCAGCTGGTGCAGCTGGCTGAGGCCGAACCGCTCCGCGTTCTCAATGACCATCAGTGTCGCGTTCGGCACGTCCACGCCGACCTCCACGACCGTCGTGGAGACGAGGATATCCAGTTCGCCCACGGCGAACGCGGCGAGGACGGCATCCTTGTCGCGCCCCTTCATTTTTCCGTGCAGCAGGCCGACCCGCAGCTCCGGAAAGACCTCCTGCTGCAGTGCGGCCGCCCAGCTTTCGGCGGATTTCATGCCCTGCTCCTCGCCGTCCTCCACGGCAGGGCAGACGACATAGACCTGATGCCCGGCCTGACACTGGCGGCGGATGAACGCGTGCAGCCGCTCGCGCAGCGCCTCGCTCACGAGGAACGTCTCCACCGGCAGCCGGCCCGGCGGCAGCTCGCCGATGACCGACACATCCAGATCGCCGTAGGCGATCAACGCCAGTGTGCGCGGGATGGGCGTGGCCGACATGACGAGAAGATGCGGCGCGTGTCCCTTTTCGGTGAGCTTTGTCCGCTGCGCGACACCAAAGCGGTGCTGCTCGTCGGCGACGACGAGGCCGAGATCGTGGAAGACGACATTCTCGCTGATAAGCGCGTGCGTGCCGATGACCAGCTGCGCCTCGCCGGAGGCGATCTTTTCGCGCGCCGCGCGCTTCTGCGCGGCCGTCTGCGAGCCGGTCAGAAGCAAAACCTGCACGCCGAGCGGCCCGAGGAGCGCCGTGAGCGTCTTTGCGTGCTGCTCGGCAAGGATCTCGGTCGGTGCCATAAAGGCTGCTTGACGGCCATTCTGAACGGCACAGAAGCAGGCGGCGGCCGCAACCATCGTCTTGCCGCTGCCGACGTCGCCCTGCACCAGCCGGTTCATCACGTGGCCGGAGGACAGATCGGCGAGGATCGTGTCGATGGCGGCCTGCTGCGCGTGGGTCAGCCGGAAGGGAAGCGCGGCGTAAAACGCCGCCGTGCACCGTGTCTGATATGGCACAGCGGAGAGCGCCGTGCGCGATGCGCGCAGGACGGCAAGACCGGCGGAAAAGATGAAAAACTCCTCAAAGACCAGCCGCTTCCGTGCCCGCTGCAGCGTTTCCCAGTCGGGCGGCATGTGGATGGCGGTATAGGCTTCGGTGACGCCGCAGAGGGTATACTGCCGCCGCACAGCCTCTGGCAGAAGCTCCGGCAGGAGATTTGCCGCGTGCTCCAGCGCCTGCTGCACGCAGGCGCACAGCTGCCGGTTGGAGATGCCGGCTGTGAGCGGATAGATGGGCAGCAGCCGGTTCGTGACGGTGCCGGGACGATCCGCCGGTTCGTGGGCGGGGTTCGCCATCTGCATGCCGTAGTCGGGCTGCAGCGCGCCGTAGAAATAATAGCTTTCGCCGTAGTGCAGCTGCTCCTTGACGTACGGCTGGTTAAAATACGTGAGCGTCAGCTTCCCTGTCTCGTCCGCGACCGTCAGACGCGTCAGATCGCGGCCCTTGCCGATGCGGCGCAGGACCGGCTGCGAGACGACCATAGCGCGGAAGCAGGCCGGGACGCCGGGCTGAAGCTGGGCGATCTCGACGGGGTGCGTCCGGTCTTCATACTCGCGCGGGAAATAGGCCAGAAGGTCATAGAGCGTGACGATGCCGAGCTTCGCGAGCTGCGCCGCCCGCGCCGGGCCGATCCCGCGCAGCTGCGTCACGGGAGAAAACAGATCCATACATGCACGCTCCTTTCAAAAATGATTTTAGTTATATTATATAGTATTTCTCCGCATGATGGCAAGCGCGCATGCAAAATGCGCGCAAAAAAACCAAACCGCAGCGGCTGCGATTTGGCGGGGGATGCATATGCGAAAAATCCCCCCGAAGAGACTGATCTCCGAGGGGCATTTATTTCGCAGCATTTGGCATTAGGCCAGCTTGTTCATCTTCAGCGTGATCTGGCTCTTCTTGCGGGCGGCAGTATTCTTGTGGAGAATACCCTTGCCAGCAGCCTTGTCGATGGACTGAACTGCAGCCTGATAAGCGCTATCGGCCTGCTCGCGATTGCCTTCCGCGACAGCGGCCTCGAACTTCTTCAGGGTGGTCTTCAGTGCGGACTTGTCCGCCTTGTTGCGCTCGCTGTTGACCTTGGCAACCAGAACTCTCTTCTTTGCAGACTTAATGTTGGGCATAACTACACCTCCTCCAATCGCGTGAATCTAAGAAACAAATACCGTTTCATGCAGAAATACATTATAGCGGCAAGGTTTCATAAAATCAATCTTTTTTTTCGCGATTTTGAAAATTTTTTTCGTATATTCTCCGCCGCCAGATCCAAAACTAGCCGCGAGGTGAGGATCATGCAGCCAAGAACAGATCTGGCTATGGAGGCGCGGGAGCTGTATCTCAGCTCCGCGGACGAGCAGACGAAGCTCCCGGGCGTCATCGCGCGCGAGCAGGACCGGCACGGCGTCCGCATGAGCGTGGTGCGGATCTTGAACGCGGAGGGCGAGCAGGCGCTCGGCAAGCCGCGCGGCACGTATATCACGGCTGAGCTGGAAGCACTGGACCGGCACGAGCCGGGGAGCTTTTCCGGCGCTGCGCGGACGCTCGGGCGCGCGCTGCGCGAGCTACTGGGGCCGTGCCGGCAGGCGCTTGTTGTGGGGCTTGGCAACCGGGAGATCACGCCTGACGCCATCGGGCCGGAGGCCATGCGGCACGTGATCGTGACGCGGCACCTGCGGGACGGTATTCTGCAGTCGATCCCGGGGCTGACCAGCGTGGCCGCCTGTCAGCCGGGTGTTCTGGGGCAGACGGGCATCGAAAGTCTGGAGCTTGTGAAGTGCGCCATGCAGACGGCGAAGCCGGACGCTGTCATCGTCATTGACGCATTGGCTGCGGCGCAGCCGGGACGTCTTCTCCGGACCGTCCAGCTGGCCGACAGCGGCATCGTGCCTGGCTCCGGCGTCGGCAACAGCCGGCAGGAATTTTCCAGCCGGACGCTCGGCGTGCCGGTCGTCGCTGTCGGCGTGCCGACGGTCGTCGACGCGTCCGGCCTGTTCCCGGATGCGGACCCGGAAGCGCCGCAGGGACTTCTCGTGACGCTGCGCGACGTAGATGCGCGCGTGCGGGAGATAGGACGGCTCGTCGGCTACAGCTGCGATCTGGCCCTGCACCGCGGGCTCACGCTCGCCGAGATCCCGGCGTTTTTGTCCTGACGGATACGGCAACTGATATTTCACTTATGTAAACTGAATTATGTATCCGCCAAAACAAATCGGGCGAAACTGCGGGTGTGGAAAACAATGTGGAAATGTGGAATTGTGCTTGGGACACAAAAGTTTTTCACACTGTCAACAGAGTTTTCAACACTGCTGGTTTTGAAACTTTTTCACCGGAAAAGCAGTTACGAATAACCGGAAAAAGTGCGTTACGTTGACATGGGAGCGGAATTATCGTCAACTGTCACACAGTAAAGCGTACAAAAAAGTTCGGAAACAGCGCGAAATTTTTCTGTATCAAATGGGAAAGCCGGGAAATACTGACGATATATCCAGAATCGGAGGTAGCAGCGGCATGCAGGGTAAGGTAGAGATCTGCGGCGTCAATACATCCAAGCTCCAGACGCTCTCCAACGCGGAGATGATGCGTCTGATCGAGCGCTCGCAGCAGGGAGATATGGAGGCGCGGGGAAGGCTTGTGGAGGGGAATCTCAAGCTGGTTCTGTCGGTCGTGCAGCGGTTCATGAGCCGCGGGGAAAACCCCGACGATCTGTTTCAGGTGGGCTGTATCGGGCTTCTGAAGGCAATCGCCAATTTTGACACATCGAAAAACGTCCGCTTTTCGACCTACGGCGTGCCGATGATCGCGGGCGAGCTGCGGCGCTATCTGCGCGACTACAGCCCCATCCGCGTCAGCCGCTCGCTGCGCGATACGGCCTACCGGGTGCTGCAGTGCAAGCAGCAGCTGACGGAAAAGAGCGGGCGCGAGCCGACCATGGACGAGATCGCGCAGGCGCTGGATCTGCCCGCCGCGCAGATCACCGCGGCCATGGACGCCATCACGGCGCCGGTCTCCCTCTACGAGCCGGTCTATTCCGAGGGCGGCGACGCGCTGACGGTCATGGATCAGGTGCGCGACCGGAAAAACACCGACGAGCAGTGGATCGAATCCATCACCCTGCGCGAGGCCATCTCGCATCTGTCCGAGCGCGAAAAGCGCATTCTCGCCCTGCGCTTTGAGGCCGGGCGCACGCAGATGGAGGTCGCCGGGCAGATCGGCATCTCGCAGGCGCAGGTGTCGCGCCTGGAAAAGAGCGCCATCCGCTCGATCCGCAAGGCGATTTTGCCGTCTTAAAGGCCGCGCCCGCGCATATCCGGCGCGGCCTGCGCATATGGTTGACACAAAGGGGGCTTATGCGATGACGAACCGGTTTCAGGAGCTGCGGGACAAAGAGGTCATCCATGTCTGCGAGGGGACGAGGCTGGGCTATGTGAACGATCTGGCGGTCGATCTCTGCTCCGGCCGCGTGACGGCGCTCATCGTGCCGGGGCCGTGCCGGTTCCTGGGGCTGTTCGGCAGGACAGACGATTACGTGATCCCATGGGGCTGCATCCGGCGCATCGGGGACGATCTCATTCTGGTCGACGGTCCGATGCCGGAATGGCGCACGCCGCGCAAAAAACGCGGCCTGCTCTAAGACAAAAAATGCCGGGATTTCTGCAAAAAAATACTTGCATTCCGGGCACTTTTCAGCTATAATGTCAAGGCGCTGTGCGAAAACAGCGACATTACGAACCCACACACAGGGCGGTGGCGTCTTCGCGTGTCCCAAAGCGGGATGGAGGCGGTCAGCTCTGTGGAGGTCAAAAACAAAAGGAGAACACACAATGGCAGTCGTATCCATGAAGCAGCTGCTGGAAGCTGGCGTCCACTTTGGTCACCAGACCCGCCGCTGGAACCCGAAAATGGCCCCGTACATCTACACGGAGCGCAACGGCATCTACATCATTGACCTGCAGAAGACGGTCAAGAAGCTCGAAGAGGCCTACAACTTTGTCCGTGATCTGGCAGCCAACGGCCAGTCCATCCTGTTTGTCGGCACCAAGAAGCAGGCACAGGATGCCATCAAGGAAGAGGCTGAGCGTGTCGGCCAGTACTACGTCAACGCCCGCTGGCTCGGCGGCATGCTGACCAACTTCCGCACCATGCGCACCCGTATCGACCGTCTGGCTCAGCTGAAGAAGATGGAAGAGGACGGCACGTTCGCAATGCTGCCCAAGAAGGAAGTCATCAAGCATCAGGGCGAGATCGCCAAGCTCGAGAAGTATCTCGGCGGCGTCAAGGAGATGAAGAAGCTGCCCGGCGCCCTGTTCATCGTTGACCCCCGCAAGGAGCGCAACGCCATCGCTGAGGCCCGCAAGCTGCACATCCCCATCGTCGCGATCGTTGACACCAACTGCGATCCGGACGAGGTCGACTATGTCATCCCCGGCAACGACGACGCCATCCGCGCCATCCGCCTCATCGCTTCCACCATGGCCAACGCTGTGACCGAAGGCCGTCAGGGCGAAGAGAACACCGAGGCTCCCGCAGCCGAGGAAGCACCCGCTGCTGAATAAGTTCGGAATAGTTATAGCGCCCGCCGCATGACGGGCGCTTTTCAAAAGAAAAATACAGGAGGAAATTACAATGGCATTTACTGCTGCTGATGTGAAGAAACTGCGTGAAATGACCAGCGTCGGCATGATGGACTGCAAGAAGGCCCTGACTGAGACCGACGGCGATATGGACAAGGCTGTCGAATGGCTGCGCGAAAAGGGTCTGGCCAAGGCTGCCAAGAAGGCCGGCCGCATTGCCGCTGAGGGCATGGCTTACGCGACTGTCTGCGAAAAGTGCGGCGTCGGCGCCATGGTCGAGGTCAACTGCGAGACCGACTTCTGCGCGAAGTCCGCTCCGTTCGTGCAGTTCGTCAAGGATATCTGCCAGATCGTTCTCGAGGACAACCCCGCGGACGTCGAGGCCATCAAGGAAAGCAAGTACCCGGGCACCGAGCTGAAGGTCTCCGAGGTCCTGCCCGAGAAGGTCATGTCCATCGGCGAAAACCTGCAGATCCGCCGCTTTGCCCGCTTCGACAAGAACACCACCGTGTCCTATGTCCATGCCGGCGGCAAGATCGGCGTTCTGGTCAACCTGGCTGTTGAGGGCGGCATCGACGCCACCACCATCGGCAAGGACGTCGCCATGCAGATCGCTGCGCTGAACCCCCGCTTCTGGGATAAGAGCCTCGTCACCGAGGACGTCATCGCAGAAGAGAAGAAGGTCCTCGTTGCCCAGATGGACAACGACCCGAAGATGGCTTCCAAGCCCCAGCAGGTCAAGGAAAAGATCGCTGCCGGCAAGCTGAACAAGTTCTACGAAGAGAACTGCCTGCTGCAGCAGGACTTCGTCAAGGACGGCTCCATGACGGTCGAGCAGTATATCGCCTCCGCAGCCAAGGCTCTGGGCGGCAAGGTCACGTTCGTTGACGCTGTCCGCTTCGAGAAGGGCGAAGGCATTGAGAAGAAGCAGGAAGACTTCGCCGCAGAAGTCGCTGCCCAGATGAATGCCGGTCACTGAGCAATGACATACAGACCCTCCGCTGCTTTCGTGCAGCGGAGGGTTTTTCGTGCGTCCAAACCGCGCGTGAAGGATAATTCCTGTTGCAAAGTCCGGCAGGGTTGGGTATAATACATCTATAAAATACACAGGAGGTCATTTTCATGGCTGCAAAAATTGAAAAGTCCACCATCATTGGTGACGTTCTGGATATCGCTCCGGAGACCGCTCCGCTGTTCATGGCGATCGGCATGCACTGCCTCGGCTGCCCGTCCTCCCGCGGCGAGACCGTCGAAGAGGCCTGCATGGTCCACGGTGTTGACGCCGACGCGTTCCTCGCGCAGGTCAACCGCTTCATCGAAGCGAGCGAGGAAGCCGAAAAGGCCAAGTAATAAAGCCGAAAGGAAAGGGCGGCCTGCGGGCCGCCCTTTTGCGTGAAAGCATGAAAGTACCCATCTCCAACCGCCTGCTGCTGTGCGCGGCCATGGTGCCGCCCGGCGCGCGCGCGGCCGACATCGGCACGGATCACGGCTATCTTGCCGTGTATCTGCTGCAAAAGAGCATCTGTCCGTTCGTCACGGCAGCCGACCTGCGCGAGCAGCCGCTGCAGAAGGCGCGCGAAAACGCCGCGCGCTTCGGCGTCGCGGATCGGATGCAGTTTCTTCTGTCCGACGGCCTGCAGGATATCCCGCGGGATGCGGCAGAGACCATCGTCATGGCCGGCATGGGTGGCGATCTGATCGTGCGCATTCTGGAAGCTGCGCCGTGGGTGTGCGATGCGCGCTATACGCTCATCCTGCAGCCGCAGAGCGCCGGGCAGGCGCTGCGGCAGTACCTGTCGGCGCATGGCTTCGCGATCGACCGTGAGGCGCTGGCGCAGGATGGCCACTTTTTATATACCGTTCTGCGCGCCCGGAAGGGCACCATGCCGCCCCTCACGCCGGGGCAGCAATATGCCTCCCCGCAGCTGCTGCGGGAGGGCGGAGCGCTGCTGCCGAAGTATCTGGCGCGGATCGAGAACGCCCTCGCCGGGACCATACAGGGGCTGCAGAAGGCCGACGAGCCGGAAAAGCTCCGCTATTACCAGACCGCGCTTGCGGAAATCAGAGAAATGAGGAAGCAGTATGACGACTGTCCGTGATCTTTATAATGCCCTGTTTGCCTTTGCGCCCGCGTCCATGAAATACGACTGGGATAATGTCGGCCTGCTCTGCGGCCATTTTGACGCGCCGGTCACGACCGCTCTTGTCGCGCTTGACCCGATGCCGGACGTCATCGAGGAAGCGAAAGCCGTCGGCGCGCAGTGCATCGTGACGCACCATCCGCTCATCTTTGACGCGCCCAGAGCCATCAACGACGAAAGCTACACCGGCCGCTGCATCCTGATGCTGGCGGAGGCGCACATCGCCGCGATCAATTTACATACGAATCTCGACGTCTGCCCCGGCGGCGTCAATGACGTGCTGGCCGAAACGCTGGGCCTCACGGACGTGTCCGTCCTGAACCCCATCGGGAAGGACGAAACGGGCAGACCCTACGGCCTCATCCGCACCGGCATGGTCTGGGAGCAGAGCCTGCAGGAGTTCGCCGCGTTCGTGAAGGAGGCGCTCGGCTGTCCGGGCCTGCGGTTTGCTGACGCCGGGAAGCCGGTGCAGCGCGTGGCCGTCGGCGGCGGCAGCTGCGGCGGAGCGATCGACGAAGTCCTCGCCGCGGGCTGCGACACGCTCGTGACGGCTGACCTCAAATACAATCACTTTGAGGAAGCAAAATACCGCGGCCTGAACCTCATCGATGCGGGGCATTTTGAGACGGAAAACCCCGTCTGCGCGGTGCTGGAGCGCATTCTGTGCGAAGCGCTGCCGGAGCTGACCGTTCTGCGCGCAAAGACGCACAAAGATGAGACGCAATTTCTATGAAACAGTTGACCTTTGCCCGTCAGCTGTGATAAAATGACAAGAGATATTGTAACGAAGGGAAGAACACCACATGTCCGGACATTCCAAGTGGCATAACATTCAGAAAACCAAGGGCGCACAGGACGCAAAGCGCGCGGCTGCCTTTACGAAGATCTCCAAGGAAATGATCGTAGCCGTCAAAGAGGGCGGCGGCGTTGCCGACCCGGCGTATAACTCCCGTCTGGCGACTGTCATCACCAAGGCCAAGGCTGCCAACATGCCGAACGACAACATCAAGCGCGTTCTGGAAAAGGCAGCGGCTGCCGGCAGCGGCGATAACTATGAATCCATCACCTACGAAGGCCATGGCCCCTGCGGCGTCGCCGTCATCGTCGAGACCATGACCGACAACCGCAACCGCACCGCGGGCAGCGTGCGCCACCACTTCGATAAATACGGCGGCAGTCTCGGCACCAACGGCTGCGTCAGCTGGTCGTTCGACCGCAAGGGCGTCATCGTCATCGACAACGAGGACGAAGAGCTGGACGAGGATACCGTCATGATGGACGCGCTCGACGCAGGCGCGGCCGATTTCCAGCCCGAGGACGGCTGCTTCACCGTCTACACCGACCCCGACGACATCAACACCGTCGCCAAGGCCCTCGAGGACAAGGGCTATAAGTTCGACTCCGCCCAGATCGAAATGGTCCCCCAGACCTACCAGAAGCTCGAAAAGCAGGAAGACCGCGACAACATGGAAAAAATGCTCGAGCTGTTCGAAGACGACGACGACGTCCAGAACGTCTGGCACAACTGGGATAACGAGGAGTAAGATTATTTCGGCATAAAATCAACTGATTTTCAATAAAAACAATGGGATTTCAGAATAAATAAAATCTGAATTGCGATATACATCCCGCCCGTTGTGACATACGCCGCTCCTTGCGTTGCGACATACGAAAGGAGAGCATAGCATGAAAATCAGCACAGCAGCAAAAGAGTACCTGATAGAGATTGAGGTTCGGAAGTTTACCCCGAAGACCATTCGGAGCTACCGGAATAACCTCAATCTCTTTTTGCGCTTTTGCGAAGAAGAGGCAGGAGTGACAGGGATCGAGAATGTATCACTTGCCGTGGTGCGGCAGTTCTCGCGCTTTATGAGTGAGCGGGGGAAAAAGGGCAGCTACATCAACGGACTTCTGAAAGTGGCAAAGGCGTTTATCCAGTACTGCTATGAGGAAGGCTATGGCGGCTTCAACACAAAGAAAAACTTCAAGTGGGGCAAGCAGGCCATCTATACCCCCCTTGCACGAACGAAGCATACAGCGCACGTCAGAAGGATTAAACGTCATAATGACTGCCTTTCATTTTACCACGAACAAAAAGCCGAGGCGACTGTTCTCAGCCGCCTCGGTCTCTTACTTTATTTGGATATTTTGCTATAGAGCCTTTGCGCTTTCATATGGAGTGTCTGTTAAGTAAACACAGGCGACTTCATCAACGGCTGCTTCAGAGGATGGATTACGATTACAAGCGCGTTTTGCGAAGCAAGAACGCACTGCCGAATACTGGCCGATCAGCTGCTGAGAGAGTTGGCAATGACAAACAACATATCGCCGGGTTCAACGCCGCCGTGCACGACCATGTTCGTCATGAGACCTTCGCAAGGACAGATATCACGATGAATGATTTCACCCTCCCAGTTCATTGTGTAGCCGAGTTCCTGCCCTTTGTGTACGAGATCACCGCTCTTGATATTGATAAAGTGCAGACCACCCTCTTGCGCAAACAAAACGTTTCCGCCTGAATAAACGACGGGTTCCACATGCACCGGCGTTCCTTCTAGCATCCCGACACACATCATCATATTGCGCAGGGCGAGCTTTGCCTGATCGACCAGCGTCTGCGACAGTCGGCCTTCGCCTCCGATTTCAAAAAAGCAGGAAGGAATTCCAAGACGATTTGCTTCTGCGACAGCCGAGCCTCTTCCAGGATAATTCGGCATCTGCGGAATCGTACCTTGTGGAACTTCCCATATCTTTGTGGACATGAACATGCGCGCCAATGCGCGGGTCTTTTCGTCGACTGGCTCGTTGATCGGCAGGATCTCAATGTTGAAATCCAGATCCTCCAGCAGTTCGCCGCCGTGCATATCCACATGCCAATCAGCCAGCCGGATAAAGGTGTTAAAAATACGGTTGGCTGCCTGCTTCGTTGGGGAAATACCCAGATGAAGGCTGTCTTTTCCCATATCTTCGCCGCTTTCCGTGCCGGTCGGGAAAACAGAGTTCATATTAACGTTGTCTAGAGGGCTGCGATTCGCATATTTAAATTGAAGACCCATGGGATTTTCAATGTGTACTAACACCAGCGTTCCAGAGATATCCTCCGGTTCCAGCTCCTTGGCGAGCTGGACTGTGGCGGCCTGACCAATCAGTTCATTTGGATGAACGCCTGCTGTGATGACTACAGTGGGCCCGTCCTTGACACCGTTAATGACGGTTACGGGAACCTCGATTTTGTTTACCGTCATTTGCGCGGCAAGGAAATTCCATCTTTCTTTACATCCCTTGGGGATTTCTCGATTGTCAATAAACATATGGTGATCCTCCCAATTGTGTGTGTATTTATTATGCGCCGAAAATAGTTCCAATCAGAATGCCAAAAAAGTTTCCGATCACATTGCCCAGAGTGCCGACAAGCAGGCCGGGAAGGATCAGACTTTCCCAGTTCTTGGCGATTGCCATTGCCGCAGCGGTTGTTCCGCCGCCGATATTCGCGTTGGAGCAGATCATTGCATCTTCAATGCCGAACTTAAAGATTTTTGCACCGGCAAGTTCAAAAGTAATGTTCACAACGAGGATGATCAGGCAGCAGACGAAGAAAAGTGGCGCATCGCCAACAAGGTCGGCGAATACGACCGGCGCGGACATGGATGCGAAGAAAAGGTAAATGAAGTAAGTTCCGATTTCCTGCGCACCATTGAATGTCGAAAGCTGCTTGCTGAACAGAGTCGCAATCAGAACCGAGAAGATTGTAATAATCATGTACTTGGAGCCAAGCAGGGCATTGAAGAAGTAGAAGACTACATTGCTTGTGGGAATGACACTGGCGAACCAGCTTGCCAGCGGCGTGGACACCGCAACGATCACAGCCGAGATTGCAATTTCGAACGCGATATCCTTGAGGGAGATTTCTTTCTTGTTCCAATAAGCCGCGGACGTGGTGCTTGCAGTCGAATTCTTTTCAGATGCAGCAATGGCGTCCTCAATTGGGTGTTTCCAGTGCTTCTTGAAGAAACCAATATTCGGAATGACCATTAGGAAGAAGAAGAAAAACATCATGCAAAGTGCATCGGCGACATTTGCTGTGGCGACTGTTGTGCCGCTGGCACCATAGTTTTCGGCCATGGCAACAAAGTTGATGCCGCCGCCAATATAAGAGCCGGTGATCATTGCAAGAAACTGAGGGGCCTGTTCTACACGGCCGGAAATAACAGGGAATGAAACGATTGCACCAACACAGGTGCCAATGGCACCAATCAAAAACAGGACGATCAAGCGCCCGGAGTCTTTGATGATCGCGCGAATATCAGCTTTAAACAAGAGGAGCGGAAGCGCCATGGGAACCAGATATCCACCGATAAAATCGTAGGTTGGCGCGCTGGTTGGGAGAACGCCGAGGTTTGCGAGCGCCAATGTGATCAAAAGGACGATGATACATCCGGTTATTTTGGAGGCCCAGGTATATTTTTGCTCCAAAAAGATTGCCAGGAAACAGATTGCACTTAGAACGGCAAAAATCGCGACGCTGTTGTCTGCTGACAAAAAAGTCGACATAATTGTTTTCTCCTTTCAAATATCTTTGGAAACTCTGTTCGAACAGCCAGAACCATTCAGCACAAACGCTTGATGTACGATACACCCTGAAAGCTGTTGCCTGCGTCAAACGCGCTGGAAAAGGCAGACGGCGGGGCGCTCAGAGCCTCTTGTGTAAAAAATCTTTCTCTAAAATCTACTCAACGCCCTTTTCTTTTGCTTTTTTTACCAGTAACCGTTGAATCGTTGACAGCGTGCCGCGAAGCGCGTCGAGCGTGCTGCTCGTGCCATGAACCAACCGGATAAAACCTTCGCCGTTCAGGCCATAAGCGCTTCCTGCGTTTACGGCAACGTGTGCCTCTTTCAGGAGATACGTTACGATCTCTTCTGACGATCCGAGTCTGGAAACATCCAGCCATGTTAAAAAACCTGATTCTGATTTTTGTAGCGAAACACCGGGGACAACACGCAGGTATTCATAGACCATATTCCGCCGCGCAAGGTGCTCTTTTGCGTAGGCATCCAGATACTCGCTGTGCTGCAGTGCCGCAATGGCACCGGCCTGCGCGGCAGTGTTTGCTGCACCAATCACGGAAACAGCGGTTCCGAAGAGCTTATCCATAATTACGTCGTCTGCAAAAAGATAGCCGACGCGGAATCCGCTGAGTCCCATGCCCTTGGAGAATGAGCAGACGGTGATGGTTCGCTCCCACATTCCGGGAAGGGAAGCTATCGTTACCATCTCCAAGCCATCAAAGACAGGGTACTCAAACGCCTGATCGGCAACACAGATTAGGTCGTTTTCCAGAATAAACGCAGACAGTGCCTGCATCCATTCCCGACGATAAACTGTCGTTGTCGGGTTGTTCGGATTCGTCAGAATCACCATTTTGGTTTTGGGTGTCAGCCGCTTTTGGAATTCCTCGATCGATGGGTGATAGTTGGTTTCCGGCGTACATGGAATATACACGACCGTTCCGCCACAGATCTCAACATCCTGCGCATTGTTGGGATAACTCGGGTCCAGAACCATGACCTCGTCACCTGGACGGATAAAGGGCAAGATCGCAAAAAATAAGCCGGAATCCGAGCCTGGCGTAATCAGAATGTTTCGTGCCGGATCAAGCTCAATGTGGTTATAGCGTTTGATATGTTTTGCAAGTTCTGTTTTTAGATCTGGATTGCCGATCGGCATTGTATAATGGACACCTCTCCCGCTTAAAAGACAGCTGACTGCCGCATCTACCACATGACGGGGATAATCAGAGCCGGAATAGAACGGATCGGCCCAGCTCATGAGTTGCCCACCGTTTTTCTCCAGATCCGTTACATTGTCGCCGACATCGGCCTTTGTCACTGTTTCGAACAGGCCACCTTTCGCTTTTTGAAAGGCTGGTGTCATCTTGTTGACCATGCTTTCACCTCCCTTCCACAGTTTTTCTACCTGCAGAATAGCAGATTTCTTCGCGGCAGACAATGGTTGAGATAGTATTCAGAATTCTCAAAACGGAGAATTCTGAATACTATCCTTGTGTTGTTTTTGCGTTTGTTTTCGTGTATACTTAATAAAAGTATGCGTATTTCTGATCGTGACTTCCGCTGAAACGCCCTGTTTTTGCGAATTGAGAGGGAAATATGAAAAACGTATTGGAAAGAGTTCGGAAACTGAATTCGATATTCAGATATTCATCTGAAAATGAGATGCCATTGCAGGAATTCTGTGTCGAACTGGCAAACATCATTAAGTCAAATATCTATCTTTTTTACGAGAACGGCCATATCTTCTGTCATGCTACAACACCGGACTTTCAGTGCCCATACAATGACCTTTCATTGGAAGGCCATACGCTCCCAGATGCTTTTTTATGTCTGTTTAATAAAAAAGATCGTTCTGTCTTTAATGTTCATGAAATCTGTCCAATCTGTACATACGGAGATGTTGGAGCCTGTGCGTTGGGAGAACGTTACTTTTCACTGATCCCGATCCATGCAATGACGGCCAAGCGAGCAGGCGTTCTGTTGATACGATACGGCGAACCATTCGCGCAGGGTGAGGAGATGCTGAGTGAGTACGCTGCGCTTGTTGTTTCCATGGATCTGATGTACCGGGAGCAAGCGAATCTGCGTGAGAACTCTGTCCGCATAGCCTATTCACAGCTGGCAGTCAGATCCTTATCTTCTTCAGAACTGCATGCGGCAAGCGCTGTGCTGAGAATGGTCGACCGCGAGCATGAGATTGTGAAGCTGACGGACGCTGCGACAAAGGCATACGTTACGCAATCTGCCGTTTCCAGCGCACTGCAAAAACTGGAAGGTGCAGGCGTCATTTCGACACAGACGCTAGGCGTGAAAGGAAAAAGAATCCATGTCGAGAATGAGTATTTGCTCACTGAAATTGAAAGAAAATTAGGGCGTATCTGAAAATCGGCGATGTTACAAAGAAAAAACTCTCCCGGATATACGGAAGAGTATCCAATAACTTTTTTACGCCATTTGGTCACCCGGACGATAATACAAATTGTTAAGGCCAAGCTGTTTTGTCCAGAAATAGCCGGTCTGTTTTGTCGCATAG
>ERZ1673752.3397-NODE-3397-length-15388-cov-24.160764_pt1 | contig 15388 bp, 9 predicted proteins | sample MGYA00580195_ERZ1673752 | MGnify/ENA primary metagenome ERZ1673752 (study PRJEB41218, sample SAMN15661744) | gut metagenome | host: Homo sapiens | place: Canada: London | collected 2015-08-20/2019-03-30 | study: EMG produced TPA metagenomics assembly of...
CGAAGTTTCATTTCATTCTTCCGAACTTTTATTTCGCCCCTCCGTGGGGAATTTTTGTTCGCTCCGTGGATATTTTCGATTTTCCAGGAGGGGAGAGCTAGTAGCACTAGTGCTTCTAGTGGCTAGCTTCTAATCTCTAAACTCTAATCTCTAACTTCTTTTTCGTATCCTTGGCAGGTAGAGTAGGCGCTAGCGACGGGCGTACTGCGAGCGACCGAGCGAGTAGACGTCTCCTCCGAGACAGTCTACGGCAACGATGACGGGGAGCTCCTCGACGCGTAGCTTGCGAATCGCTTCGGGGCCTAGATCGTCGAAGGCGATCACCTCGGCCTCCTTGACGCACTTGCCCATCAGAGCGGCTGCCCCACCGATAGCGGCAAAGTATACGCCTTGGTACTTCTTGATCGCGTCAACGACCTCTGGGCTACGCAAGCCCTTGCCGATCATCACTCGCAAGCCGTGCGCTATGAGCTTGGGCGAATAGGCATCCATTCGTCCTCCCGTGGTGGGACCGACGGAGCCGATAGGTTGTCCAGGCTTAGCTGGGCAAGGACCCGCATAGTAGACGACCTGCCCCTCAAAGTCAAAGGGCATCTCCTCGCCTCGCTCCAGCATCTCGACAAGACGCAGATGCGCTGCGTCACGTGCTGTGTATATAGTCCCCGAGATGTAGCACATATCTCCTGCTCTGAGCGGAGTAATCATCTCTGTCGTAAAGGGGGCTCTGAGTATCTTCTTCTCTTCCATGTCTCTATATATTATAGTGTACCCTCAGCGTGACGTGTGGCGTGGCAACTGATATTGACCGCCACGGGCAGCCCGGCAATGTGTGTCGCACCCGTATTGATAGCGACGGCTAGGGCCGTGGTGTCTCCACCGAAGCCAGCTGGACCGATGCCCATCTTATTGATCTCTTGGAGTAGCTCCTCCTCGATATCAGCCACGGCAGGATCGGGATGACGCTCACCGATAGGACGTAGTAGAGCGCGCTTGGCTAACTCAGCCGACCGCTCCATCGTACCACCGATGCCGATGCCGACGATGATCGGCGGACAGGGGTTGCCCCCAGCGTGCGAGATGGTGTCGAGGACAAACTGCTTGATACCGGCTACACCTTGGCTAGGCGTGAGCATCGAGAGAGCACTCTTGTTTTCACTGCCGAAGCCCTTGGGAGCTACGGTGATGTGCATTTGATCTCCCGGCACGATGCGGTAGTGGATGACGGCGGGCGTGTTGTCGCCTGTGTTGTGTCGATGTATCGGATCGCTCACGACGGACTTGCGCAGGTAGCCGTGGGTGTAGCCTCTGCGGACGCCCTCGTTGATGGCGTCTTCGATCAGATCACCCTCGACGTGCAGATCCTGTCCCATATCGACGAAGATGACGGTCATACCCGTATCTTGGCACATGGGAGCACGCTCACTGCGCGCTATGTGAACGTTTTCGATGATCGTATTCAGTACGTTTCGTGCTAGAGGCGAGCGATCCTGCTTGGCACCCTGCTGCATGGCAGCCTCGATGTCGGGCGAAAGGTTGACACAAGCCTCTATGCAAAGCTTCTCCACCAAGTCTGTGATGGCTGTAGAGGATATTGTACGCATATATTAAGTGTGTAAGTAAACTGTCTAGTTAAGTGGTTATGGGCAAATGAGCTTACAACTGTACCGCTGGCCGGCACCTGTAAGACGGACGAAGTAAATGCCAGACTGCAAAGCGTAGTCGGCAAGAGATAGCGACGTGTGAGACATCGTCAGTGGGTACGACAAGAGGCGCTCCCCAGTGCTTGCGAAGAGCTCTAGCTCTGCAGAAGCATCTCCTGCGAGCCACGCCTCTGGTAATAGCAGGTATAAGCGCTCCCCAGCGAGGATCACGCGAGGCGTATCTGTAGACTTCAGATCGGATGTCCCACCCTCCTTGAGATGTCCCGCCACAATAGGATCTATCCAGTAGTGCCCCAGGTAAGGCGCTCCGCCTAGCTGTGCCGGCTCCCAGTTAGAGCCGACGAGATGCCACGCATAGGGAGTGTCGTGTGGCTGTGCTTTGCTTAGTAGTAAAGGCAACGACAGGGGCTCTCCAGCAAGCCCTTCAAGAGCTATGTAGTAAGAGCCTGAGGAGAGCTTCAGGGGCTCCCCTTCTTTCGCTGGGAAGAAGGCTTGGAAAGCATCCGAGAGTGTTCGTTGCTGCGGACTTTGTCCCGCATCATTTACTAATAGATACGAAGGCCTCGGCAACGTCTGCTCGTAGAGCTTCTTGCCAGGCTTGCTCCCCTCGTCGCCATAGATAGCGAGCGTCACGGGCGTCCACGCCTGCATAGCGCCTAGGACCAGCACAGAGCCTAGGTACTGCACGGATGTGTCAATGTCGTAGCGCACTGCGACTCCACCGATTGTGGCGTCGTCCCTGCGTATCAGCACGCTGTCACGCATCAGACTGTAGAGCTGATGTGAGAGGCGCACAGGAGGGTTTGTAGCAAAAGGATTGAGCCCCTCTAGTATTGTTTGGTCACTCGTTGGAGCTAGGTGAGGCTTCAGACACTTATCATCGGGGTAGCCCGTGAAGACTTCGCTCAGAGCGTAGTAATAGTCGTTGTACGGAGAGTTGCAGAAAGAGCTTCCCCCCGTGAGTGCCCCGATGAGGTGATGATTCTTGTCAAAGAGCCCCGACCCCGAGGAGCCGGATGCTGTCGTCCCGAGATCCCACTTCTTAATGTGTAGGTGCGAATTGACCCATCGGACTGGCACAGAAGCCATGTCGTAGTTCTCCAGAGGGGGCTTCTCGTCCGCTCTGTTGTAGCGACGTACGGAGGCTAGCGGGTGATGAATGCCGATGACTGGAGCGGGGAAGTCGCGCTCCGCATTCCACCCAGCGAAGTAGGGACGATAGCTAGGCGGTATAGCGCACTGTCCCTGTGGCACGTCGGGCTTAACGCCCGTGATGCGGAGCAGGCACATGTCGTGCTCCTCATTGAAGGCGACCAGCTCGGCACCCGCTAGCGTTTGCTCCTCGATGCCATTGATCAGCGGGTCGCCCGTAGGGCTAAAGTAGTTGAAGTAAAAGACCGTCTGCTCCGCACTCTGACGCACATAGTCGAGCGATCTATTCTTATAGCTATTGTTGAGACAGTGGGCTGCGGTCAGGACGAGCGCATCGCCATCTTGGCGACTATTATTGATGAGTGTGCCTGACGAAAAGGAGGCCCCCCGCACCACCAGCAAGAGCTCGCTGCGAGCGATGCGACTCACCTCCGGGTGTCGCACCGTAGCCTCTGCGCACTCCAGCCCCTTCACGATAAAGAAAGGAGAGCCTCCCCCCCTATGATCACCGTTTGGAGGCGGTAGCTCCTCACCGATGGTAGAGAGCAGAGCGGTCGTGATCCCCTCTAGTCGCCACGGGAGCAACTCCTCCTGATTAGAAACGGGATAGTAGTATATGGTCAAGCGCTCGCCGTAGAGCGGCGCAGTCGTGAGGCTATGGGAGGCGACATTGTTTGCCTCGGTAAAAGCGCCTCGCACCTCGCCCGCCTCATTGGCAATGATAAGCATATCGCCACGGCTCAGCTGGTAGTCGCCAAAGTAAAGCGTATTCCAGCCAGCCTCCTCAAGCTGCAGAGTTCCTCGCCAAGCTCGCTCGCCCGAAGCGGTCGTGATCCAGTCACCCCACAGCTGGCTCTCGGGCAACTGGCGGTACTCCACGGCGGGTAGCTCTAGGAGTCGCAGCCCTGACGAAGCCGTCTCCTCTTGCTGTCGCAACGAACTCGTCTGGTCCGTACGGGAGACCGCATGTAGCGGGTAAGCCTCCTGGGCATTACGTAGCGTAGCGTGACGCTCGCTCAGATCCGTCGCTATAGTCGCAGGGATCGGTGTCGCAAGCTGAGCCACAGCGGGCAGAGCCACTAGGAGCGCCACGAGAGAGAGGCACACGCACCTGCCATAGGATAGGAAGTCCACACGGGAGCGCCTTGCGAAGCGACGCCAAGCTGTCGTCGCCAGAGCCATATCGAGTCTATTCATAGGGATAGTCCAAGAGATATTCTCTCAAAGGTACAAATAAACTCGCACAAGCAGAAAACAACTTTCTTGAATCCCCAGGGCTGACGCATAATACTGAATGAGTTCATCTACGTCTCTATGGAAGAAATTGAAATTTCTACGGCGGAGATCTTTGGATATCCAGTGAGGAGTTCGAAAATTCCTCGGACTTATGATTCCTTTCTTCCGAAGTTTCACTCCATTCTTCCGAAGTTTTATTTCGCCCCTCCGTGGAGAATTTTCGTTTTCCACGGAGCTATTGGGAATTTCCTCGAGAGGAACTCGGATTGCCTCGAAGAAGTTGAAAAGAATCGGAGGAGTCTGAGTGACGAGGTCATGTCTTCCATTCCAAAACGCAATTCCGTGTGTAGTTCTGCACAGGGGGGAGGCTTTGCTCCACAGCTATTTTATTAGTAGCTTTGTAGCAACAAACTAACTCATCGCAGATTTACATGGAGCATTACTATTGTGTCATCATGAGTGGCGGGGTGGGAAGTCGCTTCTGGCCTATCTCACGGCAGTCACGACCCAAGCAATTCCTAGACTTCTTCGGGACTGGCAGTTCGCTGCTACAGGACACCTACAGGCGGTTCCTACGTATCGTCCCTGAGGACCATATATACATCGTCACGCATGCGGACTATGTCGACCTGACCCTCGAGCAGCTCCCGGGGCTCACGCGTGACCAGATCCTCACGGAGCCTCTGCGACGGAACACGGCCCCATGTATCGCCTACGCTTGCTACCATATCCAGCAGCGAGACCCGAAGGCGTCGATCGTCGTGGCGGCATCGGATCATATCATCATGAACGAGGACAACTTCGTCCAGACGGTCAGCCAGTCGCTCCGCTTCGCCGCCCTCCACCCTTACCTCCTGACGCTGGGTATCAAGCCTACAGCTCCTGAGACGGGCTATGGCTACATACAGGTGGATTCTAGCGAAAGGGCGCTCGACGGACAGTACCACAAGGTGAAGGTCTTTACCGAAAAGCCTAACCGTGAGATGGCCGAGATATTTGTCTCCTGTGGCGAGTTTCTCTGGAATAGTGGTATGTTCGTCTGGAGCGTCAAGACGATCCTAGATGCTTTTGCCAAGTATATGCCTGAGGTGAGCAGACTCTTTACCGAGCGGGCCAGTGACTTCGGCACCGACCGTGAGCGGGCGGCGATCGAGGAGATCTATCCTTACTGCCCTAGTATATCGATCGACTACGGGGTTTTGGAAAAAGCGGACAACGTGCTTGTCACCCCCGCAACCTTCGGCTGGGCTGACCTAGGTACCTGGGGAGCGCTCTACGACCAGAGCTCGAAAGATCAGACGGGCAATGTGACGAACCACCAGAAGACCCGATTCTACGAGTCGATGAATAATATCCTCTACATCGACGATCCCGACTTGCTGGCGGTCGTCCAGGGGGTCGATGACTGTATCATCGCTAAGCATGGCAACGTACTACTCATCTGCAAGCGGGAGGCGGAGCAGAGTATCAAGAACTATGTGACCGACGTGGAGATCGAGTCCGGACAGGACTACATCTGACCTATTCGTGCGACCTATGCAGGAGATGTGGCTACACCAGATCTGGGGCAATAGACTCTACGAGTCGCTCACCTTCGAGCCACACCCCTGTATCCCTGAGGGGGTCACGCCGATCGTCATTGACCCAGGGCGGTACAACACGAATGGCGGACCCGACTTTAGCAATCTCAAGCTACGCATAGGGCCTCTGACCTGGGCGGGCAATGGGGAGATCCATTGCCAAGCAACGGACTGGCTACGCCATGGGCACCAGCTGGACCCAGCCTACAATAATGTGCTCCTACATATCGTGCTGCAGGACGATGGTCCCATCTCTCTACAAGCTGGCACGCCACCTATCACCTGCCGTATGCAGATCAATCCTGATCTGCTGGCCATAGCGCAGCAACTCACGGAGGCACCGCAGATCCCTCGCTGTGGGGAGGCTTGCAGCCAGTTGCCGGAGCGTCTGCAGGCCGATTGGTTTGCACAGCTGACTCGTGAGCGACTGGAGAGGAAGTGTCAGCAGATCGAGACGGCGATGAGCTTTTTCAAAGGCGACCTGGCTGCGGTGACGCACCTTTTCCTGATGCGTTACCTGGGGGGCAAAGTGAATAATGATGCTTTCGAGCAAATAGCTCGACAACTCTCCCCATCGATCCTACTCAAGCACAAGACTTCTCCACTAGCCCTCGAAGCGCTCCTCCTCGGCGTGGGCGGACTACTGGAGAGCGTGCCAATATCTCCCGAGATAGACCAGTACCGAGAGCGACTGAAGGAGGAGTTTACCTTCCTATCGCACAAGTACCACCTCTCTCCCCTATCGCCTGGCACGATACGCATGTTGCGGCTCCGTCCGAGTGCCTTCCCGCATCGTCGGCTCGCCTACCTCGCAGCGCTCTACTATCGTAGCGACAATCTGCCAGGAGAGCTCCTCCGCACATCGTCTCTGGCTCATCTGAAGCAGCTGCTCACCGTCACCCCGACCGACTACTGGCAGCGGCACTACCACTGGGGCAGCGAGACGGATGCTCAGCTCGGCACCATAGGACGAGCAACGGTCGAGAGCATTGCGATCAATGTGGTCATACCGCTCCAGTACTACCTCACACAGGAGCGCGACCTCCTCGGGCTCTCCCTAGCGAAGGACTCGCTGATGAGTGCGCATGATTTACCCGCTGAGCGCAACAGTGTCGTGAAGCGCTTTGTCAATGAAGGGCTACGTCCCCGCAGTGCCTACGACTCGCAAGCCCTCCTGCAGCTCTACGGGAGCTACTGCGAGCCTCGTCGCTGCTGGCTATGCCCCGTAGGGCGTACGCTACTACAGAGCTACGGTGCGATGAGCCTACCCCCCTCCATCGGCGAACAACAAGACCAATAAGAACTATACAGCGAAGCCCCTAGTGACCGAGTCGATCGCTAGGGGCTTCGCTGTATATGTCGGAAAAGGGGAGCTCTTACTCCGTAACGCTGCGGTAAAAGTCTACATAAGCCTCAGCATGGTCTACCGCTGGCCCAGGGTACTCCAGTACTTTTTGGTCAGGCTCCGAGCGAAGGTACTCGATGAGCTCGGGAGAGACCGACTCCTGCCCCAGGATCACACCATCTGAGTAGTGGATCGCCATACGACGTAGCGCATCTGGCGTCACCTCTCCCTGCAGCGGGTCGAGCAGGTCGCCCGTGATCTTGTCAAACTCAAGCTTCTTGATCAAGTCTTCGCCGACTTCGCCCTCCTCCTCGTTGCCATCCACCGAGAAGATCACCTTAGCGCGCTCGAAGTAGGGGTCGTCCTTGTAAGCCGTCTTCAGGTAGACGGGTGCCAGAGCGGAGAACCACCCCAGACAATGGATCACATCGGGGATCCAGTGCAAGCTTTTGATCGCCTCCAGGACGCCTCGGATGAAGAAGATACTGCGATCCGCATTGTCACTAGGCGCTCCCTCGGAGGGCGGGCCGAAGAGGCTCTTGCGCCCGAAGAGATCAGCATTATCGATGAAGTAGACCTGTATGCGTGTGGAGGGGATCGAGGCGACCTTGATGACGAGCGGGTGGTCGTAGTCGTCGACGATGACGTTGATACCCGACAGACGGATCACCTCGTGAAGCTGGTTGCGCCGCTCATTGACCAGGCCGTAGCGTGGCATGAAGATACGTACGTCATTTCCCGCATTCTGTATATGCTCTGGGAGGTAACGAGCGACATGTGCGAGATCACTCTCAGGGAGGTAGGGATATATCTCCTGAGAGATGTAGAGTACTTTCTTATCTTTGGCAGCCATAGTGTGATTTACTTTCGTTCCCTACAAAGATAGTGAAAAACGGCGACACCGCCCGCACCTAACCCATCCACCTCAGGGCTGACGCATCATAACCACTCCCCCAGGAGCTACACAGGGCGATAACCGAGGAGTGTGTGGAGCGAGCCTCACTACGTAGCGCTACAGCCCGACTCTGAGTACTCAAAGATTCACGAGGATTCGGACTTCTCCCGAGGAAATCCCAAATAGCTTCGTGGGAAACAGAATTTCTCCACCGAGACGCAAAATGAAACTTCGGAGGAATGAAATGGAACTTCAGAAGAATGAAGTCATAAGTCCGAAGAGTTCTTTCGTTCCTCGGTGGAAAATGAAAAATCTCCACGAAGGAATCTGCGATTTCCTCCGTAGAGACGTAAATGAACTCATCGTATATAGTGCGTAAGTACGGGCGGGCGGTCTTGGCTACCTGCGGTAGAGGGTTTGTCACACAGATCTGTGTGCAATAACTGATAGCTGTAAAGGACGAGGCCCCGTGGTCGGTGTAGGGCCTTTGTACTCCCTGCTACAAGCCTCTCCCGAGGTCGGAGCCGGTAGGTCTAGCGATGGTGTCAGAAGGCGTAGCCGAGGCTAAAGAAGAAGCGTGAGGCTCGTAGGACGTTGGAGCGACTGAACGAGAGCTTGATAGGTCCTATCAGGGAGTCGTAGTCTAGATCGATGCCAGCGCCGTAGAGGAGGTCGCTGTCCTGCAGGTTGGGCGCCTGGATGTCTGCTCCGACACTGACATGCGGGGTGATGTAGAGATTCTTGATCGGGGTGTACTGTACACCTAGATAGAGCGCTGCTAAGTTGTTGACCGGATACTCTCGGTATCGTAGCCCAGAGAAGATGGGCTGATCGTCTAGGCCGACATTGGCAAAGCCCCCGAGGTGAAACTTCTGACTTAAGAAGAGGTAACTGTCGAAGTGAAAGCTCTCTCGCCACGGCTTGCCAAGGTCTAGATTGACCCCGCCAAAGAGTCGTCCGTGTAGCGCTACCCTCCGACTCAGGGGTGCGACTAGATGCTCATAGACAGAGAGATGCAAGAGGGGGCCCCGCTGTGGGGATATGCTCTCCTCGGGATTGAGCAGGTTGTGGATCTGCTTCTGGCTCTCCGAGGCATCTGCGGGGAGTGGTGAGAGGGCGTAGGTGTTCTTTAGCGTAAGCTCTGCAGCTAGTGCGAAGTGGTTACCCCGTGTAGCAAAGGCCTTTCGATTCAAGCTGTTTTGCTGGTAAGCTAGATTCATCGTCCAGGTGCCGTGGCGGTAGCTTAGCTTAGGCGTGCGGTTGGCCTGCATCAGCTGGTTGAACTGATTCCTAGGCACCCAGTCAGACGTGGTTGCTTGTGCTGATTCCTTCATCTCTTGGTCAAAAGGTGGACGTGGTTGCCACACATACATAGAGCCGTACTGGATGCCGAGCGTTACCTGAGACTGTGGCGACAAGGTGTAGCCCATCTTCAGGCCACTGGCTAGGGATGCCTGGTAGAAGGTGGCCTCCGTCTGGTCCTCTATTTGTGAAAGGTAGCGCAGATGAATGTTGTCACAGCGATCTAGGCGGAGGGAGATGTAAGGGCTGAGCCAGTAGGAGTAGCCGTTGTCGAGCCACTTGTAGTAGCTAGCGCGTAGCTTAGGAAGCTGAGATATGGCGAGCTTGGCGGAGAGTCGCGAGTTGGGGAGGAGCAGATCTCTGAGTGAAGTGTTGAGGATGATGTTTGCCGACTCGTAGGGGTCGTAGTAAGCTCCTAGTCGGAGGAGGGCTTGAGGCTTTTTCTTGATAAAGAAGTGTATCGTGTTGACCTCATGGTCTCCTCTCGTCGAGTCTGCCTCATAGGTGTAGTAGACCTGTGCGTAGCGGTTGTAGCCCATCAGCATGTCAATGCGCTGCTGGAGGAGTTCCACGGAGTCTAGGATAGAGAGATCGTCGCCGATCACACTTTGTATAAACTTTGTCTCAGACTCCTCTAGGGGGCTTCCCCACTGATCTGAGACTTTGACCTGCTGGATCGGTATAGAGACTGGGGCGAGCTGTCGCCTCTGATAAGTAATGCCCTGGGCGAGTTGCCGAGCCTTGAGGGCGATGAGCTGTGGCAAGAGCTTGTGCGCCTCAATCTCTGCAAGCGCTATGATCCGCTCTTGCTGGCTAAAGTCTGCCGAGGTGTAGTCTTTCAGTGCTTGGGAGAAGTCTAGCATCACATCTACTTGACTGGCTTGACGCTCCACCTCTTTTTTGGTCAAGAGCGCATAGGACTGCAGGATTACATCAATAGGACTATGCTCGAGCTCCTCCACATTTCGCAGTCTAGCTCCGGTATAACTGCCGATGACGAAGTTGGCTCCCATGGAGCGAACCTCCTCGACTGGGAAGTTGCGATCCAAGCCTCCATCGACGAGTAGCTTACCATCGACCACAGCGGGTGCGAAGAAGGCTGGGATCGCTAGACTGGCGCGTATGGAGAGAGGCACAGACCCTGAGGTCATCACGCAGGCGCCTCCCGCTCCGACGTCCGAGGCTACAAGCTGGAGCGGTATCGGCATCTGAGCGTAATCGGTGATATGTCGCACGGGGAAGGTGTAGCGCATCAGAACCTCCATCAGGTACTGCCCCTCGATGATTGAGGAGGGCGGCTTGGGGATGCCTCGGTGCATGGGAAACTCTAGCGCATAAGTCCCGTAGTCCTCCTTCTCACACATATCGACCTTGTCGTAAGGTAGCCGATTGCTCAGGATGCGTCCCCAGTCCTCCTGACGGGTCAGTTCCTTGATCTCCGTGGCACTATGCCCAGCCGAGTAGAGCCCAGCGACCACAGCTCCCATGGAGGTGCCAGAGATATAGTCGACCTGTATCTGCAGAGAGTCGATCAGCTCGAGGAGCGCTATATGTGCTAGTCCCTTAGCGCCTCCTCCGCTCAGCACGATGCCACAGCGCATCTTGAGACTATCGCTAGCGTTGTCGCTTTGCCCCTGCATCGCGATGGGCGTGCAGAGAGCGACAAGAGATAGGATCAGGCTGGTGAGGAGGGCCGATGGTTGTTTCATATGATATGTGGTGTAGCTTTTCTAGACACACGGAGGGAGGAGCTTTTACTCCTTAAACTGTATCTGGTAGAGGTGGGCGTAGATCCCGCCACGCTCGAGTAGCTCCTCGTGGGTGCCCTGCTCGACGATCTGCCCCTCCTGCATGACGCAGATGAGGTCGGCGTGCATGATTGTGGAGAGGCGGTGGGCGATGACGATGGTGGTGCGGTCGCTGACGAGATGCTGGATAGCCTCCTGGACTAGTTGCTCGGAGACGTTGTCGAGCGCCGAGGTCGCCTCGTCGAGGATGAGGATGGGCGAGTCCTTGAGCAGGGCTCGTGCTATGCTAAGTCGCTGGCGCTGCCCTCCGCTGAGCTTGCTGCCACCGTCGCCGATGTTGTACTCCATCCCTTCGGGGAGCTGATCGATGAACTCAGTCGCATTGGCGGCCTCGGCAGCGGTGCGTACCTCCTCGTCGCTGACGGGGCGCTCCATGCCGAAGGTGATGTTGTTGCGGATCGTATCGTTGAAGAGGATTGGCGTCTGATTGACGTATCCTATCAGGTCGCGCAGGTCGCTCGCCTTGACTTGTCGTATGTCTGTACCGTCGATGGTGATGCGCCCTGAGGTGACGTCGTAAAAGCGTGGCAAGAGATCCACGAACGTACTCTTTCCCGCACCAGAGGCTCCCACGAGTGCGATCATTTGACCTTTAGGTATGGTGAGCGAAAGGTTGCGCAGTACCCACGGCTCTTGATAGCGGAAGGAGACATCTTCGTAAGAGATACTCTGGTCAAAGGTGACGGGTAGAGGCTCCGCGGGGTCTGTGATCCGCTCGGGGTACTCGAGGATAGCCTGTATACGCGTCATGGAGGCTAGACCCTTTTGGATAGAGTAGGAGGCGCGGCTGAGCTCTTTGGCAGGATTGATGATGCTGTAGAAGATGACGAGGTAGTAGATAAAGGCGTCGGCCGTGACGCTACTACTGCCGGCGAAGATCAGGTTGCCGCCATACCAGAGGATGATGGCGATGGCGGTGGTGCCGAGGAACTCGCTCATGGGGTGCGCTAAGCCTTGCCGAGCGTAGACCCGTGAGACGGTGCGTCGATACTGTTCGTTGGCGGTGGTAAAGCGATGAGAGATCTGCTGCTCCGCATTGAATGCCTTGATGATGCGCAGTCCCGAGAGGGTCTCCTCGACCATGCTCATGAGTCGTCCCCACTGCGTCTGCCCCTCGAGGCTGTCTCGCTTGAGGCGCTTGCCTACGACTCCCATGATGTAGCCCGCTATCGGCAGGACGATGAGGACGAAGAGGGTGAGCTCCCAACTTATCGCAAAGAGCGCCACAAGGTAGATGAGGATGAGGATAGGGTTCTTGATGAGACTCTCTAGGATGCCAATGATGGAGTACTCGATCTCGGCGACATCTCCTGAGAAGCGTGCGAGGAGGTCGCCTTTGCGCTCTTCGCTAATCAACGAAATTGGTAGCCGAAGGAGCTTGGCATTGAAATCATTGCGCAGATCTCGGACCACGCCTGTACGGATCGGCACGAGCATATAGATGCCACCGTAGGTGACGCCCACCTTGATGAGCGTCATAACGATGAGGTAGATGCAGAGGAGGAAGAGCGTGCGGGAGGGACCGTACTGCTGAATGAGCTGGGAGACGTAGTAGTTGAAGTTCCCCACGATGTAGTCTACAGCTACGCTCCAGTCCGATGGGCGTAACCAGTTGATGCTGTCGAGCGTATGGTAGACGGGTGTGGTCCGCTCCATGCCGAAGAGGATGCGCAGGATGGGCATGATAAGCGAGAAGGCGAGCAGGTTGAGCAGCGCCGAGAGGATATTGGCGATGACGCCACCTGTTATGTAGTGGCGGTAGGGGCGGATGTACTTGCCGAAGAGCTTGAGGAACTGTCTCACGGGTTGGCTGGCTGACTAATTACTACTGTTGGATCTCCTCCTCATACTCCATAAGGGCAAACTCGGCATCCTCCCACTGCTTGGTAACCTCTTGAAGTTGACCATTGACGAGGGTGTACTGTTCGATAAGCTGAGGGGACGGGGAGGTCTCAATCTTCTTCTCCAGTTCGGTCTGCTGATCACGTAGCTTGGAGACTTGCTCGCCGAGGGTCTCGGCGGTACGACGTAGGGTGCGCAGTTTCTTTTGCTGCTCTTTCTGCTGCTGATAGTCGAGGGGCTGGGCTTTGGGCTTTGGCTGCTCGCTGTTAACCGTTGGCTGTTGGCTGTTGGTTGAGGGCTGTTGGTTAAGCTCTTCGTGGAGGGTGGCGAGGTAGCCGTCGAGGCCGTTCATGCACTCCCGTACGGCACCATGGCCGAAGGAGAAGATGCGGTCGACGAGCCCCGAGAGGAAGTAGCGGTCGTGCGAGACGACGATGACGGTCCCGGGGAAGGCTGCGATGGCTCGCTTGAGGATCTCTTTGGTTCGGATGTCCAGGTGGTTGGTCGGCTCATCGAGGATGAGCAGGTTGGCTGGCTCTAGGAGCATCTGCATGATGGCGACACGAGCGCGCTCGCCACCACTGAGCACGCTGATCGGCTTGTCGGCCACCTCCCCGCCAAAGAGGAAGGCACCCAGCATGTCATTGATATGTAGTCGCATGTCGCCTCGCGCCAAGCTGTCGATGGCGTCACGGATAGTCTGATTGGCAGGCAGCTCCTGCGCCCTATTCTGAGAGAAGTATGCGATCTCTACGCCGTGCCCTATCTGGAGCTTGCCGGTGTACTCCTCTTGTCCCATGATACAGCGCATGAGGGTTGACTTGCCGGAGCCGTTCTTCCCGACGAAGGCGACCTTTTCGCCACGCTTGATGGTCATCGAGACGCCTCGTAGCACCGAGAGGGAGCCGTAGCTCTTGTCCAGCTCCTCGATGATGACTGGGTAGTCGCCACTGCGCCCCGCCATCGGGAAGGTGAAGTTGATGTGCCGTGTGTCTATCTCGTCGAGCTCGATCTCCTCGATCTTGTCTAGCTGCTTGAGACGGCTCTGGACCTGTGCGCTCTTCGTCGGCTTATAGCGAAAGCGCTCGACGAAGGACTCGATGTCTTGGATCTTCTTCTGCTGATTCTCGTAAGCTCGCTTCTGCTGCTCCAGACGCTCCTCACGCAGGGTGACGTAGTGACTGTAGGAAGTCTTGTAGTCGTAGATGCGTCCCAGCTCAATCTCGATGGTGCGGTTGGTCACGTTGTCGAGGAAGGTACGGTCGTGCGAGACGAGGAGGAGCGTGACTCCACGAGCGATGAGGAAGTGCTCGAGCCAGTCAATGGACTCAATGTCTAGATGGTTCGTCGGCTCATCGAGGAGGAGCAGATCGGGATTGCTCAGCAGCACTTTCGCCAGTTCGATACGCATACGCCATCCGCCGGAGAACTCCCGGGTCGGCCTGTCAAAGTCGCTCCGCTCGAAGCCTAGTCCGAGGAGCGTCCGCTCCATCTCGGCAAGGTACTGCGACGGGTGGTGCATCTGTATCAGATCAGTAAGATGTCCGTGGCGCTCGATCAACTCTAAGTACTCAGGCGAGTCGTAGTCCGTACGAGTCGCCAGCTCTTCGCTCAGGCGGTCGTACTGATCGTTGAGCGACTGCACATCTTTAAAGACTTCCTCAACCTCCGCCCGCAGGGTGGTGTGGTCAACCAACTCTTTGACCTGTGGCAGATAACCTATGGAAAGGTCGCGGGGACGGCTCACGGTACCACTCGTAGGTTGCTCGATGCCGACGAGGATCTTCATCAAGGTTGACTTCCCCGCCCCATTATGCCCGACAAGTGCGACCCGTTCGCCCTTGCTAATGACAAAGTTGATCGAGTCAAAGAGGAGTTGCTTACCAAAGTCTACCGTAAGGTCTTGAACGGATATCATCAGCGTGTCTGAATAGTATGGATAAGAGAATAAGCCTGATAAATGCCCAGCTCGCCAGCACGGCTCAAGTCACCTATCGCCTGCTCATGCTGTCCCTGCTGCTCGAGGAGTAGCGCACGATTGTAGTAAGCTTCGCCAGCTTGGGGCAGTAGCTCGATCGCTTTGGTGTAGTCTGCGATCGCTTGATCCGTATGGCCCAGCATCTGGTGCAGATGAGCACGGTTATAGTAGAGATAACCTATCTGTGGGGCGTGACTAATGGCAGTAGTGAGCTGACGCATCGCTAAGTCGTACATAAGCTTCTGTTGCTTAGGATCGGTGAGCGTCTCCGCCTGCATGAGACGCGCCGTGCTAAGCGCTAGGAGCGCGAGCGGCTGCTGAGGAGCTAGATCGAGAGAAGCGTTGAACTGTGAGATCGCCTCGCCAATGTCTCGCAAGAGTAGCTTGTCAATGCCCATACGCAGATGCCAGTCGGCCGAGAGCTCTACACCACTAGCCTGCAGACGCGCTATATCCTCCAGCACGACATGGAGCTGCGTACTGTCTAGCGACTGAGCACCGACGGCAAGCAAGAGACGGGGTTGGTAACCCGTACGCTCGTTGTACGCCTCTAGCTCTGCGGAAAAGTTCGAGCGAGGCAAAAGCTTGT
>ERZ1673752.3415-NODE-3415-length-15294-cov-10.828335_pt1 | contig 15294 bp, 15 predicted proteins | sample MGYA00580195_ERZ1673752 | MGnify/ENA primary metagenome ERZ1673752 (study PRJEB41218, sample SAMN15661744) | gut metagenome | host: Homo sapiens | place: Canada: London | collected 2015-08-20/2019-03-30 | study: EMG produced TPA metagenomics assembly of...
AAATTTTCAACAGCAAGAGGTGCTGCTTCTTCAAATAATCTAATTTTTATATCGCCCTTATTAGTTTTTAATACTGCAATTTTTTCTCCTACTGCAGGTTTTTCAAATTGTTTTAACATTCTTTCTCCTTTCAAACATAGCTTCTCATATTTATTTTAAAGCCATCTGTCTTATTACGCAAATAATAATATATTAAAGTTAAAAATATTCCCTTTAGGACTGAGGATAAACTCATGGCTATCCAAATGCCATTAGCTGCAAAAATTGGCATCAGAATCAGGGCAAGAGGTATCCTTGATATGTTTAATATCATGGCGTTTATGGCAGGATATTTTGTAAGTCCCAGACCATTTAACATGCCAGTTGTTCCAATTTCAAGTGCCATAAAGTATTGGGAAATTGAAACGATTTTTAGATAATCAATTCCCTTTATAATTGCCTCTGGATCTCTTGGTATAAAAAGTGTAAATAAATTTTCGGCAAAGAAAAATAATAAAAGTGAAGTTGAAATTCCAATAATATTAATTATTTTCATTGCCTCTATTCTGCCATGGTGGAGTCTCTCATAATTTTTTGCTCCAAAATTTTGACCAAAGAAGGCAGAAAAGGCCACAGAAAATCCGTCAGCAGTCATCCAAGAAATGGACTCGATTTGTGAACCTATAGAGTAGACTGCAATATAAAGAGCTCCAAAGCTTGCAATATACTTGTTTAAAACCATGCCCACCATGGCATGAATCAAAGATTGCAGTGAGGCAGGAAATCCCAAGTCTAAAATTGATTTAAAATACTCCTTGTGAGGAATTTCAAAATAATTTGTTCTCACAAAAATTTCTCTTTCCTTATAGCCCACATAAATATACAGGAGTGTTGAAACCATTTGTGCAAATACAGTTGCAAGAGCAGCACCCCTTATGCCAAGTTTTGGAAAAAAAGAAAGACCAAAGATCAAAAAGGGATCCAATATTAAATTTATAAGAAGTGAAATTATTGATATTTTAAAGGGTGTTATGGAGTTTCCCTTGGCGAAAAATGCAGCTGATAAAACTGGATTTAAAAAAGTAAAGATTAGGCCTGCACTTACAATTAAAAGATAGTCGGCTGCCATTTTGTGGACATCACTATCAAGATTATAAATGCCAATTATTTTATTTCTCATGGAAATATATAAAATAGTTAAAGTTAGGCAAAAAATTAAATTTAAAATAAATCCAGAGACCCAAACTTCCCTTGCACTGTCCCTATCACCTCTTCCATAGGATTGCGAAAGTCCAACAGAAATTCCTGTTTTTGCAATAAGAGTAATAGACTGGGCAATCCAAACTAGAAAGGAACAAGTCCCCACAGCAGCAACAGCTCCAGTGGAAAGTCTCCCAAGCCACATTAAATCAATTAAGGAGTATGCCATTTGCACAAAGGCAGTGCCCATTAGGGGCAGAGCCATTTTAAGTAGTGCAGAAAAAATATCTCCCTTTAATAAATTAACTTCTCTCACTTATCAACAGTCGCCTTGGTCAGTAATTATTATTGGTCCGTCCTTTGTTATGGCAAGTTGGTGTTCGTATTGGGCAGAAAGTGAACCGTCAGCCGTTCTTGCTGTCCATCCATTGTCGTCAATTGTAAGCTCCTTCTTGCCCATGTTAATCATTGGCTCAATAGTAAATACCATGCCCTCTTGAAGTCTTAGTCCACGTCCAGCCTTTCCATAGTGAAGGACTTGTGGATCTTCATGCATCTCTTGACCAATGCCGTGACCTACAAACTCTCTTACAACAGAATAACCATTTTCTTCTGCGTGTTTTTGAACTGCAGCTCCAATGTCACCAAGTCTATTGCCTATTACTGCCTTTTCAATTCCCTTGTACATACATTCACGAGTCACACGCAAAAGTTTTTTGGCTTCCTCAGAAACTTCGCCCACTTCATAGGACCAGGCAGAGTCAGCTAGCCATCCATCAACATTTACAACCATATCAACAGTAATTATGTCTCCATCTTTAAGAACATATTCAGATGGAAAACCATGACAAATTTCATCATTTACTGATGCACAAATTGAATAAGGATAGCCTTCATAGCCCTTTTGCTCAGGATAGGCTCCCCTTTCCTTTAAATAATTTTCCACAAATCTATCAATTTCAATAGTTTTTACACCAGGTTTAATAAAATCTCTAAGCTTGTGATGCACATCAGATAAAACTTTTCCTGCAACTTGCATCTTTTTTATTTCGTCTTCTGTCTTAATAATAATCATTTTAACTCCTTTACAAGATGACACAAATCATCGTCCGTCTTTGCCCATTCATAGGCATCCTTATTTATTTCTATAGCTAATTTTAATTCTTCCTTGGCTCTATTATCCTCTCCTAAAAGAGAAAAGGAGCAAGCCTTATTATAATGTAGATTTACAGAATTTGGAAAATCCAAAAGTCCTCTATCTAAAATATTTATAGCAGATTTATAATCTTTTTCTTCAATATATACCGCAGACATATTTAAAAATAAAAAAGGGTCTTCAAAATTTCCAATTGCCTCATAATAATATTTTAGAGCCAAAGCATTGTCGCCCTTCTTTTTTGAAAGTACGCCCATATTGTATAGGGCTCTGCCATAATCCGGCTTTATCTCAAGAGATTTTTTTACAAATTTTTCTGCCAAAGCATTTTTATTTTCTATTTCATAAATTGAACCTAAATCATTATAAGTTACAAAATCGTATTGGTCTATGGCAAGAACCTTTTTAAATTCTTCTATGGCAAGTTCAGTTTCACCAATTTTATCATAGGCGTGAGCTAGATAATAATGAGCTCTGTCATAATCTTCGTCAAGCTCAATTGCCCTTTTATAATTTTTTATTGAGTAAGAAATATCCCCATTGCAAAAATCATTGGTGATGGCAAGCCCATAATAGGCGCCAGCCATTTCCTTTAGGCTCAAAATTTTTTCAAAACAAATTTTTGCCTCATAATAATTTTCTTTTTTAAGATATATGTCAGATAACTCAAAATAGACAGAGATTTTTTCATCAAGATCTTCTTCTCTTGTAAACTTCAAAGATTTAAGTAACAAATCCTCTGCCTTGTCCCAGTCTTCTTCTAACAAAAACTCTTCTGCTAAAATTAAATAATTTTTAAATTTTAAGTCCATAAAAACCTCAATTCTTATTATATTATATAGTATTTTTTATAATTTCAAAGTCATGGAAATAATTTTTAAAAAAATATATAATGTATTAGGTGATTTATTGTAATGAGACGATTTTTATCCTTTAATGATTTTTTTCGTGAATATTTTTCTGGCAAGACCGTAAAACTTTCTCTGGACGGCGGCTTTTCCTGTCCCAATAGAGATGGTACACTTTCAAATATTGGATGCATCTTTTGCTCTGATGAGGGCAGTGGAGAATTTACAGCTTCAAAAAATTTTTCCATAGCTGAGCAAATTGATTCTCAAAAAATATTTCTTGAGAAAAAATGGAAGGCAAAAAATTATATTGCCTACTTTCAAAATTTTACCAACACCTACGGCTCTCTTGATTCTTTAAAAAATATTTACGATGAAGTCGTAGATAGAGATGACATAGTTGGAATTTCAATTGCAACTCGCTGCGACTGCCTAGATGATGAAAAAATAAAATATTTAAAGGACCTTTCCCACAAAAAGACACTTTGGCTAGAACTCGGAATGCAAAGTGTAAAGGAAGATACAATTAAGCTGATAAATCGCGGTTACTCCCACAAAGTTTTTGATGAAACTGTAAATAAATTAAAGGAAGAAAACTTACTATTTTTAATTCACGCAATTTTTGGACTTCCCTTTGAAGACCAAGAGGACTTTAAAAATACAATTAAATACATAAAAGAAGTTGCACCCTTTGGAGTAAAATTTCACAACTTATATATTTTAAAGGACTCACCAATACATGAACTCTACAATAATAAAAAATTTAAAATTTTATCAAGAGAAGAATATATTGACACAATCCTTTATGCCTTAGAAAATATTGACGAGAAAACTGTAGTCCACAGAATAACTGGCGATCCACCAAAGAAAAAACTTTTTGAGCCTCTTTGGTGTGCCGACAAACTTTCTGTTATTTCTGAAATTGATAAAATTTTAAAAGAAAAGAATAAAGATATTGTCACTGAAGAAAAAATAAAAGAAATTGCAGACTATTGGAAAAGTAAAGACAGGGCTTTTTCTCAGAAGGCTTAAAAAATACTTATCTCTAGTGTATAATGTTAGATAAGGCGAAAAATAGATTATAAAGGAGAAACATGAAAAATATTTCTAAAGATATAATAAAAAAATTAAATGTAAAATTTGTAATTCTCGGCTCTGACGAAAATGCCTATGGAATTGCCCGCATCTTAAATGACAATTACGGCTTGATTTCCACAGTTTTTTGTCAAAAAGCTCTTCCTGCCACAGATAAGTCTCGCATCTTAGATAGAAAAATCATCGAAAATTTTTCTGATGACAAAGTTTTTGTATCTGAAATGGTGAAATTTGCTGAAGAAAATAAGGATGCAACTTTAATAACAATTCCTTGCGGCGACGAATATTCAAAACTTCTTTCCAACAACAAGGAAAAGATAAAAAAATATTACAAGTTCAACACGCCTTCAAGTGATTTAAACGCAAGGCTTGAAAATAAAATTGACTTTTATAAGTCTTGCCAAGAGCTGGGCATCCCCTATCCAAAATATGCTATTATAAATTCTTCAAAGGAAATTGAAGGACTTGATTTACAGTTTCCACTTATACTTAAACCTAACGACTCCATCTCTTATGTAAAATTGTCCTTCCCAAATAAGTACAAGGTCTACACAATTTACAGCTATGAGGAGCTTGAATCCGTTGTAAAAACTATTTACGACGACAATCACTACGAGGGCACAATGCTTGTCCAAGAATACATTCCTGGTCCTGCATCAAACCAAGCTTCCTTCAATGTCTACTGCGACAAAACTGGCAAGGTGCGAATGATGGTTTACGGACAAATTCTTCTTGCTGATCCACTCCCACTTAGAATTGGAAATAACGACGCAATTTATACAAAGTACATGCCAGAACTTTTTACATTTTACAAGGAAAAACTTGAATCCATTGGCTACACAGGCTACTCAAATATAGATTTAAAATATGACCCAAGAGACAACACTTACAAGGCCTTTGAAATGAACTTGAGACTTCCACAAAGCCATTACTTCATGGCTGCTGGTGGAGTTAATGTATTAGACTTTTACATCAGAGACCTTTTAGATTTAGGCTTTGAAGAGGACGTCTACTACCACAAGGAGACATCAAAAATTTGGATGAATGCCCATCCAAAACTTTTAAAAGAGTACACAAATGAAAAGTATCACAAGTCTATTGACGAGCTTCTTAGAAATGGCTACGAGTTTACAATTAACAACAAGAAGGACTTTAGCATTAGTCGAAAAATAACTTATCTAAAGAGAAAGTACGGCTCAATAAAACACTACAAGATGTATTATAAATTAGAAAAATAAAATATAAGAGCATTAAAAAAACCAGTTTTTCACAGAACTGGTTTTTTTAATCTTAAATTGCCATCAATCTCTCGACTGAATTATAAAGGCTGAGCCGTAATTTATAATTACTTTCGCTTTGTCGCCAAGCATTTCATTGCTGACAGCCCTACTTGGATTCATGGCATTTATTTCAAGTTCTTTCACTTCATAGTAAAGTCCCTCAGTTGTGAAACTCATTTTATCGCCTGCATTTATTAGGGAAAAATATTTTTTGTCAGACCTTTCAAATTCATATTCGCCCTCTTCTACATAAATTACTTCATTGTAGTCGTCAACGATTTTTGCCTTAACTCCCAACTTGTAAAGCATTTTAAGATTGTAAAGATTGGCAAGCTCGTGGTCAAGTCTTGTGCCCAAGGCTCCAAGTATTACAAGGTCCTTGTAGCCCTCTTCTAAGAGATAGTCAATGCAAAGAGCTGTGTCTGTTAAATCTTTTTTTGCAGGAAATTTTTTTATTTTAATGTCCTTGTCCTTCACATAGGAAAGAGTTTCTTCGCCAATGGAATCTAAATCTCCAAGAAGAAGATCTGCAACAAGGTCATACTTTTTTAAAAGTCTTGCGCCTCCATCGGCGACTAAGATAAATCTGTCTCCATATTTTTCTATTAATTCTTTGGAAACTTGTCTCCCGCCAGAAATTAAAAGTGCTTTTTTCATAATAATTCCTTAAAGGCCTTAATATTTTCTCTCGTCTTATCTTTTTCAAATATTGCTGAACCTGCAACTAAAATATCTGCACCAGCTTCAAGGACTTCTCTTGCATTGTCAAGCTTTACGCCACCGTCAACTTCTATTAGTGTATTTAAATTTTTCTCTATGATTAATTTTTTTACCTCTCTAATTTTTCTAAGTGCAGATGGGATAAATTTTTGTCCTCCAAAGCCAGGGTTGACGCTCATAATTAAAACCAAGTCAAGATTTTCTAAATTGTAGTCAAGAAGGTCAAGACCGTCTCCAGGGTTTAGGGCAAGACCTGCCTTTTTTCCATAAGACTTTATAAGAGAAAGAGTTCTATCAAGATGCTTGGTTGTGCTTGGATGAATTGTAATTATGTCTGAGCCAGCCTTTACAAATTCTTCAATAAAATTTTCCGGTCTCTCAATCATTAGGTGGGTGTCAAAGGGAATGTCAGTTAGTGGCCTTAGCTTTTTAACCACGCCTGGACCATAGGAAATATTTGGCACATAATTTCCATCCATAATGTCCAAGTGAACAAAGTCCACTTTTTCTTCATTCATAATTTTAAATTCTTTTTCTAAATTTGTGAAATCTGCTGAAAGTAATGAAGGTGAAATCATTAGTATTCTCCTTTTTCTTTTAATTCATTAAAAATGTACAAATAATTTTCATATCTTGACTTTTCTATCTCGCCCCTATCCACTGCATCCTTTACAGCGCACTTGGGCTCCTTTATGTGATTGCAATTGTTAAATTTGCAATTATTAAAATTTTTAAATTCCCTAAAATAATTTTTTAAATCCTCTTCCTCTATCTTTAAAGTAAGTGAAGAGAAGCCTGGAGTATCAAAAATATAAATATCATCATTATAGAGTATTTCCGTGTGTCTAGTGGTGTGTTTACCGCGCTTAGTCTTTTGAGATACTTTGCCCACTTCCACTTCTTTATTTAAAATTCTTGATGTGATAGTAGATTTTCCTGCCCCAGATACGCCGCAAAGGGCAACAGTCTTTCCACGAAGGTAAGCTCTTAGAGACTCTATATTGTCATCCTTGTCTGAAATCACAAAAGTTTCAAAGCCAGAATTTTTATAAATCCTTGCAAGCTCTTCTGCACTTTCTTCGTCAAGGTCTGACTTGTTAATGACTATGGCAAGGTCAATGCCCTCATGCTCAGCCTGAATAATTGTCTTATCTATAATGACAAGATTATATTTGGGATCCAAAACCGGTATAACAATGAGAGCTAAGTCAACATTGCTCACCCTTGGTCTTGTGAGCATATTTTTTCTGGGATATACTTTTTCAATATATCCCAGAGTTTTTTCTTCGTATTTAAATTCTACATCATCACCAACAATAGGCTCAACCTTGCTGTGTCTAAAGTTTCCTCTAGCTCTTGTTTCAAAAACTTCGTCGCCAGACTTTATATAGTAAAAGCCACCTGTCAGTTTAATAATTTTTCCTATCATTATTTTATCTTCTCAGTCTTTACAAGATTTCCATCAACATAAATATTGTATTCGCCAGGACCAATTAATTCAACGTTGCTGACTTCTCCGCCTTCTATATTGTAATTCCAAACTGAAGTTGAACTAATTTTATTTCCGTTTCCGTCTCTTACTCTTTCAGCAGAAACATTGTGAGTAGTGCCATCATCAGGAACCTTAACCTTGACATGATTTACTTTATTGTAATTATCTTCATTTTGATTGTCTTCATTGTCTTCAGTTTCTTCCTCTTCGTTAATTTTTGCTCCCTTTGAAATAAATAGAGTTACAGTTGAACCCTTATCTACGCTTTGATTTGGCTTTGGATCCATGTCATAAACTTGACCTTCGCCAACCTTGTTGCTGAATCCATTTTCAATTACAACTGTAAAGCCAAGGCTCTTTAATTGATTTACAACTATATCCTGATCCATGCCCTTGTAGTCGCTTAAAACAACTGGAGTTTTGTCAACACCCTTAGATACTATAACCTTAACTGCTGTTCCTCTCTTAACAGAATAGCCGCCATCAGGATTTGAATAAATTACTTTTCCTTCTTCAACATCTTCGTTAAATTCTTCTTCCACACTTCCAAGTTTTAGAGAATTATCTTCAAGAGTTTTTTGTGCTTCCTCTGTAGTTAGTCCCTTTAATGGTGGAACTGGAACAGAATCAGGAAGCTCATTTATCTCAAGAGTAATAGTCGAACCCTTGTCTACTGAAGTGCCTTCTTCAGGTTTTTGACCAAGTACAAGACCGTCAGGTTCATCTTCATTCTCCACTGTATTTACATCAAGGACCAGCCCTTGGGCTTCTATTAATTCTTTAGCTTCCTCTCTAGTCTTTCCTATATAATTTTCAACGGCAATTTTTTCTACTACATCGCCATTTTTCATTCCCTTAATAGCCTTTGGCACTACATAAATAAGTAGGGCAATTATAACTATGGCAGAAAAGATTCCAAGTATGGCAGGAGCTGCAGATTTTTTCTTCTTTACAACCTTCTTAGGTTTTCTCGTGTCCATATCCATGTTGTTGGAATGATTTCTATTAGGTCTTCTATTGATATTTGGAGTTACAACAGTTCTGTCGTCTTCTTCATAATCTCTTTTGACAGAAAAAGTTTTTGCTCCAATTGTGTAGTCCTTTATGTCCTTAATCAAATCAAATACATCTCTGTATCTGTCATCTGGATCCTTTTCAGTCATCTTTAAAACCAAGGCGTCAACTGAAGGATCTATGCTCTTGATAAAATCAGATGGCTTTGGCATTTGTGACTGAACTTGCATAAGGGCAACAGAAACAGGATTGTCTGCATCAAAAGGAAGTCTGCCAGTTAGCATTTCAAAAAGCACAATTCCTAGAGAATAAATGTCAGACCTGTTGTCCACCTTGGCACCTCTAGCTTGCTCTGGTGAAAAGTAGTGGACTGAACCCATGACAGCATTAGTTGCAGTGACAGTTGTGTTGTCAGCAACTCTTGCAATTCCAAAATCTGTAACCTTAATTCTATCGTCACGAGTAACCATTATATTTTGAGATTTAATGTCTCTGTGAACAATATGCTTTGAGTGAGCAACCTTTAAAGCCTCTGCAATTTGAATGCAGTAATTTAAAGCCCTCTTTTCAGAAATTCTGCCCTCATCATTTATTAAATCTTTAAGAGTTTTCCCATCGATGTATTCCATTACAATGTAGTGGACTTCTTTGTCTTCCACTTTTTCTGTTCCAACATCATAAATACTTACAATGTTTGGATGAGAAATACTTGCAGCTGCAAGGGACTCTCTCTTAAATTTTCTAATAAAATTATTGTCTTCGTTGTATTCTAATTTTAAAACCTTAATGGCAACAATTCTATCAAGCTTTCTATCATGAGCCTTAAAAACATTGCCCATGCCGCCTGTGCCAATTTTTTCTAATATTTCATATCTATTTGCTAAAATTTTATTTATCATTGCCCACCTACTTATTAAATACTAAAATAAATGTAATATTATCCATGCCGCCATTTTTAAGGGCGAGATCCAAAAGTTTGTCTTTGGCAACTTCAGGAGTATTTTCTTTTATAATTTTGAAAATTTCTTCATCAGGAATCATATTAGTAAGTCCGTCTGAACAAAATAAAAATATGTCATTGTCTTCAATCTTTAAAGTGTTTACTAAAACCTCAATGTCAGCTGTAGTTCCCATGGCTTTTGTTAGCACATTTTTCTTTGGATGAACCTTCGCCTCTTCCTCAGTAATTTCTCCAATCTCCATCAAGTAATTTACAAAGGAATCATCTCTTGTGATTTGTTCCATATCTTTATTTATCTTGTAAATTCTAGAATCGCCTACATTGGAATAAATTAAAACACTTCCTAATATTATACCAGCAGAAACTGTGGTGCCCATGCCTCTATAATCTTCGTTTTCTTCAGAGCTTTTGAAGATTTCGCGGTTAGCATCTCTAATGGAAGAAGACAAGATTTCAATTGCATCTTCAATAGTCTTAACTTCCTTTGCCTTTTCAAAATCCGACGCAATAATTTCTGTTGCCATCTTTGAAGCCCTTTCGCCGGCAAGATGTCCACCCATGCCATCAGCTAATATATATAAATTTTTTGACTCATTTACAAAATAACAATCTTCGTTATTTTTTCTGTAGTTGCCTACATTAGTTGCTGATACTACTTTCATTTATTTCACCTCAACTTTGCGCCTTAGTTGTCCACATGAGGCGCTGATGTCCCTTCCAAGTTCTCTTCTTATAGTTACATTAAATCCTTTTTTCTCAAGTTTATCTTTAAATTCAATGATTTCAGACTTGGAAGGTCTTTTTTCATCAAATTCATCAATTGGATTTAAGGGTATTAAATTAATATGGCATTTCATATTTTTTGCGAAATTATAAAGCTCTTCAATATTTTTTTTGCCATCATTTTGATTTTTAATTAAAGTGTATTCAAAGGTAATTCTATTATTTGTCTTGTCACCATAATATTCTAGGGCTCTCTTTAAGTCAGCTAAATTAAATCTTCTGTTAATTGGCATAAGTGCCGACCTATCATTGTCATTAGTTTGGTGAAGACTTACAGCCAGATTAATTGGAATGTCTATATCTGCAAGTTCATAAATCTTATCTGCCACGCCGCAAGTGGAAATTGTAATATTCCTATAGCTTGTATTATGTCCCTTTTCATCATGGAGTAACTTTATAAATCTAATAACCTCAGAAAAATTATCTAGGGGCTCGCCACTTCCCATTAAAATAAAATTTGAAACCTTAATATTTAAAGCCTTCTCTATTTCATAGACCTGACCCAACATTTCTGCTGCACTTAAGTTTCTCACGAGACCAGACTTTGTTGACGCACAAAAATCACAGCCCATTCGACATCCAACTTGTGTTGAAATGCACTGAGAATAGCCATGCTTGTAGTCCATGAGGACGCCCTCTATTAAATTTTCGTCCTTTAACTTAAATAGAAATTTTTTTGTCTCATCTAATTTTGAATCAAAAATTTTAAAAATTTCTACCTTGTTTATTTCTTCATCTTTAATTATGGAGATTGCCTTCTCTGAAAGATTTGAATTTTCTATATCATATCTCTTCTTATCGTGAAAAAATGTAAAAAGTTGAGAGCCTCTAAAAGCTTTCTCACCCTTATTTACAAAAAAATCACACAGCTCATCTTCATACATAGAATTTAATTCCATTAAACCACCTATTCATCTAAACATTATACCATTAGATATGGACAAATAGAAATAGATTTGAAAATTTAATCAAATAAAAAGACTGCGAAAGGTCACAGTCAATTTTTTTCCATAAGAGTAATAGAAAATCCATCACTTCCATCTATCGATGGGAACAATTTTAATACTTCTCTATCTCTTAATTTTTTTATTTTGAAATTTTTGTTATTTTCTAAAAATTTATTTACTACATCTTCGTTTTCAATTTTTGAAAGAGAGCAAGTTGAATATAAAAGTTCTCCCCCATCTTTTACATAATCCTTTGCCTTATCTAATATTTCAAGTTGAATTTCAGCAAGTGACTTTATATCTTCTAAGTCCTTGTTCCATTTTATGTCAGGCTTTTTTCTGTAAAGACCAGTTCCTGAACAAGGGGCGTCAACTAAGACATAGTCAAACCTGTCTATAAAGTCTTTATTTAAAAGTCTGGCGTCATTTACCCTTGTCTCAATATTTTTTACGCCAAGCCTTTTTGCATTTTCTTGTATTAGCTTTATCTTTCCCTGAGATTTGTCGCAAGCAATAATTTCACCAGTGTTATTCATAAGTTCTGCGAGATGAGTGGTCTTTCCGCCAGGTGCTGCGCATAAATCTAATAGGCTGCTATTTTCCCTTGGATTTAAAAAGCTTGCCACTAAAATTGAGCCCAAGTCTTGCACATAAAAATGTCCATCATCAAAATATTTCGTGTCAATTATTCCCTTGGGATTTAAAATATTTAGGACATTGTCATAAAATGTCTCCTCTATTTCAAAACCCAGTTCTTTTAGATTACTCATCAAGTCGCTTTTACTAGTCTTTAAAGTATTCACCCTAATGGTAAAGGGTGGCATTTCGTTATTAGCCTTTAAAAGTTTTTTTGTAAATTCTTCCCCGTAATTATTATAAAAATATTCTGTATAAAATTTTGGATGAGAATAAAAAGTTGAGAGATTGTCAATACTGTCCTCAATCTTTACTTGTGGAGCATCCTTTTTGGAAATGCTTCTAAGAATTCCATTGGTAAAGGAAATTGATCCTCTGTTGCCGTAAATTTTTGCAAGATTAACTGATTCATCTACAATTGAATAATCTGGCACCTTGTCCAAAAAATACATTTGGTAAATTGCCATCTCTAAAATACTGAGAATAATTTTGTGAATTCTTTTTATTTTTACTCTTGAATTTATTTTTATTACATAATCTAGGTAAGTTCTATTGCGAATTACTCCTGTAGTAATTTCTTTTATAAAATTGTAATCTCTCTCATCAATATTAGATTTTTTTAAAATTTCAAGGCTTTCTTCTAAAAATGCCCCCTTATAGAGGACATCGTTAATAATCTGTAGTGCTTTTTCTCTTGGGTTTTTCATTAATCTCTTCTTCCAAATATGCTAAGTAATCTCAAAAATTGTCCAATTGCAACTATTGTTGATGCCACATAAGTAAGTGCTGCTGCGTTTAAAACTTCTTTTGTGCCTGTTAAGTCTTCATCACTAATAATTCCATTGGCAAGTTCTATTTTTGCTCTATTTGAGGCGTTAAACTCAACTGGGAGGGTAACAATTTGAAATAAAACTGCAAAGAAAAATAGTGCAATGCCAAGTTTTGTAAAAAATACTGAGAAGAAAAATCCAAGTATTATTAAAAAGAAGGAAAGTTGAGTTCCTAAATTTGCAAGGGGAACTAGAGCAGCCCTAACTTTTAGTGGCACGTATTCCACTGAATCTTGAATTGCATGACCAACTTCATGAGCAGCAATAGAAACTGATGCAATGGAATTTTTGTAATAGACATCGCGAGATAAATTTAAAGTTTTATCTCTTGGGTCATAGTGATCTGAAAGATTTCCATCAACTAAATTTATTTTTACATAATTTAATCCATTTCTATCTAAAATTTCTCTTGCAACTTCTGCCCCACTTAAATTAGTGGAAGAGCCTATTTTCTTGTATTTTTCGTAGGCTGAACTTATCTTTGCCTGTGCATAAAATGCGAGAATTAGACCTGGAAGAATATAAATAAAATAAGTGTAATCAAAACCGTAATAATATGGATACATTATTTCCCTCCTATGACATAATTTTCTTCAAATTTATTTCCTCGAAGAAAATCATCAATTCCCATGGCGCGCTTTCCTGGTGCTTGAATTTCCTTTACAGAAATGGCGCCATCTAATGTTTTAATAATTAATTCCTTGTCTGATTTTATTATTGTTCCAACTTTTTTATCTGATGAATTTTCTATTTCTTCTGCAGCAAAAATTTTATAAAGTTTGTCTTCATAGGAAAATTTTGCTCCGTAATGTGGGCTAAGTCCCCTAATTTTATTTACAAGGTTTTTTGACTTGTCATTGAAATTTAAGAGCAAGTCATCCTTTAAAATTTTATCTGCATAAGTTTTTTTGCCTTCATCTTGGGGAGTGAAATTAACTTTATCTTCTTCCACTTCTCTTATAAAATCTTCTAAAAGATCAGCCCCCATAAGAGAAAGTTTATCTTCAAGCTCTCCGGCATTCATGTCTTTTATGTCAATTTCTTTTACAGCAGATACTGCGCCAGAATCAAGTCCTTCTTCCACTCTCATGAGGCTCACGGCAGTTTTTTCTTTGCCTTCCATTATTGCCCTATTAATTGGGGCAGCTCCTCTTAATTCTGGAAGAAGTGATGCGTGAACATTAACAATATATTTTTTAGGAAGGTCAAGAATTTCCCTCTTTAAAATTTGTCCATAGGCAACGACAACAATTATGTCTGCCTCGACTTCTCTAAGTCTTTCTATGGACTCCTCAGAATTTACATCATGAGGCTGATAAACTTCAAGACCAAGTTCTTCAGCCTTAACTTTTACTGGAGTCTTTGTGAATTTTTTACCCCTTCCCTTTCTCTTGTCTTCTTGAGAAACTACAAGGACAACTTTACCTAATTTATGGAGCCTTTCTAAAATAGGAACGGAAAATTCTGGAGTTCCCATAAAGATAAATTTCATCACTATTCACTCTCCGCTTCATACATTTCAATTGCCTTGTCTGTGTATAAAATTCCATCTAAGTGATCAACTTCGTGTTGAATAATTCTCGCCAAAAAGTCTTCAGCTTCCATGATTTTTTCTTCGCCAGCTAAGTCATTGTATCTAACTTTTATATCTTTGGCTCTCTTAACAGTTCCCTGTTTCCCAGGAACAGATAGGCAGCCTTCCATAGACACTTCTTCCCCTTCTTTTTCAAAAATTTCGGGGTTAATCATGTAAAATCTCTTGCCCTCTTCTTCCTCTCTATTATCTACAACAATAAGCCTCTTCAAAATTCCAACTTGAGGTGCAGCAAGCCCAACGCCATAAGCCACATCCATAGTTTCAAACATGTCATCAATTAAAAGTTTTAATCTATCGTTGAAATTTGTTACCTGCTTTGATTGTTTTCTGAGTATTGGATCTCCATCCTCTCTAATTTTTCTTGTTGCCATTTAATCACCTAAAATCTATATTTAAAAATACTTTATTATCTTCTTCTATCTTGCTATTAATAATTACCCTTTTAAGACCATATATTAACAAAGCTAAATCTTTTGGCTTCACTTTTACTGAAAATTTGGTCCTATTTACATTTTTTATCTTTGGCAACTTAATAAATTTTGTCACCATTAAATCTAAATTTTTTATGTCAATGGACATTTGCCTTAAAAATTTTTCTGCCCAAGCTTCAGTCAAACTTTCATCGTAGGAAGAAAATTCAAGCTCAACTAACTTTGTGTAGGGTGGGTATAAAAATAATTTTCTCTCTTCAATTTCATAATTATAAAAATCTTCATAATCGCCACTGGCAGAATATTTTATAATTTCAGAGTCAGG
>ERZ1673752.3420-NODE-3420-length-15280-cov-14.462857_pt1 | contig 15280 bp, 10 predicted proteins | sample MGYA00580195_ERZ1673752 | MGnify/ENA primary metagenome ERZ1673752 (study PRJEB41218, sample SAMN15661744) | gut metagenome | host: Homo sapiens | place: Canada: London | collected 2015-08-20/2019-03-30 | study: EMG produced TPA metagenomics assembly of...
TCTCATCGATTTCCTCACGAAGGAACAGTAGGCGACCATTAGCTTTAAGGTAGGGGATCTTACCCGCCCATACCCAATTGTAGATGGTCTTTTGCTCAACCTTTAGCAATCTAGACACATCAATGATGTCAAGATACTCAGGCTTGAGCGGTGGCCGAACAGCAGCTTCTATGGCTTGCTCTCGTAATACCAGCAAGTGGTCTAGTTTTTCTTCCACATTCGCTAGCTTTTCGAATAGGCGTTTTTGCCACTGGTCTTCTGTAAGATAGCCTAAGTATGACATAGTTTGCCTTTTACATAGTTACCCATACTATCTTGAGATAAGATATTTTGTTCTCTCATATAGGCAATATATTTTTTTGCTGTCCTATCCTTGACATCCATCTCCTCCATTACTGAGACCACCAAGTCACTATAAACTATCGGTTTTTGCTCTTTCAAGATTTCTTTAGCCACTGAAATCAAGTCCACTGTCTTTCGCTTTTCTTTTTCTGCTTTGGACTTTTCACCTCTATAAGTAAACATGTCAAGCTCTTTATCCCACCCAAAGAGCATCATTGGCACATCTAGAGGACTTCCGTCTCTCACCTTGAGTGCTTTAACCACAGAAAGCTCAGGATTATCATCATTCTCAATCGAAAGGATACCAGCTGCTTTTCGTTGAAGTTCAGAGCCAATGTGTCCACGTAGCTTCACTCCGTTTGGCACGAAGTGAAGCACGCAGATGATACAAGTATTATAAATACCCGCGAGACGATACAATTCGTCTACTACAGCTATACTCTCACTCTCATCATTGGCAGAGCGGATTAAATCTGCAATCCCATCTATAACTACAAGTTGAATACCTCCGTATTTGTGATAAAGCATATCCATACTATCCCGAATAAGCTTTAGACGTTCTTGGCGAGAAAGAGAAGCCAAGTAAAATGAGTGAAAGAATAAAGGGACTCGATTTAACCCTGCACGTTTGAGCGTCCTACCTAGATTCTTATGCAATTGAGCCTCAGATTGCTCCGTGTCATAGTGTAGAACAGCTAACTGCCTAGGATTGGCTGCAATCCGTAGCCCTAAGGTTGTCTCTGGGTCTAATGCTTCTTCGTTTATAACTCCAGAAAGAATCGCAGAGATGTAATTGCTCTTTCCTGTGCCCTCACCGCCAGTAATACAGAAAAGGTTATCTTGAGTTCCTAATGGAACACCGTTAACGGACACAATGGGGTGGGAAGCTTCAGGTGGGTTATCATAATCAATCTCACAGGATTTCATCATCATTAGCGTGTTTGCATATAGTTTGTTCAGTTCCTTGGCTAATAGCTCCTTGAGATCTTTTGCTATTCGCCCCATTGAGAAAAAGTCTGATATATCTTTCTGCGCTTTTCCTCCGTCTAGTGGAAGTTCTAGCCTAAGGATAGGCAGTTCTGAAAAGGTTTGTAACACCTTAAATGAAGCCCGAATACCCGTTTCATCTACATCATAAAGGATGACAATATGCCTAAATCGTCGACTCAAGAGTTCCATCAGAGACTTTGGAATATCGGCTGTTTCACTATTCAAGCAAATAGCATTGAAGCCATGAGCAGAAAGACTCATCACATCCTTTTCACCACCTGTTATATAGACTACATCACCTTTACTAGATAGTTGTTCCAATCCAAAAACGTAATCTTCGACTTTCTCCCCACCATAGAGAAAGCGGATACTACTGTGAGGCCGATAAACCTTGATGAAGCCTTGCATTACATAGCCAAACATTGGTTCCTCATCATTAGAATATATTGAGTAGGGTTTCCCCTCACGATTGATTGACTTAAAGCAAGTCAATGCTTTCACATGAAAACGATGAAGCACCTCTTCTGTAATCCCATAACGGAACCAAAATAGGAGTTCTCTTTGTCCGAAAGTCTTTGGTGTGAACTCAAATCGTTTAGGAGGTGCAACCGTGGCTTTAGACATCGTTTTGTCGTTGTAGCTTTTGGAGGGCATCTTTGATATCGAAGAATCTTGACCAACTCTAAGGTTTAGCCCCAAGTCTCTATTTATCATCTGTAGGATATTGCGAAAATCTCGCTTGGCATCAAGCCCAGCAACCATTGCTACAAACCAAAAGCAGTCTCCAGAATAAAGCTCGTTCCCAAAGTCCTTCATACGGTAACAGTCATTCTTGCTATCGAAGTAAATGTTACACGAAGCTCTTTTATCCTCATAAAAAGGATTGCGAAAATTCCGCTTAGGCACAAAGTCCATAGGCATATAGTAGGTGAATACATCCAAGCCTCTATTCGTGAGACCAAGTATTTCTTCTTTGATATTCATAGCTCCTCAAACAACATTTCAGGCTTATTTTCACCTAGATACCCCTTTATGATGCCATCTTTGTACGCATTTAGTCTTTGTATTGCCTCAATCCTTCTGAAGCCTTTGAATGTTGCTCGACCAGTCTTCACTGCGATGTAAAGGCCTTTGAAGGGATAGACCACATGATTAGCTGATACGTAACGAAAAGGAACTGCATTCGCCTCTCGCCAGCGAGCTAATGAAGCTCTTGAAACACCAAGGATTCTCATTACATCAGAAGAGTTAAGCTCTATTTTCTCTTCAAGGACTTCATAGTCACTTTTGAGTTCCGCAATAAAGCCCGATACCTTATCTATTGCAGATCTAAGAGACTGAATCTCTTGAAGTATTTCCAATTGCGTCTGATTGTAATCCATATGATTCGTCTTGTAATCCTGCTTTAAGACACCTAAGGTAGTCTTCAACTTGAGAGATAAACTTGGAGAGATCAAGGTTGGACCCCATCATGTAGTTCACTACTTCTCTCACTAGAGCATTAAGAATGGATTGTCTTTCGCTTCCATAGATGCTGTCCAACACTTTGAAGAACTGTTCTTGAGTCAGTGTATAGTGTACATCGTTTTGCAGGCTCAAAGGTCCCGTTATGGGCTCTACAACATCTGCATCAATCAGCAGAAAAATGACATCTTTCTTAGCTGCTTGAGCGATTTTGAGGAAGGTCCTTAATTGCTGACCGCCACTAAGAGTCATTGATTTTCTAAAGTTGGAGACATCCATCTCAGCTATGAAAGCTTGAGACTTGAGGTTATTCGAACTGCGAATGATATCCTCAAGAGACGGATTGACTATGTATAGCTTAGCTGTTTCTTTCATTAGGCTACTTTTTATGGTTTACCACAGCAACTTGCTGCGCTGCAAAGTTCCCAATGTTTAGACGTTTAGACGAATATCATATTACCATTGTTGGGTAAAGTATTACCATTATAGGCATCTGTTCGTGAGAGGAGGTAAGGGACTGCAAGTGCACGGTGCAAGATCCCTCTATATATAGGGGACTTGCACCGTGCACTTGCAGTGTAGCCATACTACTCTCCGAAGGGTGATGAAACCAAGAATTTGGTGATTGTTCAGAAAAATGGTACTTTTGAACTCGGATAACACAAAGTAAGTGTACTCTGTACGGACTCTCAAAAATATCCGTCTTGGCTACAATTTGGCTACAGGGATTTTAGAGAGTATATAAAGAGAGTGAGACATAGGAAGTTATGGGCGTAAGTTCATTTTCCCCCGCTTCCGCAGTGAAGGGTGTAAATCAACGTGTTACGTGGTTTACACCCTTTTTCGCACCCCAAAAATCACTGGTCGGAATATTTGACTCAGCAACTTCGATGGTTTTATGCTTTTCAATGTCTATCTAGAGTCTCTAGCGGGAGGAGGTAAACTGCGATCTACTATTTGGATTCAGGGCTGACGCATTATAATCCTTTCCTCTAGGGACTACATATGATGACCCCGAGGAAATCGGGAAGCGTCAGGGAGGAAACGAAAATTCCCCACGGAGGGGCGAAATAAAAGTTCGGAAGAATGAAATGAAACTTCGGAAGAAGCAAATCAAAGTTCCGAAGAATTTTTCGCTTCCTCGCTGGATAATCTAGAATACCTACGGATGAATTGCCCGATTTCCTCCACCTTCAGATTTATGCCATAGAGACGTAGATGCACTCGTCCGCTATAATGCGTCCGCCCTGGCTAGATTGGTGGGATCTGAGAATTTCAGTAAGTTTGTAGCTACAAAGTATATAGACACTATTAAAGTATCATATGGCGAAGAAACAAGGCAAAAAGGAGAAAAGTATCGAGGAGTCTCTATGGGAGTCGGCCAATAAACTGCGCGGCTCAGTAGAGCCGTCGGAGTACAAGCACGTGGTCCTGAGTCTTATATTCCTCAAGTATGCCAATGACTGCTTTGTCGAGCGCAGGGCGCAGCTCATAGCTGAGGGCGAGGAGGAGTATTTAGATCTAGTAGAATTTTACACGGCTAAGAATGTCTTCTACCTCACCGAGCATAGCCGCTGGAGCTATCTGATGGAGCATGCCAAGCAACCCGATATCGCCATCAAGATAGATGCGGCACTCGCTGAGGTGGAGCGAGAGAATGAAACCCTCAAAGGTGCCCTCCCCTCCAACTACTACTCCAGTCTCGGACTCGATCAGACCAAGCTCTCGGCACTCCTGGACGAGATCAATAAGATCGACACGCTCAAGGATCGCGAGCACGACCTAATAGGACGTGTCTACGAGTATTTCCTCAGCAAGTTCGCCATCGCCGAGGGCAAGGGCAAGGGTGAGTACTACACCCCTAAGAGCATCGTCAATCTGATTGCCGAGATGATACAGCCCTACGAGGGGAAGATATACGACCCTTGCTGTGGTTCGGGCGGTATGTTTGTGCAGAGCATGAAGTTTATCGAGGCGCACCACGGTAATAAGAAGAATATCTCGGTCTATGGTCAGGAGTACACCAATACGACCTACAAGCTGGCGAAGATGAACCTCGCCATACGTGGTATCGCCTCCAACCTGGGCGCAGTAGCTGCTGACACCTTTCACAATGATCAGCACAAAGACCTCAAGGCGGACTTCATCATGGCCAATCCTCCCTTCAATCAGAAGTCGTGGCGTGCCAAAAACGAACTGGTCGACGACCCACGCTGGGCTGGCTACGAGGTACCCCCTACGAGCAATGCCAATTACGGCTGGATCCTCAACATTGTCTCCAAGCTCTCGGTCAATGGTGTGGCGGGCTTCCTCCTCGCCAATGGAGCACTCAGCGGTGAAGGTACAGAGCAGGCGATCCGCAAGCAGCTGATAGAGAATAAGCTGATAGAGGCGATCGTGATACTGCCCCGCAATATGTTTTACTCCACAGATATCAGTGTCACCCTGTGGATATTGAATAGGAATAAGAAGGCTCGCACCATCAATCAAAATGGGGCGCTGGTCAAGTATCGCGATCGAGAGCGAGAGGTGCTCTTTATGGATCTGCGCCAGAGGGGAGAGCCCTTTGAGAAGAAGTACATCCAGTTCTCGCCTGAGCAGATTGCTGAGATAGCTGATGACTTTCACAGGTGGCAGCAGGAGGGTGGCAAGCCATACCAAGATGTGCCTGAGTACTGCTACTCCGCCACCATTGAGGAGATAGCCGAGACTGGCTACTCGCTAGTGCCTAGCAAGTACATCGAGTTTGTCGATCGTGATGAGGGTATCGACTACAATGAGCGACTCCACGAGCTCAATGCCGAGCTGATGCAACTACTAGAGGAAGAGGCAGCCTCACGTAAGGAGCTGATCACCCTCATGTCAAAGCTAACCAAAGGAGAGGCGTAATGGGTCGATCAAGCTATAAGAGGTTGGGCGACTATATTCAACCTGTGGACATCCGCAATAAAGATAACGCGGTAGATAAATTACTTGGCTTAAGTATGACTAAGCAATTTCGCCCAACAACTTCAAATATCGTAGGTGTAGACTTAAGCAAGTATAAGGTTGTTGATAAGCATGTGTTTGCTTTTGATACGATGTCTGTGATCCGTACGGGTAAGGTTCCTATAGCGGTTAATCTTACAGATGATCTAATTATCGTATCCCCCGCCTATGTCACTTTTAAGTCAAAAAACGATGATCTGCTCGACCCTTTGTACCTTATGATGTGGTTCTCACGATCCCAATTTGATCGATTTGCTTTTTTCAAATCTGACGCATCTGTGAGAGGAGGATACAATTGGGATGAACTATGTGACACGCTAATTGATCTGCCACCAATTGAGGAGCAGCGAGAGATCGTGGCTCAATACGAGGCGATCACTCGTCGTATCGCCCTAAATGAACGCATCTGCGCCAACCTCGAAGAGACCGCCCAAGCTCTCTACAACAAGATGTTCTTCCAAGGCATCGACCCCGACAACCTCCCCGACGGCTGGAGAATGGGTACCATTGAAGAGTTTGGAGAAGTCGTAACAGGTAAGACTCCTTCTAGTCGTTATCCAGAGCACTTTGGAGATTATATGCCTTTTGTTACTCCTGTTGAATTTCAAGGGGAGAAGTTTATTAGAACTGCCGAAAGAAACCTATCAATCGAGGGTGTAAAAGCACTTGAGAAAAAGGTGATTAGAGAAGGCGATGTTATGGTTACTTGTATTGGCTCAGATATGGGAAAGGCTGCAATTTCTAATACGGAGGTCGTAACAAATCAGCAGATAAACTCTATTCGGACATACGACAATACTTTCTCAGAGTACCTATATTACACTCTCAAAGGAATGAAGGAAATACTTATGGGTCTTGGATCGGGTAGTTCAACGATGCCGTTGTTAAGCAAGAGGTCTTTTGAAGTCGTTGAAGTTCTATACCCACCGACGGACCTTATCCAATGTTTTTCTCAAACAGTTAAGCCTTTAAGTACCATAATCGAAAGAAAATCAAAAGAAAAGGATATTTTGAGAGAAATGCTATTCTTGCTAATCTTGAAGATATAATAGCTATTACCAAAGAGATGTTGAAGAATTACATAGCGCCAAATAGAAACCTATATTCTTATACCTGTCCTCATTGCAACACCCTTTCTCAAGTGGAATTCGGAGAACATAAGATGAGGGGTGATTTCGAGCGAGACTTATCGGGGGGTGGTTATTACAAATATATAATTACAATTCACAAGTGCCAATGTTGTGGAAAGAAAATCTTGTGGATTGACGATGAGTATATCTACCCTGATATTATTGCTGAGGAAGCTAACCCAGACATGCCTGAATCTGTAAGAAGGCTGTATGAAGAAGCAGGACTCATTTACAACAAATCGCCACGGGCTGCTTGTGCATTATTACGACTTGCTGTTGAGAACTTATGTCAAGAGCTTGGACAAGTAGATAGAGACATTAACAAGAATATAGCGGCTCTAGTACAAAAAGGACTTCCGCCAAGTATTCAAAAAGCTCTGGACACAGTTCGAGTAGTGGGGAATAAAGCTGTGCATCCTGGACAAATAGCAATAGATGTGGATGATGTAAATACAGCAAAGATGCTTATGCGTCTACTGAATATGATAGTAGAGAGGATGATAACAGAGCCTAAGGAGTTAGAGGAAGTCTATGGCTTATTGCCAAAATCTACACGAGAAGCAATTGAAAGAAGAGATCAATAGCAATTAAACAACTTACATGGTATGTTGAAGGAAGAGAAAGGACTACTAGCGTTAGTATATAAGGACCTATTACGACCAAGTGTGCAGGTTATGGGAAAGTCTCTTAAGGCTGTCCTTGAGTTTGTAAGTACCCCATTCATGGCTCTGCAATTACAAAATGATAAGAACAAATTAAACCTTAAAAAACGACTCGATGAGTATGCTCAAAAGCTAGATTCTATACCTGAAGATAAGAGGTGCGAGGTTCACCCTCAAATTGGTTTGCCTATCATTGAAAAACTTACTTACACCACCTGTGATGAGATAGCTGATTTGTTTACTAGCTTACTAGCAAGTGCATCTAATACTGATACAGCCAATACAGCTCATCCTGCATTTATTTCAATGATTGAAAGAATGTCCCCAGATGAAGCGAGAATTTTGGAATATCTCAAGGATAAAGAGGATATTCAGTATTGCGACATCAATGCATACTCCAATCAAAACTCTGGCTATGATACACTCGCCGAACATGTTACTATGATTGAACATGATGTGGCTTTAATTTATCCGAAGAACACCAATGCATACTTAGCAAACTTGGTAAGCCTTGGAATACTTCGCGATAAAAAAGGTACGTTTAGAATGGATAAAACCCAGTATAATAGAATTAGGGAGGAGTATCTTGTTGAAGAGTTTACTGCAAGTGCCGTGCCTGAAATTTACAAGTCTATCGAAGTTGAAGAATCGTACTATCAAGTAACGCCTTTTGGAAGGCTATTTATTCAGGCTTGCATTAAATAACTAGCGCCACTGTAGAAGAATCATGCCACACTTCAATGAACACGCTTTAGAGCAGGGGATTATGGAGCTCTTCCAGGAGGAAGGGTATACCTATATTAGTGGAGAGACCATTCAGAAGGAGGCGTCAGATGTGCTGCTGCGTGATGATCTGATGCTCTACCTGAAGAGCCAATACCCTGATCTCTCGGACCTAGAACTGAAGCGTGTCATACTGAAGCTCACGGCTCACACGGGACTATCGCTCTATGGGGAGAATGCGCGTATAATGCGCCTGATAAGCGACGGGTTTAGTATAGAGCGGGAGGATAGCAGCAAGCCCAATATCTATATACGACCGATAGACTTCGAGTGCGTCTCTAACAACATCTTTAGGATTGTCAATCAGCTGGAGGTCGTGGGGCTAGAGCGTCGAATACCTGATGGCGTGGTCTATATCAATGGACTGCCGGTGGTCGTGCTGGAGTTTAAGAGTGCTGTCAAGGAGAGTGCTACCATACGCGATGCCTATACACAGCTGACGGTGCGCTATCGGAGAGATATACCAGAACTGTTTAGGTACAACGCCTTTGTGGTCATTAGCGATGGAGTCAATAGTAAGTATGGCTCGCTCTTTGCCCCTTATGACTACTTCTACGCTTGGCGCAAGGTACATCCCGATGAGGCACCAAGAGAGGGGGTGGAGTCGCTCTTGTCGATGATCCACGGGCTATTCCCTAGGGAGCGACTACTAGATGTGATCCACAACTTTATCTTTTTCCCCGAGAACACCAAGAAAGAGGTGAAGATCGTCTGTCGCTATCCTCAGTACTTTGCAGCTCGCAAGCTTTACAATAATATCTTAGAGCGCTCACGCATCCATGGCGAGGGTGACGGCAAGGGCGGTACTTACTTCGGTGCTACGGGCAGCGGCAAGAGCTTGACGATGCTCTTCCTCACCCGCTTACTAGTGCGGAGTAAAGCCTTTGCCAGTCCTACGATCGTACTGATCACGGACCGCACGGATCTGGACGACCAACTCTCTGAGCTCTTTGTCAATGGGAAGAAGTTCATCGGTGACGCCTATGTAAAACAGGTGGAGAGTCGAGAGAAACTGGGGACTGAGCTACGGGCTAGGCCGAGTGGAGGCGTACTGCTCACGACGATTCACAAGTTTACCAAGGAGTGTGGCTTGCTCTCTGATCGTGCCAACATCATCTGTATCTCGGACGAGGCACACCGCTCGCAAATCAATCTGCAAGAGCAAGTGGTGCAGACGGAGGAGGGGGTGAAGCGTAGCTTTGGCTTTGCTAAGTATCTGCACGACTCGCTACCCAATGCGACATACGTAGGCTTCACTGGTACGCCTATTGATGCGACGATCGATGTCTTCGGCAAGGTGGTGGATGCCTATACGATGACGGAGGCGGTGGAGGATGGTATCACGCGCCGCATAGTCTATGAGGGTAGAGCTGCTAAAGTATTGCTCGACCACAAGAAGCTGGAGGAGATAGAGCACTACTATGAGCAGTGTGCTGTGGAGGGTGCTAATGAGTATCAGATAGAGGAGAGCAAGAAGGCGGTGACACGTATGGAGTGTATCCTCGGCAGTCCCGATAGGTTACAAGCGATGGCAGAGGACTTCCTCAAGCACTACGAGGGACGCATCGCAGAGGGTAGCACCGTGTGTGGTAAGGCGATGATCGTCTGCTCTAACCGGTCTATAGCCTTTGACCTCTATAAGCGGATTGTAGCTCTCCGCCCAGAGTGGTTAGAGAAGCGGGCACCGCAAGCTAAGAAGAGCGAGCAAGAGGAAGAGCTTAGCTACCGTATGCATGTGGCCGAAGAGCTGGCTCCGTATGGTGAGGAGTCGAAGCCGATAGAGCGGATCAAGCTGGTCATGACGCGCAATAAGGACGACAACAAGGAGCTGTACGACCTACTGGGCAGTGATGAGGAGAGAGCGGGGCTAGCTAAGGAGTTTAGAAATCCTGACTCGAACTTTAAGGTGGTGATTGTGGTGGATATGTGGATGACGGGATTTGACGTCCCCTGTCTAGATACGATGTACATAGACAAGCCGCTACAGCAGCACACACTGATACAGACTATCTCGAGGGTCAACCGCTTATATCCTGGTAAGGAGAAGGGACTGGTGGTGGACTATATCGGCATCAAGAAGAATATGAATGCTGCCCTCAGCAAGTACGCCTCGAGTGGCGATGAGATGGATGGCGTGGAGATGGTGGAGGAGTCTATTACTATGGTCAAGGATGAGTTGGACATCCTCCGTCGTATGTTCCACGGCTTTGACCGCTCACCTTTTACACATGGTCAGCCTCTGGAGCAGCTGGAATGTCTCAAGATGGGTGCGGAGCATATACAGGCGACGAAGGAGCTGGAGACCCGCTTCATGGGTCACGTACGGAAGATGAAGTCTGCCTATAGTCTATGCTCCAACAGGGAGGAGATCAGCTACGAGGAGCGTGAGGATATACACTTCTTCTCTGGGGTGCGCTCTATCATATATAAGCTGACTAAAGGAGATACTCCAGACCTCTCTCAGATGAATGCACGGGTCAATAAGATGATCGAGGAAGCGATACAGTCTGAGGGTGTAGAGGAGATCATCCAAGTGGATAGTAAGACGGAGCATCTAGACCTACTGAGCGAGCAGTATATGGGACGCTTGCAAAAGCTTAAGCTGCCTAATATGAAGGTGAAGCTGATGGAGCGACTCCTGAAGATGGTGATCACGGACTTTAAGAAGGTGAATAAAATCAAGGGAGTGGACTTCACGGAGCGCCTAAACGCGCTGGTGCAGAAATACAATAGCCGTAAGGATGACGCTGTCTTTGCCAATGATGTGATCAACGAGGTGGCTGACCAGATGGTGCAGCTACTTGAGGATATCAATAAGGAGAAGGGTTCGTACAAAGAGCTGGGGATATCCTATGAGGAGAAGGCGTTTTACGATATCCTTAAAGCGATCTCCACAAAGTTTGGCTTTGAATACCCAGAGGAGAAGTTTCGCGCATTGGCTGCTGAGATCAGGGTGATCGTGGACGATAAGTCGAAGTACATCGACTGGGAGAATCGCTCTGATATCAAAGCAGAGCTAAAAATGGACCTCATACTAGTACTTAGTAAGTATGGCTATCCTCCTGTAACTCACGATGAGGTGTACAAAGAGATCTTTGAGCAGGCGGAGAACTTTAAGAAGTATTCCGAAGAATCGCATTAAACATCGGAAGCGTTTTTGATCTAAAGATCTGATTTTGTTTACAACATTAACTTATATGCATATGAACGAGAAGGAAATTAAGGCGGTTTTAAAGAACGGTGGTAATGTGATTAAGACAAGGGATGATCGCAAATTGATTGTCATAGACCAAGATGGGAAAATACTTAATACAGAAGATTGTAGTTGGTGTCCTGATGACGAGAATTCTGTTGTGAACAACAACGTTTTTCGCTCTCGTATAGAACCTTGGCTAACGTCACTTTTTCAGTCTGAACACTTATCGATTTTGTGTGGGTCTGGTATAACCAATGCCATCAGTTTCCTCGCAAGAGGGAATACGGGCACGACAATGGATGAAACTACATTTTCTAGCTACCAAGATGAGATTAAATTTGCATCTCAAGAATCAGCTAAAGCCAGTGGTCGCGAGAAAGGTAATATTGAAGATCAAATAAGAGTAGCCAACGATTTGCTTCGAGGACTGAAGATTTTGCAGGAAAACGATAAAGCCACAAAATTAGAGCAGGATCTAAACTCGATCATCTCAAATTTTGCAAACTCAATACTAAACTCAGAAAATGGAATAGCAGCTTCTGAGGAAGATAAAAGAGAGAACGCATATCGAGTACTAGTTAATTTCCTCCTAAGTTTTGCGAGTCGCACAGGGAACAAAGAAAGGCTCAACATTTTCACAACCAATTACGATCGCCTTATCGAAGTAGGTGCAGAATTGGCTGGAATTCACCTAATGGATAGATTCGTAGGGACTATGATGCCTATATTCCGTTCCTCGAGACTCAATCTTGACATTCACTACAATCCCCCTGGTATTAGAGGAGAGCCCCGCTATTTGGAGGGTGTAGCACGTCTCACAAAACTTCATGGGTCGGTTGATTGGGTGCAGAATGGTGGGGAAATCCGTCGGATTGGACTTCCGTTTGGTGCAAATAGTATTGCCCCCTATTTGCAGGCACCAGGTTTATATGGAGCTGACGTTTTGCAATTAATGATTTATCCAAACTCCGCTAAGGATCGTGAGACAGCAGAGTACCCGTATGTAGAGTTATTCCGAGATTTTGCAGCCTCCATTTGCAGACCTAATAGCACTTTAGTCACCTATGGCTATGGCTTTGCAGATGAGCATATAAATAGAGTCATCTATGATATGCTCACCATTCCTTCAACTCACCTAGTCATTATTTCGTATGATGATCCAATAGGTCGCATTTTAAAGTTTTATTCTGAGTCTGCACATAAAGCTCAAATGTCTATATTAATGGGAAGAAACTTGGGCGATATTACCAACCTTACCAATGACTACCTACCTAAATCAGCCATTGATAGAGCTACAATTAGAATGGCAGAACTGTTGCAGCATCGTATGGGAGCTACTTCGAGTTTAGACAAGCAGGCTACAGCTACACAAGTGCCTATTATAGCAGATGTGCCTACTTCAGAAGAATAAACTAAATGGAATATTAATAGCATAGTCTATGGCAACAACATCCATTGAATATCTTGCCTCACTCCGCATAGGCACAGTAGAATATATATCACCAGACAGAATAGAAGTACAACTTGACATAGAGTCTCCAGAGAGTGTTGCGCTGAATACAGGAACACCTCGAAACTTCCCGCGTATCAATAGTTATGTTATGATTCCTGTGGATCTCGGTTTTGTCGTTGGGCAGGTGTCATGGATCACCATCCAACGCTCTCCTTACCCTAAGCGGAGTGGCTTTCAAGATTTTGGGTTGATTGACTTGCCTTTTCCTCTAAGGAAAATGGAGCTTCAACCTGTGGGAACTCTCCGCTCTATAGAAGAAGGCTATAAATTTAGGCGTGGTCTTGAATCCTTTCCATCAGTTGGCGATGTCGTTATATTGCCCACTGATTCACAGTTACGAGCCATAATAGAATCGGGAGAGAATAGAAGAGTTTATATAGGTACTAGCCCTTTAGTTGGCAACGCCAAAGTAATGATTGACCCAGATCGCCTATTTGGAAGGCATCTGGCTGTACTCGGAAATACAGGTAGTGGAAAGTCATGTTCTGTGGCAGGCTTGATTCGATGGTCGATTGAAAGTGCCAGAGAGAAGCTTGCTGATGGAAACGATACTGTAAATAGTCGCTTCATTGTATTAGATCCGAATGGGGAGTATAGCAAAGCCTTTGCGGACAAACCAAATGCAAATATCTATACGGTAAATGTAGAAGGGAATTCTGAAAAACAACTTGAAGTCCCGCTATGGTTTTGGAATACAGACGAGTGGTGTGGATTCACCAAAGCATCGCCAAAAACACATAGGACAACCATTGTCCATGCCCTAAAATCGGTAAGAAGAGGAAATGCCTTTGAAGGACAGACCAAAGAGCGAGAGCTAGCAAACTATACTCGAGTCATTATTCAGGCTCTTCAAAATGAAATAAATGAAGGATCTCCATTTGAAAGGAAAAAAGCCTATGGGTTTCATCCGATCTTAATGAAATGGTGCAAAGGCTTTGATACTGATGCAGATTTCTCTGACAGCTTAAACGATGCGATAAGTGCACTTAATGATAAAATAAAGGATGTCCATATAAATCGATCTGGAGTAGGATTTATCGATTACACCTATTCAAGGAATGAGATTAAAGAGCTGCTCAAGCTGTTGAATCATATTTTCTCTGAAGCTGGCGGTCAAGAAGAAGAGTTTTTACCTACAGACGAGGATAGTCCTATCCCATTTACTGGTGAGAATTTTGTTCATTCTATAGAGGCTAATGCAGAGATATTAAAAACAACAGACTACATTGTGACTCTAATGCCTCGTATCAAAACATTACTAACAGATGTACGTGTCAAGAAGGTAATTGATAATAATACTCTCAAATTAAGTGATTGGCTGAATAATTATATAGGGGCTAATAATAAAGAATCGCTGACAATCATAGACTTATCCCTACTTCCATCAGATGTAACGAGTATTATTACAGCGGTCATAGCTCGTATGATATTTGAAACACAACAACGTTATCTCAAACTGAATAAGCAATGTCTTCCGACCGTTTTAGTTATGGAGGAGGCGCATTACTTCGTCAAACGATACAATGATGATGGAGAGAATATTGGACCAACTATTCAGTGTTGCAAGATATTTGAGAAGATTGCCCGAGAAGGACGAAAATTTGGATTAGGATTGGTTTTGTCATCACAAAGACCATCAGAGTTGTCTCCCACAGTTTTAGCTCAATGCAACTCCTTCCTATTGCATCGTATATCTAATGATCGAGATCAAGAGCTTATTCATCGCTTACTGCCAGACAATATGAGAGGAATTCTTCGAGAAATGCCATCACTCCCCTCACAGTATGCCGTGCTATTAGGATGGGCAACAGAACTACCAGTTATGGTGAAGATGCGAACATTGCGTGAGGGCCAGCGTCCACAATCGAATGATCCCGATTATTGGGATGTTTGGACTGGATTCAAAGAACGAAAAATAGACTGGGACATTATTGCCAATGAGTGGCAAAAAAGTGAATCTACTGTGGATTGAGTTGGTTATAGACGTCTAGAATTATAGTCTACTTACATAAACAGACGTCGGTTGTATAGTTTTTTATTAAATCGCAGTGTTGGTAACCATCCACCAAATTAGGGGTACGTGTTAAAGTAACATATAGGCGAAAGACGATAGATGCCCACCAGGGTCATTTCCGTAGCGGGAAATGCTTGTTTTTTAAGGGAAAGGATTACTGCTGAAGTTGATGAGAGAGTGAGGTTTGCTCCTCCGTAA
>ERZ1673752.3424-NODE-3424-length-15248-cov-10.825775_pt1 | contig 15248 bp, 12 predicted proteins | sample MGYA00580195_ERZ1673752 | MGnify/ENA primary metagenome ERZ1673752 (study PRJEB41218, sample SAMN15661744) | gut metagenome | host: Homo sapiens | place: Canada: London | collected 2015-08-20/2019-03-30 | study: EMG produced TPA metagenomics assembly of...
CACTTCGCTCACCTCAGCAAAAATAACTTTGCCTTTCTTAGCGACCGGTACGGCTTTTACCTGCTCTCCCGGCAACCCGAAACGCACCATATAGGTTTGACCATCCCTGTGCGCCAGGCAGTAACCACCGTGGACGGGGCGCAGCAGCTGCAGAAAAACTTCACTCATAAGCTAAATACTTAAAAATCAGAGGAAAAGTCAGGCTGAATATCCTCGTCACTTTCGGTTTTATCCCCCAGAGAGGGCGGGTCAATCCCCCAACCGCCATGGACATTATCGAACCAGGGAAGACGGTCGTCTTCATCCATAAAAGCACCCCGGGTTATATCTTTAGATCCTCCTCTGAAAACCGGGTCTGACTTGCGATATTCTTCGGGAGGACGCAGCGGCTCTATCCCTGCTCGGCGATCTTTACGCCCCGGGCTATAGGAGAAGTTCCACGGCACCAGCACCACCAGTACCCCTGGCAGATCCCGCAGCTGGCGACGAATACGGTAAACGGAGCGGTTATGTAAGAACTTTTGCCACGGATATTTCACCAGATAGCAGGGAATGTAGATTACTACTAAATCCCGAGGCGAGCGATGCCGCACAGACCGCACGTGCTGGATCAGAGGACCGGTAATATCGCGGAAAGGTGACGCTAAAACCGTGAGTGGCACTTCCACCCCGCTATTTAGCCAGCTTTCCTTCAAGCGTTCAAAGTCATCAGACTCAATCTGCACGTGTACGAGCGATAGCGAAGAAGGGTGACAGACGCGCGCATAGGAGATTGCCCGCATCGTAGGTTTATCCAGGTTGGAAACCAGCACTATGCTTTGCACCCGCGAAGGCAAAGCGCGTTCGGTGGCAAAATCGCTCACCAGGGTTTGCGCGGCAGTGCCTTTATAGTATTTCCCGATTGCTCGCAGCAGCCCAAACATTACCGCCATCATTACCAAGGCGACCCCTGCACCTTGGGTAATCCGGGAAACGGTCACCACTACCAGCACGGTAGCGGTGCAGATAAAACCAATCGCATTGACCATCCAGCGCCGCCGCAATATCTTCCGATTAGTTTTAAACGTATGCATACGTAGCTTCGTATTCCAGTATCGCAGCATCCCCAACTGAGAAAGGGTTAGGGAGATGAAAACCCCCACGATATACATTTGGATTAGACGGGGAGACTCCGCCCCCGTCACCGTTATTAATACCGCTGCTACTAGGGCGGGAACGCAAATCACTGGCGATAAGGAACGCCTATCGGAGCGTCGGAAGATCTGTGGGGGTAATAACCGGTCACGAGAGAGTACCTGAGTTAGTTGCGAAAACCAGTTAAAAGCACTGTGAGCAGCAAACACTAAGATAAGAGCTGTTACCGCGGTGACCAGGTAAGCCATGAACGGATAGGGCGCAAAAACCGTATGCGCTAGTTGCGCAATCACCGGGGGAACTTCATAGGCCGCAAGCGGAGTATCGCCGGACAATATCTGAGAGTGAAAAGCGGGAACTTTTACCCCGGTTACTCTCGCCAGGTGCAGCACCGAAAGCATCATTGCCGCGCTAATCGCTGCAAATAGCGCAAGCGTTATCCGCGCGTTCTTCGGACGCGGCTTCATGAAAGCAGGCACCCCGTTGCTGATACCTTCTACCCCGCTCAAGGCTACGCAGCCTCCGGAAAATGCCCGCAGGAACAGTAAAAATCCTCCCAGACCAGTGAGTCCGGCCTCATAGCGCTCTGCAGGTAAAAGTTGCATAGCGGCGGTGTCTGCTGCCCCCAGGGAACCGAGCGCCTCCTGGGTAAAGCCGAAAACAGCTAGGAGGGCGATTACGCCCATAAAAAGATAAGCGGGGATGGCAAATAGTTGTGCTGACTCACGTAGCCCTGACAGGTTCAGCAGGGTCAATACGGCGATCACTGTTAAAGACACCAAAACCTGATGAACGTTGAGCGTCGGGAATAGCGCCCCCACGTAGCTGGCACACACGGAAGTGGAAACTGCGATAGTAAGCGAATAATCAACTAGTAGGGCGCTCACAGTCACCAGCGCGGCATTTGACCCCAGGTTTTGCCGCGCCACTTCGTAGTCCCCACCTCCGCGTGGATACGCCCGCACCACCTCACGATAGGAAATAATCACCACTGCCATGACCACGAAAACTGCTACCCCTACCCATAGCGAAACCCGGGAGGCAACGATTCCTCCAACCCCTAAGGTCAAGAGGATTTGATCGGGAGCGTAGGAAATCGAAGACAGCGCATTAGAGGCAAAAACTGGCAGGGCATAGCGTTTTGAGAGCCCTTCCCGTATCAACCGCGGTTTAGGCATAGCCGGTTTTTCCCAGCCGTCTTTCACGTCCTTCACATCCCGATCATCCCACTATCTGACTAAAATCGATAGTTTTTGAGCTAGCAGTAAGCTGAAAATAGCAGCAAAAAGGTTTACGCTACTTGCATGCACTTCGTAGTTTTAGGCTCGGGGCGAGTAGGCGCCCGCGTCGCCCAGACCCTTGATGAACAGGGACACTCGGTGGCGATTATTGATTCTAACCCCGAGGCTTTCCGGAAACTGCCCGCTAATTTTACCGGGCAAAAAGTTTCCGGGATGGGGTTTGACCGGGAAGTACTAGAGCGCGCCAATATCGAAGAAGCCTATGCTTTTGCCGCTATCTCTAACGGAGATAACACTAATATCTTGGCGGCGCGCATTGCCCGGGAAACCTTTGGGATTGACCGGGTAGTAGCCCGGATTTACGATATTCGCCGCGCCGAGATTTATCGGAAACTGGGTATCAGCACTACTTCCCCAGTATCTTGGACCGCCTCAGAGATGCTGCGCCAAATGTTGCCGGATGACACTCAAGTCGCCTACTCTGATTCCGTCTACCAAGTAAAAGTGCTGCGGATTATCCCTAGCGAAAGTTGGGTGGGGGTTTCGCTGCAAAAGACCCAGAGACTGCTAGATATTAAGGTTGCCTATATTGGGCGCGATGGCGAACCCTATTTCAACCTTTCATCCCTGGTCATTCAAGAGGGTGATGAATTGATTTGTACAGTCCCCTCCCAGCGGGCAGCGCAGATCGAACGGGCTTTTAAACGCCCCCCAAAGCAGGAGGTTTAGATGCGGGTTGTGATCGCCGGAGCCGGCTCTGTGGGGCGCTCTATTGCTCGAGAACTGGTTACTAACGGCTATGAAGTTACTTTGATCGATAACCATTCCGCGCGGATGGAAGTAGCCTCGATTCCCCAGGCAGACTGGGTGTTGGGTGATGCCTGCTCCCTGGAGACTCTCTCTAAAGCCGAGATTAACCAGGCCGACGTGGTGGTGTGTGCTACCGGCAATGACAAAGTTAACTTGGTGGTTTGCCTGCTGGCGAAAACTGAGTTCGGGGTACCGAAAACGGTGGCGCGGGTAAATAACGCGAAGAACGAGTGGCTGTTTGACGACGCCTGGGGCGTTGACGTGGCAGTGTCCACCCCCCGAGTAATGACTTCTCTGGTAGAGGAAGTGGTTTCCGTGGGGATTCCGGTGCATTTATTCCGTTTCCACACCTCGGACACCAATATGTATTCCCTAACAGTCCCGGAGGATTCTCCCCTAACCGGACAGCCCCTGTCTGCCCTCGACCTGCCGCCCTCAGTAGTGCTAGCTGCAGTGCTACGTGATTCACGTCCCCTCTCCCCCCGCCCCGATACCCTGGTACAAGGCTTTGACGAACTGCTAATGCTGTTTAGCTCCGAAACTGAGGAAGATCTAGAGCAAATAAGCGCGCTATTTGCTCCTCCTCCCGAGGAAGTCGCCGATCCGGCGCAAGAAGATTAGCTAGGGCGCAGATTTATTATTTGCCGCGCGCAACCGGCTAGTTTCACCGCGCAACAGCACCCAGTTGAAATATCCGATGAGGGCGAATGCAGGCAACCCTAGGATTAGGCGCGCCGCCCCCAGAGGCACCAGCAGGTTCGCATAGTAAAGCGGAAGTTCCACGGCTAGCCGCAGGGTAAAAAGCCCTATCCATAGCCAGGTACAAAGCCGAGAAAGTTCATAAAATTTGCGGGCATCTGCCTTGCGCCAGCTGTCTAGTTTGCCGATTGCCCCGGCTACTAGCCAGCCGATTGCGGGGCGGCGAGCCAGGATAGTTAGCAACAATATCGCTGAGTAAACCCCGTTTATCCAAAAACCGAAGGCGAAAAAGTTTTCGACTTGTCCGCTGCGCCAAGCCCAAAACACGCTAATCAGGGTACCTGCTAGACCGGCGAGCACTTGGCGCAGACTTTGGCGGCGAAGCAGACGAATAGCCCCGAAAATCAAGGTGGCTGCCAGTGCCAGCATCACCGGTAGACGCAGGGATTGGGTAAACGGGTAGATTACTACCACCAGGATGGTGGGTAAGGTGGCTTCTAGGGCTCCCCAAGGTCCGCCGATTGCCTCGCGAATGGAAAAATGTTGCGAACCCAGTTGCGTCCCTAAGCCGCTAATTTTTCCGGGTTTTGCTAGCGGGTTTTCCTGAGGCAAGGAAGCATCAGGATTAGCAGATTCCCTTTCTGGCTCCTCTAAAGGATTAATGTTCATCAGCTATTACCGGCTCAATCTGAAAAGTCGGGTTAATCACGCAAAGTCCGTTAGAACGAGAAATAACCATTCCCTGCACCGCTAGGCGGATTCCGGCTTTGATACCGGGAACGCTTTTCCTGCCTAGCCAGACCACTTCTATCGAACCGGTACCATCAAACAATGTAGCGGAAAAAGATCCCGCCGCAGTAGGCGGGGGAAAAGTTACTGAACGTAAAACCCCAAATAGAGAGACTTTTTGCCGCGCGCCTACCTCGCAAACCTTAGAGACTGCCGGAACTTTTGCGGTGGCGGCTTGTGCGGTTTCGCTCATATCCTCACCAGTGGAGGCAACCTCGCTATTCACTGCTCGCCTGCTTCCAACTGCTGACGCACCTGCTCCGGGAGAATAATCGGTAACAGCTCACCGGGAACTCGCGCCTCTTCCCCGCGCACTACCTCCAGACGATGCAAAACCTCCAAAAGCGGCCGCCGGGTAGCTTCATCTTCAGCGGCTAAGCCGCGCACGATTACCCGAAGTAGCCAACGCTTCCCCTCAACGCCCCACAATAGTAGCGGCAAAGCGCCCTCATGGGCAGATTTTCCTCCCGGAATCGGGCGCGCCAAAAGGGCTTCTCCAAAGGGACCTGGCAACGGAAAAATTTGATACTCCTGAGATTTAAGCTGTCCTGACAGCTCTTCACGCACCTGATCCCAAAGTCCCCCTGAGCGTTGCATCGCAAAAGCAGAAAGCTGCATTTGCCCTGTTCCTGCCACTATTTCTACCGCCAAGATATTGCCATGTTCATCTTGCACTGGAAACATTTGCAAACCGGCGATTAACGGAATCCTAAGGGCTCCCAAATCTAAGAACTCGCTGCCTTCTGGGGATTCGTCTTCGCTGAAAGGCCCCAGGTTTTCTAAAGATTCCGCGCTCGCTGCCCAGGAACTATCGACCGGCGAGATTTCCTGTTCCTTGGGGGTAGGCTCCGCAGGAGTACGCGCCTGAACCGGTTTGGGAGAATCGCCCCGGTCTAACGTATCCTCAGAAGATCCCTCTTCAAGGACGCGTTTGCGGCGGGAAGGAAAAAATTTCATAGCGCCAGTTTATTCGGCGCAGTCACGGCAAACTGGTTTACCGTCAACTGCTCCCGCCAGGCGGGAACGGTGCTGCACTAGGAAGCAAACCGAGCAGGTGAACTCGTCATCTTGTGCCGGAATCACCTGGATAGAAAGCTCCTCACCGGATAGGTCAGCCCCGGGAAGTTCGAAATCTTCTGCAGCTGCGTTTTCGTCCTCGTCAACCTCGGAGGAACCACTGGCCTCCTCACGGCGAGCCTTCAGCTCTTCTAGGGAGTCCTGTTCGACTTCCTCTTCATTTTTACGGGGGGCGTCATAATCTGTTGCCACGGTTCGTCCCTTCTTAAGATGGTGCTTAGGTCTACAGTTAAGTAAACAATAGACGCGGGGATATTAACACTTCAAGCCCTAAAATGCTAGATACGACAGACACACCGCGCCTAATAGGCAAAAAATGCCCCTGAACGTGGCAATCTCGAAGCAAGGGAACGGAGGAATATGAAAGACCTAGAGCTGTTGGGATTGCACCCAGATGGTAATCAGCTGATTCTCAATGACGAGGAAGGCACCCGCTACGCCTTGGCTATTACCCAGGAGCTGCGCGAGACCCTGCGTCCAGAACGCCCCAATCTGGAGGCAGTGCCACAAAGTCCACAAAGAACAGTTTCTCCGCGAAAAATACAATCGTTATTACGCGCCGGCAGTACTATCGGTGAAATCGCAGATAAATTCGAGGTTCCGGAAGAAAAAGTGCGCCGCTATGCCACCCCGATTTTGGCGGAACGGCGCCACGCCGCAAACTTAGCGCAGGCCTGTCAGGTGGGAGGGGAATCGGATTCTCCCCACCTGGGGGAACTGGTTATTGATCGTCTGGCAGCCCGGGGAGTTTCTGCAGATTCTCTGCGTTGGGACGCGGTTCGCAGTGGGAAAGGCCCGTGGGAGATTATTTTGACTTTCACCCAGGACGCCCGTGACCTTACGGCTCGTTGGAATATGGAGCCGGGAGCCTCTACGGTTAGCGCCCTCGATCAAGAAGCTATCTGGTTAACCGAATCGTCTCAGCCGACATCCAAGGTATCCAGTTTCGAAGAGTTTTTCCCGCTTTCATCCCCGCAGCCACTCCCCCCGGAAAAGCCGGACACCGGCACGGATGCGCTTTTAGATGCGCTGGCAGCTGCCCGGGGGCAACGGGATGCGACTGCCGATATGCAACTGGCAGAGGATCCAGCTGAACTAGAGGAACTTGCCGATTTAGAGGAGGAAGCCCGCCGCGACAACCCGGCTGGCGATCCCCCAAAAGAGCAGGCAGAAGTGGTTTCTTTACATGGTAAACCCGGCAGCACTATCCCGGATGTGTCTGACACCTCTAGCAGCCCTGCGCCAGTTAAGCGCGAGGCTGACCAAGTGTGGGACTCTACGGAGCCTACTTTTGTAGGCACGCTGTCTGAAACCGAGGCACTAAATCTGGATTTGACCCGGCGCGCCCCGGTAGAGGTGGCAAACGAAGCGGATGCCCCTTCCCGCCCGGCACCTCCTCCCCCGGGTGAAAAACATCTGGACAGCGCTCCGGTACTGCCGGGAATGGAAAATGTTGAGGACAACGATAAAACTGTCCTCGCCTCGAGCGATATCCGCTCCAAAGCTAAGGGCAAGCATCGACGTTCCGGTCGAAAATCTATCCCCAGCTGGGATGATATCGTTTTCGGCACCAAGCCGCGCTAGAACTAAAAGCTAAGCAGAGGTACGCCACCCTCTAAGCAACAATCAGGGGGATTTCCATTTCCGCATCGGTTAGAGAACCGTGTACCCCCACCATTTCTAAAACCCCGCGGCTATGGAAACGGGAATCCACGAACTGATAGTTATCTTTTGCAAAAATAGTGAAGTCCCCGATGCGATTCGGATCGCTAACATCTCCGTAAACTTCCCGGTAATTAGCCACTATTTGACCACGCCCGGCAACCAGTTTTTGCCACTGCACAAGCACCAGCGCTTTAGGCGCATTCCGAGTGCGATTACCGGCGCGATCCTTTCCTAGATACTGTTCTTTGAGGTGAATATGGAGGGCGCGCGGCTCCCCAGAAACTGCCGCTATCTGCGAGGCCAGCTCGCAGCTAGCTAAATCGATAGTGGTTTCCGCGGTGACGTTCACCATGCCGTGATCTGCGGTTATCAGCAGGGCAACATCTTTTGGCAGCTGGGCGCGCAGCTCAGATAATCCCCGGTCAATCGCTTCCAGTTCCTGTAACCACCTGGGATGCGACCATCCGCGATTATGACCCCAGTGATCTAGTTGTGACCAGTATAGATAAACATAATCGGCGCCTTGTTTAAAAGCTTGCAAGGCGTGGGAACAACGCTGGGAAAGTTCAGTTGACACCTTGAGATTCGCGTCCCGCAAGGTGATGTCACTAAGTGTCGAGCCCACAAAATCAGGGGGAACTAGCGCCAGCGTGTCCAATCCCGCCTGGCGGGCGCGAGTAAAATAAGTAGGCTGGTCACACCAAGAACGCGCAGGCTGCCTAAACCCCTCGAAAGTAATTAGATTTAGAACGCGCCTAGCGAGCGGATCCCAACACTGATATCCCAGCATCCCGGTTTGGGCAGGAGAAAGTCCGGTGTGCAGACTCGACAGCGCCGCCACCGTGGTGGAAGGCACACAGGTTCTCACTGGCTGCCCCCAGGCGTCTTCCGCTTGCGTAAGGTAAGGGCGCATGAAAGGAATATGCCCCCGCCTAGCCGAAAGCAACTGCTGCCCCATACCGTCTATCGCCACCAGGCATAACCGACGCTTATCTTCCCCCATTAGTTGGCGAAGTATGGGAGAAAACTCGGTTTCCTCCTGCCAGTTAAGCGCCCCAAAAGCGGTGGGTAAAATATCCCAAATCCGCATTCCAGGCAATGTTTCCTCACGGTGACTCATACCTCTTATGTTCTCATATCCGCGAGCCGAATCTGACTAGAGCTAAGTTTTTTGCTTTGATAATAAGGTGAATAAAAAGTCGAATGACCCCAGTCAGCCTGACCTGTTTTCTACAGCTATGCCTGCTAGCGGTGAACTCGACCAGCCAGCAGCCAAGAAACAGAGCGCTAAGGTTCCCGCGACAACTACTCCGGTAAAGCCCAAGCCGAAGAAGGCTACCCCTCCAGAAAGCCAGACTTCCCAAGAACACATCACTCATATCGACGTGTCCGAGGAAATGCGCACTTCCTTCCTGGAATACGCCTATTCGGTGATTTATGCACGCGCCCTGCCAGATGCCCGCGACGGTCTCAAGCCGGTGCAGCGGCGCATCGTCTATATGATGAGCGAAATGGGGCTCTGGCCGAACAAAGGGCACGTAAAAAGCTCCCGCGTGGTGGGGGAAGTCATGGGTAAGCTCCACCCCCACGGCGATAGCGCCATCTATGACGCGATTGTGCGCCTGGCACAAGACTTTAACCTGCGGATGCCGCTGGTGGATGGGCACGGAAACTTTGGCTCCTTAGATGACGGCCCGGCGGCGGCGCGCTATACGGAAGTGCGCATGGCACCAACAGCGCAAGATATGGTGTCCAACCTGGATGAGGACGTTGTCGATTTTGTTCCTAACTACGATAACCAGTTCCAGCAACCGGCGGTGCTCCCCGCGGCTTTCCCGAATCTGCTAGTCAATGGCGCCAATGGGATTGCAGTCGGGATGGCAACCTATATTCCTCCTCATAACTTGGGGGAAACCGTGGCGGGCGCGATTCATCTTTTAGAAAACCCCGAGGCCAGCACCGAAGATTTGATGCGTTTTATTCCCGGCCCTGACCTGCCGGGGGGCGGCATTATTGTAGGGCTGGACGGTATCCGCCAAGCTTATGAAACCGGCAGAGGCATCTTCCGCACTCGCGCCAAGACCTCCATTGAGCGGGTTACTGCCCGCAAGATGGGAATTGTGGTGACCGAACTGCCCTATATGATCGGCCCAGAAAAAGTGATTGAAAAAATCAAAGACGGGGTGCAAAAGGGCAGGATAAAAGGGATTTCTGCGGTCACTAACTTAACTGACCGTGACCACGATATGCGCCTAGTTATCGAGGTGAAATCCGGTTTTAATCCCGAGGCGGTGCGTGCCGCCCTCTTTAAGCACACTCCGATGGAGGATTCTTTCGGGATTAACGCGGTGGCGCTGGTAGATGGGCAGCCGCGCACCTTAGGTCTAAAAGAGATGCTGCAGGTGTTCCTTGATCACCGGATGGAGATCGTAATGCGCCGCAGCCGGTATCGCCTGCGTAAACGGCAAGAACGACTGCATTTGGTGCAAGGGCTGCTAATCGCAGTCCTCGATATTGATGACGTTATTCAGATTATTCGCGCCTCCGAGGATGCCACCCAAGCGAAAACCCGCTTAATGGAGGCTTTTGACTTAGACGATGTGCAGTCTGAACATATTTTGTCCCTGCAGCTGCGCAGGTTAACTAAGTTTTCGCGCCTGGAATTAGAGGCGGAACGCGACCGGTTAACCGAAGAAATCGCGGAACTGGAAGCGCTGATTGCTTCCCGAGAAAAGCGTCAAGACCTGGTAGCTAGTGAGCTGCGGGAAGTGGCGCAAAAACGCTCAGATCCACGGCGAACGGTACTGCTAGCGGAAGAGGGTGCGGCACAGTTGGCTGCCGAGCAAGATGCGCCGCTAGAGATTCCCGATGAACCGGCTACCGTAGTTTTAGGGGCAGGCGGCCTGGTAGCGCGCTTCCCCGGACATGAACCCTTCCCAACTGAAGGCCAACGCGAACCTTGGGACGCGATTATTGCTACTGCTCCCACTACGGCACGCGGGCAGGTGGGAGCAGTTACGTCCCACGGCACTTTATATAAGCTGACTGCCCTGGAAGTACCGGCTTTGGTGCGTTCGGCAGCACCGCCCTCCCTGCGGGGTACTCCCCCAATTTCGCGGCTGCTTAACCTGGAAGAGGGCGAGGAAGTCGTAGGGTTAGTGCCTCTGGATGAGGACGGACCTACCTGGTGGGCAGCTACGGCTGCTGGGGTGATTAAGCGAATACGTCCCCAGGTGCTGGCTACTCAAGATTCTTATTCAATCATCGCTCTAGACGGCGACGACCAGGTGGTGGCTGCTGGCAGTGGCGGCGATGACGCTGCTTTTGTACTGATTTCTTCGGCAGCACAATTGCTGCGCACTCCGGCGGATAAAGTACGTCCCCAAGGACGCACTGGTCAGGGTATTTGCGGTATGAAACTTACCGATGGTGACCAAGTGATTGCCGCCGCTTTGGTTAGCGCCGAAAACCTAGAGTCTTCCCTGATAGTAACCATTGCCGGGATTTCTTCTTCTGGTCCTGGGAACGGACAAACCAGCGCCAAGGTAACTCCCCTATTGCAATACCCCCAGAAGGGACGCGCCGGACAGGGAGTGCGCTGTCAGCGCTTCTTAAAAGGTGAGAGCCGCTTATCCCTGGCAGCCATCACCGCTGCCCCGCCGCGCGCCCTCGCCAAAGATGGATCCCCTCTGCCGCTGCCGACGCAAACTGATAAACGCGACGCTTCTGGTAGCGGGCTAAAGCGGCAAATATATTTCCTCGGTTAAGCGGTTATCGCTTTCTGGGGGTAAGTTAGACGTGCCATAGACGACTAAATTCCCTAATCGAGGGAGTTATCTTCCGCTTCACAGGCGGGAGTTTCTATCGCATACTGGGTTGAGGTTCCGATGACCTTAAACCCGGCTTCTAAGAATAGACGCCGGGTAAATGCGTCAGCAGCCTCCGGCAATAGCGCTCCGGTAGTGGCAAACCCCCGCTTTTTGAAGGCTTTCAACACCGCAGCGATTAAAGACTGCATGATGGCCGCATTTTCCCATCCAGGCAACAATCCCAACAGATCGATATAGCCCTGGCGATTCCCCACCGCCGTCCAGTCTTGGCGGTAGATGGAGGAAAGCGCAAAACCGGCAATCTGAGAACGGTCAGTAGTTTTATCTAGTGCCAAAAAAGAACAATCTGGAGTAAAGGCTCCCCGGCGAGTAGCCCAATCTTCCGCGGTGTAACCCGGCCCCGGGTTACGGTCTTGCAGAATCCGGTTCAAAGTATGACGCAACATTTCATCTAGTTCCTGATCCCAAGCCACAATCTGGAAAGGATAGGGCAGTTCTGGCTGCTTTATAGGGTCGGTCAAGTCTCGGGAAACGTCCACGAAAGAAGCAGTTTGCTGGTATCCAGCTTCCAGAAGCAAAGCTGACAGGTCAGGGGCAATATCTTCCACATAAAACAGGGCGCGTCCGGGGCGCGAATGATCCAGGAGGGCGCGCGCCTGATCTCGCTGCCAAGCAATCGAGGTTCGCCCTAAACCCTGGCCACGGTAGCGCGGATCTACCCCGCCCTCACAGACCACTTCGTTCACCAGAAGGCGCGGACGCACCTGCGCATAAGCGACCAGGTTATTTTCCGCACCAAAAGCCCCGATGGTACGCCACCGTGCCGGCGCCGCGAAAAACTCTTCTACCTCAGAAATCGCTGTCCTAAAGGGGGGATTATCGAATTCTTCTATCCGGTGAATCAGGCTTCCCACTTCCGGCACGTTATCGGGACCGAGATTGCGCCAGTTATATCTTCCGCTGCCGGCCGGCAACGACCATTCCTGCCCGCCCATTACAGTTCCACCGTATAAATCATGCGGGCTCCCGCCAGTTTAAAGCCACAGGCGGTACACACTCGAGAAAGATCACCCAGGGTTGGATAGTTATCTTCGGCGAATACCTGTTTATAACCCGAATCCGCGCAGGCCAAAAGCACCTGGGAAAGCACTTGTTTTAATACCGCGAAATCTGCCCCGTGGCTATCGGCGTTTTTCCGGTCATCACCGAAAATATCTACCGCCACTGTGGGGACGATTTCTGCAGATATCCCCTCGGATTCCAGGCAGCTACTTTGGCATAGATCCCGGTAAACCACCAGACAATAAGCAAGCACCCGACCGGAATTCATAGATACCGCCGCAAAAGATAAATCGGGAGCCAAATTCGCTAAAACTCGACCCCACCAGCGGGAGGCATCCCCTTTATCGGCATACAGACGCGCGGAGTTAGCTACATGTAAGGCTTTTATTTCTTCCCAATGATCCGGGGAGAGGCGGCGGGCAGAAACTATCCGCACATCTTTGGTGGGGAACTTTTCTTCCAGGGCAGCAAGGTCGGAAAAGTTGGAAGCATCTAGGAAGTGAGAAAAAACTTTGATGGTGCGTTGCGCAGAAAAACCGGCAGCGGCATAGAGCATTCGCCGATCCCCGGCGCGCTCATCGACCACGTTACGGATTTGGGCAGGACGGTCATAGTCCTGTCCATAGTAGTCCAGCATTAGTTCCCGGGCGCGCACATCTTGCCAGGCCAGCAGGGCGCGGCCGATTCCACGCCCTCGCCAATGCTCGGCGGTAACTGCAAACAAATCAGCGCGGGCATAACTTTTTTCATCCGGCTGCAAAGTAACCGACCCAAAAGCCGCCAGGTTGCCGCGTGAATCCAGTCCGATTAAACAATCTTGCAGTTCCGGGTGGCTAAGCGCATGGGTTAAACGACTAATCTCCCCCTCGGAAGTAGGACGTGCCGGATGAGAGTGCTGTTCGGTTAAATGGATTAGTTCCCGAATTTTCCAAGAGTCAGTTTCGCGCGAGGGACGCCAATATAATCCCAGGTGTACCGGGGGTACCGGGGCAGCCGGGAGACTCCCTAAGCGTTCGCGCAAAGTTGACATATCTTTATCTTAACGGGGCGTAAGCGGCAAACTGAAACCACTACGCATCTATTTGTTCGGCTGCCAGCTGGTCTGCGCCGGCCACGATGAACTCCCGCCGCGGCGCCACTGTCGATCCCATGAGCAGCTCGAAAATATTTTCTGCTTGTTGCAGTGCTTCTTCATCGGCAAAAGTGATTTGCCGCAGGGTGCGTTTGCCGCGTTGCATGGTGGTTTCTGCCAGCTGGGAGGCGTCCATCTCACCCAGACCTTTATAACGCTGGATAGGTTCTTTATATTTGCGTCCGCTCTTGGCGAGGACGCGCAGGCGCTGGTGCAGCTCATCCTCGGAATAGGTGTAGATAATTTCTTTTTTCTTACGCCCTTGAGCTGGAATTTCGATCCGATGCAGCGGGGGGACTGCCGCATAGACTCGCCCGGCAGCAATCAGGGGTCGCATATAGCGGAAAAATAAGGTGAGCAGCAGGGTGCGAATATGGGCGCCATCTACATCGGCGTCGGTCATCATAATAACTTTTCCGTACCTAGCCGAGTCCAAGTCGAAGCTACGCCCGGAGCCGGCTCCGATTACCTGGATAATTGCTGCACATTCGGCATTGGAAAGCATATCGGAGGTAGAAGCCTTTTGGGTGTTGAGGATTTTTCCGCGAATCGGCAGCAGCGCCTGGAAATCAGCAGACCGTGCCTGCTTAGCGGTGCCTAGCGCCGAGTCGCCCTCTACGATAAATAGTTCGCAGTCCTCAACTTTATTGGAGCGACAATCCGCGAGTTTTGCTGGCAGTGATGAGGTTTCCAGGGCGTTTTTACGCCGGGAAATCTCTTTTTGATGCCGCGCACTCACCCGCGCCCGCATCTCCCCTACTACCTTTTCCATCAGGGCGAATACTTGCTGTTTGTCATCGCGTTTAGAGGAAGCGAACTTCTTTTCCAGCCAGGAGCTAACTGCACTGGAGACCGCTTGACGCACCTGGGGAGTACCTAAAACTTCCTTGGTTTGCCCCTCGAACTGGGGTTCGGGCAGCCGCACGGTCACCACCGCGGTCAGCCCCGCCATCACGTCCTCTTTTTCGATTCGGATCTTGGCTTCTTTTTGGGTAAGTTTCAGGCGTTTCGATTTCTTATTTTTATCGATCTGGCTGCGCAACACCCGTACTAGCGCGTTTTCGAACCCCATTATGTGGGTGCCGCCCATGGGGGTGGCCACGATATTTACGAAAGACCGCTCTACGGTGTCATAGCCGTTACCCCAGCGCAGCGCAATATCAATGTCGCAGGTGCGCTCGACTTCAACTGGGCGTAGATGCCCAGTTTTCTGGTCTAGCTGTTGAATAGTTTCACTATAGGTGCGCTGGTCACGAATGCACCAGGTATCTACGATTGCCTGATCAGGGGCGAGGAAGTCCACGAAGTCTTCGGTTCCGCCTTCGGCTTTAAAAGATTCCTCTAAAGGTTCTTCGGGGCGTTCATCGCGGCAAATAATAGTTAGTCCCGGCACTAGGAAAGCGGTTTGGCGCGCGCGTTCCAGCAGGTGTTCCCAAGAGAATCCAGTGGAGGCGGTTTTGGGGAAAATCTGGAAATCTGCCCAGAAACGCACCCGGGTTCCGGTCTTTTTCTTGGGGGCTTTCCCTATTACTTTCAGTTTGGATTCTTTGGTGAAGGGCTTGAACGGCGAGGTAGGGGTGCGGGATTCGGTGTCGTCAAACTCCCCGGGCTCCCCGCGCAGGAAAGACATTTGATAGGTTTTCCCGCCCCGATCTACCTGCACATCTAGGCGGGCAGAAAGAGCGTTTACTACCGAGGCACCTACCCCATGTAGGCCGCCAGCAGCCCCATAGGAGCCGGTGCCGAACTTTCCACCCGCATGCAGCTTGGTATAGACGACCTCCACCCCGGATAGTCCCACCCCGGGGA
>ERZ1673752.3427-NODE-3427-length-15239-cov-4.529175_pt1 | contig 15239 bp, 10 predicted proteins | sample MGYA00580195_ERZ1673752 | MGnify/ENA primary metagenome ERZ1673752 (study PRJEB41218, sample SAMN15661744) | gut metagenome | host: Homo sapiens | place: Canada: London | collected 2015-08-20/2019-03-30 | study: EMG produced TPA metagenomics assembly of...
AATTCTTGAAATAAGCACGATCGGCACTTACGAAACAGGCCACTGCCTGCCCTACCGGACCGGAAGAGTTCTCAAACGTAATATTCTCAGCATAAAAATCAGGAGCATAAATATAGCAGGAAGACGAACCGGAGGTCCCTTTTTCTTCGCCAAAGCAGTTTTTCTTCTGCGCATAATCATCATACGAAAGCACTGCCCCGTCCTGACCTATCAGAGAAATATTGATCTTACTTTCCGGTATCACAATCTTCTCCTTATACACGCCTTTACGCACCAATATCGTAGTACGGATATTCTTGCGGAAATCAGGAACAGCATTAATAGCCTCCTGCACGGTAAAGAAATCTCCGCTACCATCCTGCGCCACTACAAAATCATAGTGCCGAACATACTTAGCCAATTCCGGTACTTCCTTGGCAATGGCATCCATGGCCAAACCAGCCACAACACGCCCGCCATAAACATTCAGATGAGTGTTATCTTCACGTCCCTTCGGCATCGCGGCAACCTGATTGGCAGGTACCCACATAAATAATTTTCGGGAGTCTACCGGTCCCATGCCCTCTACAAGGTCATGCGTAATCTTATTCATATCCACAAAAGCCACACCCAATTCTTTCGCTACATTCCGCGGAGAATCCAGATAAGCACCGTGTGTATCAATTAGCTTGTCACCTTCAGTAACAGCAGGTTGCTCCGAAGCCTCCCGCTTTGCATCCGGATTCACTCCTTTCTGTATATCATCCTGACTGATAGCCTGAGCCACTGCATTCCCATTTGCCGTACCAAAATTACGGCGTACAATGGAGTTAAACAAAACAGGAATACCACCTTTGGCACGGGTTTCGTTTACAAAACGTTTCAGGTTCTCATCAAAAGTACTTCCCGGAGCCGTATACCGTTTCGGATCGGACTTCTCATCGTTATGTCCGAACTGAATAAATACATAGTCCCCTTTCTTCACCTGTGAGATTACCTTTTCCCACCGTCCCTCGTCAATAAAACTCTTGGAACTACGTCCATTCACAGCATGATTGTCTACACGGATTTCCTCGGAAAGATAGCCGGGCAACATCTGTCCCCAGCCACGTTCGGGGTTTCCACCTGTCAATGACTTATTGGCCATAGTGGAGTCTCCAATCATGAAAATCGTAATCACAGGCTTGTCAGCCTTGAAAGCCGAGAGCAGGAAAAACAACCCCAGCAATAATGTCAACTTGTGTTTCATAATTCATCAAAATATAAATAGTATTATTATTTTCCGGTGCAATATTACCCAAAAACAAAGGATCTGAAGTGTAAAAAAAGTCGCAATCGGTAGAAAAATTAATATTAATCGTATATTTGCCGGCAAAACAACTAATCTGGCAACAAAATGAAAAAGACAAGAAGTAACACTTTCATTCTTGAAAAAGAAATCGCATGGGAACCGGCAGGCGAAGGAGTAGTACGCCAAATAATGGGCTACGACGGGCAAGTGATGCTGGTTAAAGTAAAATTCGAGCAAGGTGCCATCGGTACACCACACACCCACTACCATACACAAACCACCTATGTGGCAAGCGGTAAATTTGAGTTTACCGTGAACGGTGAAAAACAAATTGTAGAAACCGGAGACGGCGTCTACATTGAACCGGATGCGGAACACGGGTGCGTATGTCTGGAAGCTGGTATTCTGATAGATTGTTTCAGCCCCATGAGAGCGGATTTTCTAAAGCGCTAATACCTTGTCTGCAAGGAGTTAACTTCTTGCCAACAAAAAGTTAACTTCCTGTCGACAAGGAGTTAACTCCTTGTAAGCAGGAAGTTGGCTCTTTGTAGACAGGAAGCTAAGTTATTAATTTTCAGGTTTCCAGTCACTACACATCCGATAGATGTAATTCAGATCATCGTATTGGGCTGCTTCTTTCTTGGTCAGCTGTTTCGCCCATTTTACCCGACCGGCTGCCGCAGCACCTTCTCCTGTACTATTGTACTCAGCATAGCGGGCTGTCTTCTCATTTTCCTCTTTTCCCCAGTTATGCCATCCTTCGGGACGAATATGCTTACCCATTTCACAATTGATAAATACGGTGGCAGCATACGGACGCCAGGGACGCCCCAGATAAACCTTGTCCACACCCGGATTGGCCGTCAGTTTGCAATTTTTAAGAACATAGCCCACCGCAATGTCTTCGGGCGTAGAAGCTGCCGTCACGTATGAATTTGTTTTGCTACGGATTTCGCAGTTCTCAAACAAAGCGGTAGAAGGACCGAAAATAAAGTCGGTAGTTCCTTCAATGTAGCAATCTACGAAATAAAGGCGTGTACCTGCGGCACCTGTATAAATGGTATCCTGATTTCCCAGCAAACGGCAGTTGATAAATACCAGTTTATCCCCTTCCGTGTGAAGAGCAACCGCTTGTCCCAGTCTGGCAGCATTATTTTCTATGGTGAGGTTTTTGAAGGTAATATTGTTTCCCTGCACTTTTACAGTATAGGTACGGAAAGTACCCATCTTATTAATGTTGGCATGGTCATCATACGTGATAATCGTATTTTCCACACTTTCACCGATGAAATCCACATTTTGCACCCAAGAAGGAATTATCGCTTTCTCCTTATATGTTCCATTCTTTATCAGCACTGTAACCTTGTAATCCATAAAAGCACGAATGCCTTCCATAGCTTCCGTCAACGTGCGATAGTCTCCCGAACCATCACGGGCAACCACAAGCGTATCTTTATATTGAGACTGTGCCGATAGCGGCATGATCCCCACCAGGAGAAGAAGTATGCCGCATAAATAATAAGTTAGCCGTTTCATTGTCTTATTTCTGATTAACGATTTCCTTTACTTGTTGCAGACGCTCCCATTCCAGACTTGCCATGATAAACGGACCTACTGCCTTGGGGTCGTTGCTGCGGATTGTTTCATTTATATAATAGGTGTAATCTCCCATACGGTAGTTTTTGCCACCCAGGCCGGCAACTGCACAGGCTCTGGTAATAGTCACCACACCGTCTTTATCTACTTCTATGAAGTTATCAAGAATACCTTGGTATCCTTTGAGAGCCACTTTCAGATACGATTTATCAATATATCCCTTACGAACAGCTTTGAACAAAGCATAGACAAACATAGTAGAACAGGAAGACTCTACATAATTTCCTTTCTCACCACTCTTATCCAACACCTGATACCATAATCCGGTCTTCGGATCTTGTATGCGCTTCACCTGTGCGGCAATATTATTAAGGATAACGAGCATGGAATCACGTCCTGCCTCATGTTTCGGAATAAAGTCCAGTGCATCTACAAATGCCATTGCATACCATCCCATCGCACGTCCCCAGCTATGCTGTGACTGTCCGGTAACGGGATCTGCCCAACGTTCCTTACGACTGACATCACAGGCATGGCGATAAAGTCCATTCTTCGGATCATACGTATGGCGTGCCACTGTAATAAATTGGTTCACAATATCTTTATAATCCTGTACACGATTATTGCGGAAAGCATATTCAGCATAGAAAGGTGCCCCCATATAAAGACCATCCAACCACATCTGGTTCGGATATACTTTCTTATGCCAGAAACCGCCGTCCTCATTACGCGGATGGGTGTCAAGCTGACTACGCAACAAATCAATAGCCTTCTTATATTTTTCATCTTTCGTCTGTTCGTAGATGCGGAACAGGAATTTACCTGAATTCAAGCGGTCGATATTGTATTCATTCAGTTTATAGGTCTCAATACTTCCGTCCTTGTGTATCATGGTGTCCGCATAAGCTAGTGCATAGTCAAACATCTTCTGATCTCCATACGTATCATACACATCCAGCATGGCTTGTAATTCCAGCCCATGACAATAATCCCATTTCAGTTTCGGCTGGAAATCCAGTTGCCAGGATTCCGGGCAACGAATCATCTCCGATTCTACCATACGTACCGACCACGGTTGCTTATCGCTTACTTTCTGAGCAGACAACTGAGTGGAGCAAATCAGCGCTCCCATCACAAAAGTTTTACAAAGCAGATTGTTCATCATTCTGTTCTTGTTTTTAGGTATATAGATTATATTAAGTAATGTGACAAAGATAGCGGTTCTCACCTAAAGCGTTGTGTACTTTTCGACTGAAAAGGTGCATTATTTATTTTCACCTTCTATAAACTTTGTATTTCGTGTGCGAGAACGAGTGTTTTCGTGCACGATAACGAGTTTTTTTGCCATTTATTTGCATTTCGAACAAAAATTGCAGGAAATTAGACGAAAAAAGTATTGATATACATCAAATAATGTGTATTTTTGGCCCCAGAAATAAGAATTAATAATTTTAAATCAACGTATCATGAGTTTAAATCAAAATGCAGTGGGAAAGATGACCAACTACAGGTGGACCATCTGCGCCATGCTATTTTTTGCGACAACAGTAAACTACCTTGACCGCCAGGTGCTGTCATTGACGTGGGATGAATTTATCAAACCCGAATTCCATTGGGATGAATCACACTACGGAACAATCACTTCTGTTTTCTCTATTGTTTATGCAGTCTGCATGTTGTTCGCCGGTCGCTTTATCGACTGGATGGGTACAAAGAAAGGTTTCCTTTGGGCTATCGGTGTATGGTCGGCAGGTGCTTGTCTCCACGCTCTTTGTGGTATCGTAACCGAGCATTTCGTAGGTCTGCATAGTGCAGCCGAATTAATGGGTGCCACAGGTGATGTAGTAGTAACCATTGCTACTATTAGTATGTACTGCTTCCTGGCAGCCCGTTGTGTACTGGCACTTGGTGAGGCTGGTAACTTCCCTGCCGCTATCAAAGTAACTGCCGAGTATTTCCCTAAGAAAGACCGCGCGTATGCTACTTCAATCTTTAATGCCGGTGCTTCTATCGGTGCTCTGGTTGCTCCGTTGACAATTCCTTTGCTGGCTAAAGCATGGGGTTGGGAAATGGCTTTCATCGTAATTGGTGGTCTTGGATTTATCTGGATGGGCTTCTGGGTATTCATGTACTCTAAACCTTCTGAAAGCAAGCACGTAAATAAGGCTGAGCTTGATTACATTGAGCAAGACAAGCACGAAGAAGGTGCTGCTCCTGTCGTAGAAGAAAAAGACGAGAAGAAGATGAAATTCTGGCAATGCTTCAGCTACAAACAGACTTGGGCATTTGCTTTCGGTAAATTTATGACTGATGGTGTTTGGTGGTTCTTCCTGTTCTGGACTCCTTCTTATCTGAATACGCAATTCGGTATCAAGACTTCCGAAGGATTGGGTATCGCATTGATCTTTACTCTGTATGCCATCACGATGCTTTCTATTTATGGTGGTAAACTGCCTACTATCATTATCAACAGAACCGGTTTGAATCCGTATGCAGCACGTATGCGTGCCATGTTGATATTTGCATTCTTCCCGCTGGTAGTATTGCTGGCACAGCCTCTGGGTACTATCTCTCCGTGGTTACCGGTTATCATGATCGGTATTGGTGGTGCAGCTCACCAGTCTTGGTCTGCCAACATTTTCTCTACCGTAAGTGACATGTTCCCGAGAGCAGCCATTGCAAGTATCACTGGTATCGGTGGTATGGCCGGTGGTTTCGGTTCAATGATTCTTCAGAAAGTAGCAGGTAACTTGTTCGTATATTCATCAGGAAGTACAATGGTAGATGGAAAAGAAGTGGAAATGACTCATGATTTACTGGAACAAGGTGCACAGTTCGTACGCCCTGCCATGGAATTTATGGGCTTCTCCGGTAAACCTGCGGGATACTTCATCATCTTCTGTGTATGCGCAGTAGCTTACCTGATTGGTTGGGTTGTAATGAAGGCTCTGGTTACGAAGTATAAAACTATTGTATTGGAATAATACTGGAATAGTATATATAGATAATAAAAAAGGTGCTCAGCAGTGAGCACCTTTTTTGATATATATAAAAGACAGAAAAGTACCGGCACAAAAAAAGCCCCTTCTCACGAAGCGACTCTCTTCTGCACTCTCCCGTGAAAAACATGAACCTCAGTATACTTTAGCAAATTTACCTTCGAACGGTCCATGAGAGATACAGGAGCGCAAAACTTTAAGATGAAAAAAAGGGAAGTCTCACGACTTCCACAATTCTTCTAACCTTAAATCTAAATCTCTATGAAAAAAACGTTCGACAAAGATAAGGGTTTATTACATTCAAAAATACTAATAAAATATATAAAGAAAAGAGGAACGTTTAAGATTTGCTAAATGGGACTCGGATTATCCTCCTGAAAGTCACAGTTCCTTCCATTTTAGAAAATACTATCCAACAAGTCCGCATAGATAGGATTTTGCCGTAGCAGATGGGGTACACCTGTCATAAACAATTGCTTACGGGCACGGGTGAGAGCCACATTCAATTTCCGGTCAATCCATACCCCACCCTCTTCCGTAAGATTGGCAAGGAATTTCAATTGATAAGTACGGTTCACACAGAAGGAATAAATAATCACATCGCGCTCACTCCCCTGGAAGCGCTCTACGGTATCTACCAGGATATCGTTTAAACACGGAATGCCCAAAGCGGCTATTTCACTTTTAATAAGAGCTATCTGACTACGATAGGGAGTGATAATCCCCAAAGTCAAGGCAGGACGAAAACCGGAAGTACCGTCATATTGCCGATAGATAGCAGCTGCCAGTCTGGCTACGAGCTGTGCTTCAAAATGATTAATCTTTGCAGATTGCGAAGCGACCTCCGGCACTGAGGCAAGAAAAACCACACGACGCACCAGTATATCTGCAAATTCATCATTTTCCAACCCCGGAGCAAGTGTCAGTTCCCCTTGCTGGTGTTGCAAACCGACAGGTTCCAGTAGTCCACCATAAAAGGCATGATTAGGAAAACGAGCCACTTCCACATTCATACGTCCCTGGCGACAAAGCATGTCGTAGGAGCGGTTAGTTATGAGTGATAAGTGATGAGTGGTATCGGCAGAATTCCGGTAGAGGCGTTCAAAAAGGGAATCTTTCAAATTATGCAAACCGATGTTATGCAGGCAGTCCTCGCAGACTTCAGATTGGGATTCGGATTGAAGTACGACGGCGGGCAATTGTTTATGATCACCAATGAGAATAAACTTACCAATAGCATTTCCACCCGCCACATTACGCGCACAAAGAAGCCCCAGCAGTTGTGGTTCCAGTATCTGAGTAGCCTCATCCACAATAGCCACATCGAAAGTTTTCAGACGGAACAATTCCGTTTTGGAGGAGAATGTGGAGACAGTGCCTACAAAAACACGGCAACGCTCTATGCAGGCATGCACCTCACGACGTGAAGAGCAGGATTCCAGCACATTCTCCATCAGATGTGAACGGAAAGGTATATCGCAGGAAAGTTCACTCCCTATACGGATGAAATTAATCTCAGGCGTAATGGCAGAGAGGGTTTTGCAGATTTCATCCACTGCACGATTAGTGTACGAGAGCAATAAAATCTGCTTCCCCTCACGATAGAAGGCTTCCACCATACCGCGTAAAGCACGGGAAGTCTTTCCGGTGCCCGGAGGACCTACCAAAAGAAAATAATCTTTAGCAGCCTGGGCTTTCAGGGTGATACGGGAGAAATCATCCGGAGCAACTGCAATGCGAGGATCGAAAGAAACGTCAAACTCCGGCTGTCGCTGGGATAGCAACAGGTCCCGGCGATCCTTGTTGGCAGAAAGAAAGGCAGAAAGTCCCAGATACATACTGCGGAAAGAAGTATCCATATAATCATGCTCGATGGCATAACGACTGTCGGGAGGAAGCACGGAAGTATTTTGTTGCGAAGCACGAAGCCGGATACGGATATCCCGGTCGGTGATTCGCTCTATATTTCCTTTGAATACCATTTTATTGGTTACGTTGTCCGTATCATTATTACGTTGATAGAGAACGATGGAGTCACCTTCACGGAAATTCGGCAATGTCTGCGCCGACCGCTGATTAGCCCGTGCCAACACAAGGTATGCTTTATGCAGATCCGCCGCATGATTCTCTGTGATTGTCAGATCGTATAATATCTCTCCCGCTTCACACTTTTCTTCAAGCGTAGAAAGCCACAAGGCGGCAGCACCTGTACGCCCTTCATAATCAATATCTCCCGATTTTGAAGTGTATAGTTCCTTCGTAATAAAATTATAAAGTGTATAGAAATAGCATTGTTCCAACGGTGTAAGCGCCCGAAGACGCTGCATCACGGCATCAATAGCAGGGTAAAGATAGCGTTTCCACAATGTATTGTTCAGGTGGCGTTCATTCAGTGTATCCGGATGAATATCCTTCAGCCGCTCTGCCGTATAGTGCGGACTATTACGTAATTGCATACCGTATTCATTCGCCACAATCCGGTTGCGCACATCCATTACACGGCGCACCATCGCCCACGACGGACGAGCGGGATATAACAACGGATAGCGGGTATAGAGCAAATAAGCTTTTACCTTGCGGTGATCCATTCCCATGGAGTATTCCAATACCGCCTGATACAACAACATCTGTACCTTATTATTCTCCTTCGGCTCCACCTTGCCCCGGATAGAATATTCGTCAGCTTTGCCCGACTTCATTTCTATGAAGGAAGACATATCGCGCTGCATATAGTCCAGGCGGCCTTGCAATCCCAGAGCTTCACAGATATAGGTAGGTTCCAGTACGGCATCCGTCTTATCCAGTTCATAACCGGGAGCACGGAAAGTCTCCGTCACCGTTTGTCGGATATGGTCGAAGTGCCGTTTACAATCAGCGAAGAATTCCTTTTCCTTTTCTTTATCCAACAAATCAGCACACGCGGCCAAATCAATGGAATAGGTACGGAACGCTTTCTTCATACAAGTCAGATAGTCCGGTTCCTCCTTGGCATAGATCCACTCATCCAGAAAAAGATTGGCGATGTTTCCAAGCAACAGCGGACGCGTATTGTCAGGAGATTGCAGGCGTGCCAGCAAATAATTGGCAGGATGATGCCCGTAATCTTTAAAGCACTCTGCCAACGAGCTGATATCCAACAGATAGTCCGGTTCCAGTATAATAAAGGAAGGCGTCAGTATACCAGCCTCATCTACAGCTACATCCAGCAGGTTAACCTGCGCATGACGCCACAGCAGTTTGCAAGTCTCGGCAAATTCCTCATTCACCTGAGATACATTGTAGCGTACCCTCAGCGGTTCATCGGCAACGGTATCTACAGGCAATACATATAGAAAAGTGTCGTCAGCATACTGGAAACAGACACGCATCCGGCGTATCCGTTCTTTTGCAGGCGGAGCAACAATATAAGTGGCATCTGCACGGGGAAGCTGATGATATAGTTCAGCAGGGATATCCTCACCCGTCAACCGTTTCACAAAGAAGGTCAATGTCTTGATGTCACGCAACAGATTCTCGCGTGAAGGTTCGGATTGCCGATTCAGTACGGCATTGGAAGTCAGTCGGAAGGTGTGCAAGCGGTTTTGTTCCACTACGGAGAGCCCCACTTTTGAGGCCACAAAACTGACACGAGCGGAAAGGTCCGTCATTTGCAGGCTACCGTCCGGCATCTGCGTACGGCAAAGGCGTTCCAAAAATTCACGAAGCTGACGATAAACTGTTACCAGCGGAATATTTTCATCCTGGCAGACAGTAAGCAAGAAATGGTAGTATTCCCGTGCTTCTTCTTTCATTATTCCTCCTTCTCTTCATCAGTCTCGTCCGCGTCGGTCTTTTTATCCTTAATCATCAGGATACTCAACTCATAGAGCAGATAAAGCGGAACGGAAACCACAGTCAGGGTGAAGGGGTCGCCAGTCGGCGTAATGATAGCTGAAATAATCACGATAAGCACCAGCGCATGACGGCGGTATTTGCGCAGGAAAGATTTATGTACCAGTCCCAAGAGCGAAAGCAGCCACGTCACTAACGGCAATTCGAAAGCCAGTCCCATGCAGAGCACCAGCATCATGAAGTTATCTATGTAGGAATTCAAAGAAATCTGGTTCTCAATAGCCGCGCTCAATTGATAGGTGGAAAGAAAACGCAGCGTCAGCGGATAGACCATAAAATAGCCCAGAAGTACACCGAGGAAGAACATCACCGTACCAATGCACAGGGCTTTCTTCACGCCACGCCGCTCATTAGCATAGAGCGCAGGACTGATAAACCGCCAGATTTCAAAAAAAATATAAGGCGTAGCCGTCACCACCGACATCCAGAATGCAGTGGACATGTGAATAAAGAACGGGGCAGCCAGATTAATATTAATTAGTTTAACGTGGAAATCCTGTGTGAAGAAATCATCATGGAGATCGAAAACTTTTCCCACATAGCGCAGCACGTCGTAGAAAACGAAGTCATTGTGACAGGGAGCTAACACTACGTTATCAAACAGCCACGGCATCGCAATAAAATAACCGACAGCCAATACAAACCATACACCGAGTACCCGAAACAATACACGACGCAGTTCGTCCAAATGATCCCAAAAGGTTAATTCCTTATCTGCCATAGTAGTAAGTAGCTACGAGTTACAAGCTACGAGTGTCATGCGGCATAATCGCGCAACCACTTGTAGCTTTGTAGCTTGTAGTTCGTAGCTTATGTAACTCATTTATTTTTTGAAGCCGGCTCTTCTATATCATCCTTTGCCTTGTTTATTTCTTCTTTTGCTTCATTCACACCATCTTTGAAGCTCTTCACACCTTTACCGAGTCCTTTCATCAGTTCGGGGATTTTCTTACCACCAAACAACAACAGTATTAACAGGGCGATGATAACCCATTCGGAACCGCTGGGCAGAAAGCCTAATAAAAGTAAGTTTGTCATATCCGTAGTCTTTTAAATTTGTTGCAAATATAATAGTTTCACCACAGATTACACAGATTTACACAGATTAAAACGAAAACTTTCTGTGTCAAGCCGAATAACCGGGAAGCATATACAGCTCACGAACGGACGATTAATCCTGATAATAGATTCTTTTCACCCGTGTAGAAATACTTGTCAGCACCTCGTAAGGAATGGTTTCAAGAATATCGGAAAGTACCGTAATAGGCAGATGATCGCCGAAAATCTCTACGGCATCCCCTTCCTTACAATCAATGTCCGTAACGTCAATCATGCAAACGTCCATACAGATGTTACCCACATAGGGCGCACGCTGGCCATTCACCAAGCAATAGGCGTGGCCGTTACCAAGATGCCGGTTCAACCCGTCGGCATATCCGATAGGCAATGCGGCAATCCGTGAATTACGTATCAGATGCCCCTTGCGGCTATAGCCTACTGTGTCTTCCTGGGGTACATCACGTATTTGCAGGATGGTAGTTTTCAGTGTGCTCACATTATTGATAATGCTGTTATCAATGGGACTGACACCATACAAACCGATACCCAACCGTACCATGTCGAACTGTGCACCCGGGAAGCGCTCAATACCGGCCGAATTGCAGATGTGCCGGAGTATCTTATGCGGAAATGCTTCCTGCAACTGCATGGATGCCGCTTCAAACATTTCAATCTGTCCACGTGTAAACGCATCGAACTGTGCCGCATCACTACCCACAAAATGCGAGAATACCGAACGGGCAATCACTGCATTCTGTCCTTTCAGCCGTTCAATCAATCGCGGCATATCTTTGGCAGCAAAGCCCAGGCGATGCATACCCGTATCCAGTTTTATATGAATCGGGAAGTTAGTGATTCCCTCCTTCTCCGCCTCTTTAATCAGTGCATCCAGCAGGTGGAAGCTATACACTTCTGGTTCCAGTTTATAGTCGAACATGGTCTTGAACGCGGTCATCTCCGGGTTCATAATGATGATGCTTGCCGTAATACCCGCTTTGCGGAGTTCGGAACCTTCATCAGCCACAGCCACAGCCAGAAAATCGACATGATGTTCCTGCAATGTCTTGGCAATCTCATACGAACCGGCTCCATAGGCTGATGCTTTCACCATACACACCATCTTCGTATCCGGACGCAGCCGACTGCGGTAATAGTTCAGATTAGCTATCATGGCTCCAAGATTCACCTCAAGAATGGTCTCGTGTACCTTTTTCTCCAGTTCTTCCGTTAAAGCATCAAAACCGAACTGACGGGCACCTTTTATCAATATAATCTCATTATCCAACCGCAGTTCTCCACGGGAAATAGCGCGCAACAGGGCTTCTGTATTAGGATAGAAAGCCTTCTCGATGTCAAAGCGTGCGGCACACGAAGATATCTCACTGCCTACTCCGATGATACGCTCAATGCCGCGGCTACCGGCAAGCTGCGATACTTTCCGGTAAAGCGTCGGCGCATTCTGTCCGGTTTCCAGTATATCCGAGAGGATAAGAGTCCGCTTCAGTCCGTTACTCTGCGAACGACGGTAAAGAAAATCGAGTGCAATGTCCAGTGAAGCGAGATCACTGTTATAGCTATCATTTATCAGCAGGCAACCGTTTTTACCTTCCTTCACTTCCAGGCGCATAGCCACCGGTTCCAGTGTCGCCATACGTTCCGTAATCTTCTCGGCAGGAAGCATCAGATAAAGACAGGCAGCCAGGCAGTTAAGCGAGTTCTCAATAGAAGCATCGTCAATAAAAGGCAGTATAAAGGTATTATCCATCTCCAGATAACGATAAGAAATGACGGTACAATCCTCCTTTTTCTCCACCTTACTTATAAACAGAGGACGTTCCATATCTTTCCGGCTCCATGCTATTTCACGGGCACTGAGCATAGACTTCGCCACACAATTACTGATAAACTCATCATCACCATTATAGATCACCACATCGCAGTTCTTGAAGAGCGACAGTTTTTCCATGCACTTCTCTTGCAAAGAGAAGAAGTTCTCCTGATGAGCTCCGCCGATGTTGGTCAGTATGCCAATGGTAGGTTTGATAATATTCTGCAAGGCACGCATCTCTCCCATCTCCGAAATTCCAGCTTCGAAAATAGCGAGTTCGGACTGCTCGTTCATCTGCCAAACGGACAGCGGCACGCCGATCTGCGAATTATAGCTGCGTGGTGAACGAACAATCACCCGTTCAGGGCTGAGCAATTGATGAAGCCATTCCTTTACAATCGTCTTTCCGTTACTGCCCGTTATGCCGATAACCGGTATCTGAAACTGTTCACGGTGTTGTTCCGCCAACTTCTGCAAAGCCTTCAACGGATTGGCGACCACAAGGAAATTAACAGCTAACATATCCGAATTACTCATTGCCAGTTGTCCGCTTTCCACCCATTTATAAGCTTCTTTGCTGACTACAAAATTGCGAACACCGCGTGAATACAAGTCAGGAATATAGCGTGCGCCATCATTGCGCTTGGTAGTTAAGGCAAAAAATAAGGTTTCTTCGGGGAAACTCAAGGAACGGCTATCGGTAAGTAACCAATCTATGGTTGCCGGCGTGTCCCCCACACGTCGTGCATTGATGCGTTCGGCTATTGTTTCAATCGTATATGACATATATCTTTCTCTTTTTTGAAATCTAAGTACGGGTATTTTTTGTTAAGTCGGTCTATTTTTAACACAATTTGTCCTAAAAAACGCTTATACTCGTCTGACTCCGGATGGAAGGGCTTATGAGATAGCGCTTTATTGATATTTTCACTTTCCTGCATAATCTCTAACGCGTCCTCAGAGAGACAGGTCTGCACGAACTTCTCCCATACATAGCGTACCGCCAAAGGAGATGGATGCACCATATCATCGGCATAAAAACGATAGTCACGAAGCTCGTCGAGTAAGAGTTCATAAGCCGGAAAATAAAAGACATGCCCGGGAAAAGAAGTCTGTAACTGATCGATGGCAAGCAGAAGTGTAGCTTTACTCAATTGATTAGCGTGCATCCCGTCGCGTACGTGGCGGATGGGGCTGACCGTAAGAATCACTTTCAACTTCGGATTCCGAGCAATCAAACCGGAGAAGAGAGAGGTATAATCCGATACAATCTCCTGCACGCTGAGCCGGCGACGGGTAAAGACAGACTCCGGTTGTTTATGACAATTAGCAACCACATGTCCCGTGGATTTCTGTTCGTACACCCATGCTGTACCAAAAGTCAACATCAGGCAGTTCAAATGGTGGATACGTTCGTGCGCTGTTTGCAGACGGATATTAATACGCTGCAACACTTCTTCTGCAAAGGGAGAAGAAAAATCACCATGATGCATCGGGCTATGCCAGCACTCACGAAAGAAAAACAGGTCTTCTTCTTTATACAGTCTGCCCGTCACCAACTCACGCAAAGCTGTTGAAACAGACAAAGGATTATAAAGAACCCCAAATGGATTGACATCCGGACGAAATCTGGCATCCGCAAGCAGTGCACCGATGTTGGTGGCAAAGCAGGAACCCATCAACAGAAGTTCGTCCGCCTGAGTAAAACGGGGCAGATCGGAAGGTAATTCAACAGGGGTAGAAAAGTTCATACGTTTACATCATCATATTCTTCCGGATAGAGAATTTCACGATAGCCATTGCCTGAATGGAAGCAAAGGGAACATCCATCGGTTCATGGTGCGGATTATAACTCACAAGTTTAATGCAACCCTCCTGCTCCGAACGGTTCACATACTTCACTGCCAGATACTCATCGCCATCAATATCGAATGAGACTAGATACATTTCACCATAAATGACATTGCTGAAGCTGTTCATTTCCTTGAAACCTACAATATCTCCCGATTTCAGGATGGGATACATACTGTCCCCACTAATATAAAGGGCACCGTCGCATACGGGAATACTAGGTATTTGTATTCTTCCCATCACAAACTGGTGCTTATTGGCAAGCAATGTACGCAGATTAGCGGCAGCAGTAATGTCGTACAGCACTACACTGCGGTCTTTCATCGCATCCGGCGTTTTGGGATTGTGTATTATCTCAACATTACCTGTCGCCAGTTCGTTATAACAACTTTGTAAATGACTTACAGGGGTTCCCTTCCCTAACAGCAACCAGTTATAATCCACATCCTTCATCTTGCTCAGCAATAACGGGAAGTCGGTGCTGTTTCGTGCAATCCAGTTACTAAGTGTAGAACGCGACACACCCAGGTAGGCAGCCAGATCAGCATCTGTTTTGAAGTTCAATACACGCTTGGCACGCTTCACGATGTCCGCTACATTAAAAAAGATATCCTTTTCCATATTTATTTATATAAATAAGTTCTAATGTTGCCTTCAACATACACTTATGCATTTTTTTAATGCAAAAGTCAATATATGATGTTTTCCATACGAAAACGAAGTTATACATTACAGCAACAAAACT
>ERZ1673752.3428-NODE-3428-length-15235-cov-17.416271_pt1 | contig 15235 bp, 14 predicted proteins | sample MGYA00580195_ERZ1673752 | MGnify/ENA primary metagenome ERZ1673752 (study PRJEB41218, sample SAMN15661744) | gut metagenome | host: Homo sapiens | place: Canada: London | collected 2015-08-20/2019-03-30 | study: EMG produced TPA metagenomics assembly of...
AAGAAAGCCATCAGCGGCGTAATGAGAGCTGAATAGAGAGAATATTCCAGAGCCTGCGCCCAGACGAGCTGGCTGTTCCCGCCGCTGCCATTCAAAAATATCGATAACATGGGCCAGCGGAAGACCCACTGCAGAATACCCCCGAGAATCGCCATGGAGGTGGCCGTCAGAAAAGCTAGACGAACAAAACTTTTCACGCGCTCCTTTTCGCCCGCTCCCATATTCTGGCCAATAATCGCCGTAAGCGCCGAGCCCACCCCCTGTGACGGCATCATCAAAAAGCCGCTGATGCGATTGACCGCTGCGTAGGCGGTCATCGTGGCCTCGCCATAGGCCACAATAACGGAATTCAAAAGGGTAAAGCCAACGGCCGCACTGCTCTGTCCCAGAGCCGTTGGGAAACCTGTGCGTAAAAGTTCCCGGAATTGGTAGAGCGAAAGCTTCAGCGAGCGCAGTTTCAGGCGCACCAGGTTCTTTTCGGAACGCACCGCAATAATCCCCAGAAAAACTTTGATCGACTGCGAAAGCACCGTTGCCCAGGCCGCACCTGCAATACCCATGCCCAGGCCAGGAAGACCGAAAACAGGCTCGCGGGTAAAAATAAAGAAAGGATCAAGCACCACATTCAAGATCGAGGAAATGGTGCTGATAAGAGTGGTAATACGCGTCTGCCCCTGAGCTCCAAGGATAGAGTTGAAAGAGAGAAAGATCATCTCAAAGACAAAACCCAGCAGGAGAATTGAAAGATACGCACTGCTTTTTTCAGCAAGCAACCCTTCTGCCCCCATCCACTGCACAATCCTCGGGGCGAGAAAATAGCCGCAGACAGAGAAAAAAAGCCCGATCACAAGCGAAAGTAAAAAGAGGTGGCTGGCATAGGATTCCGCTTTATCAAGATCCTTCTGCCCCAGGAGCTGCGCGATAATCGCCGTACCCGCTATGGAAAGGCCCATGCCCAGAGAAACAAAAAGATAATGAGGCGGCCAGACAAAACTCGTTGCCGTAAAATCCGTCATCGAGACCTGGGCCACCCACAGACCATCCGCGAGATTATACAGCGACATGATCACATTGGTGATGATCAGCGGCAGCGAAACCTCATAAAGAACAGGAAAAATCCTGCCCGTCAATAAACTCGTCTCTCTTTTCTTCTCTTCTTTCAAAACAAGCTCACTCTCATATTAAAAAAGACCACTCTCATCATCTTTCAAAACAAGCTCACTCTTATATTTAAAAGCAAGGTCAGTCTCATAAAAAAAGCGCAGACTGAAACCCACGCCTATTTTTATCTTGCCCCAAAACTTCAAAAAACGCAAGAAAAAGCTGCCCGCAAACTTTCGCCTGCGGGCAGCTTTTCTGGATATCCATGCATATTAAGGGCTTCTAAAAGACTTTAGCTCTCTGTACCCTCCAGATTTCCGGATTGACAAAGCTTAGCTTCTCTTGCGGCTCAGAATGAGCGCTCCTCCGATCAGCGCCAGAAGCGCTGAGGCCATAAGTGGCAGCCCATTGCTCTCACCGGTTCTCGGCAAAGTTTTGTAAACCCTGGGGGTACTCGCACTCGGACTTGGCGCAGGCTGCACCCTTAAAATCTGTGGATTTGCACCGGGAATGACCTGCAGATTTGGCGTGTTTCCACCCGGAATTGGCACAAACCCCCGAGGTTTGTCTTCCGGATTTACAGGCGGATTCTGGGGCTTATCATCAGGATTTTTCGGATCCGGTTTCTTTGCCCACTGAGCGGTGACGGTGGTGTTTTCTTTGACGGCGATCTCGATACCCGCAGCTACCTCTTTGCCGTCGACTTCCCAGCCTTTAAATTCTTGGGTGGCATCAGGTGCCCCGAAGGTGCTTTCGAGCAGGGTATATTTACTGCCCTTGTTGAGCTTCTTGCCATCCATAACGCCGGTGCCGCCGTTACCGTTGTAGCTAACAGTAGCAGTTTCGAGCGTCTTGCTAGCCTCAGGTGAATCAAGCTTGTCAGTGTCACCCTCAAGACCGCCATTGTCCTTTGCGGTTGCATTAACGGTTCCACCGACTTCGATGTCTTCAACTTTCAGAGTAATCACACCGGTGTCCGCGTCAACGCCAGTTCCACTCCATTTATCGGTTCCCAAATCTCGCGTTGCAGTGACGGTTTGCTCCGCTCCAGACGCGTCTTTATAGGTAATCGTGTAGGACAGCAAGTCGGTATCATCACCGGGTTCTTTATAAACCGGTGGAGTAATGGTGACTTTGCCGGTATCCGTATCTACCGCAATCACAGGAGATTTAGGTGCGATATTCTTCAGCAGATCTTTGGCAGGGATTGTTATTTTTGGTTCAGTTCCATCTTTTAATTTGTATGAACCATCTTCATTTGTTTCCGGAACAAATTTATAATTATTGTTCTTGTCCCAAGTACCTGCTACATCATTTCCGCTAAATATCTTGACATTGCCGCTGTCATCAAATTGTATAACTGCCGGTACTCCATCCCAGTCTCCGGTTCCGTTTGGTAATTTAGATACACCATTTACTGTATATGCTTTTCTTATAGCAGCATCAATTGCTTTTTTATCTTCAGCTGTTAGTTTTCTAGGGTCTCTAACTTCTGTTTTTCCTACTGTTACCGGTTTAACAGTCGTTGTAGAACAAGACACAAATTTATGGGGTTCTTTTACAGAAACGCCAACTATTTGGTCGAGTTCTAAACTTTCCCCTGCTTGTAAAGTATAGGAAAAAGTTCCATCGCTTTGTAAAGTTATCCCTACCGGGTTAGATGAGTCTTTGTCAACTGTGCACTTATGTTCATTACAATATTGATCTGCTCTATCCTTATTAACTTTAAGGACTAATTGTACTTTTATGCCGTCAAAAGGTTCCGGCCCGGGCAGTTTTCCCTTAACTTCATTGTCTACAACTGTAATACTGTCAATCACAGGTGTTCTTGAGGTTTCTGTAACTTTTTTTATCGTTAAATCCGGCGCTTGTATTTCTCCTGTTTTTGAGTTATCGGTGTAGGTTACTATATAAGAAGCAGTTTTAGGTTCTTCACCGGTGATCTTAAATTCAACAGACTCAATTTTATCAGCTATATCCAGATTTGCTTTTTTTAACAAATCTATAGCTTCAGCTTTTTCGTCATCGTTAAGTATATTCGCAACGTATTGTTCTACCCAAATTTCGCCACTTGGCATTGTAAGAGTAACTGTAGATGCCTTCGATGGTTGTGCTTTTTCAGTTACCTCCGTTGATTTGTCTTCACCTATTTGTTGGTAGACCGTAACCGTATCGCCTTCTTCAACCTTTTTTCCTTGAGGTAAGTTTACTGACCATGTTGTTCCACTTGTAGGTGTAACGGAAAGCTCCGCTTTAACCTTACTATTTTTATCTTTTAATGTTACATGGACTGTCGCTATTACATTATTTTTACCAACTCTAGCTTTTGCTAAATTTGCTCCGGAAATCGTTGTGGCATCAATAAGGACTGGATTAACCGTTGGGGTTTTGACGTCTATTTTTCCCACAGGGTCTGGTATATTAACGTCACTAATATCTAACTCAGAATCCCCACTTTTCGTAGACTGTACCTCGGCGCTTTCTGAAAGCTCCCAATCCATTTCCGGAATGTTTATCGTGATCGTAATTTTATCGCCAGCTACAAGTTCTAGAGGTTCCTTAGTAGACAGTGCTATCGTCCACATTTTATTATCAGGCGCAGTCGAATCCACTATTAGTTCCGTCTTATACTTCTCAACATCATTTCTGTCTACAATCTCTAAATGAAGTTTATAAGTGGGGAGAACCCCTTCAGTCTCTATTTTTCCTGATATCTCAGCATCTCCAGCTTGTACTTTATTTATAACAAGCGTCGGATTTGAGACACTATCGATATTTTCCGGAGTTGAATTCTGCCCAACCTGCGGATCAGAGCTTCCCTGGTTTTTAGGATCCGCCGACTGCCCAGAATCTTTCGAAACTACAGATTCTTCCTTCACCACAGGCTTCTTCAAATCGTCAGGCTGCTTCGCTGGCTCTGGTTTTTGGGGAACTACAGGCTCGATAACTGGAGTCACCGGATTTTTCAGGTCTACCGGATTGTCAGTATTGGGAGCTTGTAAGTCATGATCAATTTGACCCCCCCCGATTTTTCGACGGGTTCGTCGGCTAAGACTACCGGTGTGAGGCTTGTGAAGAGCAGGGCGAGCACACAGAAGATGGAGATAAATGCCAGGCTCCTGGAGAGAAGGCGGCTCTTCTTTCTTGCGGTCGTCTGTTTTAAACAGGACGCCCCTCCTTCAAAAGGTTTTTCTAAGGCAAATTTGCAACGAGACATAAGGCTCCTCCTATATATGTATGAGTACAATAGTCCAAATGATTCTAGAGTAATTTTATCATTATCTGGGTGAGAACACAAACCTGTAAAGCGATCACGAGCTGCTATCCGTGAGGCTTAAAAAGCCTGGAAGGCCGGGCATTTGCTGAGTGTTGCGTGCATAGATAAGCTGGGCTTTCAGGAACATTGGTTACTGTCTGAGCCTGCCCCAGATTAGACTTTCCCGAGTTTTTTCTTTTCCCCCATCATGTGGCTATCGTAATGAGACGCTATTTCTTGAAAAATCATTTTTCAGGCAATGGTAAGTATTTATACCTCTTAGGAAGTCTTAACTTATCCCAATCATATTTTTTCGCACTATATACGATTTCTGTATACAGCTCTTCCTCTATTGCCTTTCGATACGTCAAAACAATACGATTCGCCCGTTTGGTGATGTCCCGAACATCTTGTTTTAATACCGTGTTTGGTACATTTTTTTGCCCATGAAGATCAGTAACAAAACCCATACATGCGTGCACACTTCCCGCTATACGTTCCGTATATAGCCTCACCCTATTCGAGAAAAAATTCCCGATCATTCGTGCAGAAAGATTAGTGCTTACAAGCTGGGGCAACACCTCTAACTTCAATTCTGTTGTGCCGTCTGCTGCGATTTCAAAATCAGAGACACTTAATCTTTTTGCCAGGCAGCGTTGGTAAAAAACCTGAGCGGGCATAGTTGATTTGTCCACTATTAATCCGGTTAAGTGAAGAAAGTTACTGCCTTCAAACACCACTTCGTATGAATCGATATTGTGATGTTTATCCTCGTAAAGGAACAGCAGATTCCTGTTTCTTAAATTTTTCTCATAACACTCAGCCGTTTCCAATATTATTTTGAGTGCATCACCTTTTTTTATTGCCATCAATCATCCTCGTAAATGAAAAAGGATCTGTGCTACCGCAGCAACACGAGATCCTTTTAGTGATTGATTTTATCGTTGTCTGCCAACTTACGAGCCTTTACATCTCGCATCTCTTTCAGCTTTTATCGTTGCCTACCAACTCGTGAGCCCACAAGTCTCACATCAGTTTCAGATTAAGGTGTCAATCACACCAGTAGGATGACGCCTACTTACCTAAGCAGATTGTACCATGGCACACTCAGGCTGTCAAAAACACGAGAAAAGTTCCCGCTAAGGTGGGACCAGGATCTATCGACCAGTCCTTTGTTACAATGTCTCATAGCAATGAATTCAGGACAAAAAAGTACGACCCCGGATTGTATCCGTTTTGTCGTTCTTAGCCCCAGATGCAGAATACGTATTTTCGGATACGATGGCAATACCAGTTCAGAGGCTTTCTGGTCGATGTCGGCAATATCGATGTAGTAGAACAAAATCAAGACGGGAAGCGCAGGCAAAAGAACCTGGAAGTAGATTTTATTGCTCGAAAAGGGAGCAAAAAATACTATATTCAGTTTGCATTGAGAAGGATCCCCGGAAATTCGGCTGTCATAATGAGCTACGGGTTCTTCTCTCAGCGAGTAAACAATCTTGTGATTCCCATCGTGCTCCGGCAAATCCGAGAAAATAGCACTCTAATCATTTTCCGGCATTAAGTACATGTATTTACCTGTGTACACGCCATCCGCTCTGTTGTTAATCAGAAAACCTTGACAATATATCTAGTTAGATACATAATATATCTAGTTAGATTTAATCTAAAAAGGGGGAATATACAGTGGAAGACCTCAAGTTGTTTATCAGCTTATCCCGCACAATGCTTTATCTTGATCGAGAGACAGATAAAATCTATAAAGAACACGGAATTACAAAGACACAATTTGCCGTCCTGGAAGTTCTTTATCATAAAGGGGATCTTAGTCAATGCGATATTCGCCAACTGATTTTGACAACTGCCGGGAATCTCCCCGTGGTGATCAATAATCTTCTTAAAGTAGACCTGATCAGTAAACGACCCCATGAAGAAGATGGCAGGCGTCAGGTTTTATCCTTAACTTCAAAAGGAAGGAAGCTCATTGAAGAAGTATTTCCTGAAAACCAGAAATGCATTGAAGATTCTTTCTCTGTTTGGACAGAAAAAGAAAAAGATATGCTACATGCAGCTATGAAGAAATTTAGAAAGGAACATGATGAAAGCTAAAATTTTAGAAAGAGTGAAAGGCATAAACACAAGTGATGGCGCAGGCGTTAAACTTGTTCGTGTCCTCAGTAACAAAACTGTTGAAAGCTATGATCCCTTCCTCATGCTGGACAGCTTTGATTCTACCAATTACGATGATTACAAAGCAGGATTCCCCATGCATCCACACAGAGGAATTGAGACCATCACTTACCTATCTGCTGGTCATGTAAGCCATCGCGACTCTTTGGGTAACGAAAAAACCATTGGACCAAAATCCATTCAATGGATGACCGCTGGATCTGGAATTCTTCACTCAGAATTTTTTGATGAAGAAGATCGTCTCTTAGGTCTTCAACCCTGGTTGAATTTACCCAGGCATAACAAAATGACTTCTCCAAGTTACAATGAAGTGCTCCCTGAGGACATCTCCGTTGTAAATCGAGAAGGAGCAAAGATCCGCGTTTATAGCGGAAGTCTCGAAGATGCAAAATCTGACCAGGCCCAATATAACCCACTGGATTTCTATGCCATTGACTTAAATGGTTCCGTCACCATCTCCCCTAAAGAAGGGTATACAGTGAATCTCTTTACCCTGATCGGCGACATTAAAGTCAACGGTGAAACTGTAGAAGAAAAAACATCTGTACGACTTTCAGAAGGTGACGTAACCCTGGAAAGCGATGGTGAAGCAGAAGTCGTTTGGATGGCGTCTCCCCCACTTAAAGAACCTGTTGCCTGGGGTGGACCCATTGTTATGAATACAAGAGAAGAGCTAAATCATGCCTTCCAGGAATTATCAAAAGGAACATTTTTAAAAGAGAGTATACAAGAATGAGTGGGTAAAAGAAGACTATGGCCTGGATGAGAATCTGGAACTGGTTGAACAAATGCCTTTTGGTCGTATTTTAAGCGAACCTGAAGCCAAAGATAAACTTCCTACAGAAGAAAGACTTAAAATCTTCGGATAAGGGATACCCCTTGATTCCCTGCGAGTTGATTGTGAGATGGTCTCACGATCAACTCGCCTTTTTGTTTCGTAGACGATATACCCCGCACCTGAGCAAAGAAAAAGCCCTATCTGTTGACACGCGGGCCAGAAACAATACGCTTGGTGTAAGAACACAAAACCACGCGGATGTGACTGACGCAAACAGCCCAATTATCTACGTTAAGAATTCCATCTTGATAGTAGAAAAAAGTAATTTCATTTCAGTTTTTTCATCATCCAGTTACCGTCCGTATAACTTCCGTCGCTTGACTTTATGAAACCCGGGAAACGTCCATATGTCTCAAAGCCCAACTTTTTGTACAGGGAAATGGCAGATGCATTCGTAGAGACCACATCCAACTCAGCCTGCTCGTATCCTGCTTTCCTGGCCACCTCCAGGACTGTTTTCATCAGGATCTCACCAATCCCATTGCCCCAGTACTCTTGATATAAAGCGATTGCCACATTGCAGCGGTGTTTGAGTTTTCTATAGCTACCTTTACTCATCAAGGAACAATTACCGACTATTTTGCCATTATAAGTGGCAATTAGAAACAGATCGCGTTCTGCCTCTTCCTGCCTTTGAATGAATTTAATTTCTTGCTCTAGCGTAAGCTTCACTTCGTCTGGTTCCCGCAACAAAAATGGTGTTTCCGCTGATGTTTTTCTCAGGTACTCCAGCAGCATAGTTGCATCTTTTGTTTCTGCATTTCGCAATATTAATGTTCTGCCAAGTCTATCTGTGGCTTCAATCGGCTCAAAAATCATAATAAACTCCATTTAACGTTCTTGGTTATGTACACCTTGAATTCTATAAGCGTTTCTCCCAATCGCGCTTTCCATATAAAATACGCCTAACTTCCATGATATCTCCATCAACAACATAAAAAATGATGTAGTGATTAACGTAAATACGGTAATAAACACGTAAATACGGTAATAAACAAACGAGCGCTCAGCAAGTGATGGAAATGGTTCATAACTCTCGGCGAAGGGAAGCCATTTTTGAATCGCTGCTCTGACCTCATCCACAAGTGAGTACGCAGCCTTCAGATTCTCTATCGGAAACGGGTCGAATTGTAATCATATTCTTCACCTCCCTGGGTGGCTTTATTTCATCATAATAACGCCATTTGAAGCAGACATGTACAAATTTGTCTCGCCTGTGCGGATATCAGGTAATCGTTTGACAGCATGTTAAGCAGTCCGTAAGAAATCGGTTTTTCTTGAAAATGCACCAATTTCTTCGCTCCTGCACCGTAAACTTGCAGATCAAGCTCATGCAAAGCCTCAATATTATGGCAAAGTAATCGGAATTAACTCGACATTACAATTGACTTTCGAATACGATGGCAATACCAGTTCAGAGGCTTTCTGGTCGATGTCGGCAATATCGATGTAGTAGAACAAAATCAAGACGGGAAGCGCAGGCAAAAGAACCTGGAAGTAGATTTTATTGCTCGAAAAGGGAGCAAAAAATACTATATTCAGTCTGCGCTGAGCATGGACGATGAGAGCAAGGCCCTTTCTGAGCTCAGGCCGCTAAAGGCAATTGACGATTCCTTTAAAAAGATCATCATTTCAAAATCATATGGGAAAAGCTGGACCGACAGCAGCGGGATACTGAGACTGGGAATCATGGATTTTCTGCTGGATGAATCAGGTTTGGATAGATAAGAATCGCTTTAGTGAGTGATATGCAATAGTGGGGACGGCTTTTCTGCCCGCTCTTAGTTCGTCAATCCTTTTCTAGTTTGAAGCACGATCCAATTCAATTTTTATTATATGGTCGGCCGGTATTCTCTCATTTTTCAGATGATTTCGGAAGATAGGATCTAAAAGATATGACTTGCCGCACCTTCTGATTCCTGGATAGAGTACGCTGATGTTCGCATTTATCCACCGTTCTATGGGGTCCAAAGTTGCGAACTATTCTTGACAGTACCTCCGAATCCCCCTTGGCTATCATATTTGTGGTTGATGGTTTTCAACATGAGCAAGCTCGTGCTAAACTAAAGAAAATAAAGATTTCTTTAGCTTCTTAATTTTAGAAAGGAATCCAAAATGAACTTAGCAAAAGTGTCAAACAACGGACAAATCACCGTTCCTCTTGAAATCAGACGAGCCCTGAATCTAAAGCCGGGTGATAAGGTCTTATTCATGGAAAACCAAGAAGGACAAATCACAATTGGTAATGCTTCTGCACAAGCTATCTTTAAAGCTCAAAATGCATTTGTGGGCGTGGCTGAAAAGATCGGTCTCGCAAATGATGATGACGTTCAATCTTTAGTGGATGAAATACGGTACAAAAAATGAGAATACTGATAGATACCAATATTCTCATCTCTGCGATACTCTTTCCCAAATCCAAGCCTGCTAAAGCTCTACTCAAAGCGGCAGAAGATCATGAGCTGGTACTCTCTGAGCAAAATCTCATAGAATTTCGTGAGGTCATTAAACGAAAAGTACCTGAACGTCTCTCAAATGCAGAAGCTTTACTTGCGGAGCTTTCGTATGAGCTCATTCCCTCTTCTCCTTATGCAGGAGCACTGATTCGAGATCCAAAAGATCAGCCAATTTTAAATGCTGCAATATTGGCGGGTGTTGACATACTCATAACAGGCGACAAGGATTTTCTTGTTCTTGACTTAGAGCAGCCACTTTGCATTACTGCAGCTCAATTTTTAGACAATTATTAAGCCTCATTAAGGCACGGCCGTAAAGCATATGTCGTCTTGCACCCTTCTGTATTTTCTTTTTTTGCTCAAAACATAGTCATATCGACAATTTCAGAATACAAAACAAAAAGGACGACACACGGAAGAAATCCGTATGTCGTCCTTTAATGGCTCCCTACAACAAAACGGATACATTCCACTCGGAAATATTGCTCGGGTGCATTGGGGTGCAAATTTAGAGATTGGGTGCATGTGAACCCTTGGATGCAATCAAGCTTTTTCTAACCCATTTTTATTTGCTCAATTAACTGCTCAACCTTTTGTTTGATTGTATCTCTAGAACCCTAAAGTCCTCGATAGAACCACCAGACGGATCTTCAAGGCCCCAATCCTCCATATGTGCATTTGGAATATATGGGCAATTCACATTGCACCCCATCGTGATTAAAATGTCGACACTATTGGGAATCTCGGTAATCAACTTGGGATGTTGATCAGAAATATCAATACCTACTTCTCGCATAGCTTCAATGGCCAAGGGCTTTACGGCACCATAGGTTTCAGTACCTGCAGAATAAACTTCAAGAATTCCTTTACCTAATGCTTTTGCCCATCCCTCAGCCATTTGAGAGCGACATGAGTTATGAACACAAATAAATGCGACCTTTTTCATACCACCTCCTACTTGCTGAAGTATTTTTTGGTCTTATTAGCAATTGTCACGAGTAGCAACATCACAGGAACTTCTGTCAAAACCCCCACCGTCGTTGCCAAAGCTGCGGGAGACGTTGTGCCAAAGAGGGCGATTGCCACCGCGACAGAAAGCTCAAAGAAGTTAGAAGCACCGATCATGCCGGCTGGAGCCGCGATGTTATGAGAAAGTTTCAGTAAATAGCAAGCCAGATAAGCAATCGCAAAAATCAGAGCTGTCTGAAGAACCAATGGGACAGCTATCAGAAGGATGTGCAGTGGATTTCCCAATAGTGTCTCTGCCTGGGTTGAAAAAATAAACACCAGCATGAGGAGCAGTCCGATCGTTGTCGATCCATCAAACTTGTTAACGAAGACATTCTCAAAATATTCCAAACCTCGACGTTTTACAACGATATGCCGAGTTAACACTCCTGCAACCAGCGGTATGACAACGAAGAGAATGACAGAAAGAATCAGTGTAGTCCACGGAACCACTATGTCACTGATGCCAAGCAGGAATTTGACGATCGGGACAAAGGCAAACAATATAATTAAATCGTTGGTGGCGACTTGAACAACTGTGTAAGCTGGATCACCGTCGGTCAGTTTACTCCAAACAAAAACCATAGCTGTACAGGGTGCAGCGCCCAGAAGAACAGCCCCCGCAAGATACCCCCTGGCGATCTCAGCCGGAATCAGATGGTCGAAAACCGTGAACAAAAAGAATGAAGCCAAAGCATACATCGTAAACGGCTTGATCAACCAGTTAACGATCCACGTTACAAAAAGCCCTTTTGGGTTCTTTCGGACATTTTTGATGCTCTCAAAATCAACTTTGAGCATCATAGGATAGATCATCACCCAAATCAGAATTGCTGTAGGGATGGAGACTTTGGCATATTCAAATTGATTCAAAAAATCAGGAATGGCTGGAATATATTTACCTATGAGCACTCCCAAGACCATACATAGCAAAACCCAAAGGGTCAGATACTTGTTAAACGTACTTATATTGGACGTATTTGTCTTTGTCATTTAAGAAGTTCCTCCAAATTCGCACCCTTGAGTTCACTGGGTACCCACTTGACCAATGCAGTAAAGTTGTTCGAATCTTCTACAATTTTGTTAATCCACACAACCTCGCTGTGTGCTCTATTACTCAAGACGGCATTTGAAGTGTCAATGTCCTGGTAACTGGAATTAATAATCCACCACTTAGAGAAGATTCCGGCTCTGTCCAAATCTTCTTTTAATCGCTTGGCTTCATAATATGGTGTAGCTTCAGGTAGCGTGACAATCAGGACTTCAGTAAATTTTTCGTCTTTCAATTTCGGTAATAGCTTTTTGACCGACTCTGGGGTCTCTCCCTGTGTTCTTGAAATCTCTCGATCATAATTATCCGTCGATTCCAACAAAAGCAGTGTGTGACCAGTCGGAGCCGTATCAATAATTACAATCTCATCTTCTGAGCGATCGACAATTTCCGCAAAGGCACGAAAGACAGCTATCTCTTGTGTACAAGGACTTCTCAAATCCTCCTCAATATAGTCAATATCATCCTGTGTAGCTCCTGTCTCATGAGCTTTTTTCAGGACCTCTTCCCTGTACTTTTTGAGTTCTTGTTTTTCATCAATGCGACTCATAGTAATGCCAAAGCTCTCATCGATGACATTCCTGATATGAGCTGCCGGATCTGTTGTCGTCAAATGTACCTTTCTGCCTTGCTTTGCAAGCTCTAAGGCTATTGTCGCTGCGATGGTCGTCTTCCCGACACCACCTTTTCCCATCGTGAAAACGACTCTTTTGTCAGAATGGGCAAGATCATTAATCACATCAGCTAAACTAGAAGTCGCCTTCCGCTCCATTACAGCAGCCGGTGTTACAACTTGCTCCACTTGAAAGAAACTTCTTAGGTTCTCTACCCCCGCAATGTTGTGAGCTTTCAAAGGTACTTTGAACACATCATATTGTTTGAGTGCCTCAGGCATATTTTGCAAAGCTCTTGTTTGTTTATCACAAATGATCTTTGAGAAATGGTCATCTGCATGATCCAAAAGGCCATTCAGGATCAAGCGCTGATTGGTCATTCCGATCTCTTCCAGTTCAACAGAGGCTCTGGAAGCTTCTTTCAAAGATGCTTCGTCTGCCCGCGCAACTAAAAAGAGTGTCGTTTTCTCACTGTCAGTTAAATTCCTGACCGCAGTCTTATACACCTCTTGTTTTTCCTGAAGCCCAGCCAACTGACCAAGACAGGATGCGCCATGGGTGCTTTTCGCAATAAAATCAGACCAGGCAGATGGAAGCTCTAACATTCTTAATGCGTGTCCTGTCGGAGCCGTATCAAAAATGATATGATCATATTTATCAGCGGCTGCTTTATCTGTGATGAAAAATGAAAATTCATTAAATGAAGCAATCTCGACCGTACAGGACCCAGACAACTGCTCTTCCATATTTTTCAAGGCAGCTTCCGGTAGCTTTCCTCTGAACGGCCCAATCACACTTTCCCTGTACTCGGCAGCTGCTTGTTCCGGCTCAAAATTCGCAACGATCAGATTGGGAACAGCTTCAATCTCCACCCCTTTATTGTCCAGTGTCATATCAAAAACATCTTGGAGGTTCGAAGCAGGATCTGTACTCACGAGCATAACTTTTTTGCCCGAATCTGCCAGTTTTGTGGCAATCGCGCAGGAAACGGAGGTTTTTCCGACGCCACCTTTCCCTGTAAAAAACAAATATTTTGTCAGATTCAATTCATCGATTATCAAACTATTATACTCACGAGCCATCAGCAACATCCTCCACTTTGTTCATCAATCAAAGTTAATTTTCCATCTGACACATCAATAGTGACGGATTCCATTCGATTTGGTGTTTCGACTTCCAACAAAACGGGAACTCCATCTACATTGACCAGCTCGTCAGGCTCTGCCTTTGTCAACGTGAATACTAAACTTGTCCCACAGCATGATGTCTGCTCTGAAACCTTAATGCAGTTATGCTTTCCAGAACTTAGCAGGCCCTCAATAACCTTTTTTCCCTCAACTGTTATTTTCATAATCTCCCCCTTAATCTAAGATCCCATCTGAAAGTTCAAAAATGGAAATCAGTTCCTCATTCGTCGGATAAGATCCGCTTTTAAGAATTTCTCCATCTACCACGGTAAGAGGGAGCTCATCAACACCTTTCTCATTGATAAAATCATTCACCTTACTGTTTTCTAAAAAAGCCATAGGTGAACTCGACAGGTTATAGCGATTCACTTCGATCCCCTGCTTATTAAGACGATCCAGAGCTATAGATATCCTCATTAGTTCAGGGTCGACGCTGGCACCACAAAGTCCTGTTGAGCAACACATTGCCGGTTCATAAATACTCACGTTTTTCATTCGCTATCCTCCTTCTTGGACATACCAATACAAATTCATTCAAGGTCATAATCTTTTCGAGATAGGTCTTTCGTTTTCCATCTGCTCCGTCAGATCAATCCTCCAGCTTCTTACATTGATATCCATCAATGTCATTTTTATTCTAGAACTAATATTGATATCTGTCAATGTGTTTTTTATTAGACGAAAAAGCCCCACGACCTATGCTGAACATAGACCGGGGGCACATTAAATCACATCAGTGCATTGACTCTGGTTTGTACTTCGTCATAATCGTAGCCGCCTGCCTTGAGTCGGGTTTTACGTTCTTCGCCGTTTCCCCACTAAAAGAAATATTACGATTGGAACAAAGCATGATCCAGATGAGAATTAGGCAATCCAACGAAGGACTGCCTTCAATGCTAGGTATAGATTATTTTTTCCCCTTACATCCACAGGGTATACTGCTGTCTGTTTCGCAGTCGCATCTTGCGTAAGAAGCAATTATCTCCCGGAACTCCCTCACACCGTCCGAGGAGATGAAGTAATAAGTCCATTTTCCATCTTTATAAAAATCAACGAGTCCGCTATCTGCAAGTATTTTCATGTGATGAGAAAGAGTCGGCTGAGTAATATCTAATTCTTTCAGCAATTCACATCCACACTTCTCTCCATGCTGAAGCGCAAGCATGATCGCGAGGCGGTTCTCATCTGTGAGCGCCTTTATTTTTTTAGCATCTTCTCTGAATCCCATGATTTTAACCTCCAAGAGATGAACATGTTATATCATACATATTTATAGTCGTCAATCTATCAATGAGCAAATTTTTATATATGAGTCCATGGATCTAAGCGCTGATCTTCGATGTATTTAATGGTCATATCCCATTGCTTTGCCAAAGCGCTTGCAAAGAACCACGCCATCACCATATGTTCTACGTCATACCAAAGATTTCATGGCACAAAAAAGACGACAAACGGAAGAAATCCGTTTGTCGTCTATTTTTGGCTCCCCAAGATAAACTTAGAGCGAACCATTGTATTTAGCAGCTTTGATCTT
>ERZ1673752.3434-NODE-3434-length-15210-cov-7.319367_pt1 | contig 15210 bp, 10 predicted proteins | sample MGYA00580195_ERZ1673752 | MGnify/ENA primary metagenome ERZ1673752 (study PRJEB41218, sample SAMN15661744) | gut metagenome | host: Homo sapiens | place: Canada: London | collected 2015-08-20/2019-03-30 | study: EMG produced TPA metagenomics assembly of...
TTTTCCATAAACTGGAAATAACGCTCTTGATTATTATATAGCAAAAAAACGGAAACAGTCAAGACTTATACATTCGTTTTTAGAGATAAAAACCATTTTTTTATATTTAATTACCAATACTCATCAACGCTGCCGTGCAGAATTAAAGGGTAAACTTTTCGATTTCTCCGTCCAAACTATTGACGCTGTCGTGATTAATTTTTGCCGTATTATTAATTTCCGTTAACGCATTCGTAATGATAGTAACATCGTGAACTACATCATTCATTGCACGTTTCAAAAGTTCGGTCGCCGTTGCAAGATGTTCCATTTCCGTATGAAGTTGCACGCTTCCGCTCCGCATTTCATCGGAACCGGCAGCTACTACATGTGTTAGGTTGTTCACATCGGCAATTGTTTCGAGTACTTGTTTATTTCCGATTTGCTGTTCGGACATCGCCTGCACTACATACTCTTCATGACCGCGAATACTGCTGGCAAGATCAAAAATTTTATTAAAAGACGCTTCCGAATTATGAACGGCAGAGGAAACGTTTTTAATTTGTTCGTTTAAGTTTTTCAAAACGGTTGAAATGGATTTACTTTGCTTCGACGACTCTTCCGCCAATTTACGAATTTCACCGGCAACGACTGCAAAACCGCGTCCGGCGTCTCCTGCATGCGCGGCTTCAATAGCGGCGTTCATCGCGAGTAAGTTTGTTTGACTTGCGATGCCTTCAATCATTGTACTGGCGGCAAGTAAACCTTCCGAGCTTTCATTAACAATAGCGATCAATTTCGATACTTCCGTGCTCGTCATTTTTGCCGATTCCGAAGTTTCCTGCAACGTATTTATCTTTTTCATGTTTTCTTTTAAAACTTTTGTTACCACATCAATGTTTGCAACGAGTTCTTCAATTGCTGATGTAGCGGTTTCAACGGTAGCGCTTTGCTTGTCAACGCTTCCGTTTAATTTTTCAATTGTTGAGCCGATTTGTCCGATTGTTGCAACCGCTCCTTCAACACTGCTCGCTTGTTTCAGCGTTTGCTCTTTTACATTTTTAGCCGTCAATGAAATTTGATTTGCCGATGAAGTTCCCGCTTCAATTTTGTCAGCAAGCGTTTCAGCCGAAGTTTTAAGCATTCCGGAATTGTATTTTACCGAAAGCATGGTGTTTTTTATCTTTTCAATCGTTTGATTAAAGTAGTGGGCGAGGGCTGCAAACTCATCTCCGCCGCTTTCATCCAAACTGATCGTAAGGTCGGCAGTCTTTTCGGAAATTTCTTTTAATGCTTCCGTTGTTTGATGGAGCGGTTTTGTAATTTTCTTGAGAGTTATTGCAGCTACCGGCAAAACAAGCGTAATCGCAATCGTTACAAAAATTAAAAGCCGCTTATTGGTATCGGAAAAACTTTTAATTGCCGTGTTGTAATCCATTTCCAGTAAAACAATCCAACCGGTTGAAGGAATTTTTCGTGAAAGGAAAAATGACTTTTTTCCATGGATCGTAAAGATTTTAGAAAATAACGGCTCTCCTTGCAGCTCATTTTTTAAGCTTTTGTAAAATCCGTTATTGATTTCAAAAAAATTATCTTCATATCCGTAATCGGGATGTCCGATAAAATATCCTGTATCCGTTAAAACATAAATGTTACTTGCTGCGTTTTCCATCGCTTGCTGCACCATCTTTGAAATCGGTTTGAGCGAAAGGTTAGTCGCGATAACCGCCGCAACTTGATTGTCTTTTATGATAGGAAATGATGCACTGATCATAAGGTTTCCGGTATTTGCATCAACGTAAATTTCCGTGGTATGGAATCCGCGCTTTGAAGCGGCTCCCTTGTACCAGTCGCGTGTCCGCGGATCATAGTCGGGCGTTTGCACCCACGATGAATCGAGGTGCCTTCCGTTTGCAAATCCTGCATAGCAAGTATCCAAAACTTCGTGTTTATTGTTTAAAACTTTGAGCATAGTAACAAATTCGTCTTCGCTTGTTTGCGGTATCGGCATTGGCATTGTGGAAAAGGCATAAGCTAATCCTTCCAAAACGGTGTGACGTGTTTCAATATAATTCGATACAAAACTTTCGATGTTGTCAACTTTTAATCCTAATTGTTTTTCCGTTGTTTTAACAAAAACATCGGTATATGAAAAATACGAAAAAATAACACAGATAAAAAAGATAACGCAAAGCGGTAGTAAGGTAAAAAGAAAAATTTTTATAAATAACAATTGTTTAAATATACGCTTCATAAAATAATTACACCTATTGTATTTATAGTACCGCAGTACGGAAAAAATTGCAAGATAATGCATGTTTATTTCTTTATAAGGAGACACTGATTAATTCAATTGAGAATTGATGGCATCTTTTAAAAATTCGGTTACTCTTTTAGAAACTACCTTTCAGTGCCCACCTTTAAAATCATTGTTTTGCAAATGGTCCTGCAAAGTTGCCGGTAAACGGCGTCAAGCCTTTAATCAATGTTTCCCTGGATTTCCTTATTATAGTAAAAACAAAACTTTTTTTCTCAATTTGATATAAAAAAATATTTTTTGCCTTATACTTAGGGCGGTACTGATTAATTCAATCGAGAATTAATCAGTGCCCACCTTTAAAATCTATTGTTTCGCAAATGTTCCTTAAAATTCAGCGAATGAGTGAACATCAGTTCACGAAAGAGCTGAATTTTCGTCGTTTCGAGAAAACGAGAAACGGCGGTATAATAAGCGATGTTTTGAAAAACACAACACTGCCAAGTTTTTCAAAACTCGTCAGTTTAACGAGCCGCGCTATTTCAGCGGCGAAGTTAAACGTCCAGAATTCTACCTTATTATACTGAACATTGAGAAACAATGAAGGAGATACTTTGCTTTGCAAAGTATGCTGTTAAACGGCATCAAGCCTTTAATCAGCGTTTTTCAAAATTGCCGCTTTTAGAGATAATTCCTCAATGCTTTAATGTCCGAACGGCAGTTTAATTACGTCCTTGATTTTATCTTCAACTTTATCCTTAATTTGATTTGCCGCATCGTTTATTTTTTCGGTTGCAAGCTGTTTCAGTCGCATCTCCGCTTCTTTGAGCTTTTTTTGCAACATTTTTTCAAAAGATGCGCTGTCGGTAACCGCCAGCTTTACCATAGTAATAATTTCATCGCTGTGCTGAAGCTGCGGCAAACATTCTGCACGCACTTGCTCCAAATATTTTTTCCCTTCGGCAATCACCAGTTCACGCACGCGGGCAACTTCGATACGGAGCTGCTCCTGCACTGACGCTGAAATTTGTTCGTCAATGCTACTCGAAACTTTCAGTTGCGGAAACTGATCGGGCGTTTTAAAAAACTCCGTGGTAATATCCACCGTATGAATGCGAGCGAGTACTTCTCCGTAAATGCGGCTGAGCAGTTCAGGCTCAAACGCGTCAAGCGTGAGTTTCGCATTGTTGACGGCACCGCTCGTGGTAATCCGTACATTGTTGTTTTTTCCGATTGCAATAACGGCGGATGTTTCAAACGCTCCCGCAAGTTTCGGCAAACCGACAATGTTCGAATCAAGATCGAGCTGCAAGCCGGAAAAATCTCCCGCAAGATCAACGAGTGACTTCGAGGCGGTTCGCAAATCGACCGCGCCTTTGACCGTTTCGGCAAATTGTTTTTGCGTTGAAGAAACGGAAAAAAGAATCGGCTTATTCAAGCGGTCGGCATCATTTGTGATGTTTTGGACATCGCCGGCGAGCGTAAAATTTTTGTCGGGCGAATGCGTTGAAAGTTGCACATTCCGAAAAAGCAAGGTCGGCGCGCTGTGATCCGAAAAAAGGAAATTATGCCCTTCAAGCCGTTCCATCGCTTTTGATTTATCGGCAAGGGTGGGAGCCTTTTCTTTTTTCGGCGACTTTTGCGCTTGATTCGCCATCGCGAGCAGTTCCATTAACCGCGGATAATAAGTTCCAAGCGTTTGTAAATAAAAGACGCGAAAAAGATCGGAAACAAAGCCGCTTGCGCCTTTCGCTTGGATGTCTTTGATTTTTGCGGCGACATCGTGCACATGAGCAATATCCGCTTTTATGTAGGTTTCAATATCTTTTCCGAGCGCTTCAATTTTTTTTGCATCGTCTTGAATCTTCGTTGAAAGGGCTTTTACCGATTCAATATTCTTTTTGGAAGCTTCCGTCAAGTCAATAATTTGTACGATAAGGTCTTTTATTTCTTCCGGTGAATCAATTTCCTGAAAATTGATCGTTGCAAAATTTTGTCCCTTTGTAACGAGATCTTGAACCTCGGCTTCGGTTTGGAAAACTTGTGCTTTCCATGAATCAATGAACACCGGAGCGAATTCCATAATTTCATCTTTTATTTTCGGACTTTGAAAGGCATGCAGTTCACGCTGCAAAATCAGCTGCGGATCGATTTGTTCGCGCACCGCTTCCAATCCGCTTGAAACCGACACTCCTTTTTTAATTTGCTCAAGCTCGTCATTAATCATTTTTGTCACGGGATTATTATTCAAAAGCGAGTTTTCATCTTTTTTCTTTTTGGCGGCTTTTGCTTTTTTCGGCAATGCGCCGGACGTTTTTCGATCCGTGTTCCAGGTGATGCCGTCAACAGCAATATTTTCACACACGAATTTTCCCCGTGAAAGTTCAAGCAAATTAAAGTGTATATCAATGTCTTGGATTTCAAATAAATTTTTCATCGGCGCATTTTTGTTTGCGACCGCATAATTTTTTATTTGAAAGTGCGTATTAAAAAGGTCGAAGCTGATATACCCGATATCACACTTTGCTTCGAATGCCGCTTCGGAGGCGGATACTACCATTTTGCGTGAAATAGTGTTTCGAAAAAGATACGCAAATAGCATAACCACTATCACAGCGACGCAGGCGGCTACAAGCGGTATGAGATTAATCCGTCCGTGCTGTTTTTTTATGTCGCGCGCAATCCGGTTCAGTTTGAGCACTTCATTGCGGTTCAGTGTCTTTTGCGGAACAAGCACAAAAAACGTTTTTGTTTTACCGTTTTTTTCTTCCGTTTTTTTAACGAAATGATTTTTTACAAATTCTTTATCAACCGGAATAAAAATGTGTTTTAAGATTTTACGCGTAAACTGCGCTTCGCTGAATTTTCGCGTCCAAAACTTATTCAGTTTCGGCGGTTTTTTCTCCGCTTTGGTTTCCGCTTCAAAATCCGCGTCTTCACCGGAAATCGCATTGTCAATCGATTGCAGGGATTCGTCCGCCTTAACCGATTCAATCATATCGGCAAGTTCGGCATCGGAAACTTTCGGAGTTTCAGTTTTTAATACATCATCGGGTGTTTTTGAATCATTGTTGAAGTCGCTCATTTATCTAACAGATCCTTTACCTCTTGAATTTTACCAAGATGTCGTAAAAGTGGAATTTTACTTAAAAAGCCGGATGCCTTGCTATCTTCGAACGATGCAAATTTCGGTTGGAGTTTTGTTCGATACAACCGTACCAATAACCGCACGGCGATGTATACCGGCACATAGAGGATAAGCCCCAACAAAAGACCGCCTGCAACCATCGTGTTATAAAATTTTGTTAAACCGACAAAGGGTATTTTATCCAACGTGGTATATATCGATTGCATGTTCGGTTGGGACAAAGCACAAAAACCCAGCCGTTCAATCGTCACGTCCCAAAACGGTGTAATAAATCCAAAGAATATAAAGGAAAGAAAAAACGCGCCTTTATTCATCCGCACAAAAATGCTGAACGCAAATAAAGCCGGCCACAATAAATTATTTTTCGGTAAAATTGCCAACATCAAGCCCAGTGCAACTCCGTGAGCAATATCACCCGGATGCGCATTTCTATTTAAGCTTGAAAAGAAAGAAAAAACGTATTGAATCATTGTTCGATTTCTCCGGTGAGAACACCAATTTATTGATGTCCGCTCTTTCTATTATAATTCTTTCGTTTTTATTGTCTAGCGGCGAAGTTAAAAAAAACGAGCTAAAAAAACAAAAAAGTTTGTTTTTGCTATTGACAAAACTTTATAAAAAAGTATAATAATAAAATCATTGAGGCAAAGCCTTAACAAATATTTTCCCCTGTAGCTCAGCAGGCAGAGCAAGTGGCTGTTAACCACTGGGTCCGTGGTTCGAATCCGCGCGGGGGAGTAGGTGGGTAGGAATATGGCAAGAGTTTGTGATATTTGTGGCAAAGGGACTTCAACCGGTCACACCGTGAGTAAATCAAAACACCATACGAAAAGGGTTTGGAAACCGAACCTTTTAAAGATGAAGGCGGAAATTGGTGGAACTGTTATGAGTGTTAGAATTTGCACTCGTTGTTTAAAAAGCGGTTATCTTACAAAAAAAGTTTAATTTTAACCGCGGTTATAGCTTTCTTTAGAATTGTTTTCCTTGCTTTTTTATTCTCCTTATGTAAGGTAAACGTTTCCTAAAGAAAGCTTTTTCATTTTAAAGCGCTTTTCCTCATCCTACAAGTTTAAATATCTTTATCGCTCTCATAATTCGGTATTTTTATATTTTTCGATTGTACGTAACATTTGCTCTTTGTCGGTACCGTCAAGTGGAATCATTGCGAATCCCTCCCGTTCCATTTTGTGGAACCAAGTTTCCTGGCGTTTTGCAAATTGACAAATCGCTGTAAAAAGTTTTTCAACGTATTCCTCATACGTATATTCGCCTTTGAGAAAAAGTGTCGTGTATTTATATTCCAGTCCGAGTTTCAGAATTCTCTGTTCACCGTACTGCTGCACACAATTTCGCACTTCATCGATTAACCCTTCATCAAGTCGCGTTTCAAGTCGGTTGCGGATTCGTTTTCGTAAAACACTCCGATCGAACGTAATTTTGAAAACGAGCGGCGTAATCGGTGTTGGCGCTTCGGTTTGCCTATCGTCCGTCTTTTGAGCATGGGCGATTTTAAACTGCGCAATTTCAATCGCCCTGATTGCCCGCTGCCGGTCTTCCAAGTCGGTTGTGTTGTGCAGCTTTGGGTTTAAACTTTTTAGGATTGCTTCCAATTCTTCAAGCGGTTTCGTTTCCAAGGTTGAACGCAAAGCCGGATTGACGGGAACTTCCAACAGTGCATACTGTTGCAAAATTGAGTTTAAGTATAGACCGGTTCCGCCTGCGATAATCGGGAGCTTTTTTTTCCGTACGATTTTATCAAAGGCGGTAACGCAATCACGCTGAAAATTAAATACATTATATTCGGTGTGCAAATCGCAGATGTCGATGAGGTGGTAGGGAACTCCGGTGTATTCCGTTAAATCTTTACCGGAACCGATCGTCAGTTCTCGGTATACCTGGCGGGAATCCGCCGAAATAATCTCACCTGAAAATTTTTTTGCGCAGGCAACCGCTAAAGCCGTTTTTCCCGTTGCGGTCGCTCCCAAAATAACGAGTGCATTTTTTTGTTGCTGCATTGTTGCAGTATACTCGAAAAAAATTTTCTGTGCAAGATGAGTTAAAAAGCATGCGGTAAAAAAGAAATACGCGATCGGCTTTAAAAAAGACACAAGCTCCATGGACGGGAGCTTGCGATGCATGAAGACAGGGTGATCAAAAGGAGGAAAAGACCCCCTGCAATGCATAAGGAGGTATGTTATATTTTATAAGGAGATATATTAAACATACGACAAAACAACCACAGCCCGGTAAAAAGGTTACATTTTCGAGAAAATGATTTTGGATAATCTTCTAAATATTTGAAATTTACCTGACGGTTGCTTTATTTTAAGCGGAGCGTTCTATCCGCCAAATATTGCGCTTCTTCCGTATCGTGCGTTACATACACGGCACAATAGCCTTCCCGTTTTTGTGTCGTTTTTAATTCAACTTTCAACTGTTGACGTAAATCCGCATCGAGGGCGGAAAGCGGCTCATCGAACAAAATCACTTTCGGTCCCGTGATAAGCGTACGGGCGAGCGCAACGCGCTGTTTTTCACCGCCGGACAAATTTTGTACCGACCGTTTTTGGAGCGGTGTAATCGAAAATTTTTCAAGCCAGTTGTTGACTTCGTGTTTTATATCCGCATTGTTCATTTTTAATGAACGCAGCCCGAACGCAATATTTTCAAAAACATTCAAATGCGGAAAAAGGGCGTAGTTTTGAAACACCATGCCGACATTCCGCTGATATGGACTTTTCGCGGTGATGTCGGTACCGTCCAAAATAATCCGCCCGCTATCCGGTTTGAGCAGTCCCGCAATCATCGAAAGGATGGTGCTTTTTCCGCAGCCGGAAGGTCCGACGAGTGAAAGTGCTTCCCCTTTACCCAACGTAAAATCGGCGGTGATAATTTTGTCTCCGAATGTTTTTGTTACATTTTCAACAGCAAAATAAGTCGTATTCATGGTTGTTCCTTTATTTTTGCAAAATCTATTTCACTCAACAAAAAGCCGAAGCACACCAGCACAATGAGCACCAACGCAGCGACGGCACTTTCGTTAAAGCGGTACGAACCGGCGAGACGGAAGATCATCAAACTAATATTTTCAAAATTCGGTAGTTTCAGCATCAGCGGTAATGACGCGTCTCCGGCGCTGATTGCAAAACAAAATGCAAAAGCGGATTTGAGGCTTTTTGTCAACTGCGGGAGTACCGTGCGGTAAAACGCATCGAACGAATGGACGGAAAGTAAACAGCCCGCCTGTAATTGCGATTTCGGTATTTGTACGAAACGTGCTGCGATTTGCGTATAGGCAATCGTCCACGCTGTTGACGCTTGTGCCGCACTCAGCAAGAGCATTCCGAAACCGCGCGTGTTGATAAACGTAATCCGAAGTGCAAAGCCAAGCACAATCGGGGAAACTACGAGCGGCATAAAGGGAAGTACTTTTAAAACAATGCCGGCTTTGTTTTGAAGCACTGCACGAAATTCAAAATACACAACGAAGAGCGCCGTTAACACCGAAAAACTTGCCGTTACCATCCCGACCATTATCGTGTTCCAAACTGAGCGGAAAAAACTCGTCCGCATTATAATTTTCCAGCCGGAAGCGTTTATCGCAAAAAATTGCCGTAAGCGGGAAAAAAAATTTCCCGTCGTTTCAGTAATCTGCAATGCAAAAATCGATTTAAAAAAAATGGAGGCGAGCGGTAAAATTAAAAATAATAGAACGGCGGTTAGTAAAACGATAAACACCCCCCGTTCAATTGCGGTCATCGCGGTGCGCGGAATATGCTTTTGCGTTTCAAGCGCATTTTTGTACGTTTTTAACTTTGAAACAATGTACGCCGCAACAAAGAGTGCGGCAATGCCGCTTTCGAGCAAAGCAATTTTTGCGCTATCAATCAGCTGCGTGCTTGAGCGAAACACTTGGTAAAGTTCCACTTCGAGCGTACTCAAACCGAGTCCGCCGAACATTAAAATGATAAAGAACGAAAAAAAACAGTAAATAAAAATCAGCAAAAAAGATGAAAGGATTGCAGAAAAAATTTCAGGTAACACGATTTTTCGGAAAATATAGCCGCGACGATTTGACAAAAGTGCGGCGGCGTGTTCCAAGTCGGCATCAATATTTTCCCAAACGCCGGTGATTGTTTTTAGCGCAATCGGAAAGTTGTAAAAACTATGAATTAAAATAACCGCAAAAAGCGAATACAAAAAGTTTGTGCCGACGCCACGAGCGTTTGGGTGAAACACACGCACGAGCGAATTGAGGACACCGGCTTTGCCGAAAAAAAGCACGTAGGAAAGTGAAATAATCAACGGCGGCACCGAAACGGGAATTGCTGCAAGCGACAGTAAGAATTTTCTGCCGGTAAAGTTTTTTTGGGTGCAAAAATACGCGAGCGCAAAACCGAGTAGCGTTGCACCCGTACTTGAAAGCAAGGCTTGCACAACGGTAAATACAGTAATATTCCATAGCCGAGCCGGTAACGCCGATACGGTATCGGGTGCTTGTGAAAAAACATTTCGGAGTACTTGCGCGAGCGGGAAAACAAGCACAAAAGCAGCAAGTGAAAAAACCGAAAACAGCGCGACAAAAAAAATAATTTGATGTGCTGAGATGCGTTTGTCAAATAACCGTTTCATAGTTTTTTCACTTGCGGGAGACACACGAAGGCAATGCGGCGTATTTTACTCACGCGCAACGGTGAGCGATTCCGCATTGACCGGGTATCAACATGCGGTGATTTTTATTTTAAAACTTCAATCACTGCATCAATGAGCTTTTGCGGATTTTCCGAAACGTTTAAAACTTTGAGCGGCGTTCCAATCGCAGCGTAGGATGCGGGGAGGGGAGCGTCGAGGGCCACCGGATACATCCATTGCGTTTCCGGCAAAACCGCCTGCGCTTCTTCCGAAAGCATAAATTCGATAAAGGCTTTTGCGCCGGCTTCGTTCGGGGCGTATTTTGCAAGACCGAGGCATTCGATTTGGGCAATGTGTCCTTCGTTGAAAAGCAGGGCTTTGTAGCGCTCGGTGTTGTCGTACCGGACATGGTAAGCTTCACTGGAGCTGTAACTCAATGCGAGCGGAGCTTCACCGTTGGTAAAAAGTCCGTAGCCTGCCGACCAGCCTTCCGTCATTGAAAGGATTGACGGTTTCAGCTTTTTCCAAAAGTCGAGATAGGCTTCTCCGTATACGGCGCGTGTCCACATTAAAAGCCCAAGCCCGACTGAGCTGGTGCGCGGATCCATGATGACGATTGACTTTTTAAACCGTGCATCGCACAGTTCGGCAAGTGATTTCGGCGCTTGCGTTTTCGCGGCGGTGTCGAACATAAAGGCAAAATAACCGTAGTCGTAGGGAGTCAGCAAATGCGAATCGTCAAAGAGCAGCGCTTTTTGCGCAATGCGTGAAAGGTTTTTCGCCTTGTACGGTTTTAGTACATCCGCGTCTTTTGCCTGATATACGGTAAAGTTATCGATACCGACCAGTACATCCGCTTTGCAGTTTTTGCCTTCAAGCGCCGCTTGCGTTAACACGGCGGGCGCATCTTCAAAGGTTACGAATTGCAACTCGTAGCCGGTTGCCGTTTCGAACTTTTTTTTGAGTTCCGGTCCCGGTCCCCACTCGGCGGTAAACGAGTCATACGCATATACCGTAACAACATTGCCGCTGTTTTCGCTTGTACCGAGTGCAAACGAAAATGTACACGACAAAACCAACATACAAAATAAAAAATTTTTTTTCATAAAACTTCCTCCGCCGGTATTATCCGGATCAGGTTAGCGGGTATTATCTCAGCGTATCGCACCCCGGTAAAAGTAATGTATCACATTTAAAAAAAATATGCAAGCGAAGCGATTTAGGTATCTTTTAAATTCAGTGTCTCCTTTACGCAAATTGATTTCATGATTGTATTTTGAATACATTGCTTTTTATCCCCATTTTTGTATAATAAAATTATGTATCAAGTTACTGCTACCAGACGGCGTCCGCAAACTTTTGATGAACTGTTAGGTCAGGAGTTTGTGAGCGCGACGCTCAAAAAATCGATTGAAGCCGGAAAAATTGCGAATGCGTATTTGTTTTCGGGACCGCGCGGTTGCGGCAAAACGAGTACGGCGCGAATTTTGGCAAAGGCAATCAACTGTGAAAAAGGACCGACCGCGGTACCCTGCGGTGTGTGTGATTCGTGTACCCATATCACCGCAGGTTCCAGTTTTGATGTTATCGAAATAGACGGGGCTTCCAACACCGGCGTTGATGATGTGCGAAAACTTAAAGATGAAATTCTCTTTCCGCCCAACTCAAGCCGTTATAAAGTATATATTATTGACGAAGTGCATATGCTTTCAACTAATGCGTTTAACGCGTTGCTGAAAACTATTGAAGAACCGCCGCCCTATGTGGTGTTTATTTTTGCGACGACGGAATTGCACAAAGTTCCTGCAACTATCAAGAGCCGCTGTCAGCAATTTAATTTCAGGCTCGTGGATATTCAAACGCTTCACGATGCGCTCGCAGCAGCGGCGGCTGAACTGGGTATCCAAGCGGATGACGAAGCGCTCTATTGGATTGCCCGCGAAGGAACGGGAAGCGTTCGTGACAGTTATACGCTTTTCGATCAGGTTGCCGCGTTTTCAGGCGATCACATCACGTTGGAAAAGATACAGGACAAATTAGGTTTAACCGGCATTGATGCGATTAACGATATGGTAACCGCCTGCGTTCATAAAAATGCAAACGAAGCGTTGAGTATTTTGCATGAGTGTTTGAACAACGGCATTTCCGTTGAGCAGTTTACGATTGACTGTGCAAAATATTTCCGCAGCCTATTGTTGGTAAAACACGGCATCACGAAAGAAAGCGTTCTCGGACAACGAGCTTCCCGCTTTTCCGTTGATGTACTCCAGAATTGGCAATCAACCCAAATTGAGCAAGCGCTGGCAATTACTTTAAAGCTTTTTAAAGATATAAATTTTTCGGTAAATCCGGTGTTTGAGGTGGAACTCGCCGTTTCACGGCTTGCGTGGCTTTCTGATTATGTGCCCCCCAACGAGTTAAAACGGGCATACGATCAGTTAAAATTGGTTCTCACCGGAAAGGCGAGTCCTGAAAGTCTCATTGATTTGAACGGGGCGGCAGTGACTCACGTAAATGCGGCGAAAGACGGGCAGTCTGTTGCTGCACAAACGACGGTCGAAAAAAACGAAGGCGCTGCACAGCTGCAACAAAGTGCAAATATCTCGCCCGCGCCGCAACCGGAAAACGCCGCACCGGTTCGCGCCGTTTCGTATGATGAGCCGCCGCTTGAAACCTATGAAGGAGTTGCCGACCCTTTTGATACGGCGGACAGTTTTACGACACCGTCACCCGTTCAAGGAAATAACGATGCGGAATCTTCAAAATCGGCGGAACACGCGGTACAGCCGCTTGGTAAACCTGCCGCGACGAAGACAGCTGACCTTGAACCCGAAACTGTCCGCGTTCATTCTTTATCCGAATTGAAAACGAATGTCATTGGCGAGTTGAGCCAAAGTGCGGCTCTCCTCGCCCACGCACTCAGCGAAACACAAGCGTGGGAGCGAAACGAAAATGCACTTATTTTGAAAATCGACAAGAGTTTTCAAAAAATAACAATAGAAAAAAATCGCTCGCTTGTGCTGGAAACCTGTGAAAAATATTTTGGCGAACGCGGTTTAACCTTGGAAGTTGTGCTGGTAAAACCGCAGGTAGAAAATCGTATCAGTTCAGATGAGCCGCCGAAAAAAATAAAAAACCTCATGCGGATTTTTCAAGCGCGACTCGTTGATACCCTTGCATTAAATGAAACTTCCTCCGGCGGCGATAACGCAACCGGTGAATAAAACAGGAATGCGCTAAAAACATCCGTTTTTAGAAGGTATCACTATTCTTTCGTGCCGACGAAAAGCGTTCGTTGAATATATTTTTTGATGGAAAGTCCGTATCCCCACTTTAGCGCATACGCGTCCGTTACTTCGTCGACGACCGTATGCAAGCGGGAAAAGCCCGCAGTGCGGATAATTTCCTGTACCGCTTCCACCTGAAGCGCGCCGCCCACTCACGTACCGTACAGATTTTCGGCACGCTGCAGCTCCGCGGAAAGCGGCTGTTTTAACGTGATGTCGGAAATAAAAAACATGCCGCGCGGCGATAAAATACGGTGCAGCTCACGGTACACCGTCTGTTTATCCGGCTCAAGGTTGATTACGCAGTTGCTGATAACTTTATTGATTGCATTATCGGGAAAAGGCATTTCCGTCAGCGTCCCCTGTTTAAACACAATATTTTTGAACCCTTTTTTTTGCAAAACCTTTTCGGCACGGGCAAGCATCTCCGGCAGTTTATCAAGTCCATAAATAGTTCCCGCATGCGGAAACTTGAGACGCGCCATAAAAACATCCATACCAACGCCGCATCCCAAATCCAAAAGCGATTCGCCGTCCTCGATATACAAACTTTCGAGCGGGTTACCGCAAGAAAGCCCGAGCTGCACTTCCTCGGGCAGCTGCGCAGTCAGGGCTTTATCATAGCCGAGTGAATCGTAGAGCCGATCAGCCGAAACCGCAACATTCACTTTGCCGGCTTCAACGTTACGGTAAAAATCATCGACTTCGTTTCTAATCGCTTCTGCGTCTTTCATAATGAGGTTGCCTCTTTAAAAAGAAAAAGCGGAACTCTGTCCGCTTTTCAAAATGCCGTCGGACAGGATCGAACTGTCGACACAAGGATTTTCAGTCCTTTGCTCTACCGACTGAGCTACAACGGCATAATTAGTAAGTATACAAAAATAACAAAAAATGTCAAGTCTTTTTTTGTTTTTTTTGTTTTTTATCTTGCCGTAAAAATCTTTTTTGATAAATAGTGTGATACCGGATATCTTTTCTGTGTACAAAAAATAAAATTACTAAAAACCACTTGACCTTATTTTTTTCATACTAACATGACTTTTTTCATTATGAAGATGAATTCTAGCAAAAAGCGAAAGAGTCGACTTATCATATCGATAGTTTTGTTTTTTTAGTTTACGCAACATTTTCACTTGTCTGTGGTTCTGCTCCTGATGCTGCTCCACCTGAACGTAAAGTTGCTGTTAATATTGATATACTATCAATAAATGGATAGCAAATCATGAGAAAAAGATTCAAGTAATAAATGATTTGACTTCAGAGTAGCTTATGGAAGTGACAATGCTTTGCATTGGTTCCGGTGAATTAAAAAACATCAGCGTTGTTGAAGGAAATAAGGTTTTAAGTTTTGCAATTCTTCAAGCATTTTCATTTTTGATTTTGGTAAACTGCCTTCAAGTACGGTTCCATCCAAAGCAACAACCGCTTCACATTCACTGAAAATCGCATGCACATGCGGCTGATGATGTTTACCACTTTGCCCATTTTGCATTCTAACGCTCATTCAATTTTGAAGTGCAACATAGTGGACATAAAAACTCTGCCGGCGTTTTAAATCTTCTCACCTTATTATACCAAAATATTCGCGCCGTGAAAAGAACACGCCGGATTGTCCATGAAGAAGCGGTAAAACATTCCGCTTTGCTGCCTACCGCCTCACACCTCTTACCTATTGCCTCTCGCCTCATGCCTGTTCCCTCCACTCGAGTACTATGTCTTTATTCTTTTTGGCGACGGAGCAAAAGTGGCGGTTGATTTCAAGCGGGTCGCCGGTTTTGCTTTCGTTTGCATTCCGTACCATACACGGCGCACAAAACGCCGCCTTGTCGCATTTTGCACATTCTCTTTTGCCTAAGGAAACACTGATTAATTACCATTTTTTACATGACAAAAAAATATAAATGAGT